>JAEEGJ010009386.1_pt1 | contig 26213 bp, 18 predicted proteins | sample 8958761 | NCBI WGS metagenome assembly JAEEGJ01 (sample SAMN16246546, study PRJNA631951) | gut metagenome | biome: gut microbiome; feature: rumen; material: RS-attached | host: Bos | place: Iran: Karaj | collected 2018-10 | reverse complement strand
GTGCTGATCGGAGCAATATTATAGTTTTCAACAAGATAGTTCAATACATTCGGAGAGATAAACGCCGGGAGTGAAGGGCCAAGCCGGATGTTCTTGATGCCGAGATACAGGAGCGTCAGAAGGATACATACTGCTTTCTGTTCATACCAAGAGAGAATCATGGAAAGCGGGAGATCGTTGACACCGCAGCCAAAGGCCTCCGAGAGAGCCACTGCGACACGGATCGCGCTATAAGCATCGTTGCACTGTCCCATATCCATGATACGGGGCAATCCTCCAATCGTACCAATGTCCAGATCATTGAATCGATACTTTCCACACGCCAGCGTAAGGATGACCGTATCTGCAGGAGCCTGCTTAACAAACTCGGTGTAATAGTTTCTACCGGGCTTCGCACCGTCGCAGCCTCCGACAAGGAAGAAATGACGGATCGCACCGCTTTTCACGGCTTCGATGACAGTATCCGCAACACTGAGAACAGCGCTGTGACTGAAACCTGTAGTGACAGTGGTTCCGCCATTGATTCCGGTGAACTGCGTGTCTTCAGCAAATCCGCCCAATTCCAGAGCCTTCTCGATGACCGGCGTAAAGTCTTTGTCTTCTCCAATATGTACGACTTCAGGATAGGAAACGACCTCTGTGGTAAACACGCGGTCTTTGTAGCTGGCTTTCGGAGGCATCAGGCAGTTGGTGGTGAACAGGACCGGCGCAGGAAGATTCGCAAATTCCTTCTGCTGGTTCTGCCAGGCGGTGCCGAAATTGCCTTTCAGATGAGTATACTTCCGAAGCTCAGGATACGCATGGGCAGGGAGCATCTCGCCATGGGTATAGATGTTGATCCCCTTGTCCTTCGTCTGCTCAAGCAGTTGCTTCAGGTCATAGAGATCGTGTCCGGTGATGACGATAAATGGGCCCTTTTCGACCATCAGAGGCACCGTGACCGGGGCAGGATTGCCATAGGTCTCAGTGTTTGCCTTATCCAGCATCTCCATGCACTTGAAGTTGACTTCACCAACCTTCAGGACGATGGGCAGCAGTTGCGTCATGCCCCAATCCTCACCGATGCCGAAGAGCGCCTTGGCGATGAATTCATTGACAGCCTTATCCGAATAACCAAGAACTCCTGCGTGGTAAGCATAGGCCGCCATCCCGCGGATCCCGAACAGGATCAGGGATTTCAGGCTACGGATATCTTCATCGGCGTCCCAGAGACCGGCCATGTTATAGTCGTCGTTTCTGCCGCAGGGAGACGCGCAGGTCGAGCAGGAGGGAACCAGCGACTCTTTTTCCGCATGTACCTCGTCGATCAGCGCCTGAATCGTGGCCTCATTGAAGTTCACGTTGGTGACGGTGGTGAACAGGCCTTTGATGAGCAGCTTGTATGTGTTTTCGGTCGGCTGCGTATTACCTTCCGTCGCTCGTGCAAGACCGATCAGTGCGCCGGTCAGCTTATCCTGCAGTCCAGCAACATCCGCCTTTTTGCCGCAAACACCTGCGCCGCCGGTACAGCTTTTGCATCCGGCTGTCTGCTCACACTGGAAACAAAACATTTTTCTGTCCATTTTCCATATCCTCCTTAATCCATAATCCTTCCATCCCTGGAAATCGTCACGATCTGCCACGGGATAAACTTACCGCTGGCCTTCAGCGCCGTTTCCGCCGCGTACTGCAGTCCACCGCAGCAGGGGACCTCCATCCGCACGATGGTCACGCTCTGGATGTCGTTATCCCGGATGATTGCGGTCAGCTTTTCAGAATAATCCACCCCATCCAGCTTCGGGCAGCCGATGATCGTGGTCTTGCCCTTCATGTACTCCTCATGCATGTTGGCGTAGGCGTAAGCCGTGCAGTCCGCCGCGATCAGGAGCTTTGCCCCGTCAAAGAACGGCGCCTGCGTCGGCACCAGCTTGATCTGGCAGGGCCACTGCGCCAGGCGGGAAACCGGCTTTCCGGCAGGAACAGGCGCATCTTCTTTCCGCTGTTCAAACTGTGCGACGGCAGAACCGGGGCAGCCGCCAGAATGGGGTTTGTGCTTTTTCTCCTCCAAGTTCTTCCTCTCCTTTGCTTCCTTGACCGCTTTTTCATCATATTCCGACGCTTCCCGCTCCTCAAAAGTGATTGCACCGGTGGGGCAGGCCGGCAGGCAGTCGCCGAAGCCGTCACAGAAGTTCTCCCGCACCAGCTTCGCCTTGCCGTCAACCATCTCGATTGCTCCCTCATGGCAGGCTCCGGCGCACAGGCCGCAGCCGCTGCACTTTTCTTCGTCAATATGGATGATCTTCCGGATCATATCGCCGCCTCCTTCTTTTGTTCTTTCTGCCGCTCAGCGGCTTTCATCAGGTTTTCGTAAGCTTCATCGCCGAAGCACTTCCGGGCATACTTGCACCACTGAACGCAGGACAGCGTGTCGTTGTAAATCACAAAGCCGCAGTTTTCGCAGACGGCCTCCGTATCCACGGTGAAGATCTCAATCTCGTGGCCGCACTGCGGACAGGCCTTTTCCAGCACCTGCGTCTGCGGCTTGCCCTGACACCCTTCCATGATCATTTTGGTCATCTCCTTCGGGTTCTCTTGCTTTTCTGCGTTCAGTATAGTACAATCGCCATAAGCTGTATGTTGCTATAGCAACGAATAGCAATGAATTGGAGGAAGCAGGATGCAAATGGATGTGATACAGCAAGTCGCGCTTTTTCGCGGGATGGACGAGGCGGAGCTTGCCGCTGCGCTGTCCGCGCTATCCGCGAAGGAGAAAACCTACGAAAAGGACGAGACGATCCTGTATGCTGGAAACGTCAGCGAACACATGGGGCTGGTTCTCGAAGGGAGCGTTACCATCGAGAGCAACGACGTCTGGGGCAACCGGACGATCCTCAGCCACATTGAAAAGGGTGGAACCTTTGCCGAGACCTACGCGCTGTTGGAAGACGAGCCGATGCTGGTGGATGTGATCGCAAACGAAAAAAGCAATATTCTCTTTCTCAGGATCGGCAGTCTGAACCTTCTTCAGCAGGATATTTCTCCGTGGCGGGTCAAGCTGATCGGCAATTTGCTCCGCATCTCCTCCCAGAAAAACCTGCACCTCTCCGGAAGGAGCTTTCACACCGCGCCGAAAAGCATCCGGGGCCGTGTCATGGCCTACTTGAACTCCGTATCACTCCAAAAAAACAAAATCGACTTTGACATTCCCTTTGACCGCCAGCAGCTTGCGGATTATCTGAACGTCGAGCGTTCGGCACTGTCCAGAGAACTGTCGAATATGCAGCAGGACGGGCTCATTATCGTCAGACGAAACCATTTTGAAATCGCCAAAAACGAGTAAAGGTAAAACACAAATAAAGCACATTGACCGTTAATTATTTATCTGATTGTTGCTGTTGCAACTGAACTTTGCTAATTATTTCTTTATGATAAGAAATATACCAAGGAAAGGATGTGAGCCGATGGGCTTTGTTTGCAGTACCGAGGGAGTCAATTCCTTCCTTCGTGCGCTGAGCCGGACGTATCGCGTCGTCGCCCCTGTTCGCTTTGAAGGCGGCGGGGCCTTCACCGGCACCGACTGCGTCCGCTATGCGGAGATCACGGACATCGACGACGTGGTCTTCGACGAAAAGAGCCGCTTCTCCTTCAAGGAACTGCTGCTTCCGCCGAGCCAGACGCTGTTCTATTTCACGGAGGATCATGTGACGGAGCCGTCGCCGGCGGCTAAGCCGGCAGTCATCTTCCTGCGTAGCTGCGATCTTCATGCGGTGCGCCGCCTGGACGAGATCTACCGCGGCGGCGGGAACCCGGACTACTACTATGAACAGCGCCGGAAAGACGTCAGGTTCGTGCTGATGGGCTGCACGAAATGCTTCGACAGCTGCTTCTGCGTGGACATGGGCACGAACGTCAGCGAGAACTATGACCTCTCGATCGAGTCGGACGGTGCAGGCTGGCGCTTGGACTGCAAGGATGCGGACTGGGCAGAGTTGCTGCGCAAGCAGGGCGGCACGGAGGCCGAGGTCACACCCTCCCATGTGACAGAGACCAAGACCCGCGTCCGTATTCCCGAAAACCTGGATTTCTCCGTGGCGAAGAGCAAAATGTGGGACGAGTATGACAAACGCTGCATCGCCTGCGGGCGCTGCAACTTCTCCTGCCCCACCTGCACCTGCTTTTCCATGCAGGATATCTTCTATCAGGATAACCCGAAGACCGGCGAGCGCCGGAGAGTGCAAGCGTCCTGCATGGTGGACGGATTTGCAGATATGGCGGGCGGTTCCACTTACCGGAAGAACTACAGCGCTCGGATGCGCTACAAGGTGCTGCACAAGGTCTACGATTTCAACAAGCGCAGTGGATTCCAGATGTGCGTGGGCTGCGGGCGATGCGACGACGTTTGTCCCGAATACATCTCGTTCTCCCGTATCGTAAACCGCCTCGGCGACGCTATGAAGGAGGTGTCCGAAAATGCCGAATAACGACTACATCCCCGTCCTCTCCGAGGTGAAGGAGATCGTCCGGCACACAGCGAATGAGTGGACCTTCCGCCTGAGCTATGACGACGCCCTCAGTGTCAAGCCCAGCCAGTTTTTTGAGATATCCATCCCCAAGTACGGCGAGTCACCGATTTCCGTCAGCGGCATCACGCCAGGCATTCTGGACTTTACGATCCGCAGGGTCGGCCACGTCACGGGCGAGGTTTTCAATTATAACGTCGGCGATAAGATCTACATCCGCGGGCCTTACGGCAACGGTTTCGATCTCGACCAGTACCGGGGCAAGGAGCTTGTCATCGTCGCGGGCGGCACCGGCGTTTCCCCGGTGCGCGGCGTCATCGAGTATTTCGCCGAGCATATGGATGAAACAAAAGGCGTCCATGTCATTGCAGGTTTCCGTGACCTGAACGCGATTCTTTTCCGCGCGGACTTTGCCAAATGGCGCAAGGTCATGGACATCACCATGACGCTGGACGTCGGTGAGCCCACGGAGGAGTACGGCATCGGCCTGGTGACGAAGTATATCCCCGATCTGAAGATCAGCGATCCTGCCTCGGCGGAGGCCATCATTGCCGGCCCGCCGGCCATGATCAGATTCGCAGCAAAGGCGCTGGCAGAGACCGGCTTCCCCGAGACGCATATGTGGGTGGACGAATCCCGCCGCATGTGCTGTGGCCTCGGCAAGTGCGGTCACTGCCGCGTGAATGACACCTATATCTGCAAGGACGGCCCGGTGTTCAATTATGCCGTCGGCAAGCAGCTTCAGGATTGAGAGGAGGCGCGCAGAGATGGATATGAATACCGCAAAACTGAAGAAAAACGCTTTCCGCGTCACCAAGGAACGCGGCAAGACAGCCTCTCGCATCCGCATCCCCGGCGGACACATGGACGCCCGCTTCCTCGCCATCATCCAGGAGATCGCGGAGAAGTACGGCAACGGCACCGTCCACATCACGAATCGTCAAGGCTTTGAGGTCCCCGGCATTGAGTTTGAAGATATGCCGAAGGTCAACGCGCTGCTGCAGTCCATCATTGAGGGACTGGAGATCAACCAGGAGGAGGTCAACTGCGGTTACCCGGCGGCGGGCACCCGGAACATCAACGCCTGCATCGGCGCGCGGGTCTGTCCCTATGGCTGTTACGACACCTCCGCCTTTGCACAGCGCATGGAAAAAGCCGTCTTTCCCAATGACCTGCATTTCAAGATCGCCTTCACCGGTTGCCACAACGACTGCGCCAAAGTGCGTATGCATGACTTCGGCATTATCGGCATGACACTGCCGCAGTTCGCCCCCAACCGCTGCATCAGCTGTGGGGCCTGCGTGAAGAAGTGCCAGAGCAAGTCCGTCGGTGCGCTGACTCTGGTGAACTTCCGCCCGGAGCGCGATCATAAAAAGTGCATCGGCTGCGGCGAATGCGTCTTGGCCTGCCCGGACAGCGCATGGACGCGCAGCAGGGAAAAGTATTACCGCCTGACGCTGCTGGGCCGCACCGGCAAGAAGAATCCGCGCATGGGCGTGAACTTCATCAAGTGGTGCGACGAGGAGAGCATCATCAAGATCGTCCTGAACACTTACGAATATGTGAAGGAATACATCGATCCCAACGCCCCAGGCGGCAAGGAGCACATCGGCTATATCGTTGACCGAACCGGCGTGCCGGAGTATCTCAAGTGGGCGATGCGGGATGTGCAGCTGCCGGAGATCGCCGAGGTCAGCTCCCCGCTCTATTGGGATGGCGTCCGGTACTGAGCGGTCGAAGGAGAACGTGAAATACTGAACTGCAAAGGGGCCGCTGCAGCATAGCAAGCTTCGCAACGGCCCCGTTGGTCATATGGTTTTGCCAGATACACCTTATCATATCATCGTACAGAATCACTGGCAACACTCCTGCAAAAACAAAGTCCCTTCCTGCAACTGTTTCGGAAAGTGTCGCCACTTGGCGAGAAGTGGCGACAAGTGATGATATTGTCCGTTCCGTTATGTTCGAGGATTTCGATGTGCTGTCCGTGAGGCAGAAGAAATGAATATGACAAAATGAACGCCGGCTCAGTTTGATACCGAGTCGGCGTTGATAATTGTCCCCATCTTCTCTGTCAAATCATATAGGCTCTTTTCGTATTGTTCCTTTGAAATGGCCCCTTTCTCCAGAAAGGTTGCCAACAGCTCTTTCTGTTTCTGATAGAGAATGCGGTTCTTTTCTTCATGGGTCATCGTTGCCCACGAATCTCTAGCGTTTTCTTCTTTCATTGCGGTTGCCCCTACTAACTTGAATTTGAAATCCCCGAAATCATAGGCATCCGCCAGTGATTATAGGGTTTAATGAAATCCTCTGAAGCTGTTGAAAACAAAGGGTTTTCCGCAATCTGCTCACCGAATTCCTTTATTAATTGTTACACCGTTTCTATAACGCCCGCACCGCTCATAAGGGCAAAAGTAAGGGCAAGAAAAACCCATAACAGAATATAACAAGGTGTGGCAATCGGGAACCTGTGACATATGTGCGAATACATCAACGGAGCTATTATACAGGAGGATTTCACGATGGAAAAGACCATTTATGACGAAAGCAACGGTTTGTGGTATGAACTGCGGGGTGACTATTACTTCCCTTGCCTAACAGTACCGGCTCAAGAAGAAAGGCCCATCGGCATTTGGGGCAGCGACACCTGCGATACATCAAGAAGGAGCGCAAAGCCCTGTACATGGAACTGCTGACCAGCGGTAAGCTGAGCACCTACCTGGCTGACATCAACGAACAGGCGACGGAGCAAATGCTCCTGCTGACAAGGCAACTGTCTGAGCGTGAGGGCGTGACAGAACAGCTCAAAGCATAGGATCAAATGCTGTGGGTACAACGGATGAACAGCATCCGGGAACGAGTCGAAGAGGTGATGCTGCAGGAATTCATCTGTTTTTGACGGCTCTGTTAGAGTCCGCCCCTACTTTGAATTCTATAAAGTAGTCAAGGTGCCGCACCACCCGTGCAGGAGTGCGGCACCTTGATACTCAGTTTTTTCGGAATGCGGCAGCCGATACGGTCAGCGTGTCCTGCTTCTTTGCGGCGAGAGATCATTCACACCATTCTCTCGCTGCAGTTTCATCAACCAATATCTTGGCCCGTCATCGGGGTCGTAGGGATTCTCGGTTACGGGGGCACGTCGTCAAATTTCCCGCCGCCGGCGACATTATCGAGCTCATCGTCGTTCAGCTCCTGGATGGCGGACATGAGCGCGTTGTTTGCCAGATCGACGGCCTGCTTCGCCATCTTCAGCGCCTCAAGGGTCTTCTTGTCCTTCTTTTTCATGGTAGTTGCTCCTTGTCCTCGTAGTAAAAAACCGCAGATTATTGAAGTGATGATTGTTCCTCCCGCCCCGCAAGGCGGGAGGATTTCTTGCCGCTTACTGCTCGATGGCTTCGTAGCGCATGAGCATGGTTGCGACCTGGGCGCGGGTGGCGCTTCCCTTCGGGGAGAGCTTGTTATCGCCTACGCCGTTGATGATGCCCTGCATCGTCATCCAGCAAATTGCTTCATAGGCCCAATCGGAGACCTCGGAGGCGTCGTCAAAGCTCAGTTGGAAGGCCCACGTTCCGGTGAAGCCCAGCCCCTTCATTTTGGCGTAACGGTAAAGGATGGTTGCGAACTGCTCGCGGGTGAGAACGTCGTTCGGGCCGAACTTCCCGTCGCCGTAGCCGGTCACGATGCCCTTCGATTCCGCCCAAGACACCGCCATCGCATACCAGTCTTTTTCCGTCACGTCGTTGAAGGGCATGCCGGAGCGGATCATGGGAGAACCCTCCAGACGGTACAGCATGGTGACGATCATGGCGCGGGTGGTGGTGTCGTTCGGGCCGAAGCGCCCGTCGCCATAGCCGTTCATGATCCCGTTCTCCAGCGCCCAATGTACCCCGTCGTGATACCACGCGGTTGGATCCAGATCGTCAAACGCGCTCAGCAGGCAACCGTCTCCACCGTCGCAGGGTTCCGCCTCTCCGGGGTCAGGCGCGGCAGGCGAGGGATCAGCGGGGGAGGGGACCACAGGGGTGGGGATCACGGGCATAACGGGCGCGCTGACCGTGACGGTCATGGTCTTGGTGTAAGTGTTCCCGGCCGCATCCGTCAGCGTGACGGTTATGGTCGCAGTACCTGCGCCGACAGCCGTTACCTTGCCGTTCTCATCCACGATGACGACGCGGGGATCGCTGCTGGTGAAGGTCAGGTCGCCTTCATGCGGGGTGCTGCAGGAAATCACATCGGTGTCGCCTGCTTTCAGGCTCATGGCGGTGGGCGAGATCTCCAGATCGGGCTTCTCCCGCTCGCCGGTCACGGTGACGGTGGCGGACACGGTCGCGCCTGTTGCTGTGTGGGTGGCGTACAGGGTGGTCTCGCCGCCGTTGACGCCGACGACCTTTCCGTTTTCCACCTTGGCAATGGTCAGATCGTCCATGGCGTAGGTCACGGAATCATTGCTGCTTCCGAATCTGTCGCCCAGGCGCATGGTAAAGGCGATCTCGGCGCTGCTATCAACCGCAACGTTCACGTCCTGTAGCTCCATATTCATCGGGACGACAAGGTCGAAGTCCGCATAGACCAAGTTGCTCAGATAACGGAGGCCCTTGAGCTCAGTATTGCCGACGGTCTGTTCCACGACCTCCTTCTGCACCGTGATCAGCGCAGTGACAAAGCCGAAGTCCTCCATCATTTCGGGAAGAATGGCGACCGGCACATCGAAATCCTTGCTCTCGCCCACTGCAAGGCTGATCCCGCCGCTGTACAGCGCGTCGGTATACAGATCTCCCAGATTGGCCGGGCCGCGCAGCTTCACATTCAGGGTATCCTCCGCAGAGGACGGGGCGTTGCCCGTGTTGGTCACAGTGAATCTGGCGTGGAAGCCGTCAGCGCTCTGATAGGTCTCGACGCCGGAGATCTCGTAGGCTGCTCTGGCCTCCAGCGGATCGGCGATGTAGGTGTCGGTATCTCTGTAGTAGATTTCGTATTCGGCGTCCCGCATCTCCTGGGCGACCGCCTTGAATGTCAGCCCTTCCACATCGGCGGGCAGGGTATACTGGAAAGCGTGGATTCTGCTTCTGTTTGGCACAAGGGCGTCGGTACTCACGATCTCGCCGACCGGCGTATCTCCCGCGTAGAGGCTCAGCTTGTAGCCCTGCGCCGTATTCATGCCGTTGTTGGAGACCTCGACCTCGATGGTCAGGGCGTCGCCGCCCTTGGGAAGGGTGACGGCTGCGCCGTCGGCGCCGTAGAGGCGAATGCTCTCGGTCTCCACGCTGCCGCAGGGCTCCATGGTTTCGGCCACCAGCGCCATATCGCTGATGATCAGCGGCGATGCGTCGGTCTCTCCGGAATAGGTGTTCTTATCGCCCTGCGTGGAGGTATCCGTATCCGGGATATTCAGCGTCTGGCTATAGCGGTTGTGAACCGTGATCAGATTCTCGCCGGACATGGCCACGGCCAGCTCATCGTTGTGGAAGCCGTCGTCCGTGATCTGATAGGGCTTGGACCAGCCGGAGCTGATGCTTTCGGTCACGGTGTTGCCGTTTTCATCGGTATAGCTGCTCTCATAAGAAACCAGTCCCGTGCCGAAGATTTCTCTGGCGGGGCTGCCATCCTCTTTCGTCACACCCTCGGTCCAGAGGATATAAAGGTTGCCCCTGTCGTCCTCGACAGCCTGGAAATCGGCGGACTGGAGGGCCGCGTGACTGTCGTCGGCATAGAAGTACACGACCTGAGGATCGGTAAATCTGCTGTGGGTCCTTCCGTCGGCGTCGGTATAGATATAGTCCCTGGTGTCGGGCACGGTATGCAGCATTCCCTGCTCATCCGTATAGGTGTATTCAGTTGTGCCGTCAGCCTTTTGTTTCAGAGTACCGTCGGCGTTGAGACCTTTGTCAAGCAGCTCCGTCACGTCGATATAAACGACATGCTTGCCATCCCGATACCAGAACAGTTTGGTATGGGCTTCCGAGCCGGAGCCTGTATTTACCCGGGAGCGGAAGAGCTGGGGCAGCGTGTCGGCCACGCCGTCATCTGTCAGGATGGTCTGATACTTTGTTCTGTGGTTCCGGAAGTCATAGACCTGAAGATAGAGTTCTTTGTCGGCGTCGGTGTCGCTTTTGCCGTCGGAGTCGATAGTATAGGCGCAGATCGACATGCCGTCATAGCCGATGGCGGTGAAATCCGGGATGGCGTAGCGCTTATTTTCGTTGTTGACCGGTCCGTCCAGGAACCGCTGGCCGCCGAAAAAGCTGATCAGAAGCGAATACGCCTTTTCGGCTTCCTCATCCGTCATACCGTCGGTGTTGTGGTCCCTCTCGCCGGGATAGTAGTAGTCGAACAGCCAGTGTTCAGTTACCGTCTCGGTTTCCGGCTCGGCTCCGAATTCGGTCGGCTTCGCCTTGGTCACCTCGACGCCCTGCGCGCTGTAGATCATGTAGCAGACCACGCTGTCGTTGGTATAGGGGTTGAGATACTCGCCGACGTCCTCGCCGTCCTTGTGCTCCAGTGAGTAGGCGCGTTCGCTCTTGATGTAGTACACGATAGCGTCGCCGGTCTCCATATCGCAGACCACGGTGGGATTTGCGTCGTAGTAGTCCCCGATCCGATCAGTGGTAATGCGGGTGACTTCGGTATCGGCGCTGACGCCGTAGACCGGATCGTTCTTCGTCCTGATCTGCTTGTTTTCGTCAAGCTCCACAAAAGCGGTGTAGACGTCCATGCTCTCCAGGTATTTCATGGCCTGCTCGTCTGTGCTGACGTCCGTAATCGTATCGTCGGAGGTGGACACCCAGGCCACCAGCAGTCTGCCGTCCTTCATCTGGCCGATGGAGGGCTGGAAATCGGCGGTGTTGTCGCCTGCCACGGGAACGGGCTCGCTCCAAAGACCCATATCGGCGTCGTAGATGGAGAGCTTCAGAGTCGTGCGCTGGGTCATGCCCTTGCTGTAATCACTGTCAATAAAGGCCAGCGCAAGCGTTTTGCCGTCCGCGAGGGTGATGAGCTGGGGATCGCCGTGTTCATATGCATTTACCGCGAGGATCTGCTGTTTGTCCTTATTGGGCCTGAACGCGCCCTGGACCATCATCTGATTGCCCAGCCAGATGGAATCCTCGCCGTTGCCTTCCCGGAGCTTCAGCGTACCGTCATTTGGCGACGCCGACGAAGCAGATTGCAGGGACGCAGTTTGGAGCAAATTTGGATGAGCCGTTTCGGAATCGGTATTGTTGGCGTAATATTCAAAGGAGCCGTAAGGCCAGCCTCCCACTTCGAACATCAGGGGGATGGAGAACAGGAGTAGGTCGATGTAGCCTCCGAGGGACAACGTCACGTAGAATCCCCAGTCCCCATGCGGATCGTTGGGTTCCCAGTTCGCGAGCATATCCACGTTGCCGGCAAAACGGAACCCAAACGTACCGCAGAGACCGACGCCCAGGCTGACCTGCACAGAGGCTGAACCGCGGATCGCGCCCTCCAGTTCCGTAATACCAGCCTTTACACCGGTATTGCCGTGCATGGAATCATAGGTGATCTGGACGTCCTTGTTGAAATTCGCGCCGAGGAAACCCATGATCGTGCCGTTTATCTCGATGCCAAGATAGCCAGGCACGAACACGACCGGCAGTATGACGTACCATGCCATGCGAAAGCCCAGACTGACGCTGACATAGCCGCCCATGCCGGAGAAAATCATTTCCTTTTCGGTGTAGCCGTCCTGTGTAACGTTGGCGGCCACAAAGTCGAAATACATACCGATCGAGAGGTCAAACTTCCAGGTAGGGCTGCCCAAACTCATGGCGCTGAAAGATTCTCCCTGCGCCTTGGCGTCCAACGCGGCTTCCTTATACATATCTACCACGTTTGAGATCGTGGAAAGGTCGTCCTTGATGGACTCGATGGGACTGCCCAGGGAGAACGCACTTTTCCAATAGTCGCCCCCCGCGTCAGACATGGAGGACAGATGCGTCCCTTTGATGGTATCCATGATCTGAACCGGCGAGACGCCAAAGTAAATGCGGTAGCCGTGGTAAATCCTCATAATGCCCAGCGTCACGAACGGGAATGAGAGATTCATGCCGGTGCTGCCGACGAAGGGCAGGTCGCCGTATTCGATGTCGATCGGCATATCCAGGTTCATCTGCAGCGGCACCTCCTTGGTGGTGGGCTGGACAAAGCTCATGCCGGTAAACACGTCGGAGTAGACATACTCCTTGTAGGTCGGCACGCCGTCCGGATTTGCCAGATCGCTGGTCTGAGCCAGACGGTTGGTGGTAAGGCGCAGGTAAAGCTTGTCGCCTGCGTCGGGGATCAGTCCCACGCCCGGATGAACGATCACATAGTCGCCGTTCTCATCCTTCTGCGGCTTTCCGTCTCCGTCGATTGCGACATAGATCGGTTCTCCGTTCTCATCCAGAATGGGATTGCCGTCTTCATCCGTCAGTTCCATACACTCTATCGGTTCCGCGAAGTCCATGCGGCTCTGGAAGGAGTAAGTGGTGTTCCCTTTATCGTCCATCGAGATCTGGGGACTGTTCACCACTTCATAGATGCCCTTGTATACGTCGTTCTGATCGTAGACCACGAACTGCATCGCAAGCGGTGCTTCGATCAGGTAGTCGTCTATCGTCTGTCCATCTTTGCCCGTGGTGGTATAGTCGTAGCGCTTGGGTTTGACCGTGACCGTCATGGTCGCAGACTGACCCGTCACAGAGGGGATGAACGTATTGTTGTTGATCTGATACCCGCCGCTCATCGTGCCGGTGATCGAAATATCCTGGAAGATCTCCGAAGCGGCCGGGTTGATGCCGTCCTGGAAGTTGGAAGAGATGTCGATCTTCCCGTCGGACTTGGCCTTATTCACGTAGGAATTTGCGCTGGCCTCATCCGGGAAGAAGGCGATATAGTCGATCTGGATCTGGTCGCCGGGCTTTACTTCGCTTGCCAGCATGGGTTCCAGCCTCATCCATTTCGGAGACACAGTGCTCCAGCCCGGATTTCCGTGTCCGGTATTGGCGTTCAATGTTCTGTAGTTGAAGAGGTATTCATGCCACTCCGTATCCTGTTCCAGGGTCAGATAAGCATCTGAGGCGCTGCTGGCAGTGTTGTTGTCCGAAAAGCCAAACAGGAATCTTACCTGGCTTACGCCGGTAACGTTCCGCACCCGCATCTTTACCCATTGGATCTCACTGAGCCGGTTTGCAGACACGTTATCCAGAGAAACACGGGGAGAGAAGCCGGTGGCGGTAAAGCTGTAATAATCGTTGCCTTCCCCGTCCTTTTCACCGCTAATGTCCAGGCTGCCTTTCCCATGACCGCCCATATAGGCATCCATCGCAAGGTCGCTGTTGAAATCGCACAGGATCGCGGGCTCGGCCTGGTCTGCGTCATCCAGAGTCTCCGGCAGCAGCAGTTCCTTCACCACGTCCACGCCGTTGACGGACACGATGTAGCGCAGGTACTGATCTGCCTGACCTGTGATGGATATGGGACCGGCGGTAATAAAGCCCTCGCTGTTCGCCACGCCGCCGGCAGAGCCTGCGGACAGAATCGCACCGGCAGCGGGTACGTTGGATGCGTTTCCGGAGAACTTGGAGCGCATGTTGTAGTTAGAGTATTTTAAGGTGCCCTCCAGGGTCACGCTGCCTGCGGCAGGCGCTGCGGAGAGCGTAATGATATTGCGGGAAGCGCTGCTGCCCGCAGTGAAATAAAGGGTGTTTCCTACGTAGGTGCGCAGGGCAACGCCGTCGTACCAGGTCGCCACCGTATCCTCGCTCAGGGGCGTGACGGTGATCGGGTAGAGCTTGCCGTTCATGGTCTTGCTGGCATCAGCATAGGTAAAGTAGGTGTACTCGCCGTCCACTGTGCCTTTCTGCGCCAGCAGGCCGGCGTGGTGCGTGAGCTTGCCGTTCTCGTCATACTCGATAGCGGTGTCAAACTTGGCCAGCTCATCGGTCTTAATGCGTACGACGATCTGGTTATCATCATCCTGAAGGTTCGGTTCTACGATGATCTCCTTCGTGCACAGGCGGCCGTCGCCGTCGAAACCGGCGAAGTTGACCGCATTACTGCCGGAGAAATTGATGGTGCCCTTGACCAAATTGCCTTTTTTGTCGAGCGCCGAGTAGCTGATACCGATGGGTGTGTAGTGTCCGCTGCTGGCTGCGCCCAGGTCGATCTTCGTTACGGCCAGGGTGTCGCCCAGGTGGAATTCCTGCCCGTCGGGGGCCTTGATCTGCCGGGTCTCCTTGGCCGCCAGCTCGTACTGCGAGCCGCTGATGGTCATGGTGACGGGGAAATCATAGGGATTGCGGAGGGTAACGCTGGAGTCGATATAGCCGAGCTCCGCCCGAATGTTCATCAGAGCATAGTTGGCGTAGCCGTAATTCATATGGCCGTCCGTGTCCTTCTCATAGGGAACCTGATTGAGCATCGCTTTGAATTGCTCCGTATCGGTGTTGCCCATGCTGTTGATGACATCCTTGGAAAGCGTAACTTTGATGGCGCCTGCCGTTTGATCGGTGACCGAAGCGAGCGTCAGGAGCTTATTGCCGCTGCTGTCCACCCAGTTGATGTCCTTCATGTAGCCGTAAACGTCTACGTTGGAGTATGTCGGAGTGTAGACGGTGAATTCGTCGCCCGCGTAGAAAACCGGGAGGGAACCGCCCCCCACGATGGAGGCGGCCGTAGTGGAGGCGTCGGTGATCTTCTCCCGAGAACCGTCCGCTTTCAGGTAAAGCAGGCTGTCCGTCTCCATCAGATTGATCTGGAAAGGCCGCAGGATGGCCTTGATGTCATAGATGCAAACGGGGTCGCAATCGTCGCAGGAGCCCTTGTTGTAGATGGCAATACGATAAGGCGCTTCTCCCTTCCAGTTTTCGAACTGCGCCTGATTTGGGTAGATATTTGCAGTCGTGCGGCCAAAGCGCGCGCTGGATGCGAAGCTGTACCAGTCCCAATTTCCCTTTGCCTGATGCTGTCCCAGGTCTTGCCAGTAGGGGGGATCAATGCCGGCGACTTCAGCCATGAGCCACGCTGTGTCGCCGCTGTGGCCGCCGCCGTGCTGCCAGTCTACCTGGAAGCCGGAGGTCCAGTAGTAGCCGCTGTCCCAGTGCCGCCAGGAAACTGCCACAGTACCTTCCCGATCGGCGCCATTGATCCACTCCAGCAGATAGCCGTTCCAGTCGTCTCTCCATCGGTTGTTGCCTCTGAAATTATAAGGATCCCCATAAGAAGCCCAGTCTTTCCAGGAATTAATGCCCATACCGTCGTCCAGCGTTTTGACGTTTTGCAGGGTATTGACGTCCTGGGCAGTATCGCCGCTGCCGTTACCGCTGCTCGCCGCCATCAGGGCCGCACCGTCCGACGCGCTCAGCATCCGGGTCTTCTGCGCCGCGTAAAGGGACACCTTACCCGTATAACTGCCACCCAGATAGACGGTAGCGGTATCGTTTTCACCCGCCGAGCAGCCCGCCTCGGGCTCCAGCGCCAGTTCGAAGCTGCCCTCGCCGGTGAGATATTCCGTGCGCACGGGGATGTCCAGAGACAGATGATCCACACCGAAGGGGAACACCAGCTCGGCGTCCACCTCGGAATAGTCCCGCCCGGACCGGGCCGTGCCCTCGCCGGTGGTGACGATCTTCGTGCTGATCACGGTATTCATGGCGCCAGACCGCTCCACCGTGACGGTGACGCTCTCACTGCCCGCATGGTAAACCGCGTCGGAGAAGCTGACCACAGCCGGCTCCTGCTCCTCGTCGTCCACGATGGTGAAGGCGCAGGAGGAGGCTGCGGAGTTGGTGGTCGTGCCGCCGGGCGCGCCGAGGATGATGTAGAACATCCGGTCGCCGTCGCCGGTCCTGTTGTCCCTGGGCACGATTTCCAGATACTTTTCCGTCTCGCCGGGGGCGAAGGTCAGCTCCACGCTGGCACCAACCACTACGTTGGTCATCACGTTGGCGATGGCCTGCAGATCCTGGAACATATCGCCCTCGGCGGTCAGACGCTGTGGGGTAGCGTTCTGGCCGGTGAAGAAATTCACCGCCTGCCGCAGGGGATCGGGATCGGCGTCTGCACTCCCGCCGATGGTGAGCGTTTCGCCGTCGCCGTTTGCAGGGATTGCCCCGGCGTCCCATTCCGCGCCGCCATAGATTTCTTCCACAGCTTCGGCATAGGGATTCTCATCGCCGTATTTGTCGTCGAAGCCGCTGGCTTCCTCCAGAAACTCCAGAGCGGTGTTCATTCCCTCGGTATACGCTTCACGAGCCTCCGGATCGTTTTCCAGCATCCCGGCAAGCTCGTCCTCGGTGCCAAGCTCTCCCTGCTCGAAGTCGGTTCCTTCCATCATCTCCATCAGGGAGAAGTTGTCCTTCGGGTTATCCACCTTCGTCCGCTCATCCCGGACGCGGACGACATAATCCTCGCCGTACTTCGCGGTCATGTCCGCGATTTTGATGAGGGCTGTGGATTCCGAATCCGCCGACCCGCCCCGGCCGACGCGCAGCAGGTAAGCGTGATTTCCGCTTTCCTCCACGCTGGCCGCAGCTGTGGCAAGGTAGAAGACGTCATAGTCCAGAATATCATTCCCGATCTCGATCTCAGGGAGATAAACCTCTGTCTCCTCCACTGCAAATGCCTGCGTCGGAACCACGCTGACAAACAGCGCGGCGACCAGGACAAGGCTTAACAGTTTTTTCAGTGTTTGCACCATGTTGCTTCCTCCAGATTCCCTGATTTTTTCAGCCATTTACGATCCGCGTGATCTTTGCGACGACGTCGTTTACATAGTCGTCCCGATTCAGCTCCGTCTTCAGCCCAAAGCCGTTTTTGAGATCGGCTGTCCTTACGCTGAAGCCGCCGCTCTCGATGGTGCCCTCCTGAAGGTTCGGCCTTACCGTGATGACGTTGTTTTTCACCGTCACCAGAAGCTGCATTTCCAGCCTTGGCTCCCGCTTGAAGACGATCCGCTTGCCGAGAAAGCTGGACAGCTTAAAGGGCACGGAGAATTCATCCTTATGCTGCTCCAGCAGGGAATAGAGCTCCTCCAGCGTCAGGCTGCGGTTCATTTCGATCTTCCTTGGCGCCGCCGAATACGCGGCTTTCTTTAAATCATCTTTGATTCCCATTGTGTGTCCTTCCTTATTTAATGAATGTGCTGTCTCCGCCGTGCTCGGCGTTGTCATCGTGCCAGATGAGCTCTCCGGCGTCGCTGAGCATAAAGTATCCGCTCTCCTCCCAGCTGCCGTCGAGGTAGTATTCCTCGCCGTCTTCATCGTACTCGTTCTTCTCCCATTGGGCGTTCTCATAAACGAGCCTGCCGTCCTCCAGCCTTGCCGTCATCGTCCAGGTGTCCACGACAGCCGCGCTCTCCGGCCATCTGACCGCGATGTTCACCTTGCCGGGAGCCACGCTTTGGGTGATGTCGATCACTCCGCGTCCGGCAATACTATCATGCCATGAGCCGCAGTAGGGTTCCAGGCTCCGGTCCAAGGGCTTTACGCCTGCAAGCTCGGCCACGGCATAGTACCAGCCCTGCATCGCCTCCGCGCATGTGACGTTGTCGTCCACCCACGCGGCTTGGTACAGCGCCTCGTAGTCACCGGACACATAGCGCACGTACCCGCCCGGCGCAAAGAAGAAGTCGAGACGCACGCCGTCATCCGGGAAGTTCAGAGCCACATATTCGCCGTCCGGCGTCTCGCCTGCGTCGGTTTCCCAAAAATGGCAGCCCATCACGAACTCAGCGTAAGGCGTGCCGTCCACGCCCTTCAGCTCCAGCGGGCCGTACTCCGTGGTGCTGAGCGTGGCGTTTGCGTCCTCCTGCCAGGCCGCGCGTGCGAGGTAAATATCCACCGCCGTGTTGCCACGGTCATAGCTTTCAAGACCTTCGTTTTCGTCGATGAACCCGACGGTCGCTTCCTCCGCCCACGCATTCAGCATCGTCCACTGCTCCATGCCGCTCTCCATCTCCTCGGCGGTGGCGCGCTCATAGCGGACGTCCGTGGGGTGATAGATCATGTAATAATCGCCACTTTCGTCCTTCGCGAAAACATAAGCGCCGGACATATCGCTCTGGAGCAGCTCATGGAGCCTGTCCTCGCTGACTTTGCCGATGGAGAACAGCCAGCCCGCGCCATCGTAGCCGCCCGCCTCCAGCGAAGCGGTCTCGGAGACGGTGAACAGGATGCCGTCGGGGTCGTTTTCCGGAGCTTCGACTGTAATGAGTTCATTGATCTTTGGCTTTACATGAAAGATGCAGCCTGCGTTCTCATACTCGCCCCAGACCTGCGGGGGATAGGTCATGTGGATGGGATCGAGAAGCCCAGTATCGCCATCGATCAGGTCGTCAAAGCTGTCAGCCAAATAGCGGCGGTAGGTGACGGACAGGTTCTCGATACCCTTCAGCTCTCGCATCTCGCCGTCAAAGCTGATGGACCCGGCGTATTTCTTGCCTGGCGCGACAGCAGCTGCGCCGTACATATAATCGCAGACCACACCGTCCCCCTCGGCCTCCTCCGGGGAAAGGCCCAGCCATTGATCCGTCTTATTCTCGACATAGACAGCAAACTCCGGGCCGGACCAATCGTCGTAGTCCTGCTCGCCGAAAACAAGGGTCATCTCCTCGTCGTCGATCACAACGGCGCCCAGGGAGACGATATCCACGTCCTCTGCAGTCTCTCCGGTTTTGATGACCACCGGATCGGAAATGTAGTTGTGCCAGGAAAACTCATCCTCGGCCGTGGTAAAGGCAAACTCGATCTCGCCGAGGGTGTCCATATTTACGCCGGGGGCGCTGACCTTATAATAACCAAGGGCGCGGCGGACGCTTTCACCGGCAGGCACGGTCACATTGAAATCCGAGCTGGAGCCGAAATAGCCGTCCGTTTCCTCATCGTAATACTCGTTCAGCACGACTGTCGCCATGAAGCCGTTTACGGAACCGTCCGTTACGCCGAGATAGGCGTCCTTATCGCCTGTATTCTCAATGTCAACCCAGATTATGGGGTCGCTGCTCTCCGATGTGGGATCCATGTCAAGTCCCGCAGTGGTGACCCTTAGCCCGTCCTTCTCGAAAATGACGCTGCCATTCGGGGAAAAGGGGCCGGTCAGCTCCTGCGTCGGCTCGGCCGTGGGTTCTGCTGTGGGCATGGCCGTAGGCTCTGCCGTCGGTTCGGGTGAAGCCGTCGCGGCGGCCGTAGGTTCCGGCGAGGGCTCCGCCGTTTCAGCGGGCGTCGGCTGCCCGCCGCAGGAAGCAAGGGTGAGCACCAAAAGTGCTGCGAGCGCTAGAGCAATTAGCTTTCTAAGATTGTTCATTCTTTTCATTCCTGCCTTTTGATTTTAGTTTTTCTTATTTATGCGTCACGCCGGCACCATAGATGGTAGTCCAGTCGTTCTTCATTGAAATGGGGATCCAATCGAACTCCTCGCAGAGCTCAAGCATCTTCTGTGCTTTCGTTTCGCTGCCGTTTTCGCGCACGGTGTCGTCGCAGCAGAGCATGAAGGCAAGGCTCTTGTAGCGGTTGTTGTAGGTCACATATTCCGCCATGCTGCTGTCGCCGGTTGAGTTCCCAAACGAAAGCACGGGCTGCTGGCCGATCTCCTGCATGATAACGGAAACCTTATTCATTTTCAGGTTTTTAATGAGGAATTCGCCGCCGAGGATCAGCTCGTCGCCGTCCTTGAACACGTAGTCCAGACCATCCGTATCGCCCTGACCCGTGGAGATGATCAGTTCGTCGGAGCCGATGATCTGGCGGTTTGGAAGAGCGATGGGGGAATGATCTGCGATACCGCGGACGATCAGGCGGTCCGTACCGCTGACGATATAGATGGTGAAGTCGTTTGCCTTCAGGTAATCCACAATCTCCAGCATGGGCAGGTACCAGCCCTCGCCCCGCAGCATCCCGTCGTAGCTGGGCATGGGCTGCTTCTTGAATTCCTGAATGTAGGCGTTGAACTCCTCGACAGTCATCCCCGCGAAGGCGGAGGCGACCGCCTTCCCGTGGTCCACCTCCAGACCGGAGAAAGATTTGCCCGTTTCGTTCTGCTCCTTGATCTTGTTGGCGACCTCCTTTTCGAAGTCGGAGGCTTTGTCTTTATAAGCCGGGTCCTCCAGCACGCGGTACATGAGGAGCGTATAGTCGAAGTAATTCGGGTCGGTCTCGCAGAACAGGGTGCCGTCCAGGTCAAACACGGCGATGCGGTCGAGCACGGGGATGAAGTCCGCGCTGTCCTCGTCGGTAATCGCGGCTATGTATGCCGTCAATGCGGTCTTTGCGGGGGCGGTGTCCGTCCACAGGCCCAGCGCAGAGGACGCCGAGTCCGCTCCCTCGATCCGTGCGGTCAATATTTTGACCTGCTCCACGGTCAGATTGTCCGATGCGCCGAGCGTGCCGTCGCCATAGCCCAGCACCAGCCCCGCCGCCGAAAGCCGGTCTATATCACTTTTTGCCCATGTGGGAACATCCGCAAATGTGATGGCGTCAGTCGTTTTTTCCAGTTCCGGCAGACAGCGGGAGAGAAGTGCCATAGCCTCGATGCGGCTGATGGTGTTCTGCGGGCGCAGGGTATGGTCGCCATAACCTTTGAGGACGCCCTTTTCCACCGCCGCGGCCAGTTCCGCGGTGTAATATGTACTGACTGTTTCCGCATCCGTGAAAGCGGAGAGCGCTTCCGTGCCGTCGGGCAGTGTGATCCCCGCGGCGTCGATAAACGCGGCTACTGCGTACTCGCGGGAAGCGGGGGCGGTGTGCTCGTCCTCTATCTGCCCCACCATGATGTAAAGTTCGTAATAATCATCGTAAAGGCCGAGGCAGGCATCCATGCCGGAGTTGGTGCTGAACGCCTTCTCCAGCACGGTCTCCCATGAGCCGTACTGCTCATACAGCTCATCCGGCAGTGGGCCTTCCTCATGGCCGTATTTCTCCAGATTTCGTGCCTTTGCCGCTGCCAATCCCGCCGGGTCGTCGGCATAGGAGGCGAGGCGGATCTCATTCCGTTTATTGCTGACCGCTCTGGCGATTTCCTCGATGCTCTTGCCCTCGATGCTCATTGCGTTCATCATGGCGTACATCTCGTTGATGCTCTCGTGGTAGGCGATGCGTGCAAGGCGTCCGTTTTCACCGTTTACCAGCTCAGGGTCAGACCAGTCGAAAGCTGTGTAGCTGCTCAGGCTTCCGTCCGGGCTTGGAGCAAAGCCGTAAACCGCTGTGGGATCTACGACGATGTCCGCCATTGCTTTAGGATTGAGCCGAGGATCGTGTTCATAATGGAAGTTCGTCTTGCTGGAGATCAGCAGATTATCGGCGGAAGCCGGAGCCGCCGCTACGGACAGGATGCAGGCGAAGCACAGCAGCACTGCAAGCAGGATTTTTGCGGAATGGTTCCATGTCTGCTTTGTATTCATGTGGATTCTCCTCCCCAAATATTAGTTGTCGCTCTTATTTGGCAGGTTCTGCCGGGAAATGTTATCCCTCCTGCACAAACAGGCAGTCCTCGCTGTAGCCGTTCTCCTCCACTTGAGAGTCGTGCCAGCGGAGCTTGCCATCTTCCTGCCACGTGAAGCTGCCCTGTGTGGTCGCCTCTTGCGTGATGGTCTCGTTGCCGTTTTCGTCATAGCTGCGCACGGTGTAATAGCCGTCCTCGTAGGGCAGGACAGCCCTGTCTTGGAAGTAGCCGGTGATCTCCCAAACGGCGGTCTCCGTGGCGCTGTTTCCCCAGTACACGGTCATATCATAGCTGCCGTCGGTGTACATAATCACATCCTGGTTGGCCCGCTGACTGACCTCGTCAAGCCAAGAGCCCGACAGAACACTGTCGGCGATCTCCCGGTCATACCAGCCGTCATCACCGCCGTAGTTCTCCGGCTCGCCAAACTGGATCAGAACGTAGCTGTAGAGGCCGTCAATCTCGTCCAGAATCTCAAAAATGGCATCCTCGTCCGGGTCGATGGTGACGGTGTACTCGTCGGTCTCCACGCTCTCCAGCTCGGTGTAGTTCTCCACGAAGCTTTCCCAGCCCTTGGGCTGACGGAGCTTCACCACATTCATAATGGACTGGTAGGCCACATCGTCCAGGCCCTCATACTCGTAGAAAAACATGGTGAAGGAGTCTACATTGCCCTTGCTGTACATCCTGATCTTGCCCACGCTTCCCATGTGGTTGACATAGTCCTCGCCCAGGGGCTCCATCTCCAGAACCTTGTCACTCAGAACCATCTGATCCAGCTCCTTCATGGACCACTCCCCAGCAGTGCCGATTTTGAAGGTGGTGGTCCCGTCGGCGTTCTCGGTCATGCTGAACTCGTCATTGTTGATGCCGAGGGCGCCCAGACCGTTGACATAGCTCTGCGCCAGACCGGGAACAATGCCATAGTAGAAAGCCACTGCCTCCACAACATCCTGTACCAGCATCATCCCGGTAAAATCATCGCCGGCGACGGTGGCGGTGAGGGCGTTCCCCTCGTCCATAAAGGTCCAGGAGCCGCTCTCCCCATACTCGCTCTTGCTGTCCACCGCGATGGTAAACCGATCCTCGCCAAGCTCCTCGGTGTACTTCACATCGGGCATATACTCGTCGTAGTAGCTCTTGGTCTGGCTGTAGCTGGAGTAATCGGCCACCAGCTCGTTATAGACGCCCTGCAGCGTCTCGGAGGGGCCATCGGCCCCGGTCATTTCCGACTCCGGCTCCTGTGCAGGCGCTTCGGTTGCCGACGTCGGAGGGGTCTGCGTCCCGCAAGCTGCCAGGGACAGCAGCAGCATCAAGGACAGCGCCCCGCTCCCAGTCGTTTCAGCAAATCGATACGTTTCATGTTCATCATCTTCTTTTTCGCTTTTTATCTTTTACACTGTCTTATAGCGCAGGTTGGCGAATTCCTTTTGCAGCTGCTCCGTCTGAAAAGGCTTTTTAAGATACCCGCTGGCATGGAGTCGGTAAGCTTCCACGGCGTACTTCTCCTCCGCACGGCCTGTGATGAAAATGATATTGACACAGGGTATGATCTTCTGTATCTTTTCAGCCAGCATAAAACCGTCCGTATGCTTTGTGCCCAGATCCGTATTGACCAAAAGCACATCGCAGCCTTCATTCGCCGCAAGACAGGTAACCTCATCCGGCTCTTCACACCCATGCACCACTGCGTTCGGCATAAGTGACCGCGTTTGCCGCGTCAGCTGTCTCAGTGCTGCAGAATCGCTGTCAATACAAATAATGTTCACGGGCAAACTCCTTCCATTATCTTTTCCGCTATTATAAAAAACAAAGCGCTCAATAGTGCTCAAAAACCATGCCGCATTTTCGGAAAATAACAAAATCGGGAAGCTTGGCAGCCTCCCGATGACAGGATTGTTTATGTAATTGTAATGTTTATCTTACGCCTTGAAGAACAGAGTCCCCGCCGTCAGCTCCGCCCAGCTGTAATCCGTCATATACTCGCCGCGATATGCGTTGACCGCGTCCATATCGCCCTCCAGCATACGATAATAGTCGCAGTCAAGGCAGCCTGTGCGGATCGCAAGGCTTCCCCGACGCTTGATCAAAGCGTCGCCCATTCCAATCTGATCGAGCGTAGATTTCAAGTCGTTTGCGAGGTTGCGGACCCGGTGCTTTGCCTCCTTGAGATCGCCGTCGTCCTCCCAGAGCGCCGCTATGACCTCCTCGGCGCTGCAAGTCGCGCCCCTGCGGTCAACGAGATAGGCCAGCAGCTCCTTTGTCTGCCTGCGCTCAAATTTTAACGGCTCGCCCTGCCAGAACACCTCAAAGTATCCGAAGCAGCGAACGGTCAGTTTCTCAGGCTTAGGCTTAGGCTCCTGCGGAAGATAGCGCAGCTCCGTCGCGACAAGCTCTTTTTTCAGCGGCTTCATGATATAGCCGTGAGCGCGCATCCGGAAAGCCTCCACCGCATACTGCGAAAACCCCGTTACAAATACGACCCTCGTATCCGGCGAGACGGTCTTGAGGGCGACGGCAAATTCCAAGCCGGAAAGACCCGGCATTTCAATGTCGCTGAACACGATGTTCGGGGAATGTCCTTGCGTCCGAATCGCGTCCAAAGCGTCCTCTGCCGAGGAGAACGCCATAATCTCAGTATCCGGTGCCGCTTCTCGTATGGCGCGCTGCGCTTCGGCAAGAAGCGGCCGTTCATCGTCTATGGCAAAAATCAGCATCAGGCATTCTCCTTTCCTTTTGGTAATATCATCACAGCGGCAGTGCCCTTGCCGGGCTCGGATCTGATCGTCAGCTCTGCCCCGATCGCGCTGTGCAGGCGGCTGCGGACGTTTTGGATACCGATGTGGCTCCGCTCGCTGTCACCGGGAACATTATCCGGGACGAAGCCGGGGCCGTTGTCAATCACGCTGACCTCGTAGCTTTCCGGCAGTTCCCGGGTGCGGATGATGACCAGCCCGTTTCCCTTGGGGTTCTTCCGAACTCCATAGCTCACGGCGTTCTCCACAAGCGGCTGAAGCGTCAGCGTAGGGATGCGAAAGTCAGTGCATTCCAGATCGTATTCCACATGCAGCGAGTCGCCGAATCGGAGTTGAAGCAGATCCAGATAGCACCTCACGTGCGCCAGCTCTTTTTCAAATGAGATCGGCTGATCATCCGTCAGGGAATCCATGTTGTGCCGGAGAAAATCGGTGAACTGGTCGATAGCTCTCCGTGCAAGCTCAGGATCATCGTAGTAGGTAGATTTGATCGCGCCAAGTGTGTTGTATAAAAAATGCGGCTGGATCTGGCCGAGCATGATCTGGATGCGCTGCCTGGCCTTCAGGTCGTCCTCATGCTCCCGCGCAAACTGCAAATGCAGCCAGATGTAATAGAACATACTGCTGGTGACGATGGCGACGGTCAGAAACGTGACAGGCTGCCGATCATTATAGACCCTGCCGTCCAAGTACACGGAGGCGAGGATCATCACAACGGTAAAGATTGGAATCAGCTTTTCCTGATTTCCTCCGGTCTGGTTATTACGAATGGATTGGACCAGCAAATCCCCGAGCAGAATAACGCTGACATAAAGACAGGTGAAGGCCAACGGGCCTCTGAAGAACCCGTTGCCTGAGCTAATCCAGAAGCACAGGTGAGAAAAGTAGGCCGTCATGTAAATGCCCCAGTTTACAATAGCCAGCCCCCAGGCGAGCAGATGCTTCTTTTCCGGCTGGATGATATAGAGAAACAGAATCAGGAATACCGGGCGAACGATATAGCCGTAAATCGCCACGGTGGTCCGCCAAAACCATTGGGGCGGGCCTGCGGTCAGCCAGTCCTCCAGCAGGTTCTGGGCAATCAGCGTCACGCTGAGGGCTAAGATGACCAGCATGATGATGCGGTTCCTTCGGCTGATATAAGGGTCGATCATCACGGTGATCGTCAGACCGGTCAGAAGAAACAGCAGCGGGACCAGCAGCGCCACTGTGTTCAGATTCCAGATCATACGTTGTTAGCCCCCTCAAAACGATACTGCACATTTGCTTAGGCATAAATTAATGATTCGAAAGTTAAGTATATTCTGCAGATTGGCCCGCGAAAAGCCCTTGCCAAATTCAGCCGTCAACACACGGGCCAGCTCTTTCATCCGATGCCTTTTTTCGTTTGGTTTCCCCGTTGATTCTAGCACAATCGCCTCTTTGTGGGCAAGGGAACACCGGATTCCCACTGCTCTTGTCTGTATCAGTCTTCCAGTACGACTACATTAACCTTTCCGCTCAATGCAGTACAGGCGTCCAGTGC
>JAEEGJ010009380.1_pt1 | contig 26222 bp, 31 predicted proteins | sample 8958761 | NCBI WGS metagenome assembly JAEEGJ01 (sample SAMN16246546, study PRJNA631951) | gut metagenome | biome: gut microbiome; feature: rumen; material: RS-attached | host: Bos | place: Iran: Karaj | collected 2018-10 | reverse complement strand
ATCACAGTGACGGTGGCACCAGTACTGTGCAGTAGTACAGCGATGGTACGCCCGCCAATCGTGCCGGTACCAGAGTATACCGTATCCCCCTTTTTGCTACTCTCATCATCTTTCGTCAGCGTCATGTTATACCGCTTCTCGATTTCCGAAATGATGTAAGTCGCATTGCCAGTGATGTAGGTCACAGAAACCATGCTCAGCCCTTGGTTACGTCCGAGGAAGGTGTAAGTGACAGTCGTAGTGTTCTTGCCGTTTTGGTACAGCAGTGCATAGTCATTGCTGCCCTCGACCAACTCCCAGCCGGACATGTAAGCCTTTACATGGTCGGTGTTGCTTCCCCAGTCGAAGCATGGTTCGTAGTACGTAACAGTACCTGATACTTCCTGTCCTGGCAGGTCATCATCATCATCACCGCCGCAGGCAATGAATGTGGTACACATGCAGCCCATCAGGGCCAGCATCATCAACTTTGTAAAAACACTCTTATTCATTTTTTTTTCGAGTTGTGTCCCTGGTCGGCCAGTAGGAACCTGTTTCCGTTAAGGAGTGAGCCGCCACCTATGAAGGCACTCCCTGATTAATTTGGAAACTGGAGGCCCTTCCCTCCGTGGAATGTTGAAGCTCGCGCTGTCAGCGGGTCGTTGACCCCAAATCGTGGTTGCGGTTTCCGCACAACTCGAAACCTTTTAACGTCGTCACCTACACTGGGTCTGGACGGAATACTCTCGTATTCGGGTGCAAAAGTACAAATTTCTTTGTAATTTGCAAATTCTCTTACCTTTTAGTCGTCCAAGCGCTTCAATTCAGTCTCTACTTTCTTTGTATATGCTTGGCCCCTCGACACGAGGTATCTGAAATTCACCACATCGTCGACTATCTCGATATGAAATGTGAAAAATGCACGGTAGCCACCGATGCGAATACGGTATACCGAATGATAGCCTACGAGACGGGTGCAATCTGTTATGTCTTCAATGCCTTGTGCTGCTTTAACTTCTTTGATGACATCGAGGACACTATTGAGTTGCTTGCCGGATAGTCGGTCAACCGCCTTGGAAAAGCTCTTTGAAATCTTGATTTTCATAGCCCATATTTCTTTTCAAAGGCTGTTTGTTCTTCATCACTGAGCATTTCCATGCCTTCAGGATCCGTCTGCTGTAGATACCTGTATACGGCTGCGTCATCGTATGACTCGACAATCTCATCAAGGCTGCTCTCAATGAACTTTTTCAGGTTGGTGCCACGACTGGCGGCTATAACAGACAGTCCCCTGAATGTGTCTGGCTTGATGTCTATGACCTTACGCCTCATAGCAGGCTTGGAGGTCGTTTTCCTAACTGTTGCATCCATAATTCTCTGAATTTTGGTGCAAATATACATAATATATATGATATATACAAATTATTCGGAGTATTTAACATTCAAAACATCGTTGACGCGCATCTGAATAACCTTGGCTGATGGCTTTTCTAAATCTGCAGTAGCATGTAGGTACTCTTCGCATTCAGACCAGAACTGCCGTTCCTCGCGCCAAACAAGATACAATATCTGTCGTTTGTCACTTACAATGTTTGCTTTCAGAATGGGTGCATCCTTGCCCCATGCCTTACGACACAGACTAAGGAACTTTGCAACATCTGCTACCCTAAACCATTTGTCTTCATGGCATCTGATACCTACCAATACATGCTCTGGAAAGCTCTCAACCTTCAGATATTCGTTTGAAATCATAAGCTGAAAGGCAGAGTTATCCCACCATTCAAATGATTTCCTACCGAACCGTCGAAGTTCATTGAGATATCTGACGACTTCTATTCTTTCATTCTTTGTTTCCATATTTTGTATTATATAATATATATTTAATTATAACTTTGAGCGCAGTCCGCTCTTAATCTCAATACCTTCCATGCGCAGGTATTTATAAACAGTATTGCGCGATTTGATACCCGTCGTGCGCATGATGGCCGACACACTATTACCATTGCGGTATAGTTGGGCGCACATCGACGCACGTTCCGGCTTCGGTTGCTTCGGCCTGCCAAACTTCACACCTTTTTTCTTGGCCTCTCTCCTACCCTCTTCGGTACGCTCCTTTATTAAGTCACGTTCGAACTCGGCAAGGCTGGCGAAGATGTGAAGGGTCAATTTTCCAGTGGTGCTCCCAGTGTCGATATTATCCCGGAGTGATACCAGGCTAATATTTCTCTTCTGAAGCTGCTCGATGATATCAAGCAGATCTTTGAGCGACCTTCCCAGACGGTCAAGTTTATAGATGACAAGGGTGTCACCTTCACGGAGGAACTGGAGGGCTGCTTGAAGTTCTGCCCTCTCCCCTACTCCACTGACCTTCTCGGCGTAGATCTTCTCACATCCGGCATCGGTGAGCGCAGTCTGCTGCACGTCGAGGTGCTGGCCGGAGGAACTGACACGGGCATATCCTATCTTCATAAATAGAATCCTTTAATGGGTGAATACTCCAGACCTCCATCATCATCATAGCACTCTCCCACCCATTCCTCTGGGTGTTCGACACTATACTGACACTGTGTCTGCCAAAAGCAATCGTCACACATCCCTTTTGCCATAACTGTATATTTAAGTCCTACTTTGTTAAAACTCCGTTTTTATACACTTGTGCAATGTCTGGATCCCGCAGTTCCGGGCGCAGTCCGCTATGTTCACCTTACTCCTAACTTTTTTGAACATGCTTCTTGGTGGGATATGGCCCAGAGGAAATCACTTTTCTCCTTATCAGTCATATCACCCCATGACAGATAGCCGACTGGAGTATGTGCTACACATCCTTCTATCTCGCAGGGAGTACCGGGCAAACCCTTGGTACATTCCCCTTCTCTGTTGCAATACAGGCAGTTCTCGTCAGTCATACTCTAATATTTTGTTATTGATTGCTGACGGCCTGCACCATCATATCCACCATGGGATTCTCTTCGCGGCTCTTGATGTTCAGGGCCTCGCCCTCTGCAGCCTCGAACGTAACGCTGGGTGCTGCACCGGCGGCTTCGGCTTTCTCTATGAAAGCTATCGTCTCGTCCTGTCCGCAACGTGCTGCAATCTCCGCTATGATGACTGTCACTACATCGGTCTTGAAACCTTTGTCGCGTATCTGCTGCAGATCTTCCTTCGCAGGCTTGATTTTGGCCGTATGGTATTCTATCACCATCTGACCGCCTACCTCGTTCCACAGGTCGAGCAGTTCCATCTCGTAGGGGTTAGTTCCTTCTGCCATAATTTTGTAATATATAATATATATTTATTTATCACGGTATGTTGCAGGAACTCTTATCGTGCCATGCTCTGACTCATACTTAGTTAAGTACTCCTGCAGGGCTTCTTCAATGACATCACGGATCTGCCTACGATGCTCCAAACAAAGCATACGCAGTTTCCCCATCATTTCGGGTTCGAGCGTGATACTGGTACGCTCTATTCCTCCATAATAGACCTTCGGACGGCCAACAGGACGTTTAGCCTTGGGGGTTGATGAACTTGTAGGTTCCTTTACCGGTTCTGCTTTCGGAGTTGGTTCAGCAGTCTTTACAGGCTTCTGAACAAAGCTTTCCAGTTGCTGCTTCAATTTATCTTGCTTTCCCATATTACATATTATATAATATATATTTATTTAATCTTTTCAAGAATCTCCTTAACCACCTTGGTATAATCCTGTGCTCCATTGCATGAAGGGTTGTACTCTATGAGGTTCTGGTGCACCAAAGGAGCTTCGGCAACGGTAATATTCTCCCTGATGTATGTGGGCAGCACAACATCACCGAACTCTTCCTGAAGGAATGATAATACAGCCTTATTCAAACTGCGGTTATTCCAACGGGTTATCAGGATGGCAAGCAGCTTGATTTGTGGGTTAAGCCGCTTCTGGACTTTCTCTAAAGACTCCTTCAGCATGTGCAATCCTTTATAGGGATAACCCTCGGCTGTCGTAGGTATAATCAGATAGTCAGATGCGACAAGTGCTGTCTGGAGTAACATACCCAGTGTTGGAGGGCAGTCTATCAGTATGAAATCATACTCGCCTGAATAGTTTGACAGAAAATCTTTCAGTCGGTATTCTCTCTCCATCATACCAGGTAATATAAGGTCGATGGTGGAGAACTCTTCCGCTGACGGAATCAGATGTAAGTTGTCGTTAATCGTGATGGGAGCGATCTTTACTCCATCCTTAAAACCATCATATATGGATTTCTCTGGCTGAATGTCAGTCAAACCCTGCGTGAGGTTAGCCTGTGCATCCAGGTCAATCAGTAGAACTTTCTTTCCCTGTTTTGCCAGTATTGCGCCAACGGTAGATGTCGTGGTAGTCTTGGCTACCCCACCCTTATGGTTGGCTACTGCGATAATCTTTGCTTGTGCCATAGTTTTGTATTATATAATATATATTTATTTATCCATAAATTTCACGATAGGCACGGTCTTTGGCCGTCCGCTATTGGTTTCATACTGATAGATGCCTATTTGACGGGCGACCTTTCCTGAAGGAACGTTCACCTTCTCGTCATCATAGTAATACTTCCCTTCGTCATTGACAAGCATATAGACTGTCATCCACTCTTTCTTGCCTTTTGCTAAAGCTGCTCCCTGTTCTAAGGATTGGAACACTTCAAAGCCTGTCTCGTTGATGACATCACCTGGTTGTTCGAACATGGTTACTCCGTTATCCTCAACTACAGGTGCTTCACGCTGTCCGCTTAACACAAAAGCAAACAGGAAGGTAAGCAGGACTCCCGTCACTACTCCACCAAGAAAAATCAACCACTTTTTCATATTATATAATATTTATTTATTAAATTGCCAAATGAATGAAGTCGTTACCTCTGAGCAACGTCCAGATCTTATGTGCGTAGTTCTGGTTGGCAAATGCCGGACAAAGCTTTTTATCATCATCCGCAATGTTATACGTCAGCAACTCTCTGCGGATGGCCTCTTTATCGTCGGTACTGGCGTACTCGCCCTTTGTGCCGTCACTTTTCTCATACGGTACACTGCCATACGGCTGGTTGATGGCATTTATCACCTCTTCTGCCACCGCTGACACCTGTTTCTTATAATCCTCTCGTGACATATCAGATACTCGTTTAGATTGTTATTGCCGATAAGAACGGTGAATAGACCTCAGAGACATCCCCGTGAGGATTTGTCTTCAGAAAGTCTTGAACAGTATCAAACTCTTCCTGTTCCAGACAGCGAAGGAGAAAATGTACAAACTTATCCTTTGGCTTGAAGTTGTTCATCGACTGGCACATTTCATCGGCAGCGGTATAGTCCTCGCCGTAGTCCTGTACAAAACTTGCCTTATACAATTCCGAATGTATGTTCGGCTGTGTGATCTCGAAGATACAATGATGCTTCATAACTTCCTTAATTTTTGGCAAATATACAAATAATAATTGATACTACAAAATTATTTAATATTTATTATATAATATATAATTATTTAATTATAAAACCGCCCAAATCTCCGCTATTACAGGGGATTCCGGCTCATGTGTCTTGACAAAGTGGAGGTAGTGCATGAGGTTTGTCGTGGTAACATCCTTGCCTTCCTCAATCCTCTGCAGACCTTCAAAACGGCACTTCTGCTCCTTGGCAATGGCATAGAGGCTGTAACGGTCACCTCGCCACTCGCGGAGGATCTTACCGATGCTGCTTGGCTCCGGCTTCCATGGGCGCTTTACCTTGCCTGTCAGAACATCCCCGATGTTGGTGTTCTGGAGCATCCATTCGTTCATATCCTCACCGTCGGCCTTGGCCTTGTCAACGGCTGCTTTCACCTTACGGATATGCTCTATATCAGAATGACGCTTGGAATAAGCCTCGTAGGACATCCATTCCGAGAACTGGTCTTCATCTACCTGGTTAAGTGCAGTTCTCCCACAGATGTTGTCAAGGATACCCTCTGCCCTACCCGCTACGAATCCGGCTACGGACTGGAGGTAGCCCAGATCCGGCTTGATGCGTTCAACGAGTGACCCATCAAATGCCAGATTGTTGATACACTTGCTGAGTGAGTCAGCCGCATTAGACAGGCTCGATGCTGTCTTGGCAATGGTCTGGATAGACTCATTGGGGGTTGAATTGTTCTTCATAATCAATACTCTATTTTATAGTTTAACGTTTCCATCAGACTTACGTCCTGCTGTTTGATGATAGCCAGTGCATCACACATGCTATCGATGGACTTCTGTTCGTAATGTTCGTAGCCTGTCTCCAGCCGTTTCTCCATGAAGTCCTTGGAATCCTGCAGCTGCTTTTCTGCTTCTCTCAGCCTGCGAAGAACTACGTCTATACAAACCATATACCTTTCAGGTGTCAATGTTTTCTTTGCCATAATTGATGTACTTTAGAATTATAGTGCAAAGATACAACATTTTTTTGTAATATCACAATTTATTGTGTTAATAATACATAAAATTGTAATTATTACATTATTTTGTGGTGTTTTGGTATTTTGTATTATATAATATTTAATTATTTAATTCAAATATTTATCGAAATACCTTACGATAAAACAAACATAGCAGGGTAGGGGAGTGGACCTGTAAACAGTCCTCATCCAATACCGAGTTTTCCCATTCGCATGATGATGGATGTCTGACTCCTTCCCATCTTCTGGGAAATCTGCTTAACTGTTTTGCCTTCACTATGCAGAGTCAATAAGAACTGGTCTTCTGCTCGCGACCATCGCTTGTTAGCGTTTGGGTGTAGTGTTTGACTTTGCTCATTCACCTTTTCTGGGTTCATGAACTCATCTACAAATACTGAAGGATATCGCCTGTCGTACATGACAATGGTCTTTACCTTGGCTCTCGTGATAGCAACATAGAATAGCCGGCGTTCCTCTCCATGGGGATATTTGTCACTCTTTGTCAGCACCACGTCGAGGACAGGATCATCACTAACCATCGACGGGAACCCATATACATCACGGTTACACTGGAGGATAATAACATAGTCGGCTTCCAGACCCTTTGACTTATGCGCCGTCAGGAACTCTATCTTTCTGCCACCGATGACATAGAAGAACTTTCCGGCCTCCTTCACACTCTGGTACATGAAGGACAGGTAATAGTCATCAAAAGAATATCTGCCAAGCAGGAATATTGATTTGTCTGCAGGGATGCTGGCAACCAGTTGGCCGATAATATTGCAATACTCATTCCTTTCGTATGGTTGGAACAGCAATTCTGTTTTCGTCTGAGTATTGAAGGGGTGAATTTTCTTAGTTATTTGTGTGGCGTTCTTCTGGATGAACCATGAGGAATAGCCCACCAACGGCTCACCGAACCTGTAGGTGGTTTCTATCTTGTTCATGTCCGTAGGCCCGAAGAACTCTTCAAAGCTATTGAACAGTGCCATGTCGCTGCCTGAGAACCTATAGATGCTCTGCCAGTCATCACCGACGCAATACAACTTTGCCGGAGGATTACCAGCTCTGAGGGCAAGCAGGAACTGGTAACGGTCAACGCTGATGTCCTGGAACTCATCGACAATGATATAGTCATATTGGACAGGCCGATATTGCCTGCATAGTTCCGTTGCTGTCAGGATGGCATCGGTAAAGTCTATCTGACCTCTCTTTTGAAGTTCTGCCTGGTAATTGTCATATACTGGCTTGAAAATGTTCCTGATGATGAAATCCGTCCTTTCATCCTCATTCTTCGCCAGTATGGCACTCAGGGACTTGCAGCTGGACTTCAACAGGGTTGCGAAGGTTACGGCCAAGCGGATAAACGCTTTCTCTCGCTTGCTTCCCTCTGGCAAAACCATTGCATATAACTCTTCCATGGTTTTCTCCTGGCACTTCACACCGGCAGCGGTAAGCATATCCTTCAACTTTTCTTTGATGTCGAAATAGTTGAAGTCCGCGCTGCTGGTGTAGAGTAGGGTAGTGCCGTATTTCTCATGGAGGTATTTCTTCCAGGTGATGCCGTCGTTATACTGCTGGTTTGCCTCTTCGTAGGTGATACCTTTCTCTGTGGCAAACCACGTCGGTACCAGACTGTGCTCATCAACGGCAAAGTGCTCCAGATAGATTCGCTTCAACTGGCCGTGACTCTCATAGTATATCGAGAAGTCCGGCTTGTACTGTGAATGTGTTTCGTCGGCCACCCGGTGCTCATACTGTTCCTCGTAGCGGAACATCACACCGAGGCTGGACAGGACGAAGCATAGCTTCTGTTCCTGAACACTCTTCACATAGATATCGTTGCCGTCCATGTCGGGAAGCATGGCCTTCAGTCTGGTGACCTTCTGAGCGGCAAGATCCTGTCTGCGCTCATTCTTGCGTTTCTCCCAGTCTGCTTCATCATCCTGAAAGTCGATGAAGTACCTGAAGACACTCTTACGGAAGTCTTCGGTCTTCAGCAGATGGCGGTAGATTCCAACAAACAATGCGTCGGTATTCTCGCATATCGACGGCTTCTGCTTTGTCACCTGTCCTATCAAGTCGAGGGCCAGCTTATGAAAGGTGTAGCCCCTGAGTCCTGGTATTCCCATCCTGTCCGTCAGTTCTGCAGCAGCTTTGTTGGTATAGCTGATGAGAAGAATTCTCTCAGGATCCACCTTCCTTACGTCGGTTAGGTACTTGACCTTTCCGACAATGGAGGATGTCTTACCGCTACCGGCACTGCTGACAACGAGGCAATTATCCTCTTCTGAAACGATAGACCTGCGCTGCTGGTTATCGAGGGGGTAGGTTAGGCAGTTATTGAAAAACTCCCTATACCGTTCAAGCCTGGTATTGATGACAGTCTCATTATGCTTCTTAATCAGACTGTGCAAGGAACCGTAGTCACTGATAAGTTTATCCAACTTATAGGACGGCTCAATATGAAATGCTTCAAGCCTGTTTCTCAATGAATAGGCTTCATTGAAAATGTCGCTGAAATAGTCTGTAACTTCCTGCTCTCCACGACCAGGAATATAACAGTCATCATAACGCTGCTCGATGACGGCTTCTATGTCATCAAAACATACCGTATTTTCTTTCTCTGCCTTTTCCCTTGCCCTGTCATAACTGGAAAGGGTGGGGGAGGTGAGTGTGCTTTCTATATCATCATCGAAGGCAACAGCTTTTTGTTTAAGCTGCTGACGGATGGTGACAAACACTATGATTGCCACCATCAGAAGGACTGTTCCTATAATGATATACAAATACATATTATTTATTATATAATATATATTTATTTATTGTCGCTCTGCTTTACCTAATAGTCCTATAATTTGACTCGCGGGTTACTTGTAAATGAGGTAGATGGAAAGGAAGATGACAAGGATTCGGGTTCTTCGAATCTGAGGTATTCTGCTATAAATTTCAGATTTACATCGCCAATTGCACCTTTTCGATGCTTGGCAATAATAATCTGTGCCACACCATGCAGGTCGTGTCCATTATCATCCTGATAGATATGATAATATTCAGGGCGATGAACAAACATAACTACATCGGCATCCTGCTCGATGGCTCCCGACTCTCGCAGATCGCTGAGCTGAGGACGCTTGCCTTCCAATCCTTCACGGCTCTCGATACCACGATTGAGCTGTGATAGGGCAACAACTGGCACGTTCAACTCTTTGGCAAGAGACTTTAATTCACTGGAAATAATAGCAACCTTTTCCTGTTTGCTCGAATAATCTCCTTCTGGCACATTCATCAACTGAAGATAGTCAACGAAGATAATCTTCACTCCTTTGGTTCTTACTAAATAACGGGCCTTCGAACGTAACTGATAGGTTGTAAGACCTGGAGTGTCATCTATATAGAGCGGCCTATCCATATTATTAACGGCTTTATCGAGAACGCTCCATTCACCTGGGTTGAGTGTACCCCTAAGAATCTTGTCGCCGGGTATTGAACAAACGTTGGATATAATTCTGTTGGTAAGCTGCGGATGTGACATTTCCAGTGAAAAGAACGCTACTGGAATATCACGCTTGGCAATGTTCCATGCAAGGCAAACGGCTAATGCTGTCTTACCCATAGCCGGACGACCGGCAAGTATAATCAAATCGGATGGCTGGAAACCTGCCAATATGTTGTCAACTTTCACATATCCTGACGGCACACCAGTAATACCGTCTGGATGTGAAGCTGCAGCCTGAATCATCTTAATAGATATATTAAGTGATGTTATCAACCTTACCTCTTCTTTCGCAAGCCCCTTCTGCCCGAGTTCAAACAGTTTTTTCTCTGCTTCTTCCTTTGTTACATCCACATCTTCCGTTTCATCGAAAGCTTTGTCACTGAGGGTTGCGGCAATGAGAATAAGATCTCTTGCCATCTTCTTCTGGGCAAGTACTTTCGCATGATACTCGATGTGGGCTGAAGAAGCTACACGGGAACTTAACTCAGCAATATAACCCGGACCACCGACTTCCTCCAGACGGCCCTGACGGGCAAGTTCTTCCGTCACACATAACACATCTAATGGCAAATCGCGGACGGCAAGGGATTTTATTGCACCATAAATCATGCCGTGTCTGGGATCGTAAAACGTCTCTTCGGTAAGTATTTCACTTACCTGAGCATAAGCATCCTTATCTATCATCAGCGCCCCTAACACTGCTGGTTCGAACTCTTTTGCGTTCGGCGCTTCCTTTGCACTATCGTCGAGACGATGAACAACCTCTTTCTTATAAGTCCTCTTTGCCATAGAATCATCAATTTGTTTGTTTATATTCGAATTTTATCTTCACCTGATCGTTGAAATACTCACTTACTTTGTTCAACAATAATTGCATGTTGTCGGCCAAATATTTTTCAGCGAACTCCCTCGATGGGGCAATAATCGTTATCTCATTGGACTCTTCATTATAATCCTTAAACAGGAGTTGACTGAACAGGGCTGTCACATCCGAAGTCCTACCTTTGCCAATAGATTCCTGGATCTTATTCCATTTACCTAAAGGAGAGGCTATTCTGATGGCTTCTTCGCGTGCTTTGACTCTTTCAGCATAGTCAACAAAGAAATTGTTCAAAGATTTAATGATATACTTCACACCGGAACCTACGTCCTTTTTCTTGTGCGGATCATTGAAAATTGTATCAAGGATGAATATCTGATTAAGGAAAGCTTCGTAATTATCGACAGTGACCCTGTTGGCATATTGCCTGCTTATAGACTCACTGAGTCCTAAGCTGTTCAGTTTTCTGAAGATCTCTTCACGACGGCTTGACTCCTGAATGCTCAGCAGCTTCTCTACAGAGCCTTCCCGTCCGATAATTTTGAAAACCAGCCTGTCTGGTTCTCCTCCCTTACGCCTTCCTTCATATTCTTTTTTATATTCAATATAGAAAGGGGAATATCCCTTGTCGAAATAGCCCTTTATCTCGTCAAGGGTCTTACTAAGAACTTTACTTTCAAATTGCGAGAATACATCATACTTATCCTCTATCCCGAACATCTTCCGAAACTCTTTGGTGGACATGGAAAAACCACCTTTCTTCTTGAAGCCCTCTGCATACCAGTAAAGTTTTCCACTGAAAACGGTATTCAAGGCACGGGACAGTTTTTGGCGAACATGCAAATAACCTAAATCCATCTTACGTACATGCTCCGCGACATCCTTATCCATCTTGACAATACAATACTTATTCTTGGCAGGCTGGATATCTGGAAAATACACATCACAAAAATTAGTGTATTTATGATAACCCCTTCCTGACGGGGATGTGTATGGGAGGGAAACAGGAATTGAAACCATTCCCAGTAAGGCAGACTGCAATTTATCATAGTTATTTGCTTTGACACCAAAATCCTTGAGAAGGATTGTTATGTTCACACATTCTGTATTGTTCCTCGGATTAACCCCCAGTTCTTCATCCGCGAAAAGTTTCAGCTGGACGGCCTCTTTTTTCTTCTGGTTTATTACATCACGAAGAACTTCCTGAATCTTGGCTATAATACATAATATAATATCTAACTGTATCTTCCGAATTTCGTCAGACTGCATAGCCGCCACAGCAAACGGCATGATAATCTCCATTTCATCATCAAAAAAGTCTTTTCCCTTCAAGGGTGTGACCTTTTTTGAGACCTTTTTAATTAACTTCTCAGTGGTAATCTTTTTCTTAGTCATAGCACGTCAATCATTGAAATTATATCAAAGGAAATATTATCCAGACTCTCAGAATAAGCATTGAAAGTATTCCTGACAGAACCTTTTCCTTCCTCAAAGTTGTATATCACCTTGGTCGGACATTTCATTTTGAGCGACATGTCAAAAACAGAATGTCCTTCTTCTATTCTCTTCGCCTTAAAATACTCTCCTAACTGCCCTTGGTCTTCTATTTGATGATTGTTGACAACAAGAATGTGTGTAAGAAGGTCAAGGTACTGGAAAAGGGAACTAATCCTGTAGTTACCTCCTGACTGTATCTTCTTTACTGTGTCGAACTTTAATCCCTCCCTGTGATTTTCAATCCAGGAGTAACTAATTCCCATCTCCTTCTGGAGACTCGTAAGCCTTATTTCTAACTCTCTTAGCGTCATATCTCTAAATTTTTTCGGCAAAGATAATAATATTATTCTATACCTCAATATTTTATTTTGAATTTTTAACTAATAAAATTCCATCTTTATTCACTTTTAAGTTTTTGTATTCCATTAAAAAGGTATAATTAATAAGATATCAATTATACCAAAACTGTCATTGAAACCGACTGTGGATTCCTCACGGCATTCCGCATAATATTCGGCATTATAAAAAATGGCTTAGCAATAATTTAATGGAGACTATTAAAATTTATAATCGTCATTTAATCAATACTTTATAATATTATATCTGTATCGGAATAGATAAGTCTTTGACTACTTGAAAGAGAAATTCAATATGATGGAATCATCGCGGCATTCTGCATAATATTCGGCATTAAAACCGACATCGGAAATAAACTCTGTCTTATTTTTGGGAGAAAATGTATTTTAATGGAACGCTATAGTTATCAAAGTGGAAAAGTTACTTTTAATGGAATATTCAATCTTCTCCAAATGGCACAAATACAATACACCGAACACTCTCGCCGTAAGTGTATTTTAGTGGAATTATGTGGTTATTAAAGTGGCACAATGCAGCTTTTCTGATGAAAGCACATTGTTCTCCAAGTGGCACAGTATTGTTCTCCAAGTGGCACAGTATTGTTCTCTAAGTGGCACAGTATTGTTCTCTAAGTGGCACAAATACCTCTTGCAACTTACTGATAGTCAGTGCGATGGAATGCCTGTAATAATATATTAATAATCCGTTAATAGTTAATCTTCGACTGACTGACTGGCTTCGCCGGGAAGAAATATCACGGACGCTTCTGGCGGGGGCTCTGCCCCTGCGACCCCGGACCAAACCAGGCAGAGCCTCCCTCCTGAATGGAACATCTGGGCTGGCGCATGAAAGAAAGGGTGGGAGAGTGAAGGCAAAAAAAAACACCCGTGGAGTTGGTCGACGGCCATCAGCTGTGTGGCCTTGCGCAAGATCTCCTTGGGTGCTTGGCGTTCCGTTCTCTCGATCGGCTCGCCTGGTTTGGTCGGTGCAAAGATACAACTTTTCCCAGAACAAACAAACTTTTCAGCAGTTTTTTCATTCTTGGCATAGTATTTTGTTTATCAAACACCTTAAAATAGGCCATTTTTAAGCCCGCTGAGCGTATTTCATCCCTCAAACGCGGAATTTACCCACCAAAGGTTTGAAACGCGAGATTTGACCCATTTCTATGCGTTTTACCGTTGCCGGCGGAATAAGGTTGTTCAGAAGCCCGTCTGTGTCACTCTAAGGCAATCCGTACTGCCGCTATCAGTCCCACTCTGGGCAGCATGGCATACCAATGTCGAACTCATTCAGAGGCGAACAATGTTCTGCTTCACCAGTATCGACGTTGGTGTGCTACATGCTTTGGTCGCCGGACATGATGGCAACGGTACGGATCTGTGTCGCCATACATACGGATGCCTCTCAGGGCGATGGCGTGCCTCGCGGACAGAACACCCGCAGGAAGGCAACTTAACGGACGGCGTGATGCTAAGATTTGTGCCAGAGAGGTGCTGCACTATGTCGATGGGTGCAACAAGTTACCACCAATCGCCATTTTCCGACGGCATGCTGCTGTCAGAAACCCCTTGCACGTCACCGCCGCAAATCCACATCCCTGCACGTTCCTGTCACTTTCCTGCAGGTGTTCATGCCATGAGTCACTGGTGCCACCACTCCTGCTCGACTTCCAACGCATCGGTATCGATGCTGCTTCCTGCGGTATATGCTTTGCTGTGACACTGGCGTGTAACATAAAAATTTGTCGAAACATACCAAATAACACTCATTTGGTACTTTCAAACCCGCCCTCTCCAGTCTTTGAATAGTGAACCTGTTAATATTTCTGGGAGGTCACAAGCCTCTCTCGTATTCTCTGACCTTCATCTTTTCTCTTTTTGGGGTCATTCTTCCATTGAAGCCGTGTTCCAATCGTCCTGTCCTATCTCTGTAGGAATGGCTCACCGTCATCCTGATAGCACCCTTCTCTTCTCTTAAGTATGCGGTGCTTCCGTGCTTGGTGCTGCTTATTATCTGGGCATTGGACTTCTCTCGTTTGTCTTTGCCGCCCCAGTGGTGCTTATCTTGGTTGTGGTATGCCTATGGGCTGTCTGGTGTTCAACCTCTTCTATGCACCTACTGGCACATACCTTGTCACTTATTGCCGTTACCGTTGCCTTTCATTTTCATAGCGGGTTCGCTTAGATTTTCCTTATGCAAAGGTAGCCAAGCGTCATCAGTCAAGTACCACGATGTTATTCCTTCAAAAATTTACCGGCGTTCCGAACCCTCCGCATTTTCTTCTTAACGGCTCACCTAAAGAAAATGTGGTTTCCCAGAAAATTTTCTCGTAATTCCTTGTCTTTTTCTGACTTTCTCTTTATGGCTGTTCTATGCATCGTAAAATTTCTAAGTTAAACCCTTTAAAAATAAAAAGTTATGGCAACTAACAACAATTTCACAGTGACTGGTATCGTAGCAGTAGATGCTAATGTTAAGAACAACACCAACGGCAGCGCATGGGCTACATTCCCTCTCTCCATCCGCACCACTATCAAGGATAAGGACGGCAACGAGAAGAAGATCAGTGCCCTCCAGAACATCGAGGTTGGCACCAAGCAGGGTAGCCCCAAGCTGGATCTCCTGAAGAAGGGTACGCTCATCAAGGTAACCGGCTTCTTTGAGCCTCGCGTTTATACCGGCAAGGACAATCAGGAACACTCGACAATCTCCTGGAAGGCTACTGCCATCGAGAAGATTGAAAAGAATACGGAATCCAAGGAGGCTTAGACCTCCTTTCCCTTTTGTTCATACGATAAATTTCTTTTTCAAAGAACTCACGAAGGGGGCCAGTTGTGAAACTCGCCCCTTTTTTGATGGTCTTTTCGACTTTTCCAGAGCAGGTAAAATTGCGGGCAGTTCTGCGAAACCATACAAATACAGTCCTTTTAAGGGCTTAAACCGGCTCTGAAGGCCGTCATAACGTTGTATACTGCTCATATACGACATAAATCCGACCTGACGGGCTACTACACCAGAATTTGCAAGTTTTGAGCATGGTGGTCCCCAAAATGACAACTGAACAGCTTAGAGGTCATCATATCCAATCCGTCTTGTGAGCATATTTCATCCTTCACCATAGACCTTGCTGATTAGCAGCGGTGCCGCCCATCAGCCGGACACTGGCGCAGGAACATGGGCGATGACAGTCGGTTTCAATTCCTTTGACTAACGGCGGAGTTACGTCGGCAGGCTCCTGAATACTCAGCTGTTAGTCTTTTCCTTGTAACAGACACTCATCCTAATGCCCATGCGGTGGAATACTGCTCTGACGGCTTTTCTCAATGCTGCCCTGCAACTATACCGATGCCGGTATAAAACAACACCAGGCAAGCCCTGAAGGGCATAATGGCGCAACGCGCAACTATTGATGGAGTGGGGTGGATTCTTTCAATGCTTTTCTTCGACCTGCTGTTGTGTCATTTTCACCGATACGGTTCATTTCGCTTTCTTTACGTCTTTTCCCTTGCAAAGGTAAAGAGGCTTGTAGCCATGCCAAGTACTGGTCGTAAACTCCCGATTTCGGAAAAATTTGGTAAAGCCAGGGCATTTTCTTTTGGCACAAGGCACAAAACAAAATCAAAATTTTATCCGAAATTCCTTGGCGAAGGCCACCCTAATAGCCTCTCTTTGAAAATGGCAAGGAAAAGGACTAAAAGCGAAACGAAGTCGATGACTGAAAATTTATTGATACAACGGCTGTCTTGAAAAGACAAGATTCCAAAAAGGAAAAGGATCTTAGCTCACTCAGCCGATAACTCTAAAACCGAAGCCGACGGAATACAAACAGGCGCGAAAATATGATACAGTTGACGTTCCCAGACAAATGTGTTACCTATAGCACATTCATCAACGACCTTGCGACGGCTTTGGTGCCGAAGCTGTTGGAAGCGATGGAGAATCCGAGTGGCCTGATTTCCCAAAATCAAGCGTTCAAGATGTTCGGTCAGGGAAACATCCGTCGATGGCGACAAAAGGGTCTTTTAGAACCTGTCAGCAAACGACCAGGGAAAATAGAATATAGACTGTCAGACCTGCGTATTCTTCAGCAACGTAAACAAGATTATTTTGATTGATAAAATAAAACACTATTATGGAACATCTGACAAATTTTGAACTGGTGCTCACTGGAGCATGTATCGCCACCTTCTGCTTCGGCTTCAATGCCTTCGTGAAGAATATTTGGCTTAAAGGATTTAAACCTACAAAATGATGATTACAAACTATGCACATGAAAGATCTGTTGGCGAAGTATGGATTGACACCATCGATGGAGCCAAGGTAATTACCGTCGCCGGTAATGGGTGTAAGGGCTGTGCCTTCGCCACGTCTGCAGGGGGAGCATGCCCGGGTGCCGTCTATGACCGCCATCCCTGCAGTTCCGATGACCGCAAGGATGGACGGGAGGTTTATTTTAAATTGATTCACTTCGTGCCGGAAGCCAAGGCACCACCTCTGAGGATGGTAGCCTTCGGTTCAGTGCCATTCAAACATTGATACTATGCAACAGAAATTGACATATATCGTCGAGGGTATGCTTACCGTCACCATCATGGGTAGTGCCATTTTGGCTATCTATGTGATGATGACTATCAGTTCTATGCCGTACTGACGGACGCAGTACTCTCTACCGATGCCGAAGATTAAGAATCTCGCGGCTGCTTCCCTTCGGTCGCAGCATCATTGTGCTACTGCCTCGGTGGTGCAGATGCTCCCCATTCCAGAAGACTGTGATTGGCGACGTTCCGCAAAAACTGTGCGATCTTGAAAACGGGAGTGTCATCCTTCACGTTCGTACGAAGGGTGTTAAACACCACCTGGAAGTCTTCTCTCTGGGCAAACTTATCGACAGCAGTCTTGTTACTGGGTTCAGCGAGGATGTCAGTCAAACTGGATATCTTCTGAGCTTTCTCGTTCAAGAAGTTCATCAGAATGGTCTTGTTCCTGTCGAAGTTGTTTATCCGCTGTTCTGCCGACTCATCTTCCGTATGCGGCTGCTGTGCCGATTCCGTTCCTACATCTGCCTTATCCTCTTTTTCCATCGGTAAGGTCTTCAACCTCTGGCGGTGGCTCTCGTAGGCTTGACGGTAAGTTTCACTGAAAGTCTTTTCGTCACGATGGGCTTTCATCCATCGGTTCCAGTCGTCGGTAACCTTCAGATCATTATCGAGGTCGCTCAGAAACTCTTTGGAGTTCGATGATATGTTGATGGAGTAGGGGAAGGCCATCAGTGAAAGACCTCTCTCTTCGTGAGTGCTCTTACTGGCATCATCCTTCTTCTTACTCTCCATCGTGACAGAAACACTAATCATTTCTGTGTTGATGTCCCATGCCTCCCAGAACGTGCCAGGATACTTGGTGAGTTGGTCGGCGATGGCCTGGGGGGTCATCTCGCGACGGAACTTCTCGTAGTATGCCGTATAAATTTCAAGCCTGTCCTTTTCCAGATCGGCAACGGCCTTTTTGATTTCGGCAATCTTATGTTCCTGTCGCAGGATAAGTTCTTCGTTGACTACCGGCTTCTCTTGGCCGTCTGCTACCTCCACCTTTTCCTTTGCCTCTTCCTCGGCCTTGGCTTTGGTGTACTGTTCGATGAGTGCTGACTGTTCAGATATCTCCTTCGTTATTTCTTCAAGCGCACTATCATCTTCTTCACTCATGTCATCAACAACCTCATGGAGTAGGGTGGTGAGAATGGCGTTGGTACATTTCGGCAGCTTCTTCATCTGCTCCCGTATCTCCGACACCTCCTTCTCTACACCTTCGAGCTTGGCGGTCTGCTCAGCGGTGAGTTGTTGCCCATCCTTCTTTAGGCGTGACTCTTCATCGACAGTCTCACGCAGGCGGGCAATCTGGTCGGTGTATGGTTTGCGCATAATTTCATTGACGGCATCGGCGAGATACACGACAGACATCTTCAACGAGTTCTCGCGAGTCTTCAGCGAACGGAGCCATTTGGCATTGGCACTACCATAGCCGTAATCCTTTTCCATGCGCACACGTGGCACGAAGAAAGGTGTCCGCTTCTTCAGCTCCTGGATCTTAGACTTAACATCTGAGATATTCTTTGGGGTGATACCCTTTCCGGCACTCAGGATGCCAACACACTTTTCGGGCGACTCTCCAACGAGGTCACCCCATACAAGGCCGCTATACTCATAGACAGCCTTATCAATACTAATTCTTGTAATACTACTCATATTAAAAAAATGATTTTGATTGAACGACTGATTATGGAACGGAGAAAAATTTTCTGCAAAGGTACGAAGAATTTTTTATCAGAACAAGACATTAACCAGATTTAACCGATGCTAAAGGCGATTCGCTCAGCGAATGAAACACTTCGTTTCAATTTAACAAATTCGTTAAACAAACGTAAATCTTCTGAGTGACAATTTCATCGTCCCGAATATTTCCGTAACTTTGTCGCAGTAAATCGAGACGCGCCGAATGTTCTCAACATCGCGCGCGGGGAACAAGACTTATTTTGAGTACCCTCAAAATGTCTTGCTAACAACGAAATATTTGGCATATTTCTTGTTAGAATAAGAATACTCGCAGGCTCGTATCTCTGCATTGAATAAGGATAATAATAGATATATAAATATATGGGATATAAGAAAAAAAATACCACGGGTAGGAAGCGTCTTTCAGACGAAAAAAGAAAGAAATATTCTGTATGGCTGAATGAAGATGAACGAGGTATTATCAGCGAAAAAGCGGATGCTGTGGGCATGAGTTTTTCGGTGTATATGAGAGAGCGTGCAATGGACTATAATCCTATCGTTCCTGACCCGGAATTTCGTCAGGAATTGATGCGTGTGAGAGACGATATCAAACGCCTTTTCAGCATCCTGGATAAGGCGATGACACCAGAACAGCGATATAAAAAAATAACTGAATGGGGGTTCCTGAGAGACTGGGTTAAAGCAGCGAAAAAAGAACTTAGATTTTGTGATAAATGGATAGATAGAACATGATTACAGTAGCAAGAAACATTACTCACGGACAGGCCTACGAGAAGTATTCTGAACAGAAACATCTGGCTATTTTTATAGGTGCTGAAAACATGATTACGAACACTGATTTGGTGTTCGATACGCTTGATTTGGAGGATGTCTGGCAGGAGTTTAAAGAGGCTGGTAAGGACTACGTTCGGAAGGGAAAAGAGGTGACGAATGACACCATCGCGCTGGAGATTTCCCCTACTATGAACGAGTCCGCAAACTGGACCAGGAAGGACTGGTTTGACTTCGTAAAGGAACTGCTGCAGGAGATAGATAATCACGAACATTCCAAGGCCAGGAGAGACCCGAAAACCAAAGATTGGATACGGGATGAGAATGGTAATATCGTGAAGTTTGAGGTGCCGAAAACACACCTCTCAGACAGTAAATGGATAGCGTTTTTACACCGTGATTCCAAGTCTGGAATATACCATGCGCACGTCACTATTTCGCGTTATACGAACACGCATGAGTTGAACTGTGTGACGGATATCGCACACCGGGCAGCAGAGGCATCGGAGCGTATAAACGAGCGGAAAGGATGGGTGAAGGCAGAGGATATCCGTCAGCAGCACATTGATGAAATCAACGGTGTACTGAATGATATTTTCAATGATATGGACGGCGATAAAATAGACTGGAAAGAACTCGAAAAACGTATTACTGAGGCTTCCTTTATCGACTATAAAGGCCAACCGCAAAACTATCAAATATGGTTCCATAAGAATGGAAACGGGGTGGTGGATGGCTATACCGTAGGACGGGGAAACAGCAAGTTTTCCGCGTATGACCTCGGCCAGAAAATCAAGGATATACCAGAGGATATCGAGACGGAAATCAAGGATAATGTGTACCAGGTGCTGCGCTCCATGGACGGGGATAGTTTCAGCTGGGACGACTTCAAGACATCCCTCGAAAACAGGTCTTATCTGGCAGAGGATAACACCTGGCAGAACTATGAGGTTGACCTGCGTTCAGACTCTCAGGGTGACATCGTGGGGTGGAGTGTCATCCGTGATGGGAAGAAATATAATGCCTCTCAGATAGGTGCAAAACTGACGGCAAAGAAGATTCAGAAGGAATGGGAAAAGGAACATCAGAAGGTTCAGAATAAACCTGCTGAAACTCCTGTTCAGAGACCCGAAAGGCCTTCTTATAATATTACTGCAGAGAATGCCGAGAAGGTTGTCAGACAACGGCTGAAGGAATTGGGGATTACTCCTGTCGATGTGTTATTCGACAAAAATAACCGCTTCCCGCTGACGGAGGAAAGGTATCTCCGGGATGTCGGGAAATACCTGCGTTTACTTGATAGCAGCACATCTAAAAATAGCCGTGAATGGTATGCCGAGGATGCCCTGAAGAGTGCCGTTGCAGCATCCATGCTTCATGCCCGGAAACAGGCAAGTCAGGTGGAAAAAAACGATGTTCCTGTAGCACCTGAAAAACCGTATGACCCTCAGGAGGGTGTCAGGATAAGGCAGGAGCGTTACGCCGTGGCGAAGAACACTCTGACGGAGTACGCTCACAGTAACAAGAACATCTTTTCAGAAGACCAGGAAGATAAACTGATGAGGGGTATCATGGCGAAGTGCATCGAGGATGCAAAGCCGGTGTTCAACGAGGTTAACCTAATCGGAACGGCACAAGAACTGGCCGTCGAGGTGGGCGAAAGGGTTGAACATACCTCACTTCGTCTTACTCAGCTGGTAGGTGAGACGCTGATGCATATGTCACTTCCTGAAGATCGCTCACTGGGTGGCGGTGGTGGTGGTAACAATGACCTCTCCCGTCAAAAGGATGATGAGATGAACAGGTCGGATGCAACATACCGTCTGATGAAACTTAAAGGTAAAGGAAGAAAAAATAATTAGTCTATGGGAAAGGATAAGAATACATGGGTAAACCGTGAGTTTGACAAGTATATTCTGGGCGAGGAATCACCGTCACAGGAACCGACATCGGAACAGCCTGCAGGCAGTCCCGGCATAGGTAATGACTATCTTAGCAAAGTGGCGCAAGGCATAGTCAAAATGGAAGGACTGCTTGACCGAATGGAAAAACTGGAGGCGTTTGTCAACCACCAGGAGGAACAGGAAAAGGAGGGCACAGACAGTTACGGACAATACCTTGCCGCCATGAAGAACGTAGCCGATGAATATAACAAGAGTGCCGAGGCGTTCCGTGAGGCATTGAATCTGGCTAAAGAGGATTTCAATGAGTTGCTGGGAAAATGGGAAAACGGCTTTGATATGAGTGAATCAACAAAGGACTATATGAATCGGCTGCCGGAACATTGGCGGGCTGCTGTACAGAGTGCTGCTGATAGTGTCATCAATGCCAGTAACAGCTTCAAGGCTGACGTGAGGAAGTTCAGGTGGTGGGTAGGTGGTTCTATCGTCTGGGGTGTTATCGCTACTCTGTTCGGACTGACAGCCATCAGCCGCTGCAGTAAGGCCGAACGTGCGGAAGAGGATGCGCGGACAAAATACGAAGCCGTTGAGCCGCACATGAGGCACATGGAAAACGATCAGAAGAAACTGATACGTTTCCAAAGGGATAATCAGAAAACGTGGGATAAGTGGTGGGAACAACATCAGAAAGAATATAATGAATAACTGTGCCTCTGGCAACGTTGGCGATGGGAGGGCTGCATCATGCGTGATGTGGCTCTTTTTTGGTGCCAAAAACCTACAAAGGTATGGTAAAACCTACGTAGTTCTTTTAATTTTTTTCAATTTAATTTTGGCTATCTCAGTATTTCTCTGTAAATTTGCACCATCTTTTGAGTTTGGTAAGGGATGACGGCTTAGGTGATCCTTCCGACTTGAAAGTAGGCTATCAGATGATGAATTGCCTGCGACCTCACCGTTCCGCTCGCTGACTGCTGACTTTTGGTGTTATTCCGTCGAATTTGACAGATTTTTGCCACAAACGGAATGAAATGGCCTTCTGACAGCGGACTGCGCCCGGATTTGTGTCAGGATCCTGTGTTTTTTCCGTTTCCATTCCGTTTCAGGGCTTTTTCAACGGAAAATGATGGAATGGGCGTTTTACCGATGCAGATGGAAATAGGGAACCGTCTCACGACGACCCCCTATCATCTTAAATATGGAAAAAGTTCAGAATTATATTGTTTTTCTTTTATTCGGCAGACACCCAGACGTGGCGTCCTTTGCTGTTAATTCTAACGGTACAGGTAAATATCATTCCTTCTACCCAATCATCAGCAAAGTTGAACTGGCATTTCTTTGGTCCGTAAACATTACCATATGCTTCTTTGCGACCAAAGCCTATAAGTTTGATTTTTCTGCCATCTTCGGCTGTAAAATTACAAACCAGGCAGAACTTCTTTCCCCAGCTGCGAGAATCGAGTTTTCCCTTAAAAGTCATATCTTCCGTCGGGAAAAGGTATTCTGAACCTCCAGAGTTTTTCACCTCTGCTTTTGTTGTCAATATTCCATTTGTATTCATATGTCTAATATCTTGAATTAATAATTAACCAACGATGTTTTTTAGTGGAGAGTATTTCCAGGGATTATCCTCCATATCCTTCCAGAAGTTCAGAACCCTATCAGATATTTCTTCCATGGACTTGTTATCGCCTGCGAAGTAATCCTCGGCAAGTTCATATTTGAAATACATATTACCTTCTTTCTTCTCGTTGGTGTAACCCAAGGCCACCCCAACAGGTGTTGCCATGATAAACGGAACAATACGATGCTCGTTACCTTCACTGTCTTCTGCAACGAACATTCCTCCCAAATCTTTCCGGGTGCTGAAATAGTTTTCTTTGTAGAAACGGAGGAACACGGTAGAATATTCTTCGTTGACAACATCGATGCCGTGCAAATCGGCAAAGTCTTCAAGGAAATCCCGGCTGTATTCTTCAATCAGGATGTTGTCGTCATCATCACCTTCTACAAGAAGGGCTCCTGTTACTTTTCCCTCTTCGTCGTATAGCAGTTGGAAAGCGCTTATACCGATGATGCCACGCCGAAACCTCGATTTAGACTCTGCGGTAAGCACAATATACCATTTTCCCAGCTCTTGAAAATTCCTTTGCTCATGAACTACCAAAGGGTACTTCGTGGCGGTCTTAAATTTCCGAAGGTTGCGATCGACGATGTTCATATATACGTCGGGGAACTTCCCCTTAACCTTGCGACTTACATCAAGCTTGTATTCGTAATTCTCTATTGCATCCATCTTGTCGCCATCTAAAATTCTTCGTTGACAAATTCGTATGGGCCATATAAAATGCGGACGAAATACGGATGCTTATAATCATCCTTCTCAACTATGTTTATATCAAAACCATACCCAAGTTCTGACGATGTGCATCCTACAGTAGGTTCATTGATAAGGTGTGAATTAGGAACTGGCTGAAGACCTCCCATTGACATATCTGAGTCCTCTCCCATCATTAAAGAATATCTTTTGGAAAACCTCTTATGAAGTCTGTTTTTTATTCCAATGGCTTCTTCCTTATCAGAAGCATAAATACATAATGCTGCCTTATTAAAATAGTTTCTTTTTCCATCGGATTGAAACCAAAAAACAAGTGTATCAAACAAATTACCTCCATACCACTTGTTTTCGTATAGGATAATATCGTCGGTAATATATAGAGGATCCCCAAATTTCTTACATAGAATATTCTTTGCCTCCAGAAGAGTACATCCAAACGGAACATTGCATATCTCCTTCACCTTGTTGTCCTCAGCAATTTTCTGCCAAAAGACAGTAATAGATTCATCGTCGTTTGGATTTCCTGTAATAACTTCTCCGCTCGATAACAGATAAGTTAATTCTTCTTTTTCGAAGTCGATATTAGTAATCGTTTTCAAAACAAGCATCTGAAAGGCATGTGGCATGTCCTTCATTTGGTTGAGTACTCCTGATATACTCTTTTCAGGAATATCCTTCTCTTTCTGTTGCCCAGATACTGCCACCGGCAGTATCAGCAAAATAAATAATACTCTCTTCTTCATAAGTGTCATTATTTATGCCATTTGGCGTTATCAGTAATTGTAGTGTTTATCTCCGTCAGGAGGGGTGGGAAGGGTTACTTTTCCTTCACCATCTGTCCGGCAGCGTTGTAGCGCCGTCCGTTCTTCTGGATGATAAGACGTCCGTTCTCCATGAACTTGCGGTCGGAGGGATTTTCTGTGGCAGTGATGGACTCTACGCCCGTCTCTTCGGGGGTGAGGGCAACGATAGTGCCGAACGCTTTCCACGGGTCAGCAGCCTTGTAAGCATCGATTGAGGCGGCAGGCACGTGCAGGGTAGCTATGCTAATTGGAATACCAGAAAAGGATGATGATACAGTTGGAACCTTTTCTGCATAGCAATAAAGATCGGTAAGACCATAGCAATTATAGAACGCACTAAGACCAATGCTCGTCACACTATTCCCAATGGTGACGGAGGTAAGATTATGGCAATCAGCGAACGTTTCTTGTAAAATGCTCGTCACACTATTCCCAATGGTGACGGAGGTAAGACCACGGCAATCATAGAACGCACGAGATCCGATGCTCGTCACACTGTTCGGAATGGTGACGGAGGTAAGACTACGGCAATTATCGAACGCAAGATCTCCAATGCTCTCCACACCGTTCCCAATGGTGACGGAGGTAAGTCTATGACAATCACGGAACGCTTGATTTCCGATGTCCGTCACACTGTTCGGGATGGTGATGGAGGTTAGACCGGAGCAACGATAGAACGCCCCCCTTCCGATGCTCTCCACACCGTTCCCAATGGTGACGGAGGTAAGTCTATGGCAATAATCGAACGCACTTTCTCCAATGCTCGTCACACTGGGGCCAATGGTGACGGAGGTTAGACCAGTGCAACTATAGAACGCATAATTCCCAATGCTCTCCACACCGTCAATGGTGACGGAGGTAAGGCCAGTGCAACCAGAGAACGCCATATATTCAATGCTCGTCACACTGTTCGGAATGGTGACGGAGGTAATATGGCAACCCTGGAACGCATAACTTTCAATACTCGTCACATTGTAAGTAACATTCTCAAAAGTCACAGTAGAAGAAATTACCACGCTGCCAGTGTACCCATCATCTGGCATTCTTGTTACTTTAGCATACTTCTGTTTGTTTCCATATCCTATTAATTTGTAATAAACCCCGTTATGCTTAATCGTAACAGTAGCATTGGCCATCATGGACAGCAGTATAAACACAAAAAGTAAAAGTTGTTTCTTCATAATTCAAATCATTTATGCCATGCGGCAGTCTCAGTAAAGTGTCCCAGGATGTTCGGAGAGTATGCATTGCCATTTCTGATGATTTGGAGTGCATCAATATGATTGGCAAGGAAGTTGGAAATCTCGCCGTCGGCAGTAGCTACACTGCCACCGTTGTCGCCATGTTTAACAAGATACCGACCATACACCTCCGGATGCTTCTCCAGCAGCTTCCGGATAAAGTCATGGGAGTCAAACTCCGGGTTGAGGTAACTGATGACCTCCTGTGCAATAGTTACATTCATAATCATAATTTTTAATTTAAAACATTTCCAACCCGTGATAGGGTCTGAACTTCAATTCCATCAACTGGATCTGGAATAACAACG
>JAEEGJ010009379.1_pt1 | contig 26223 bp, 25 predicted proteins | sample 8958761 | NCBI WGS metagenome assembly JAEEGJ01 (sample SAMN16246546, study PRJNA631951) | gut metagenome | biome: gut microbiome; feature: rumen; material: RS-attached | host: Bos | place: Iran: Karaj | collected 2018-10 | reverse complement strand
GTTAGTAATACTAATCCTTGATCAGGGGATTAGTTCTGGTTTACATCACAGCGCTTGAAGCAGTACATGGAGCCAATGCGTTCTGTATTTTCAGCAGTCTTTTCTTCCCAATCGAACGAAATTGTGAAATTCTCTTTCATCGTTTCAATTCTTTTTAAATTAATAATAATGTTAATTCTCTCTATTCTTAATATACTCCGTTAAGAGTGATATTGCGTAATCAGCATCTGTCAATGACACCATCTCACCAGGAGTGTGCATATATCGGCATGGAATACTGACGAGCCCCGTCTTAATGCCTTGTCCGGCTACCTGAATCATTCTGGCATCAGTTCCAGTAGGCTTGGCGATAGCCTCAACCTGATATGGTATCTGACAAGCTTCAGCTATAGCTGTCAGTTGTTGGTTGATGCCTTTTGTCATGTTCGGTCCTAAGGGTATGACCACACCTTTCCCGAGTCGGATGTCACCATCTGCCGTGGGAGACATGGTGGGATAATCGGTGGCATGTGTCACATCAATGGCTATCCCAATCTCAGGGAGAATGGCTTCTGAAACCATTTGAGCTCCTCTGGCCCCCAATTCCTCCTGTACGGAGGCAACCAGATAAATATCGCTGTCTGTTGTTATTGACTGCAAATTTCGTGCCAAACCCATAAGCACAGCCAAACCAATCTTGTCATCGAGTGATTTTGACAGAATCATGTCGTTGGAGAGGTGTTGGATGTTGGACTCATAAGTGGCTACTGATCCGATCTGCACCTTTGAAAGGGCATCGGCTTTGTCAATGGCAGCAATATCAATCCATAGGTCTTCAGGAGATAGGGCCTTGCTTGATTCCTCCTTACTTTGGAGATGGATAGGCTTCTTGCCGATGATACCCGTGACAGGACCTTGCTTACCTTGGATGATGACACGCAGACCAGGAAGGATATTCGTGTCGATACCGCCAATCTGGTTAAAATAGAGGAATCCCCGGTCATCAATGAAACTGATCATGAGCCCCACTTCATCAGCATGCGCCATAAACATGATCTTTGGCCCCATACCTTTTTTGTGGGCGATACAATTGCCATTCGCATCCGTCCACACCTCATCGACATAGGGACTCACCTGTTTAGCAAAGAGTTCAGTTATAAGCTCCTCACTCCCTGATGGACTCGCCATCAGCAGACTCTGTTCCAATATGTCCTTCAGCCAAGTATCCATGACGCTTTATACCTATATATAATATAATCCTTTTCTATTTTTAATGCAAAGTTACAGAAATTATTCATATTCCAAGTGTTTTGAGCAGAAATTAATGTTTTTTTAAGAGTATTTGTTGGTTGAAAGGGTATTTTTGTGTATCTTTGTACCGTTGGTTGTATATGATTAAGATGCATTGGTGATCAGTCATCTATGAATTGTAATACCATATATACGATAAAACGCCTCACTCTGCCATTCCGATGGGGTGACCCCAAGGAGTGGATTGATGGGATAAAGTTCACACTGGGGAAAGGTTACGGGGCGGTGGACTTGAACGATTTGATCTATTAAATAACTGATGGCGTTGGCGAAAGAGAATAAGTTTGTGAATAAGTATAAATTGAGAAACCATTTATGGCAGAACATTTTCGTATATTAGGATTGCGGACATTAGAACCGACTTCCAACGAAATAAGGAATATTCATTGGGAAAAGGTTGAGTCGATTCATCGTGCGCTGTGGAATGTAAAAGAATGGCTATTCTTCTATGATGGTATCACCATTGATGAAGAGGAGCATTGCATTACGATGACGAAAGATGCCCTTGCAGATTTCTCACTATATGATAAGTCGGGTTTGAAGGTATCTGTTTCTGCAATTGTAGGCAAAAATGGATCTGGCAAGAGCAGTGTGGTTGATTTAATAATCCGAATGATTAACAACCTATCAGCTGCGTCTTTGGGCGAGGGCTTTAATTTCGCCGCTGCTGAACATCTACACTTTATAGACTATGTGTATGGAGCATTGTGTTTTCAGATCGGTCGCATTGTTTATATCCTTGAAGAACGTGGTAGAAGCATTAAACTATTTAGTTACGAAAGGCATCGCGGCAGTGGATATAAGTTTGTACCATGTGAGGATTCCCCTTTTGTTTTACTTGATGGCAATTATGATAGAGACCACTTGGTTCCCCTGAAGAAGAATCCCAAAGGAAGGAACCTATTGCGAAAACTCTTTTATACTCTGGTGTGCAACTACTCGCTTTATGGGTTCAATTACAGGGATTATTCAGATGAGAAAACTCCTGATGATAGGCTAAAGGTTATATATGGTGAAACAGCTGCTTCAAAACTTCATGCAGAGGATAAGGTTTGGCTTAAGGGAATATTCCATAAAAATGACGGCTATCAAACGCCTGTGGTTTTACATCCGATGAGAGACGATGGTATGCTGGATATGGTCAAGGAAAACGACCTTGCCAAGGAAAGGCTTATCTCTCTTCTGTTCTATCAAGATTATGACGATAAATACCCCTTTAGGACTATCAATGGCAATCTGCGGGTGCTCGCGTTCAAGATTTCTGAAAAGAAACACAAGAATTTTGCCAAGGAAGGGCAAAAGATGTTGGAACACATTGGTATCAGCAGGACGAGGAATGTAGCAAAGAACTTTGATGATGTGTATGATGCAGTACTGCAATTTTGGACAAATGAATATAGCCTTACAATTTTAAAAAGTCAGGAACGGCAGGATGCATATGACTATCTGGTCTATAAGACACTAAAGATAGTGTTCAACTATAAAAAGTATCAGCCTATTTTTAAATACATGAGTCTTGCAGACTTTGAGGTAGATAAACTGAACGAGAAACTTAAGCCGTTGGCACAAGATTACTCTCATGTGACTAGAAAACTCAGGCGAACATTAGCGTATCTGAAATCATCCATATATAATTTGGAAGCTCAGTATTTCAATCTTGATGAATTGGATAATACTATAGAGCTATACGTTAGCGATTTGAAAAATGAAAAGGGGAATAGGTTGACTAAACTTGACCTCTTACCACCTCCTATTTATGATATAGACTTAGTTATTACTAAAAAGGGGGAGAATGACGCCGTGTTCAGGTTCTCCGGATTGAGTTCTGGTGAACGCCAGTTGGCATATACTATCAGCAACTGCATGTATCACTTAGTGAATGTCAACTCCTCATGGGATGACTATTATAAGGACAAAGACCATAGAGCCCAGATTAAGTATAAGTACGTAAATGTCATTTTTGACGAGGTAGAGCTTTATTATCACCCTGAAATGCAACGGCAGTTTATATACTACCTGATGCAATCACTAGAAAGTGTGAACTTTGAGCATTTGAAGGGCATTAATATAATTCTTGCGACCCATTCTCCTTTCATCCTGAGTGACATTCCGTTTTCTAACATATTACATTTAGGAGAAGGTGAAATAACAGACTCTGAAACATTCGGTGCTAATATCATTGATATATTAGGAAGTAGTTTTTTCTTAGATGCAACGATAGGTGAGTCGGTAAGACAGGTGATAAAGCAGATTTCCTTAATTTATCAAGAAAAGCTATACAGTCCATACGCTTTGGAAGAGTACAAAACGAACAAAGGGTATTATAAGCAGGTGGTAGCAAGGCTTGGTGACCCATACTTGAAAGATATGTTGAGTAGAATGATAAAAGAAATCGAAACTACACATAAATAGAATAATATGTACAGATTTGAGTCAAGTATAGCAAAGAAGGTTTTGGATAAGCGTTATAAGACTATATATGCCCATGCCCGACTTCAAGAGAAATGGAATGACGAGTTGAATAGATGTCCAGAACTGGCCAATACCTTGCCTGCTGGTATAACTCCTGAGGATATGCTTGCAATGAAGTATGAGAAACTTGTGGATGTTTACTTGCAGTATAGACAAGTGTACGACAACCTTACTGATGCAAGGAAGGCGGCTTTGAATACCGCTGCAGGAAAGGTATTTAACTATGGCTCCTATAGGGTGCACATAAAGAGATTTCTGATGAATCCAGACAACGGTTTTGAAATATATAACTGTGTGTATTGTGACTTGACGGACGCAAGAGCTTTTGGTAATGGACATAGACAATTTGACACGGAACATATACTTGATAAAGGCGAGTGTCCATTAGTGGGCTTGTCATTGTATAACTTCTGTCCCGCTTGTGGTACGTGTAATACCGATTTGAAAGGTACGCAACCGATTGGGAAGGACGCTAGAGAGATGAAAAAGCTCGGCCCTACCAGTAAGCAGTACGACTTTAATCATAAAGTAAGATTCGTTATCAATGAGAAACCAGAGGCTGTAGGACGAATCAAATATGATCACCCAGAGTGGTATGAAATAGACTTTGATTATAAAGATGATGATTATCGGATAGTGACAGATATGTTTGACCTGAAAAACCGATACAATCTCGAAAATCATAAGCTAAGAGCAATGGAATGGCTTGAAAAAGCGAAGAAATATCGGGGCATTGCTACAAGATTTATAGTGTTTATGCATATTAAGACTGAGGAGCAAGTGCGTGAAGAAATCTTTCATTTAGCTGCATATAAAAAAGCTCATGCCGACAAGTTGAAGTTGTTGGAAGATATTATTGGCGTTGAGCGAACAGTATAAGAGAAATAATCAATATGAGTAAGACAATATACTATTTGGGTGCGGGTGCCAGCTATGGAATGAGAAATGGCGATAAAGACGGCCTTCAAATCATATGATTCTAACAAAAGACTACCCGTTTTTGAGAAGAATATACAGGGGGATGGGCGGATAAGTATGTTTTTTTCTATAAATTCCCATTGTTTGGGAATAATTCTGTATTTTTAATTAAATTTCTTGTAATTTCTTTGGTAAATCCAGAAAAACATTGTATCTTTGCAGCCAAAAAAAAGAATATGATAGAAATTAATCATATCAATGCTGAACTGAAGGCCCTGATAGAAAAGGGTAGAAGCAATGCATACGAGAAGTTGCAGACGAAAGCGGCTTTTCTGAAAGCACTACGTGCATTCTTCTTCCTACTGAGTATAGTTAATGATACAAATGAGCTGTCGAAGTACTGGCATCTACATTATAAAAGAGGTGTAGAACAGAGTAGTGTGCTTATCGTGGCCTCTAAAATCAGAGGCTTGCTGTTGATCAAGGAAATGGAAGAAGGCAGAAAAATAGACATCCTAGAACTGAAATACTAAACAAACGAAGAGAACTATGGCAAAGAACGGAGAGAGAAAATTGAGATCGAACACCCATCCGGGATTTATCCTAAGTATGGAGCTGAGGGCACGGGGCTTGACACAAAAGAGTTTCGCAATTATGATTGGAGTGCAACAGTCGCATCTATCGGAAATCATAAAGGGAAAGAGAAATATATCAGAACATCTGGCTGTCAAGTTGGAGGAGGCGTTGAGTATTCCTGCTGGCCAATGGATACAGATGCAGGCTCAGTATGACTACAATGTAAAGGCTCTGAATATGCGTAATGTTGCAGAGCGAGATGCAGAAAGTATGCTTTTGGCATATAATGACATCTACGACATGAGGACTATCTACAAGAATGTTGGCATATACGAGAAGCTCTCGTCAGAGAAACTTGATTTCTGCAAGACGATGCTGCACTTTGGTAGTCCTGCTGTCCAGATGAGGCAGGTGCAAGGATACTTTCACCGTTCGGTGAAGACAGGTCTTGATACCCGAATGATTGCAACTTGGGCAGTGCTGGCAAAGTATGTTGCTTCGTGTAAACCATCTGTGTCGGGTAAGTTTGACAAAGGCTGCATGGATGATTTGGCCAAAGAATTAAGTCAGGTGTTCTGTGAAAACCAAAACACAGTGAACCGTGTGGAGAAGTTGTTGGCTGACTATGGCATCAAGTTCTGTATTGTGCCCAAACTGGAACGAGCCTCTATTGATGGCTATTCCTTCTTTATCAACGGTAAGCCTGCTATTGTGGTTACTAAGCGGTATAACCGTATTGATAATTTGGCCTTTGCTGTGCTTCATGAAGTTGGGCATCTGAAGATGCACTCCTCGGAGGAGCGTGGCGGAAACATCAACTTGGCTTATGCAGAAGAAGAACTTAATACGAAAGAAGAGCAGGAGGCTAATGCTTTCGCGGCTGATATGTTAATACCAGCGAGTTTATGGGATGATGCTCCAAAAGTGAAGCCAATCCCGATGTTGATACAACAGGAGTATACGAAGTGGGCCAACAAGAACCGTCTGAACAAATGGATCGTGTTGGGGCGTGTCTCGTATGAGTCCGGAATTTATACTTTTAAGTCAGATAAATCAAGAGAAATCAATTAAAATGAAAGGAGGTTATAAGAAATAAAAGTTTGAGAAAAAGGCCCCGACCAGCAGGATAGTTGGGCAGGGCGAGGGGCTGGACTCTGCTAGTTTCCGAGGCTCGGAGAGAACAGCGGCACTTTACGCCAAGCGGAATGGCCATAAAGCATTTGCAAAGTTAAGAAAAATATTGCAGTCTGCCAAATTATGAGTCAAATCGCTATCAAGAATTAAGTAAGTTTAAGTTAAATCCATGTAAAGTAGATAATTATGGATATAAACAGACAACTTGAGCTTTTCGCAGAATTTGGCTCGATAAACCTAAATGAAGCAAAGGCAGAAACTGGGGATGACTGGAGGGGAATCTTCAAGCCATACAACCAGTTTAGCCTGCAACTGTGCGAGCGTGTGAACTTCACGTCAATGCATCAAATGCCGAGTGTGCCCAGGTGTGTGGTGGATGTACCGTGTGATATCTGCTGCTATTATCGTCTTGGTAACATGACGGTGGATGGCGTTTATCCGCATTTCTACACGCCAGACAAAAACCTGATTCCCTTCATTAATGACCCGTATCGCCATTTGGAGAAGATATCACAACATAAAGTGATCTTGGGGTTGGACATTTCTATTAAGCCGGAGATGCCTAAGCCAATGAAGGAAGCCATCTCGTTCTACAACAAACTGCATATGGCTTGGGTGGCGGCTAATGGGATTTATTGTGTACCGAATGTGGTGGTTGACCCGGATTTGATAGAGGTATGCCTTGATGGTTATCCTCGGAATTCGGTTATCTGCATGAACTCTTCGGGTATAGGGAAGGATAAGAGAGCCATGGAGAATTGGCAAAAGATCTATCCTTATGTTATTGATGTCTTGGATCCGATACATATCTTACGTTACGGTGCTAAGCAGCCAAATGAAATGGAGTGTATCAGTACGTATTATTTGAACGACAACGAAAAATCATCGCGTTATGGGAGGAAATGGTTCTTACAGTAAGGAAATAGGTGGCGTGCCGGATATGGCACGCACTCATGTTGAAACAAACTTCAGAGTTGGTGGTCATAAGGTGCTGCTGCAGGATAAAAACAAAATGCAGGCACAGATGCCTATGAATTCAAACTCGGAGTCGCCCATCTATCTGATAGCTACTATCAACAAGAAGGGTGAACTAGAGATTAAGTCGTTTGGCATCTACGACAAGCACGTCATCAGCAAGTCGGTAGATCTGGTGTTTGACTCTAAAGGGAATTTGGTGCCTTATAATGGTACTGGTAAAGCTACGCATTCACATGATTGGGTGGAGATATCTCCTGGCATATATGGTCGCAAGCCTCATGACAAGCAGAACTTCCATCCGATTGACAGTGCGTATAATTCGTTGTTGGATAGTATTGTGAATTTCAATAAAAGCAAGAAGAAATGGACAGGAAATTGAGAAATAACAGACGAGAGGTTGCAGTCAGGGATTTCTATGGTGAAGGTAAGCATATCTACACGGACCAGCTGGGCTGGTCTGATGTAGAGAAGCGAGAAGCCCGCTCGCTAGTATCGAAGGTAATCTTTGACTTCGAGGTGGTTAAGGTACGCCATAACTTGTCGTTCTACTATGTAGATGGTGATGAGTTTTATGGGATATGTGCTGAGGCGGATCCCATTGAGGTAAAGAAACTTGAGCGCGACCGAAGCGAAGAGTTTATAGGTTGGCAATGCGAGGCTCATGCGGAGGGAGATGGTGAAGTCCTGTTTTCTTTCGAGAAGGCTGAGGAGTTGTGGGATGGGATTGTCATCGAAGGAAAGAATCTGGAGGAAGTGCTGAGCAGGTCGTATATATTGCAAGTGTATTGATACTAAGGAAGGGGCCGCCTACGACAAGATGACCCTCGCCGTGAATCCCTACGGCGAGGGACATGCCTGTTCCCAAATCGTCGCCGTTTTCGGTACCGGTTGGGGCTCTCTATAAAAATATTCTGTAAAAAACTTGGAGCAATAATACTTTTTTTGTATCTTTGACCTCGAAATTAGGTCGAAGATAGGCTGCATCTCGGAAAAATCCAAATAATATTTGGTTTTTCGCTCGATTTGCACTATCTTTGTGCCGTTGGTTACTACTAATCATGATGCATTGGTCATCAGTCATCTATGAATTGTGATACCACATATACGACAATACGCATCTCCCTGTCATCCCGATGGGGTGACCCCGAGGAGTGTAAAGCTAGGGAGATTGAAGGTCTGGCGTGCGTGTCGATTACGTATGTGGCGGTAGGGCGTCCTAGAGAAGTGAGAAGAAAAGATGAAATGATAGGAGTACTTGAGACGGAGTACTTGAAACAAGAGAAACTGATTGTTGTAGCTATCATAGGGTCGCATTTAGTAAGTCTGGAAGAAAGCAAACAGTTGGTGACAATAAGGGCAATGGTAACCAAGTCATTAATGGTGATGTGCATATAACAAAATGACGCAAGAAGAAAGGTGGAATACACGATATGAAGCAGTGAGGAACTTCATTGAACGGGGCATCGAAATCCGTCGCATCATAGGATTGAGGAACACGACATGCTTAATTGGCTAAAAGCAAACAGAAAAGCAATGAATGCTGTGAAGTTGAAAGAGGAGAGGCATGCCAAGTTCAAAGAGCTGCTGACATTAATTGAGGAGATTAAAAGGAAGAATCAGTATCAATAGTTAAGTTTCTCTTATGGGAAAAGCAGAAGAATACGAGCAGGAAATAAGGAAGATGGGAGGACAAGATCTTATCCATCTCTGGGAAGACCATGGCAAAGATGGATTTGATGATTCTTTCTGGAAGGATGGGAAAGTGTTGGAATATGTGGTACTAAGAGCCTTTGAGTTAGAAATAGAAAAACTTAATAAAGAAAAGAATGAAAACATGGGAAGCGTGACTTATCCATACAATGTTTTTTATAATGTTTGTGATGGATATGAGAATCCTATAGAACAGATTGACGGCGCTATACATATAGATGAATTATATGCAATAGTGGAATGTAAGGACTATAAAGATAGTAAGATAAATGTTGAATCCTTGGCTAAATTGCGTAATCAATTGGCCAGAAGGCATAGCAATCTATTTGGTATATTCTTTTCAGCAACTGACTTTACCGCACCTGCTGAAATATTAGTTGGTCATATGGCGCCTCAACTCATCATCCTTTGGTCGAAGGAGGATTTAGAGTTCTGCCTCAAAAATGAATGCTTTATCCCTTGTCTGAAGGAAAAGTATAAAATGGCTGTTGAGGCATGCATGTATAACTATCCATTTAGGTTGTATCATAAGGAATATAAATTACCAGTTAGCAAACCTCTATTTTGATGGTTATGAAAGAAACTAGAGCGTTATATATAATAGTTGAAGGGGAAACCGATGCGGCAATTCTACATACATTGTTAGATTGCAAGAATTTTGAAAATGTTTATCAAGTTCCTGCTGGTGGATATAGCAACATATCTTCTGTAGCCAAGACTATTAGGCTACTAGAGTCACCTGTTGTATCCAACGACAAGATTATCATTGCTTTTGATGCGGATAGTCTGAGAGAACAAGTGAAGAATGACAAGGTGAGTATGATGAGACAACTCACTAGTGCAGAGTTTGATAAACGCATAGGAGTGTTCTGCTTTTTACCTACGATTGATCAATATTTGTTCCATGATGATTATAAAATAGTAGAAGGCGATATTGAGAGTCTAAAAGAGTATCTGAAGGACCGTTTGCCAGAATTGAAAGATATGCCTGTAATAAAAGAGATTCAGTCGTTTATTGACGAGTAGAATAAGGGTAAATGGATAACCTAGAATTAGAAAAACAAAGAAAAGCCACCATAGAACGAACCCAAGATGAAACAACTTGGGGCGGTCCAGCGGGAGATATTCTGACCGGCATACGTAATGCCGAGAATGCTCCCGCTGAACGTGCTATATGGGAACTTGTTCAAAACGCCCGCGATGTGTCGTGGGAAAATGAACCTGCGGTTATCCATTTCGTTAGAACAGAAAAAGGGTTAGAGTTCTCACACCAAAGAAAGCCTTTTACTAACACGTCGTTGGAATCTCTTATTAAGCAGACCAGCTCCAAAGTGCGGTCTGATATTAAAACGGTGGGAAAATATGGGACTGGATTCTTAGTAACACACCAGTTTGGACGTATTATCCATTTGGCAGGGCTTCTACAGGTGATAGATGATAAAGACCTCTACTACCCTTTTACAGATCTCAAAATAGACCGATCGTTTGAGGACAAAGAGCAGTTGAAAGATAGCCTGAAACGCCAATCATGTGAAGCAAATAGCTGGGGTTTTGATTCTGAAAAGTTAATAACGAATGAACACGGTGAAACATGCTTTAAGTATGAGACTAGCAACGAGGCCCAATGGAACGCTTTGAAAAGGGCGTTTGATAATGCACCTAATAATGCTCCTTATGTATTAGCTCTTAACAGCCAGTATATTCAGGGGATAGCATTTGAGGACAAGATCGAGTCTAAACGATTCTTATACAAGCTGGGTGAGAAAGTTCAAGATGTGTTAGAAGAAGGTGAAAAGTATGTGCTCAAACAAACAGAAGTGATAGAGGAAATTGATAATGCTTCTGCTGTAGTAAAGTCTTTGTATGTGCTCACATCTAAGGACACTGACCCCAGAATTGATGAAAGCATATTATCAATTGTTCTTCCTATCGAGTGCAATAATGAAGGATGTTTTAACTCAGTCTGTATCGATTCTGGTGTGGCAAAGCTTTATCTCTCTTTGCCTTTGATTGGAACGGATAAATGGGGTTTGAATTTCATCATCCATTCGCCACTATTCGAGTGTGAGAATGATTCAAGAAATGGTTTAAGAATTGTTTCACAAGGTTTAGGACTGCCAGACAATGACAACCGAAAGGTGCTTGACAAAGCGTATGAAATTGTTAACGAATGGCTTACAAAGTCGTTGAAAAATATAGAGGATAGGAAGTACCTTGGAAAGGTTAGCTTTGACGGAACAAGTAAGAATTCTGCCGTTGCTCAGTATAATGAGGAACTACAGAATAGATGGGCTGCGCTTTTTGAGAATTTGCCGTTGGTTATCAATGCCAATGGAGATTACGTAACTCCTCGAATAATCTTCGTGTTGGATGAGGCCTTAACGAAACAGGCTGCAATAGATGATAAACTGAAGGATGCACTGTTTGCTGTTATTTCTACATATAAGCCTGGAGAAGTGTCAAGAAAAGAAGATTTTCTTTACTGGTGCGAAGTAATCAATAACTGGCAGCAAATAGACTTGGTTGACCATATTTTTGGAATAGAAGAAATAACCAAGGCAGTAGCGGAGCTAAACATAGTAAAAGAAGAGTCAGGAATAGATGACGAATGGATAGAAATACTTTTATGTATCACTAAGTATATTATCGGTATAGGCGCAGAGGCTTTGCTGAGTAATCCTATCATCCCTAATGAAGCGGGAACATTATACCCGGTTACAGCCCTTTGCGCGCCAGATGCATTTAATGAAGACTTTAGGAAGGTGCTGGATGAGATTGTTCCTGAAGAGAAAAACAAGTTCATTCACACTCAGTTCCGACAGATAGGCATTGCAAATCTTACGAATTATACCGAGAAGGAAGCTAAAGATGCAATTACTGCCAGACTGAGTGAATTACAGAATTCTGTTTCAGCTAAACTACGTGAAATAGCAGGAGCATATAAATGCGGTCAATACAAACCTGATGATGAAAAGTGGACAGAAGTTATTGATGACACGGTTATAAAAGCCGTTCTTCGACTGTTCACCATGTGGATAGATAGGAATGCGGATAATCTGGAAGCGAAGTTACACAAGGTATATTCAGAGTACCTTAATGTTACAGAGTTCTCAACAACTACTATAACCAAAAAGTATTTCACTGACTGTGAGCAGATGTGGAGAACCCTTCTATTCGAAATAGTTTACCGTTTTGAACGATTGTCAAATGAAGAACAGTTAGCAAAGAAAGAGTGGCTTAAGGATTTGTTGGCTGTATTGAAGAATTATCAAGCTACGAATGAGTATCTAAGCCGTTATATTTTATTCCCAGACCAGAAAGGTAAGATGAGGTTTGCGGATGAACTTGTGGTGGGAGTTGGCATCTTAAATAAAATTAAGGACTACTATAATTCTATCGTAGCTACTGAAGGTAAAACCATTCAGACGCTTTTAATTGATGATGGTTTTGCCAAATTCATCCCTCACGAAGGAAAATGGGATAATCAGACAGTTGCTGGAAAGATTGAAGATGTAATATGCAAAGTGGAAGGATACCCTAATATTCAGAACTATGCAAAGAAAGCAGATGTGCTCCAGATAGTGAGGCGCTTCTCAAATGAAAGTGATGAGGGGAAAGAATGGATGGGGTATTTTACCAGACTTTCGTTGCAAAAGACGAGCATTTTGGTTTCTTTTGCAGAATCAGACAATGTGTTCAAACTCCTTTTACAACCCAAGTCGCGATTGGATGTAATGTCAGAGTTGGCCTCCAATGAACAATGTGACCTTTTGTTGAGTTTGGTAAAAACAGCACTGGAGAACAAGATGTTTGAAGATGCAGATATGCAGTACAAACGAGCCCTCGGTTTGTATGTTGAAACGTATCTTGTTGAACAACTTAAGCATTTACTTAGCGAGAACGAAACCATCAAGGCGCTTCCAAGTGATGAGAAAGTTGAAGGCGAGGATGTACAAGGAGGTCAGGACATTATTGTTTATCTCAAAAAAGGAGAGAACCAGCCAGAGCCCGTTTACTATATAGAAGTGAAATCTAGATGGTCTACTAGGGAATCTGTGGATATGAGCAAACTCCAACTGGAGATTTCTGCTCAGAAAAAAGAGAATTACGCCTTGTGCGTTGTGGATATGCATGATTACGATAAGGACAAGGTGTTTAGGAAAGAATATCCCACGGACTTCAATGAGATAAAGTGCAGAATATCTGTGGTTCCGAAAATAGGCGAGCGCAATGCGGATTTGGTGCCCTATATACAAGATTCTTCGTCTGATGTTCATTTGGGTGGAGAAATCAAATCAGTAGTGCCACAGGTATATGTGAAGAATCATTGTATTACGTTCGATGACCTGATGAAGGTGATTGAACAGAAAGTGAAGGATAGAATAAACGAAGGCTAAATGTTTACGGGGAAGAATATACTACCAGTTTTTCCTGAAGAGCTAAAGAAGGTTGTGTCTTTTCTGAATGAGAAGGCAGAACAAGGTGAGTTCGTGTTCAGCAATGACCCTTGGTATTGGGAAGATCGTGAAGATATTATTGATTCTCTAGGATTGAGTCATGTGGGTAATGGTTACTACTTTGCTGTATCGCTTGCTTACCTTGCCAACCAGTTTGACGGCAACCTTATTTTTCCAGAAGGCGCAAACATTTGGAGATGGGGTTGGGCGCTTCATCTTATTACGGGTGTTTCAAACTGGGAACCGTCTTATTTGGAACGTATCATTCGTTCTTTCGAAGGTAAACATGAAGGTATTGAGGGCATAATGAACTGGGCTACCCATGTGTATAGTTCAGGTTATTATGACAATGCTGTTGAACTGATGTCATCGATGCCCCAGTATCGGATGAGCGTTATGTCTGGGTTGATGGAGAATGATTTCGAGCGTTATTGTAGGGATTATCCGCCGGCGGATAATACAGAAGAATTCGCTCAGGCATTCGTGAAAGCGAACTTGCTGAAAACGGAAGAGGTAAACAAGGTCTTTGACATGGCATTGACTTTTAAGTCGTTTACAACTATTGCTGCAATGGCTTTCTATCTTTCTATTCGTGGAAAATTAGACGGAGAAAGAAAAGGAAAATGTGAGGAAGTGGTAATCAGCATGTTGAATGGTGACACTACTCCTTACGTGACTCCATTGTGTAACTGGATGTTTCTGAAACCGGACGTGACTCCCTTTGAAGAGCAATGTGTTCTTTTACTGATAAAGGGCCTCAATGATGAGAATAAGGAATTATCATTGAAAGCAATAGACCATTCTATAGGAATCCATTTGAAAGATCCTGAAGTACTGACAAACGTTTTTGTTTGCGTGGCTGAGAATCTGCAACCGACAGATATTTTGACTATGGAAGGTTGCCTGCATAGACTATACGAGAAGAAAGACTATTTCAACAATCTTGTTTTGTCATTTGTTATGCATCCGAAAGGCCTTTACAGGATAGCAGGAAGAAGGTTGTGGGATAATTATCATTTGGAAAATTCGGATATTGATGTTTCTAGCTTTGATGAGAACCTACAATTGATTTTCATTGTATCCATGTTGCAAGACTTTGGCAATCCGGAAACGCGTTTACCGAAGGTTTTATTGCTGCTGCAATCAGGGTCGGAGAATTTACGGAAGCACGTGATGGCAATAATCCATCCATACGTAGATGACTATATGGGGCATGTGAGTAATGCCATAGACAAGCTTAAACTGAAATGTAAAGAAGCCAATGCCATCAAGAAATACGTGGACGGACGTGGGAATGCAATCATAGAACGACGGAAACTAAAAGAATTGTCGCCTCTTTTTGTCCTTGAAAAAGAATACCGCGAGGCTTTAAGGCTTGAACGGGATCACAGACAGGGTCAGATGAAAGAGATGCAAAAACAACACAAGGCCCAGTGGGAGGATCTGATGCATACTGTAGTACTGGCACGTGGTGGCGGTTGGCGTGAGAAAGACGGAAAAACGAGACACTTGCCAGTGACAAAGTTCTCGATGCCCGCCAGGCAAATGACGCAGTCTCTCAGTCCTAAGGAACAGGATGAGTGGCTTAACAATGTAATGAAGGACTGGGATGATACGTCAAGAAATCATTAAGCAGTATATTGCCACCTTGAAGGAAGATGGTGAGTTGGACTATATATTCCCGTTACTATTAGAACGAATGGGGTATAGAGTACTGAGCACTCCAAAAAATTCTAAAGGTCAATCACAATTTGGACGGGATGTGGTCGCCATTAAGAAAATTAAGAAAATTAATACTCTTTTTCTTTTTGAGCTTAAGGGATTCCGTGCAAAAGACATAACTGACCGTACTCTAACAGAGAAAGATGGCATTATTGATTCACTAAAAGCATCTAAATACACCAAGTATAAGGACGCCTCAATTCCGGATCTACATAATTTTCCACGACGTTATGTTTTTGTTCATAATGGTGGGATTGACGCTAATGCACAGCCCACATGGGATGGTTTTGTGGAAAGTGAATTTCCAGAAGGAAATCTGGAACGTTGGGATTTGGGGAAATTGACTACGCTGTTTTCCGAATATCTGTTTGATGAGACTTTACTTATGGACGAAGAGAGTTATCGTCTATTTAAGCGCGCTTTGGTGCTAATAGATGCAGAGGGTAATGACTATTCGGACATTTCAAAGCTGATAGAACTACAGATAGTAAAAATAAAAAACGCCAAGAAGACTAATCATAGAACTTTGTTGAATTTTTTTGCAACAATGCGACTGATAGCCTCGATGGTATATGCCTATGCAATGGAAGCTAATAACTTGATTCCGGCTAAGTTTTGCATTGATACAATGGTGCTTAAGACGTGGGCATGGGTGTTGGAGAATAAGAATGAGAAGAAAAAGGTATATGTGGAGCACTTTAATAAACTCGTTTTATTACAGATACAGATATATGAAGAGTATATCAACAAAGTACTTCGATTTGCTAACATGGAGAAAGGTTTGTATGCTTATAACGCGTCGGATACGGAATTTGTTTTCTACCCGCTGCGATGCTTTGACTTTCTAGGTGATTTAATATACTATTTTACGGCAACCGAGGCATATGCAAGAATCCCTAAAGGAGAAGTTGTTAGACGATCTGAGATTGTGAAAACCATCATCAAGAACAATAATGCATGTTGTACACCTCTCTTAGATACCCATTCGATAGTGATACAAATGGTGTTCAAATATATGTATTTACACCAGTTAAAAGATGAGAATTTTGAATTCATCGTGGACTATTTATATAATACAGTTTTGAACCTACTGAAGAGATATACGCGAGATGGGATGTGGCCCGAAATGTATGGGAACAGGATGGCATTGGCGAAGAGCCTGTATGAGAAAGATGATGCATACAATTGTGATTCTTCGTTGTTGCTGTTGAATGTCATAGAATTGATAGCTTATATGAATATTCCCGATCTTTACGCAGCATTCATTAAGATTGTAAATGAGTCAGGTGTAAACTTACAAGTTGCCTATCCGAACTGGGATGAGTATGATATTGAACAGAGATTGTTTGAACACCGGTTGGATGAAGAGATACCTGTGGAGTCGGATATAAAGTTGCCAGAAACATTGGAGGAGTTCAGGAATACATTCAAAAAGAAATACAGAACTGTAAAGTACAGGACAGATAAAGTTGGATATGACTTCCTTAGAGTGCTGGCGCATAAGTATTATGAGACAGATTTGTTTCCAGACTATCTTGGAAGAGGATTTTGTGAGGAATAGGAGGATTAGACAGGCGGTGCTGCCAGGTGAAACTAAATTGTTGTTTGATAAGCAGGTGATAGATGCGTATTAATAATGTTATTGAGCAGGTGTATGATATAATACTATTGATGAAATAGAAAAACGTACGATATAATTATAAACTTATGGAGAAAGAGAACTACAAGAATGATGAATTGCTTGGTCTGACAGTAATTGAGCAAAATAAAGGCAGTATTGATATACTTTTGAGACAGAAATAAAAAAAGAAAGCCACCCCGAAGGGTGGCTGATAGCACACTAGTGTGATAAATAGAGAGATGCCGAAGCGCGGATGAATGTATTAGATTTCCTCCAGACCCGTAGAGGCGATTCCTTTCCGAGTGCTACGAATTTCTTCCGTTGGAAGACCTCTGTACAGATATTAATCAGTTCAACATCCCTCAAGATGCCGCACTGAACATCCACTTATTTAACGTCGCTATCTCCATAGTCCGACGGCCAATAATGACGCTGCAAAAGTACAAAGAAAAAATGAAATTTCCAATAAAAATAAAAGGAAAAACAATAAAACAGGTTACAAAATTGAATCTTTCAGGACTTGGTCTGAAACAATTCCCGGAGAATCTGTTTGAATACACCAATTTAACTAAGTTGGTGTTGAGTAATAACCGGATTAAAGTGATTCCAAAGGAAATATTGAAATTGAAGAAGCTTAAGTCATTGGATTTGGCGAATAATGAGATCAAAGTCCTGCAAAGTGCAGTGTTTAAGCTGCCTAAGTTGAGAACTTTGAATTTGTATGGGAATCAAATAGTGAAATTCCCCGAGCAGATAAAGGGTACAGGGGTTCAGAAGCTGATTATCGGGAAGAATCCTATAGAAAAAGAAGAGTTGGATAAGTTAACGGGTATTGAAGTGGTTAGACCATATTCTGAGACTATAATGAAATTAGCTGATATAAGTGATGTCGAGATAAAGCATATTGTTGAAGAAACAGTAATAAATGAGGTGAAGATTATGGAAAAGAAACAAAGTATATTTATCAGTTATTCGCATAAAGACGCAGAATGGCTTGAAATGGTTTCAACACATTTAAAACCACTAAGCAGATATTATGGAATAGATGAATGGGATGACCAAAAGTTAAGAACTAGCGATAGGTGGAAGGAGGAAATTACTAAGGCTCTGAATCATGCAACAATAGCAATATTGTTGTTCTCTCCTGATTTTATGGCGTCGGACTTTATCATCAATAACGAATTACAACCTCTGCTTGAAAATGCACATAAAGGTGGAGTTAAAATTATGCCAATAATGGTAAGACCATGTGCCGCATTTGAAGAAAGTGGACTTTCAGACTATCAAGCAACAAATGGACCTGATAAAACTCTAATTGAGATGACCAAGGGAGAGGTTGATAGAACCTTGAAGAAATTGTATGAGGATATAAAATACTTTGTAGGGCAGAAGAAGTGACAATTGATAAAATGATAAAACAAGAAAGTATGAATGTTATTGAAGCCATATGAAAGCCTGAAAGCCCCCTGCGGTGGCGAATGGTCGATAAATGTTAATTGAGTGAAGTATGGCAGTAAAGCGAATTTATCTGAAGGATCTGCATCGGATGATGGATGGGATGAGCATTGGACTGGCGGAGAAGGTGCATCTGCTGTTCATGAAAAACTATATCAACTGCTCGGACTATGGATTCAGGGATGAGTGGCAGGTGGATGACTACATGGATGCATACTACAATCTGTACTCGTTGAGAAGTGAACAGGCGAAGATGGTAGTGAACCAGTATGTAGTTGATTTCATGGAAGAATGGAAGGAGGATGCGCCTGCGATATATCGGAGGGCTAAGGATGATTTGGTCGGCTGGATCAATAGTGAGTGGTATGGGTTTGAATGCCCCGATGTAAGCGAGCAAATTAAGGAGATTGAGCGCACAGAGAAGGAGTTTGTGTTGGAACTGTCAGACCCTCTGCTGAGGATAGCTGAGATGGTGAAAGCTGGGAAATATGAAGAAGCGGCTGGAGGTTGTTATGCGGTGTTCAGACGACTGGCTAAGATTCGTGATGTGTATCCTGATTGGTTCAAAGGGCTCGAGGATGATGGAGAATTGTCAAAGATGACGTTGTTGACGCTGGCTTTGGTGGAGTTGTACAGTCATCTGAGGCAGATGCCTGGAATCTCGAAGAGGCTGGGGGATGAGATGAATATACAGTTGGAGGTGTTCAATCTTGAAACGGGTTTCTTCGGGGATATGGAGTGTGATACCAGATGGAGCGATATGGTTTGTGGGGCCAAAGAACAATATTATGACTATAGTGTGTTGGAGGAGTGCCCGATGTGGAAGATATGGGTGAAGGAGGACAGAAAAGTATGACGCAGGACGAGAAGTGGTTAGCAAAATATGACGAGGTGGTTGGTTTTATCAAAAGCAACCATCGGAATCCTTCGAAGTATATAGACGAAGAAAGAGCCCTCGTGAATTGGTGTAAGCACCAGAGAAAGATTATCAATGCAGGAGAGATAAAGCCGGAGCGTATGAAGATGTTTGAGAGGCTTCAAGAACTGGCTGAGAAGTATAAGCATGTGAATCAATATCATTAATTCGCCCGAGCAGGCCTAACATACGGGCGTGATGGCGCTCGCTACTCCATCGGTTTGGAAAAAACTCTCATATTATTTGGTTTTTCCCTCGATTATTCACTAATTTTGCACCCAAATTAAGAAACGGTGAGCGTATCCCAGGATAATTCGTCTGGTGATTATGCAGAGCTTTACGTTCTGTGCGTCGACGCATCCTGTGACATATCTGGGGGCGAAACCAGTGCTGGTGGATTCGGAGCCTGACACGTGGAATATCGACCCGGAGTTGCTGGAGGAGGCGATTGAGGATCGGATTGCCAAGACGGGGAAGAAGCCTGCCGCTATCGTGCCTGTGGCGCTGTATGGTATGCCTTACAAGGCTGACCACATCATGGAGATCGCGAATAAGTATGGCATCCCTGTGGTGGAGGATGCGGCTGAGGGATTCGGCTCTCGCTACAAGGGGCAGGTGCTTGGTACATTCGGTAAGTATGGCGTGCTGAGCTTTAACGGCAATAAGATGATTACGACGTCTGGTGGCGGGGCACTGATTACTGAGGACGAAGATCACTGGCGCGAGGTGATGATGTATGCGACGCAGTATCGCGAGAGTTATCCGTACTATCAGCATGAGAAGATTGGCTATAACTATCGGATGAGTAATATCTGCGCTGGCATCGGCCGTGGACAGATGACTGTGGTTGAGGATCATCTGAAGCATCATAAGCATGTGCAGAAGATGTATGAGGAGCTGCTGGCTGATGTGCCCGGAGTGCATGTGCATTCGCAGCCTGATGAATGGTCAATGGTCCATGGTCAACGGTCAATGGTTTACGACTCGAACTACTGGCTGTGTACAATTACGATTGATCCTTCGGTGCGCGTAAAGGGCCAGGAGAACGCCTATAAGACCATCGTGACAGGTGCTGTCGGTGGCGCCGCAGGTGTCATCCATGCAGCAGAATCTGCCCATACGGATTGCGAACCGAATGCCAACGTAGAAGCCATGCGCGTGGCGCTCGATAAGGCTCAGATTGAGGCACGCCCTGTCTGGAAGCCGATGCACAAACAGCCATGCTATCTGCATGGCAATGTGAAAATTGAAAAATGCAAGAATGAAAACATTTCTTGCGTGACATCCGACTCAAGCATCGCGTATGTGAATGGAGTTTCTGAAGCTCTCTTCAAAGTCGGTATGTGCCTTCCCGCCGGTCCATACGTCACCGATGACGACGTGAGATACATCGTCGATACGATCAAAGCTGCGATTGAGCGAGCATAATCCAAAAGCCACGCTTTTATGATTATCGAGCAAAGATCCGATTGTCAATAAGGCAGTCGGATTTTTTTTACCTCTAGGGCCAGGCCCCAAAACTAAGTGCTGGGGTCAGGCCCCGAGATAAAGTATCTTTTAGAAACTTACTGCTAGGGTCAGGCCCCAAAGTAAAGTTTTGATAAAAAATCGTGAAGTCGGTGTGTTGCATTTCTTGTATCGAGGCCAGAATGAGGAGGTTGTTCCGTGTATTCCAACACTATACAGAGGAAATCCCAGCGATGCTCAAGTATTTCTGCAAAGGATGAGACTAGTGCAGTTTCAGCGTTTACTTAAAAGTCATCCTGTAGTTACCTACGATTATTACCATGATAAAGGAGAACATGAAGGGGTGCTGTATGTGTTTGATCCTGTAAGGGATTAACCGAAAGGAGAGGTTAGGATATGGTTTATACCTTAATTATATATAGGGGTGCAAAAAACGGTCGATAACCATCCACCCAAAACGGGGAAATCGACCGTATTAGACCAACATATCGCTCGAATTGTCAGCAGATTCCTAAGGACGGATAAGGTGAAATGGCGCTATGAGGTGTATACAAAGGCATCGGTTGGAATAAGAAGGAGAGATAATGATGCAAGTACAACTAATAAATGAAGAGTTCTCAAGACTCGCAAGCTCGAATGAGCGACCAGAGGTCGAGCGGCTGGAGGATTTACATCGGAAGGCAGCAGAGTCGGAGAGGCTTCGGCAGAATTTCGATTTGCGAACTACGCCGGAAGACGGATCTCAGAGAATGCTTAATGCACTGGAGGTTGGGACTCGCGTGCCGATACATCGACATCTTCGTTCCTCCGAAAGCGTCATCTGTATCGAAGGCTGCCTGGACTGGGTATTCTATGATGAATTCTCAAGACTCGCAAGCTCGAATGAGCGACCAGAGGTCGAGCGACCAAATATGGATGCCGGTGGGCCGGTACATAATGGCGAAGTGGCGACGGATGAGAGTAGTTTCGTAGAAACCGCGAGATTACGGGTTTGCCCAAGAGAAGGTCAGTATGGAATTCAAGTGCCTTTGGGCGCATGGCATAGCGTGGTCGTCCATGAACCGAGCACGATCCTCGAGGCCAAGGACGGTGCTTATGGGAAATAAAGATTGCAGGCTCACAGTGGGGAAAGGCTACGGGTAGGCGACCTTTGGTCGGGAATAAGGCTACGGGTTCTTGCGTCCCGATGGTGGCAAGCCAGCAGAGCTGGAGCGGGCGACCTTTGGTCGGGAATAAGGCCCCATTGTGAGATTTTGCCATAGCAGCAGCCACATTCCTTTTCCATGAAGGGTGTGTCTGCTGCTTGTTTTTGGTACCGTTCGTGAGTCGTAAACTTACCTCTGGGGCCAGGCCCCAAAACTAAGCGCTGGGGCCAGGCCCCGAGATCAAATTTTAGTGCTGGGGTCAGGCCCCGAGATAAAGTATCTTTTAGAAACTTACTGCTGGGGCCAGGCCCCAAAGTAAAGTTTTTGAGTTAGCGGCAGCCGCATTCTTTGTCATGAAGGGTGTGGCTGCTGCTCGTTTTTGGTACCGTTCGTGAGTCATTTACTTCCCCCTGGGGCCAGGCCCCGAGATAAAGTATCTTTTAGAAACTTACTGCTGGGGTCAGGCCCCAAAGTGAAGTATCTTTTGGAAACTTAGTGCTGGGGTCAGGCCCCAAGGTAAAGTTTTGATAAAAAAACGGGAAATATTTGGTATGTATTCAGTTTTTCATTATCTTTGACCTCGAAATTAGGTCGAAGATAGGCTGCATCTCTGAAAAATCCAAATAAAATTTGGTATTTCGCTCGATTTAGATAACTTTCTTTGGCCTAAAGGTGCAAAGCGTACTAAAGAAACGATTTCTCACGCTCAAGAATGCAAATTTATTAGTATTCTCTTCGCTAAATCGAAATTTTGCACTATCTTTGTGCCGTTGGTTACTACTAATCATGATGCATTGGTCATCAGTCATCTATGAGTTGTGTCACCACATATACAACAAAACGCATCGCCCTGTCATCCCGACGGGGTGACCCTGAGGAGTGGAAGTTGCTAAATGCGCTGGAACCGGGGACTGAGATGCCGGTGTATAGGCATCATGGAAGTTCGAATATAGAGTATCTTTGCTTTATAGCCATCCCTTATCAAGAGATTCATAGTGGTACCGATTGGATTTATAATGTGGTATCAATTAGAGTGATAATAACACAAATATAAAAAAGAAAAAGGACATCTATGAAAGATGTCCTTATAAAATAGGGAGGTTGGTCAAAACCGAGGAACTGACGTTCACTAACAGTAGAGAGGCTCTCCCTCTTATGGGGATAATGTTATTTTTTCTGGGTGCAAAGTTAGTAATTTATTAGCTAATAAGCAATTAAACAACTAAATTTCTTAAAATATTTAATGATTTTTGTGATATGAGATACTATGATTTAAGGTATTTTTTCGTAGAAAGGCTTGTAGAATTGTATGCTAGAGACTCTATAGATAGTTATAGGGTAAGATGTCATAATGCCTTTTCTTTGATCAAAGAATTGAGGGATGTTACAGAGAGTTGGGTAAAAGGCCATATCCAAGATTTTAATAGAGTCAAGCTCTGTACTATGGAAACAATAGAAGAGGTTAAGGCTGATACAATATTAGATTTTTCTTTTTATAATAAAGACCTGTTTATTCAAGATATTCAAGAATTAGGAGGCTCTGATAAGAATAAAAATTTTGATATATGTAACAGGGTATGTTATCTGATGGATAAGTGTATTTCTATAAATGAATCTTCTTACATAGATATGTTGTATTATAATATTTATAAAATCATAAAGAACAACGAAGAACTTAAAAAAGAAGATTTCAAACCGATAGTAGATAAATTGGATTATCAAACGACATCATTAGCTTGTGCTTTGATAAATGAAGGGTATTCGCAGAATCATTTATATAAAAAATCTCATGATTTGTTAGATGATATAGAGAATTTTGATGAAGCTTTTTATCAATTTAAGAATGAACACAATTATGGCGTTGATAATAAGACTTACGATGTAGTCTTTAAATTACGAGGTAGTCATAATGAGAAACTTCTTAATATAGATGGCTTTCTTGCTGACATTCCTATTGCATTGGTTGGTAATAACCCCAATTCCGGCATGCAGAACTTTGCGAATATTAGAGGTAATTGGATATTCTTTCATCGAATTGTGGAAGCTCATGATTCTGTAATGGCTATTGCATATGCAAAAGAAATGATGGATACTGAGATTGACAAAGCAGTACTGGGGTACAGCACCCTTGATGTGATTCCGTATAGAAAGGCTCTTGTCGTAGTCCAAGAGAAGGACAGAATGCCATTTAGAATGATTCGTTCTATGCGTATGTTAGATCCAACATATGCTGATGACGACAATATTGCTAAATTAATGGTGAAGAAAGTCCAAGCTATCATTAAGAGTAATCATATATCGCCAGATGTTCACAAAAGACTTAGATCTGCATTACGTCATTTGCGAATGGGGAACAGCGAGACAGATGCAGGTCAACAACTTGTTAACTATTGGGTTGCTCTTGAATTCCTTTTCTCTTCTCCTAGGGCAGAAGATAGTACTATATTACGATTGGAGAAGAATTTAACAAATGTACTCACATGTACATACGTAAAAAGGAGATTCGAGTATTTGAACGAGAAATTAGTAAAGGAGAAGATATTATCAAACAAAGAGAAATGGTGGAAACTATCTGTTGAGGATCTTGATATTTTAATAAACAGGCAAAATTCATTATTAATGAAACATCACTTGATGCAAATGAAGGCAAATTTGTATGGCAATAGTGATAAAGTAAAGAAATATTTAAACAAACATCGGGATCATTTGGTATGGCAAATATATAGAACATACAGATTTAGGAACCAGCTTATACATGAGGCTGCTATATTACCTGGCTTAGAAAATGTTATAAGATTCTTACATTTCTATCTAGTATATATGTTGAACCAAATGATTGGCTATTTTACCAATAGTTCTCTTAACTCTCTTAATATGGATACATTCTTCTACGAGTACATACAAATATATAATTTAATCAGTCATACGGTAGCTGAACATAAAAATAGCCCGTTGGAAAGAATCAAGGTGTTTATGGATGTTCCCTTGTATTATGAACTTATAAAAAAGGTGTAATGTAATGACTCAAGACGAACGTTGAGTTTATAGGGCCAGACTCACACTGGGGACAGGCCTGGTTGTGAGGTTTTTGAATAATCTACATAATGAAGAATCGTTATAAACGCTCTCTATTTTGGATGTTAGATTACATATATTTGCTAGAAAAATAGGATTATACTGTAAATATTTGGTGTATGGAGGAAAATGTTTATCATTACACATCTGTTGATGCATTTGTTAGTATGCTCAAAAAGATGAAAGAAAAGGATTCGAATGAACTGGTGTTTTGGGCTTCAAATGTTCATTATATGAATGATCCTAATGAGCTTAGTTTCTTGTATGATGAGTTGATGAATGCTATGCCCGAGTTAGAGAGGGATTTGGAAATTAAGGATATGCCTTTTTCTTTATTCCTTTCTTTAAGAAAAAATCAACTAGGCATATCCTTTGATCTATTTAAAGATATTAAAGACAATGTATTTAATAATATATTTAAGAATGCATATGCCGTTAGTTTTTCAAAGCAGAAAGACGCTCTGCCAATGTGGTCGTTGTATGGGTGTGATGGCTCTGGCTTGTGCCTGGAGTTTGATTATAATGCCTTGAAAGAGTATTTTTCGGAAACAAAGACCATTTCTAGAATAATAGAGTTACATTATTATCTTAAGGAAATTGATATATGGCCTAAGGTTGCTGCGTTTTATATTCTTTATCATGATAAAGTCTTATCAAGTGATGGTAATAATGATTTATTAAGACAATGTCGAGAGTTTATTGCTCGTGTTCTTATGGAAATTGCACCTCTTCTAAAAAATCAATCATATGCTTATGAGAAAGAAGTACGTCTGTTTAATCATTTTATAATGACTGGGGATGCAGATGATATAGTGGCAAAAGCCAAGATACTGCCTTGGGATAAAAAAGAAGATAAAATAGAACCACCGAAAGTGAGGGTTAGGAATGGTTCGCTCATTCCATATAAAGAGATATCGATACCGATTGACTTTATTACAAAGATATTTGTCGGACCTACATCGAATCCTCAGTTGCAAAGTGAGGCTCTTAAAGTTTTTCTTAATGAAATGGGTCAGGAAAGAATCACAGTGGAAAAGTCAGAGATCCCATATAGAAAAATGTGATTATCATATCAGTAGTTAGAACAAAATGCATTTCTTATGTTTACATTAATCCAATTACCGTATGCGATGGAGGCACTGGAGCCTGTGATCAGTGCTGAGACGATTTCGTTCCATCATGGCAAACATTTACAGGCGTATGTTGATAATCTCAATAAGCTGCTCCCTGGAAGCGGTTTTGAGGGATTGTCTCTCGTGGAAATCGCCCGACAGGCTCCAGCTGGGG
>JAEEGJ010009378.1_pt1 | contig 26224 bp, 21 predicted proteins | sample 8958761 | NCBI WGS metagenome assembly JAEEGJ01 (sample SAMN16246546, study PRJNA631951) | gut metagenome | biome: gut microbiome; feature: rumen; material: RS-attached | host: Bos | place: Iran: Karaj | collected 2018-10 | reverse complement strand
CCGCCGTGCACCACGGCCACTTGGCAGCCCATAGCCGGAAGCTTGCTGACTGCCGCCACAAAATCGGCCAACTTGGCTTCGTCGATTGCCAAGCTGCCACCAATTTTTACAACCACTTTTTTCATCGCTTACGATGTCCTCATAATTCTCAGGCGGAAAACGAGCACCATTGCCCAGATTAGCCCGAAAAATTTACCGCAAATGTAGAAAAAATTAAGAACCAAGACCCTCGGGGCCGAAGATGATTTTGAGGTAAATCCTTTTGGAACCTTTTTTCAAATCATAGGTGTCCAAAAACGAATAGGAATAAGAGGCGGCAATTCTCACAAAAAGAATATTCACATTCACATCGCCGTGAGCCCTAAAATAAAATTTATGCCCCGGACTGAAAGCGAACCAATCCGTATTGTAGCCAAGCCCCACGGACACAGGAACGTATTTTCGCACCACAAAATATTCCAAGGTCGGATTTTGCAAAGCCACAAAGACCTTCCAAAAACGACCAATACTTTCCGATCCCTCAAAAAAATCTTGCCAAGCGGCGATCAACGAGAGAACTGTATTGAACGCCAAACCAGCTCCAATTCTTGCACAGCCCTTCGAATTCGTACAGGAATCCCCAACATCCGAAAGAATGTGTAAATTAAATCCCAACGCATTCAAATACAGTCCATTTGCCATTTGCTTGCCCAATTCCACGCCCATATTGTAATCAATATGGTTTGTCCAAGCTGTAACATCCCATCCAAAAGAAAACGTGTGTTTTGCCGTCTTCATTTTATGGCTGTAAAGTTCAAAAATTCCAACCGAGCGCGTCGAATCTTCACTTGTCGTTTCTGCATGCACGCCCTCCAAATCAACAGGCGCGCCCTCCACATTTGCACCCGCAACAGGAACCGTTTCCGCAAACGAAAACGAGCAAATAAGGATTATAAGGCAAACAAGCTTACGCATTTGGGTAAAAAATACAAACAATCCCTCTTTTCTTTCACTTTTTCACTCTTCAAGCGTAATTTTTTTATATCTTTTGAGAAAACCTAACCAATATAAGAGGTATTTTATGGCAATTACGAAAGTTTGGCTCGATGAATCTAGCGACGAATGCGTCTCCTGCGGCGCTTGCGAAGCAACTTGCGATGCAGTCTTCTCCGTTCCGGAAAAGATGGTCGTTAAGGAAGGCGTTGACTTCAGCGCTTACGAAAACGAAATCAAGGACGCTGCTGACAGCTGCCCGGCCGGCGTGATCAAGTTCTCGTAATTCGAGCATTTAGGCAAAGTTATCGCGGAACCCCGCGATGGTACGAAGCTTTGCTTATCTTGTAAGATTGAACACAAAAACAGCACTCGATTCTATCGAGTGCTGTTTTTGTTTGTTTTGAAAGGGGGAATGGCGAGATACCGATGCCGGAACGGAGTCCGGCATGACATCGTTACCGACTAAAAGCCTTTCTTCATCGATTTAAGAAGAGCGTTCAGCTTGGCGGGCTGGGCGGTCTGCGGCTTCTTCTGAGCAAAGCCCGGGCGTTCCTTACCGGCAATCTTGTTCTTAAGGTCGGCAATCGTTGCATGACCCTGAATGCCACCCTGCGGGCGAGCACCACGGTCGTCGCGATGACCGAAGTTACCACGCGGGCCACCCACGCGCTGACCACGAGGACCATTTGCGCCAGCACCGGCAACACCGTCCGTCTGTTCCTGCTTCATGGAAAGGCTGATGCGCTTCTGGTTTGCATCAACAGCAACCACGCGAACCTTCACCACGTCACCGACCGTAAGCACGTCCTTAGCGTCCGTCACATACTTGTCGCTGATTTCAGAAATGTGAACGAGACCGTCCTGATGCACGCCGATATCCACGAAAGCACCGAAGTTAGCCACGTTGGTCACGACACCTTCCATCCAGCTACCCGTCACGAGGTCGTTGATGGTCTTGATGCGGTCATCGAACTTAGCATAACGGAATTCCTTACGCGGGTCACGGCTCGGCTTCTGGAGTTCCTTGAGGATATCTTCCAAAGTAGCACGACCGACTTCGTCGGAGAGGAATTCGTCGAGCTTGATGCCCTTCACAGCGTCCGCATTGCCGACCATTTCCTTGACCGGAACACCGACCTTTTCAGCCATCTTTTCGACGAGGGCGTAGTTTTCAGGATGCACGGCGGAATCGTCGAGCGGATTTTCAGCACCCGGAATGCGCATAAAGCCTGCGGCCTGTTCAAAAGCCTTCGGGCCAAAGCCCTTGACCTTCTTCAAGTCTTCACGGCTTGCATAAGCGCCGTTTTCTTCGCGGTACTTCACGATAGCTTCAGAGAGCGTGTTGCTGAGGCCTGCCACGTGAGAGAGGAGCGGAGCAGAAGCGCTGTTCACGTCCACGCCGACCATGTTCACGCAGCTTTCCACGACTTCGTCCAAACGCTTCTTGAGTTCGCGCTGGTTCACGTCGTGCTGGTACTGACCCACGCCAATGGACTGCGGATCAACCTTGACAAGTTCAGCGAGCGGGTCCTGCAAGCGGCGGCCAATGGAAATAGCGCCACGAGTCGTCACGTCTTCCTTCGGGAATTCAGCGATAGCAATCATGCTTGCGCTATAGACAGATGCACCAGCTTCGGAAACGATAACGCGCGGCGGAACCTTGCCCTTGAACTTGAGAGCCATTTCACCACAGAAAGCGTCCGTTTCGCGGCTAGCCGTACCATTACCGATAGCGATAAGGTCAATCTGATACTTGTCGATGAGGCTCATCAGATAAACTGCGGCACCGGCCTTGTCGTTCCACGGTTCATGCGGCTTGATGATGCCGTGATCCATGAACTTGCCGTTCTTGTCGAGCACAGCGACCTTGCAACCCGTACGGAAACCCGGGTCGAGGGCGAGCACAGCCTTGTGGCCTGCCGGAGCGGCGAGCAAAACGTCCTGGAGGTTCTTGGAGAACACCTTGAAAGCTTCTTCTTCGGCGGCGTCCTTGAGGAGGAGGCGCACTTCGCTTTCCATGCTCGGCTGGAGCAAGCGTTCCCAAGCATCCTTGCACATATCTTCGAGATACGGCTTCCAGACAGAGTCATGCTTGATGACCTGATTCTGGAGGTAACCGACCATTTCTTCGTTCGGGACTTCAATGGAGAGGCGGAGCACCTTTTCCTTTTCGCCACGGCGGAGTGCGAGCATACGGTGGCTCGGGATCTTGGAGACCGGTTCGCTAAAGTCGTAGTAGTCCTTGAACTTGGTTTCTTGCTTTTCGAAATCCTTCTTGACCTTGGAAACCATGACGCCAGTCTTTTCGACCTTGTTGCGGAGGTACTGGCGGTATTCGGCGTTGTCTGCAACTTCTTCGGCGAGGATGTCTGCAGCACCCTTGAGGGCGGCACGCGGGTCGGCAAGTCCCTTTTCTTCGGACAAATAAATGCGTGCAATTTCTTCTGCCGTGTTTCCGGTATTTTCCTGAGCCCACATCAGGCGGGCGAGCGGTTCCAGACCAAGTTCCTTTGCAATCGTTGCGCGAGTACGCTTCTTCGGCTTGAACGGAGCGTAAATATCTTCGAGAAGAGTCTTGTCCTTGCAAGCTTCAATCTGAGCCTTGAGTTCCGGCGTGAGCTTGCCCTGTTCCTCGATGCTCTTGAGGATCGTTTCCTTGCGGTCCACAAGTTCCTGGAGGTAGTCGCGACGGTGGCTAATGTCGCGGAGTTCAATTTCGTTCAATGTACCCGTCTGGTCCTTACGGTAACGGGCGATAAAGGGGATCGTGCCCCCCTGGTCCATAAGTTCGAGCGCCTTGGATACGCGCCACACTTCAAGATTCAGCTCTTCAGCAATAATCGCAGAAAAATCCATTTGAGATTCCTACTTGTAGATTCCGTTTCCGGATTTGGGGTCCACCGAACCGTACACCCTTGTTTGGATAGCACAGCCCGCACGGCCCTCGTGATACACGCCTGGCAACAACCGCTGCCAGACACCCCTCTCGGGGTTCTACCGAATATAGCAAAAGAAAGTGTCAAATTTTCGACACTTGGGGGTAAGGCTCAAAAAAGCCGTCCGGAAACCGCAGAAAGAAGGCCGAGACGCATTAAAACACCTGCAACACTTTTGAAATTTTAGTTTACGATGGATTCCCCAACCACCCCATTAAAAGTTACCTTTGGAGTATAAAAAAAGGGATGTTTTATGAGAAATTCGAAATTTTTCGTTTTGAGTCTTGCCATTGCATTTGCCACAGAAGCCTATTCCCAGGATTTTTGCAACACAGCAACCCACAGCGGCGAAAGCACGGTCGTCACCTCCAACGATATTAACGATATCGGTAACTATAGTTACGAACTCTGGGCCGACATCGGCAACAACTCCGCCACATTCTATACCGACGGTTCGTTCTCTTGCGAATTCAACAACGTGAACGATTACCTCTGCCGCGAAGGCATCCGCTACGGCATGAATAGCGGGCTCAAGTACACTGACCTCGGACACCTTTACGCCGACTTCAAGCTGACCGACCCGTCTTTCAAAAGTTATTCCAACGTGACTTACTCGTACATCGGTGTTTACGGCTGGTCGCAGGACCCGCTCATCGAATGGTACATCGTCGACACCTGGAGCCCGTATCGCCCGAACTGGATCGGCAAATCCACCGCAGGCTGCGACGAATGCGGTCTGCGCGGCACCATCACCGTTGACGGTGCGGTCTATGAAGTCTACGTCGACAAAGTCCAGCGCGGATCCATCGAAGGCGACAACACTCCCTTCACGCAATACTTTAGCGTGCGCAAGACCAAACGCGCCTGCGGCACCATCGATATTACAGCCCACTTTGACGGCTGGAAGAGCTTAGGTCTTGAACTCGGCAATTCCATGTACGAAGCGAAAGTGCTCGGCGAAGCCGGTCAATACCCCGAAAACGGAAACGCCTCCGGAACCATCGATTTCGCCTACGCCAAGGTCTACACAGGCAAAGCAAGCTCCACGGCCCTTCCCCAATTTGCACCGAAAACAAACACAATCACTAGCGCGCAGGTTTTCGATATGCAGGGCAAATTCCTCGGAAGCGTGAATGCCACAAGCGATATCCAGAACGCCATCAAGAACAAATTCCATAGCACCGGTATTTATATGGTAAAGCTCGGTTCTGCAATGAAGAGCGTTTCCGTAAAATAAGTTCTTTTTCATAACAAACCACACTCTAATCATCAAGCTTGCGATTTCCCCAATCGCAGGCTTTCTTATATTTAAAATAATGGAACAACAAAACATATCTCTCGCAAAGCAAATCAAGACCGGATTCGCTTCTTACATCAAGGCCATCCGTCTTATACGCGCAAACAAGCTCACAAGATATTTGCTCATCCCCGCTATTTTGAACATCATTGTCGTGGTCGCGTTCATTTTCTCGGGCGTCGGCATTAGCGACTGGATCAACGGCATCATCGAGCGCAGCACCGAAAACATGAACGGCTGGATTCACGCCGGCATGGTCGCCATCAAGATTATCCTCCCCATTGTTTTCTTTGCGCTGTTCGTTTTCATTGGCGGAACGATTGTCAACATTTTGATGTCGCCCATTTACACGTTCCTCTCCGAAAAGACCGAAACAATCCTCACCGGGAAAGAATTTCCGTTTGACATGAAGCAAACGCTCAAGGATATTTTGCGCGCCGTCGTGATTGCCGTTCGCAACACAGCAAAGCAACTCGTCTTGACCGCCCTTTGCTTGCTTTTGAATTTTATTCCTGTCGCAGGGAGCATTGCATCACTCATCTTGATATTCATCATCAACGCCTATTACTTTGGCTTTGGATTCATGGACTACACTTACGAGCGCTGGCGTTTATCGCCAAAAGACAGCCGCAAGGAAACACACAAACTAAAATTCGTCGCATTTGCAAACGGCGCCGTATATTCGTTACCGCTTTACCTCATCTGCGGATCATTTATCGCCGCATTTATCGGAGGCGTATCAACTGTTGCCGCCACGCTATCGCAATTAGAATTGAGCGAAAAATCGCCATCTTAAATTTCTATCTTTGCGACATGCTCAAGAACTACATTTTTGATTTAGGCGGAGTTCTTTTGGACATCCGCATGAAAAACGCTTACGAACGATTTATCGCACTCGGCTTGCCGCCCACCGAACTTGAGCCGGGCAGTTTTGTCTACAAACTGATGGAAGATTACCAGCTTGGGTTTGTGACGACCGCAGAATTCTGCCAGCAAGTCGCAAGCAAGTGCGTTGCCGATTCTAACACCAAATGCGCAGCAAGCCTGACAACGCCGCGCGATATCGAGGAAGCATGGAATTCCATTTGCCTGGGCGTTGCAGACCGCAAATTGCAAGCTCTCCGTCGCTTACGCAAAACAAGAGGCGTCGCAAGCGTTTCGCTTTTAAGCAATACAAACGAGCTTCATTGGGAATGTAGTTGCAAAAACTGGTTCAACGCAAACAGCAACCGCCTCGAAGATTTCTTCGACAAGATTTTCTTGAGCCAGGAGCTCCATTTGCAAAAGCCCAACCCCGAGATTTTCAAGACCGCCATTCGCGAACTCGGAGCCTCCCCCGCCGAGACGATATTCCTCGACGATAGCCCTATCAACACCGCCGCCGCAGCAGCATGCGGATTACAGACGCTTACCGTAACATCAGACGTTGACTGGGTGGCAACGCTTTTTTCGCAAAAACCTTGAACTAATGTAAACATTTTCTTATTTTTACGCTACATAACGAGTACCTGCAACCGATTTTTGGGGCATTTGGCACATTGAATTCTGTATAGCAGCCTCGTCTCAAGGAGTTAAAATGAGAAACAACATTCAAGCGATTCTCGCGTTAGTTCTTTTACTAACGGTTTCGCTTTTTGCACAAAACATGTGCATTGAACTTTGCACAACTTGTCAAAATAATACAGATCAAACTTGCCAAAAAGTTGAAAATAGCTGCCATTGCACAGCCCTCCTCGACAGCATCAACGCAGTCCAAGCAAACAAAGATGAAGCGATTGCTGAAGAAAAGCCCGTTGAAGAAAAGCCTGCTGAAGAAAAATCAATCGAAGAAGCTCCCGTCAACAAGTCCCAAGACACAAGAATCGTCTCCGCGCAAAACAATAATTTTGGGTCAACTTCCAACGAAGTTACCCCAAACAACCTAGAAATACATTCCAAAAAGAAATCAAGCAACTACTTAGGATTTACACTTGCATATGAATCGCCTGAAAGTTACGATTATTACGGAAGGTCTTTAAGAGAATATTATAGCGGATTCGGCTTAAACGCAGGTTTTGTTTTTAGGCATTACTTTAATCATTTTATATCATTTAATTTCGGAATCAATGCTGTATATCATAATGGCGAATACAGAATTTCAGTAGGATCATATTACTACCGCAGCTATCATCTTACGTCTTTCGAATTCAATACAATAATGGCAGAAATTCCACTTGGTTTACATTTGGGCATTCCCTTGGGTTCTTCCCCAATTTCACTTTTCATCAGTACTAATTTCCACATTCGCAAGCCAATCTATCAATGGCTTGAATATGATTTATACGTCATTGATTGGTATAACGACAGCTACCATGACGTCGCAGCCTATTCCGACTGGGAATTCATCCATCTTTTCGGATTAGGGGTTGAATTAACACGCCGTTTTTCACTTGAAATTCAATGGTATGCAGGAAACTTCCGCGTCTACAAAGATGGCGGATTCAGCAGCGTAGAGGAAGGCTACAGAAACGGCGATAGCTGGCGTATCAAAATGGAAGTAGCATTCTAAAAGGAACTAAAAATGACACATAAACTCAATTTACTTTACATAACATCACTCCTTTTAATTGCTTGTGCTGATGAAAACCCCATGTGGACCGTAAACCACGAAATCGATAAAGCAGAAAGAGAATACGAAGACGAGCTAGCTCAGCAAAAATACGAAAGAGAAGAACAAATAAAGCAACGAGAGCAAAACGATTGCTATTACGGAACTAGCAACCATTCCGCATCCTGGTGCTGCTCCAATTATGGCAACCAGTGCAACACCGCCAAAAGTTCATCTAGCTACTACAACTACTATTACTCTAGCTCCAGTTACAAGAGCAGCAATTCAAGCACAACTTCATACAATTACTTGACTCAAAGTAAGACCATGAAGTTTACGCTTACATACTATAAGCAATTAACTTCCGCTTGGGATGGAATTTCAGCAGGAGGTGCATACTCCGACGGCGATCCAACTATCAGTTTTACCATCTATTTTATCGCTTCAGGCGGACAATCCGATTCAGAATCAACAGGGACTTTACTTTCTCTGCAAGATCAGGGTTCTTGGAGCGGAACAGCAACAACCACAATTTTCGTCCCTAATGGAACTCAGGATATAAAGGTTTGCCCAAAGGTTATAGATAAAGACGCATTTAGTAATGACGACATGTCATCAGGGAAATGCTATACAAAAACCAATATCGGAAAACTCGCCAATAATTCCAAAGTCGAACAAAGCGATTATAACGCCACCAAGTACGATCTCGAATGGGAATGGTACTTGTACTAAAAATTTAAAATCAATATAAGGAGAAACTCATGAATAAACTATTTAAAGGCATCATAGCTTTTGCTATCGTGCTGTGCGCCTGCTCGGGAGAAAATGGCGTAGACGGCAAAAACGGCAAAGACGCAGAAGTCAACATAGACTCTCTTGCAAACGTCATCCGTGAAGAAATCACCGGATCTCTTTGGGATACACTTTATGCCAAGCCCTACATCGATACGGTTTATAACGCCCTTTTCGATAACACGTTCGCCTCCAAATGGATGGATTCTGTTCGCAACGCTTTGTTGGACAGCCTCAGAGATGCCGACTATGAAGATCTCTATACCAAACTCTACGACAGCGTCTACAGCGACATTTATTCACAGACAACCATCCGTTCCCTTGACGGATTTATCTATTACGCCAAAGAAAATATCTATGGTTCCTTCGCCAATCAATACCCCTTGATGTATAAGACATTCAAAAGCGGCAAGGACAGCAATTTCGTCCCCCTTTCTGTTAGCGTTCGAAATCTATGTCCTAAATCCACCAAGAATGCCGCCCCCTGCAACTACAAGAAAATCATGGTGCAGGCATGGATTCCAGGATTTACCGACACAGCTAGCGTCACTAGCTTTGTCAACCCCGATACATCAGCCAAGTTCTCTCCGAAATTCAAATTTGACAACAAGGCGCTTGCTAAATTAACAAGCTCTGAAAAGGCTCAATACGAAATTCGCGCTTACGCACTCGAAAACGACCACCAGATACTCTTCTTCAACGGTTCTTCGCCAGTGACCATCCACCCGATGCAAGTTTTTGGTGCAGAACTTGAAGGCGTAAAAAACATCAACTGGTGGTACTCCGTCTGGGTAACTCCCAATGCAGATTCCATCTCTCATATTTTGACTGAAATTTCTCGCACATTGCCTGACACCACACTTAAAGTTTATCAGAAATACACAGCAGACACAAGCATTGCCCAAAGCTCAAGACGAGTCGTTTCTGCTCTATTCAGCGTTTTGCAGAAGAGAAAGATTAAATACGTGCAAAACGAAAGCCTCGGTAGCGTCGGACAAAAAATTCAATACCCCGTCGAAACGCTCCGCAAAAAGCAAGGCATCTGTATCGAAACAAGCATATTATTTGCCTCAATTCTTGAAGCTATGGGATTCCAGGCTGTATTGGTTATCATTCCAGGACACTCTTTTGTCGGTTGGCATTCAGACAAAAATTCTGACGTTTACGACTTCATTGAAACAACCATGATTTCGAACAGCAAGGCAACGGCAGCAGACGCAATCAACTCAGCCATAAAGACCTATAACGCAGAAGTCGAAGCCAAGAACTTCTCCACAGGAAAATCCGAAATCGTCGACTTGGCAACAGTACGTAAGTACGGCATTTTGCCAAACGACGTTCCGTAACAGATTCTTACTCTATTATCAAAAAAGGTGGCCATTTGAGGTCACCTTTTATTGTATAAGCATTTTTATTGCAAGCAACTCTTAGATGCTCTTTCCGTCGCTGAAAGCATTGCCTACGCGGCGTTCCATCACGTAGTAGCCGTGACCTGCGGAATCGTAGCAAACCGGAGCAAGCTTTTCAACGGAGAGCTTTCCGTCTTGATCAAGCACGGATTCGTCGGCAGTGACGTTCACGATTTCGCCGAGCAAAAGTTCAGAGTCCTCGTCATAGCTCACGAGCTTGCATTCAAGCGTGAGAGGCAATTCAGCAACAAGCGGGGCATCGACATTTTCACTCTTGACGGATGTAAAGCCAGCCTTCGCAAATTTATCAGCCACGCGATTACCACTGGTAATGCCCAAATAGTCGATAGCCTTGATGTGGTCCGCCGTCGCCATGCTCACAGTAAAAGCCTTGCGGGCAAGAATATTCGGGATGGTCTTGTGGGTTTTAGCCACGTAAATTGCAACCTGATTGTTGTCGCTGATAGAGCCCCAAGCAGCCACCATAGCGTTTGCCGAGCCATCATCATTATAGGTGGCGATGACCAAAGTCGGCTGCGGATACAGATAAGTTTTTACTCCGAGATTTTTGCGCATAGACGCTCCTTTTTTATTGAATTATAAAAATTTAACGACGATCAAGATAGACTCGCGCTCCGTTCAGCTTGTAAAACTTCAATAGTTTTTGCGGATTCTTGTTGGGATTGCGCGACTTTTTAAGCCCGACCATCTGCGATTTCCACTTTTCAAGCGAATCTAGCCCGGCATTCCCGAGGACAGCCAAATCATAACCGATGACATTCACAGCGCCCGCTACATGCGCCGTATCCAGTTGAGCCGAAATTCGCGCACTATCCGCAAGTGCTTTAGAATCATCCGTGCGGAACAATTCCGCATCGACCCAAAATTCAATTCCGTATTTTGCACAAGCCTGTGCTACCGCACGTTCGTAATTTCCGACTGTCGCAATATCTGCATGAGCCTTCCCAGCATCACTTGCCCCAATGCCATCTTGAACCGCAATCACATCAGGCTTGAATCCCGCTGCAAAAAGTTTTTCGAAAAACAATTGCAATTTTTCAGGAGATTCCAAATTCTGGTTGTAGAACGGAGCAGTCATAACCTTCCAGCCAATTACCTTCGCTGCATCCACAAGCGGTTTCAAAAAATGAGTCACTAGCGATTCTACGGTCGCATCATCGCGAAGTCCATCCCAATAATAGCGCGCAATTTCTTGTGGGATATATACGCCCTCAATTATAGTTTCATGCCCATACAATTCATAAAGCTCATTTAAAACATGAACGTTTCTCGCAGACAAAGTATCAAGTTGAGTAATCGTTGGCGGAGTAAACCAATCTTCACCATTGTAATAAAGCCCAAGCCAAATTTTGGTTCCTGCAATTTTTGCAGCCTCGATACTCTTTGGGAAAAGCTGATTGTTCTTATACTGCGTATTCTGCAAAAATCGAGTTGCGATGGATAATACAAATGAGTCGCCTCAACAGCAGCATATTGCAATACGATATATTCCATTCCGAGTGATTGCAAACGCTGATGCATGTGCGTCAAGGAATCCTGCGACTGGTACGCCGTTGTCCACCCCGCATCAAATACACCATTAAGTTCCGCCGCACAAACGCCTTTATTTGTAAACAAAGAAATACAGCACAAAAATGTGACAGAAGTATAGTGCAAAATATGACACAACCTAGACATACTTGAAATATAACATCGTTTCCTTTTATTCGTAAAAAACATTTATCCATATTAGGCTTTTGTTCGTTGGTTTTAGCCACATGGAATGTGCTAGTTTAATAAAAAAAAAGGAGTACATCATGAAAAATAAATTCTTTTTATCAACCGTAATCGCATGCGCTTTTATGTTCATCAACTGCAGCGACAACACCAATAAAGAAACCACAGAAATCTCAGAAGACGATGAAACCAGAGTCGAAATGGTTATGACAGTTTCTCCATCAATATCACACGAACATAAAACCAAAGGAGAGCCCAAAGCAAAAGCATCTTCACTCCTCGATAAAGGATCGGTAAAATATTTGGCAGCATCGCCAAAGACGTCGCCATCTTATTCAATGGCGGATGCCAAATTTTCAAAGGACATCAGCAAAGTCTTAAAAACCGTAGATGGTTTACACACAAGCGGGAAAACAGTTCTTGGGGGAAGACGTGGGAAATCTGCGGGCTTTTCCGAAGGTGCAGCAGGTTCAGCTGGAGTTAGCGACGGTTTGGCAGGACTGCTCGGAGGTTCCGCATCCATGCTCTCCACATCAGGTTCCAAAACGTACGCCAAGAAATCATCAGTCGTAGCCAAAGCTGCTCCTAGAAAAAGTTCAGAACGTTCAGTTTCATCAAAAACTGTATACCTCGCTTCTGACAGCGACGAAAGCAGTTCTTGGGACGATGATGAACCTGTTACAAGGCGCAAAAGAAGAGCAAGACATTCCGATGAGCAAGCATCAGGATTGCTCACCGCCGGTGAATGGAACGATCTGGAACATTGGAAATTTTGGACCAACATCATCAACGACAATGATTACAATGGAAAGATGAGCTACTGGAAATTCTACCCCCAGCAACTCGTAGCGGTAAAAGTCGTAGATGGAAACGACATCGGCGTCGCGAACGTTCCCGTGACGCTCCTCAACGGCAGACAAGTAGAATTCACAACCAAAACAGATAATGCGGGTTACGCTTATTGCTGGATTAATTTATTCAACAAGAAATACCAAAATTTCAAAAACGATCTTTGGTTAATTGTTGACGGCGTTGTAATCAACGGGCAGCTCAAGGTTTCGTCTAGGGAAAACCGCAAGCTCAATATCAATACCGTTGTAGACAAAGATGCCCAACCCGCCAAAACAACAGCTGACATCGCATTCATCGTTGACGCCACAGGTTCTATGAGCGACGAAATCAGGTTCCTCAAATCCGACCTCAATTACATTATCGACCATGCGAGTTCGGAAAGCAATGTTGGCTTACGCACTGCAGCTCTCTTCTATCGCGACGTAGGCGACAATTACCTCACCCGCCACGATGACTTTACCGATGACGTCGCAAAGACCCAGGAATTTGTCTCCCGCCAAAGCGCAAATGGTGGCGGCGACTACCCCGAAGCCGTTCACACAGCGCTTGAAGCCTCGTTGCAAAACCTTTCTTGGGACGAAGGCGCTCGCGCACGCATCGCATTCCTCATCCTTGACGCCCCCGCCCACTACGAAGAAGACATCATCAAAAGTCTCCAGAAGTCTATCCGCCTCTTCGCCAAAAAAGGCATCAAGCTTATCCCTGTAGCGGCAAGCGGTGTAGACAAAGAAACTGAATTTATGTTGAGATTCTTCGACTTGGCAACAGGCGGCACATACGTATTCCTCACCGACGATAGCGGCATCGGCAATTCACACATCAAGGCAACCGTTGGCAATTACCAAGTGGAAAGCCTCGCCGAACTGATGATCAGGCTCATCAAGAAATACGTGGAATAACAAATTTTAGACACGACAAAAACACCTCACGATTACATCTCAAGCCCCGGCAATTGCCGAGGCTTTTTATATACAATTCGCATTTCAAGAAAGACATTCACCAAGACTTCTTGACAAAATGCCATTCCGCATTTATTTTAATAAAAAAAATTAGGGGAGAATTTATGCAATTAATAAGAACGTCTTTCAATTTACGAAGTGACATACCTTGGAATGAAGTTTACCGCAACTGCATTTACCCCTGGATAGCTAGTTACAAAGAGCCTCGCACAAATAAAAGACTCTATGACAAGCTCCTCCGCAAGCTACCACTAAGCATAGATTTCAAAGTCAACGCCAACGATAAATTCGAATTCGCAGGCGACAAGCTAGAATACAACTCTTTCACCTGGGACCACTCCGATTACATCGGATTTACCTTTACAACAAGAAATGCGTTCACAAGCCGTATCTGGAAAACGCAAATTGCACTGAAGCGAACAAATTTACATGTTTTATGTTTTGTATCCCAAGACTGCGAACTTGGACGAGACAAACTAGTGCCTAAAATCGAGCGCCCCTACATCATAGACCTCCTCACCCACCTTCAAGATGGAGACGGTTCTATTGAAATCAAGGAAAAAGCACACATTCTTGAGCCCCACGAAATCAACAAGGCGAAAAACGCCCTGACAGGGAAACTGCGCAACATCCTCCCTATCGTTTATTTAAGCTGTTCAGAACGAACTCATTCGCTAAAACCAAGCATCCTTGCCGAGAACCTTTTTGGCATTGCACACGTCTTTGCAGAACAGGATTCTTCTCTAAAAGACCGCCTAGCCCAAGAATTTAAGGACAAGCGCTTTCCTCAAGGTGGTGAAATCGGCATCTGTTACGCAGACAAGCCTATTACCATATTCAACCGACACGATGCCACCAACTGGGTTAAAAATCCAGAAAGCCTCGTTCAAGACATCTTCCTCAAAATTCTAAAAACCAACCTCTCACTAAAATTCAACTTTACGTGGGACGATTTACTCTCTGCGCAAGAAGATTACGAGAAAGACCTCATCGAGCAAGAGCGCATTAAGAAAATCAATACACTAGCAGAAATGCGCAAAGAATGGCTTGAGGCAAAGCAACAAAGCCGCGACATGTCCGCACTTGTCGAAAAACTGATGAACGACCTCGACCGAGTCACCAAAGAACGCGACCAATACAAGGACGAACATACAAAATACGATTCGCTCAACAGAAAATACATCAGCTGCAAAGACGAACGAGACACATGGGAAAATCTAGCCCTAAAAGCAGACAAAGATCGCGAAATTGCAGAAGATAATCTGAAATTGGTAAAAGAGGAATTACACGAAATATCCACCAAGTCTAGCGCACTCAAGCAGAATCTGAGCTTAAAAAAAGATAAAGACGCTCGCTTCTTGCCGCTTTTACAGCCTATGGAAAGCGAAATGTACCCCAACGAATACATTTGCCAATTAATTCGTGTGCTAAAGCTCGCACAACCTAATGTTCCAGAGACAAAGCGTTCCCCCAAGACACGAACAAAACAATTTATAGAAGACATCCTCGCTGCCAATGCCGAAGCAATGAGTATATACAGCAATTACGATCAAAAGAAACGCGAACTCGAAAGAATTGCTATTCAGGAAGGACTCCAAAGCAGAACCGGCGCAAAAGCAATGCAACCGTTCAACATGGAAATCATCACCAAGGGGAACAACCACGGAAAAATCCGATTCAAGGATGATACGCAAGAACGATTCCTAGGAACCGAAGCGTCTTCAGGCAGTGACAGCGTCCGCGGCGGAAAAAATGAGGCAAGCGACGTTACCAAAGCCTTACTGTGGTAAATAACGAGCTAAAACTGAGCGAAATACATAAAAAAGTGTGATTTTCACATCAAAATCCACACTTTTTTGTGTATATTTTAAGTATGAAGCGCAAAATCATTGAAAAACTGGTCGAATGGAAGAATTCTCCGTCACGCAAGCCACTAATTCTTCAAGGGGCCCGTCAGACAGGAAAAACATACACCGTTACTGAATTCGGAGCAAAATATTACTCCGATGTTGTCTATTGCAACTTCGAAAGAGACCCCGATCTTTCCTCCATTTTTTCGAACTTGGCACCAAGCCATATTTTGCCAAGGCTGTCTGCCATCAAGCAAAAAAAAGTATTCCCACGCGAAACGCTCGTCATTTTCGATGAAGTGCAGGCATGCCCCGAAGCACTCACTTCACTCAAATATTTTTGCGAAGAAGCCCCGGATGTCCACATCATTGCATTAGGCTCACTTCTCGGAGTCGCCGTCAACCGAAACCAGTACTCCTTCCCTGTCGGTAAAGTCGAAATCATGGACATGTACCCGCTCGATTTCGAAGAATTTTTAACCGCACGCGAAGACAATTTTCTCCTTGAACAAATCAAGGAGTGCTATACAGAAAACAAGCCGCTAGAAGAAACTTTGCACAAAAAAACACTGGACGCCTACAGAGAATACCTTTTTATCGGAGGTATGCCAGCTGCAGTTAGCAACTTTGTACAGAACCACAATCCACTCCAAACGGACATCATCAAAAACGACATTCTCGCCGCTTATCAAAACGACATGAGCAAATACAACAAGCAAAGCGAGATTGCCAAAACTCGACTCGTTTACGCTAGCATTGGAAAACAGCTCGCCAAGGAAAACAAGAAATTCCAATACAGAGGATTAAAGCCCGGTGCACGAGCTAGCGAATTTGAAAACGCGCTCGAATGGATAACCCTCGCCGGAATCGCATCAAAAGTTTCTCGCCTCGAACATATAGCATTACCGTTCAAGGCAAACGTATCCGACTCTGATTTTAAACTGTACATGAGCGATACCGGGCTGTGCTGCGCATCTCAAAACGCTACTTACGAAGATGTAGTCTACGAAAATCCGCTATTCAACGACTTCAAAGGCGGCCTCGTCGAAAATTACGTTTACAATCAATTAAAAACCAACCATCTAGAAACGTATTATTGGAACGAGAACAATCAAAACGAAATTGACTTTATCACTCGACTGGACAATAAAATCATCCCCATCGAGGTCAAGTCCTCTACACACAACAAGTCGCAAAGTCTCAAAAGTTTCGTTTCAAAATACGAGTCGCCCTACAGCATCCGGATATCCGCAAAGAATTTCGGCGTTGAGAACGGAATCAAATCTGTTCCGCTGTATGCTGTATTTTTGATTAAGTGATAAGAAAAGGCTTATTTTGAAAGAATACTTGACAGATTAGCTTTTTGTTTGTATATTCATGGTACATTCTTTGAAACTCTAAGTCGTGTATGCGTTTTTTTGACAAGGAGTTAAGAATGGATAAAATTTCAAGCAAAACCTTAACGGAGCTATATCACATTTGTGATGTAGTTTTTGTGTTTATTCAACGCTCCCCAAACAAAAAGGATAGATTTACGAGTGTAAGTCTATAGTTAATTAAGGTTCCACTTTTTTGAGAAAAATATTATGAACAAAAAGCAAAACAAAGTCAACAAAGACGAGGCTTTCGAAGCCCTCTTCAGCAATGATTCAAAGGATTCAGCAAATACAATTTCAATTGATACAAATATCGAAAGAATTTTTTATCACAACATTTCTGATGTTGCAAATGTACATCCAAGTATTGACCGTAAAAGATTGAATTTAGAGTGCGATTTTCTAACTGGGCACGACATACCCCAATTAGATAGAAACAACGCAAAATACAATTGCGATGAATTCTCAATTTTCTTTGCAGCATTGTGTGCAATCTATTACCAGTTCTACATATCTAAACTTTGCGGCATAGAAATTTTTAAGAAAAAGACAACCGCAGTAAAAAACAAGTTGATACAATGCATCGAAATGCTTACACAGGAATATAAAGAGCTCTATGACGATGAAACAATAAGCTATTTCATCTCCCTCTATGACACGTATAACGATCCTTGGCACAAGAAAAAATGCAGTATTCTAAAAAGTTTTGTCAAAGAACTCAAGTGTTCAGATGAAAATTTTTCCTATCTATTATTTTCATACTGTACCAAGTTCTTTAAATACGAACAATCACCTATAATCAGAAGGGACCTATATAGAGTCTCGTTATTCTGCGCCTATAATTCCAACACAAACCTTATTTATAAGAATGCTAACGGCTTTTTTCTTAAAAAAATAATTGAGTACAAGAACAAAACCGACCGTTCTCCAGACAATCTCAAACTGATCGTAGAAAAGAATACACATTGGAATCAATTTTTTGGTTCAGAAAAATCTAGTTCTTTCTTTTGGAATCTCGATGATATCATAGCCGTTCTAAAAATAGACAATGCCATTAAGACAGCAAAAGTCCATTATTCTCCCTTTAGCGACAAAGAAAATGAAAGTCCTCGCCAAGCCTTCGTCCAGCAAGAAAAAAGCATTATCTCATTGATAAAAAGATGTTTTGGGAAAAGTATATGGGATTATGGCTCAGAAACGGAATCTCGAGAACAAGTAATAACATACTTGCGAACAGCTTTAGCCATACCTCAGTCCGCCATCAAAAGATTTCCTTCAATAGCCTTCTTTATTTACTGGTCAATCAGCTTTGCAAAATACAACGAATTCAAATCGCTGTTTTTAGAGAACGCCAACAAGCCCGAAGCCTATCAGGATGACGATCGCAAGCATACACACATAAAAGCAAGCGAGTATAAAAAATTTGTCAACAACGACTTCGTTTCCATGCCATTGGAAAATGAACGTCCCAATCAGGCCTCAATATTGCAGTACCTAGTTTTCTTCGCCCTGCTGGATCTTACCAACGTACCCAAACTAGGAAGGCTAATTTATTCACCTGATAAGAATAAAAAATTAGTAGAAAAATTTAAGGAAGCGTTATTGGCAACTCATTCAATTTGGTATGAACCAAAGACGCAGCTTGAACTGCTAAACGAGCTACTCAACAACAACGATCTACCAATAATAAAGAAAACGGTTGATTTTCGTTTGTTTGATGGAATGACAAACAGCAAAGGTTTTGCAAAGACAGAAAGTGCAATCAACCTTATTTACAATATCATTACCTTCACTACAATAAATTCAGAAAACGGAATTATTCAGCAAGTCAACCACCTTGATGAATTACGCAACCGCACTTTGGGATACCATAGCGAAAAAATAACCTCGTGGAACAGTATTAAAGAGTCCCAACAATCAATCTACAGAAATGAATTTGCCACAATGCAATCAATTGATTGCGGTTTTGATATAAAAGACGTCGCTCAAAAAAATTTGAACAATAGCAAGGACGGCTGTTCGCGTAATCTTAAATGTAAAGTTTTCTCCGAAACAGACACGTCTTGCGTGACAATGGAAAAAAACAGCAAGCCCTATCGTCAATTGTATCGCACGTTACTTTCAACCCTTTATATAAAGCCAACAAGGAACATGCATGTCCACTACGCTCCATTCACTTCTACCGAAAAGTTATTGGAATTGCGCAATTTCAATGATTTGCTTGGAATTTTATACGATATAAAGGACCGAATTGAAAATGAGTCAATCTTGTTTTCTATTGAAAAAAATTACGATAGTTTCAAATTTCCTCATAGAGGAGCCTTCTCTATTGATGGTACGCAAAAGAATTTCAACAAATTATTGCAAGAGATATTCAACTATATCATAAATTCAGGATCCTCATATATTCAAAAGATTTCCAAGAAAAAGAAAGATGATTTTATCAATCCTTTCAACCCCCTTGTCAGAAATATCAAGTCCAAAGACCCCATTTTCAATGCCATCTATGAAAAAATGAGTAACATCTACGAATACAAGCCTCAACTTAAGGCTATTCCAGATTGTCTCGCAATTCTAAAGGACAAACAAATCTCATTTATGGATTTCATCAACGACAAATGGAATACTGAAAAATACAGAGAAATCATCACCTCATTAGATTTCCTTAAGGATATTTTTTCCACCATTTATTGGGACACCCTTCCATCAGACAAGCCGACAAATGAAGAAAAAAATCACCATTGGAAAAAATATTATGAAATTGAAAGCTGGGAATCATTCTTTGAATGGAAAATCGTCATACGGGATATGAAATCGGCAAAGGAATCGCTTAATCATCTAGATTACTTCCAAGAAAATATATCAAAAGTCGTGAACCTCGAGGAATTGGACTCTCTTGCCCAACATGGGGATTACGACCTGTATGAAAAATACATCCAAGAAATTGCGAAACAAATGCATAACCACATTCTATTCAAAGACATCTATAGTGTCAGACATGAATTTGGCCTATACGAAAATTACGATTTTTCCTCATCAAGGGACGAAGACGAATCTTGGCATTATAAATGGTATCAGAGCGACATTCATGAAATCGCTATGGAAAAAAATGTTTCTGAAATGAAGAATTACCTTAAATTCATTGATTACAAGATATTAAAAAACGAGTATTTCTACCCCTATAGTCCTAAGTACAAAATTGACTTTATCCAATTCTTGGTTGACATTGATTCACTTATAAGTTCAAACTTCACAGATAGCGATTTAATAACCTTATCAAAGGAGTTGTCTGAAAAAGCTAAAGAAAAGTTGACCATGACAAAAAAAGAAATCGATTTAAAAAGTATTGAAGTATTTGAAAACAGTCCTACTCATAATATTCATCTGTTAGAAATCACAAAATCGCTATTGCAGCGAACCATTTGCCATTTAACCTCGTTAGAAAATATACGAACAAAATTAAATGGAAAGCCATTGCTTAATGCTAACGGCGAAATGCCTTTCAGCAAAGACGACTTCTTTGGGGACAGACGCAAGGGAAAGGTCGGCTTTAAAGACTATTTCGATTCAGAAAAATACGAAAATCCTTTGCTAGAGGACCTTCAAAAATACCTGAATTTCATATTCGGAATTACAGGCCATTATCAAAGAGATTGTGAAGGTTTTGAATCTGAAAAAACTCTATTAGATCTTTATGAGAACCGTTTTTTCTTGTATCTTTTAAAAGTTACTTTTGAAATGTCGCAAATAAAAAGCTCATTGAACAAAGTATCATAACGCAAATACAATGCACAAAAATGGCAGACTCCAAAATCTGCCATTTTTTATTTTTTCTCTTGACTTTCTTTGAAGGAAAGTCTATATTGTAAGCGTCATAGTACTGATACCCTAATCCAGTAGAAATCGATTGCGCTCTTAACGGTTTGCTGGACGTTGAGAGGGAGGTTTCTATGACAGCTATCCACTGATATTTTTAGTCGGCACCTACTTAATCAATAGGTGTTTTGGGTGTTATAGCCAGCGACCATTTGTCACTGTTTCAACCGCCAAGAAATCCCCATTGCCTTCAAAACGGACAATCCGCTTTTGTCCCCTTTTGTCCCTTTGAAGGTTTCTACATCTGTAAACGTCAGCGGGAAACTCCTGCTTGGCAAAGTCAAACCATCGCAATTGCGGTATCAAAAAAAGGCTTTTATTTATGGAACGCATTTCCAAAGACAAACGCATCAACGACTTCTGCAACAAGCTCATAAACACAAAGCGCTGGGTACTTGTACAAGGAAAGAATCACCCTTCACTAAAGCACAATGTCAAAGGAGGCTTCAAAACGATAGTGATTTCAAGTACCCCTAGCAACAACTACGCTTTTGAAATGTTCCAGAGAGAATACAACCACTACATCCGTGAATATCTCATCCAAACCGGAGTAATCCTCGCCTAACCGCACACACTCCAATCACACACAATTTCTCTCAAAATTTCTATAAATGTCAAAAAAATGGCAAAAGGATCTAATATGAAAATTTTACTCGTCATTCATGGTTATCCCCCATATTACATGGCCGGTTCCGAAGTTTATACATACAATCTCGCCCGAGAACTCGCAAAATCAAACGAAGTCTTTGTTTTTCACAGAATTGAAGACAAGAAAATTCCGTTGTATAAATTCACAGATTCATGCGAAGAGGGGGTAAACATCCGTAGAATCAACAACTACGAGCCCACAAACGCAACATTCTACGACAAGTACCTTAATCCAGTCATTGACGATGCATTCCGCGATTACGTACGAATTGTCAAACCCGATATTGTTCACATCGGCCACCTGTCCCATCTCTCTACGCAAATTCCTATCATTGCCAAAAGAGAATTCGGCCTACCCGTTCTTTTCACTATTCACGACTTCTGGATGTTCTGCCACAGAGGTCAGCTGATTCATCCGCAAACATCCACGATTTGTCCGCTTCCAAACATTGATCAATGCACTCGTTGCGCAGCATTCCACTACAAAAATGAATCCTTTGATAGCAATCTAATTGCAGAACGAAACGAACACATCCGTCAATCATTAGAGTGTGTCGACATATTCTTCTCCCCCTCACATACTTTGGAAAATTTTTTCCTGGACATGGGTGTAGAACGCAACAAAATCATCTATTCCAAATATGGTTTTAATGTATCGCAATTAAAAAAGCACCCAAAAAAGTTACACGACAAAATCACCTTTGGTTTTACCGGCCGAATTATACACACCAAAGGTGTTCACCAGCTTTGCGAAGCTTTTGAAAAAATCCAAGGAAATGCACAGCTTGTCATTTACGGCGATTACGAAAATGAATACGGAAAGAAGCTAAAAGAGCTGTATTCTAGCGATCGAATTATGTTCAAAGGACCTTACCACAACAACGACCTGCAAAAAGTTCTGGATTCCTTCGACATCCTAGTCTGCCCATCCATTTGGCTGGAAAATGCCCCGCTCGTCATCCAGGAAGCCCAAAGCGTAGAGCTCCCCGTTTTAGTCAGCGACAGAGGCGGCATGGCCGAACTCGTTCACGATGGCGTTGATGGATTTACATTTAAACTCGGCGACGCCGAAAACCTTCGTGAAAAAATGCAGGATATCGTCAATCACCCCGACAGTCTCCTTGCCCTGTCCGCACCTATCGAAAAAGTCGTTTCAATAAAAGAAGATGCCGACATTTGCATGAGCAAGTACGAAGAACTAACGCGAAAAGAAATCGTATACCCGCACAAGCCAAGCCCTCAGCGCATTACATTCATCACGAATCCGGACAAGTGCAATCTGCATTGCAAGATGTGCGATACTTTTTCAGAAGCCAATCGCCATCGTTTAAAAGAAAACCACAGACCCGAAATGGACTTCGGCGTTGTAAGCAATACGATTGAAAGATTGGTACACCACGGATTAAAGGAAATCATTCCTTCGACAATGGGTGAACCGTTGCTTTACTCTCATTTTGAAGAACTCGTTAACTTATGTAATGTCCACAAAATCAAGATGAACTTGACGACAAATGGTACATTCCCGGTAAAGGGCGTTGAATATTGGGGTCCCAAATTGGTTCATATTATTTCGGATGTCAAATTCAGCTTAAATGGAATCAATCCTGAAATCAACGAAAGTATTATGTGCGGAGCAAGCACTAAAAAGCAGCTCCACAACATAGAACGTTTCATCCAGATGAGAGATGAAGCTGGTTCTACGGCAACAGTAACATTGCAATGCACATTCATGAAGTCTAACCTGAATGAGCTCAAGAACATCATTACTTGGGCTATTGAGCATGGTGTCAATCGCGTAAAAGGTCATCATCTCTGGAAAACATCGGAAGCTTTGGACTGCGAAATGCTCAGAACCCCAAAGAATGCAGCCCTCTGGAATCAGGCTTGCGAAGAATGTCATAAGATTGCAGCAGGTAAAATCAAGCTTGTGAATTTTGAACCTGTTGATTTGGACAAGCCCGCCTTGGATAGCGACGATACATACTGCCAATTTCTTGGTAAAGAACTCTGGATTGAATACGACGGATCCTACCAAATCTGTTGCTGTCCTTCCGAAGTCCGCAAGGAATTTGGTGACTTTGGGAACGTCAAGAACTTGTCGCCATTATCCATGTGGAACGGCGATCATTATCGCAACTTCATTGACAACTGGGGCAGTAGCGAAAATTGCAAAAAATGCAACATGCGTTGCAAGCGAACAGGAGGTATTTAATGACCACTCTCATTGAAAAGCTGCACAATATTGATAATATCAACTCTAAAAGAATAGCTGTATTATTAAGGCACGGCGAACGCGGTGAAATTCCAACAGGTTCTTTCGGAACTGAAGTTCTTTTATCCCTCAATGGCATCAAAGAAGCAATTTCTTTCGGTAAAAAGATTGCCGATCTCAAAATTGCCCATATTTTCTGCAGCCCTATAGGTCGCTGTGTTCAAACAGCCAAATTCATAAAAGAAGGGCTTACTGAAAAACAGCAAGACATCCAAATTACCCAAGAAGCTCAACTCGGTACTCCAGGTTTTCACATCGCCAACGCCGATATTGCTGGAAAAGCATATCTCGACTACGGATGTAGCGGTGTCTTCGAGCACTTTTCTCAAGGCGAGGAGATTCCTGGAATAGCATCGGTTGAATCACTTAAAACAAACGCTATGCAATGGATCAACAATAAGACCACCCAAAACGGGATCACTCTTTTCGTGACTCACGATGCTCTTATCGCCCACTTTGCATATGCAAACAAAATTCATACTTACTCGAAAGAGAACTGGATCCAATTTTTGGATGGAATCATCATCGATTTTTAAAAGGCATTAAAATGAACTGGAAAGAAATCAAAGATAACCAAGAAGAAAAACAATTCAATTTTCATGGGTCTCCTGTATTCAAAAAATTCAAGTCGATTTTGAAATTCCATGAACCGGGGCTCGCTCCCGTAGAAGACGAATCGGGATGGTATCATATTACAGCCACAGGTTCCGCCTTATATCCAGAACGTTATGAACGCACTTTTGGATTTTATTGCGGATTTGCCTCAGTCAACGCCAAAGAAGGCTGTTTCCACATCAATGCGGATGGAAAACCTGCATACAACGAAAAGTATGCTTGGTGCGGAAATTTCCAGGAAAATATCTGCACCGTTCGTGACAAAAGCGGTTCTTACTTCCATATCGCTCCAAATGGCAAACGCCTGTATAATGAAAATTTCATTTATGCCGGAGACTTCAAGGATGGCATCGCTTGCGTAAAATGCGCAGACGGTCTTTGGCGCCATATCGAAGCTAATGGTCAGTTTTTAAACGGCAAGGGATTCCTGGATTTAGGCGTCTTTCATAAGAACATCGCACCAGCCCGCGATGAAAAAGGGTGGTTCCACTCCGACACACACGGAAACGAACTCTACTCAGAACGTTACTTGAACATTGAACCTTTTTACAATGGTTTCGCCCTCGTAACGGGATTTGACTGGAGCAAGAAAGTAATTGATGAAAACGGGAATACGACTCTATGTATTTAAGCAATAAAAAAATTTTGGTAACAGGCGCGCTCGGCTTTATCGGACGAACGCTTTTAGAAACACTCATTGCACAGAAATGCGGAGCTATGCTTTACGGCATTGACATAAAAGACCTACCTTCAGATGCAAAGCATCTAAAGGAACATGTTCATTATGAAAAAATAGACATTCGAGATAAGGATTCTATCCAGTCCTATATCCGAGAAAATCAATTTGACGGGATTATTCACCTCGCTGCAGTAAGTCGTGTAGAAGACGCAGAAAACAACAAGAAGAACTGTATTGACACAAATTACAAAGGAACTCAATACATTGCAACAGCAGCTTCCGAAAATAAAAAAACATGGCTTATCTTTTCGAGTAGCCGAGAAGTCTATGGCGAACAAAAGGTTTTTCCTGTAGCCGAAGATGCAGAACTGCTCCCCCTCAATATTTATGGTTTTTACAAGTTAGAAGGTGAACGTATCGTAAAAAGCACTATCGAAAACTACTGCATTCTACGATTTTCCAACGTTTACGGAAACACATACGACCTTCCCAAGCGTGTGATTCCCAAATTCGTGAAGACAGCCATTCAAGGTGGGGAACTTTTTTTAGAAGGCGGTTCCCAGCTCATTGATTTTACGTTCATCGACGACACCATTAAATCCATCATTAAATGTATGGAACAGTTAAGCTCTGGGAAAATGAAAAAAGAAACTATACACATTTTACCCGGAAGGCTGAATAAAATTACAGACATTATAGACATTCTTAGAAAAGGAAATATGAATTTTTCTGTTTCAATAAGAAATGCTCGAAGCTATGATGTTCAGCAATTTTTAGGGACACCCAAACATATGCATGAAATTCTGGGTTTAAATCCAAATGATTTTACAACATTAGAAGACGGTATTCACAAATATATTTCACGATTAAATTTATAATCCCGTTCATAAAAAAACGCCCCACCTTACCCTTTGTACTTTATCACAAGCATGGTAAGGTCGTCGCTCTGCTCTGCGCCATTCACAAACTCGGACACTGCATGCGACATCGTATCCAGCAATTGCTGCGGCCCTGCAAACGCAGGCCGCTCGCGATTTTTGCAATCTGCATCCATACCCCCATCGCCACAAATTGCGCTTTCGACTCGCTTTAAGCCAAACAGTTCTGCGCCTGCATTCATGGCTTCGGTGAGGCCATCCGTATAAAGCAAAATCATATCGCCCGCAGCGATGACCGATTCCTGGACATTGTATTTTTTTTCTTCCATGACCCCGATAGGGATATTTGCGGTAACATCGAGATAACGCATATTACGTCCAGTAATGATAATGGGCTTTTCATGGCCGGCATTGCAGTAGCTCAGGCGCCCCGTTGCAAGGTCTAGCACACCAACAAAAAGCGTTGCAAACATTCCCGTCGTATTT
>JAEEGJ010009376.1_pt1 | contig 26235 bp, 20 predicted proteins | sample 8958761 | NCBI WGS metagenome assembly JAEEGJ01 (sample SAMN16246546, study PRJNA631951) | gut metagenome | biome: gut microbiome; feature: rumen; material: RS-attached | host: Bos | place: Iran: Karaj | collected 2018-10 | reverse complement strand
CGATGCCAGGCAGATTGACCATATCTTCTATGACGATATCGGCGACTGCTATCTGTTCCGTACCGATAAACGCAAGTGGAACGACAAGTATATCTCCGACCACTACCCGGTGTTTGCGGTATTCGATCCGAATCTCGGCAGCAGCGCATCCGTCCCGACGGCCGATTTCGACCTTCCGGTGGATCCGCAGATTGACGAGGCGGTTACATTCACGGACCGCTCCTACTCACCGGTGGGCATAGCTTACTGGGATTGGGATATCGACGGTATCCGCTCCAATGAGCAGAATCCCACGGTTACATTCCAGTCTGTCAAGGACGAGGCTGAGGTGCGCCTGACTGTCGTTGATAACAACGGACAGCGCGCAACCGCAATTAAATATATCACGGTTGACAGTACCGATGACCATAAGCTCACCGCAGCGTGGAGCCGCGTGTACGATTCATCAACGGAAGCCACTGCCTACTGGTCTTCACCTGCCGTTACTGCAGCTGGAGACAGGATTTATGTGTCTTCCTCCGGTTATCATCTGGTCGCTTACAATGCTTCCGGTACTCAGCTGGGCAGTTTTGACATCGGCCAGTATGGCGCAGCCATCAGCGGCAGCCGCAACTGCCAGACCTGCACGCCGTCTATTGACGTGGAAGGCAATGTCTATATCCCGGTGCAGTATTCCACAGGTGCCGGCGGTAACGGCGGTCTGTTCTGCATCCGACCGAACATGACCGAGAAGTGGTATGTGGCAACAGGAGAGAATTCGACCTACCGCACGCACATCCCTGCCATTTTCGGCGGTTATGTGAGCGTTATTACTCGAAATGTGGACGGCACCCTGTTTGACTCGAATATGGTTATCCTGAACCGCAGCGACGGCAGCCTATTCCAGACACTTACCTGCGACAAGGGCTCCTACGGCGGCATGGCAGTGAGCGCCGACGGGAAACTGGTATTCGGTTCCGCCCGCGGCGGCGCGTCCTCAGGTACTGCGGCTGGCTCCGAGACCAGCGGCGGCTTCAAGGTGGCTATCCTTGGCGGAGACGGTACCTGGAGTACATCGGCCAATAGCGACTCCGGCCGCGCTACAAACCTTCTCGGAATGACGCACACCGACGGGAACGGCTACCTGACCAAGGGCTTCCAGCCCGCGATTTCCACCGTGGACGGCAGTGTGTATGTATGCGCCACCACTACCAATAATAATATGATCGTGGCCCGTTACAGCCTGGCCAGTTATGTTTCCGGTTCTGCTCCCACGCCAATGTGGAAAGTGGAAGTGGAGGCTGCCACCAATAACTTTGGCCTTGGCTGCGTCCTTGACGATGCCGGTAATGCATATGTACGTGCTGCCAACAAGATATTCAAGCTCAACGCAGCCGACGGTTCGGTGGCATGGTCGCGCGATACCGGAACCGGCAACTGCGGCGTCCCTGCCATCGACAATTTGGGATATGTCTATGTTACCGACAGCGGCAAGAGACGTCTGCTCAAGCTCTCGCCTCAGGACGGTTCACTGGTTTCACAGTTCTTGTTCGAAACCAGCCAGCCAAGGACCAGCCCTACGATTGACAATAACGGCAATATCTATGTCTGCTGTACGTCTATTAATGATGAGGGCGCCGTCCTTTACAAGATTACATGTCCAAGGGCCACTGGTCACGGAGCCAACTGGTCGCAGCTTGGAGGCAATCCCATGAAAACCTGCGTCGTGCCTGGTGCCACTGAACCATACAACTCTACTGGAGCATCACACGAGGGCTATACGACGGGAACTCTGTATTGATGAGGAATTGGATCCTTATACTGGTTAGTTGCCTTGTCACGGTAATAGGCGCCCATGCCGCCGTGACGGGTACAGGCGAGATTGTCCTGCAGGAGGCGCGTTTCCATCTGGGAGACGCCCCTGCAGGATGGTCGGAGCCTGGGTTTGACGACAGCTCCTGGCAGACGATGGCCATCCCTGAAAAATGGCATGGCGAGGGGATGTATGCCCAGTACAGGATCCGTTTCCAGGTGCCGAAAGGCTTTGTAAAGAAGGCTCCGTACAGGAAGATCGCCATCTTCGACCTTGCTTTCATCGACGACTGCGACGAGGCTTTTCTTAACGGAAAACCCATCGGGAAAAGCGGCAGGATGCCGTCGGACGGCGGTCTGCCGCAATCGGCCTGGGATAAACACCGGATTTATAAAGTGGATGCCCGGCAGCTTAAGGAAGGCGAGAACCTGCTAACCGTTCTGGTGTGGAACCGTCGCACCCGTGGAGGTGTTTATGGCGGCCCGTTCGTAATCCGGATGGCGCAGCTTGAGGATCTGGTGAGCATGACCTGTTCCGATGACGCCGATGCCACCGATTGCCTTATAACCGTTTCCTCCGATGTGCGTATCCGTGCCCGGGTTAGTATCGACGGGAAGGAAAAACGGGTGTGCCTCAGGCCCCGGAAGCCTTTTAAGCGCGAAATCGCCTATGACGGTTCGGCTCCGGCGCAAGTGGCCGTGTCTGTGCGCGATAAACGTACAGGGCAAAGCATTCACAAAGATTTTGCTCCGAAGTATTGTCTCACGCCGTCGGCTCCGAAGGAGCCCCGATATAACAGCCCTTCCGTCCTTGGCGTAAGGCCCGGATCTCCGGTTTATTTCCGTCTCCCGTTCTCTGGCTTAAGGCCGATGTTATTCAAGGCGAGCGGCTTGCCGGAAGGATTGGCGCTGGACGGGGATAGCGGCGTTGTGAGCGGTTCGGTTGAAAAAGCCGGTGAGTATACGATTGAGTTTGAGGCCAGTAACAAGGCGGGAACTGCAAAGGGGACCCTGCTTCTGAAAGTGGGGGATACGATTGCCCTCACTCCGCCGATGGGATGGAACAGCTGGAACTGCTGGGGCCTGGACATCTCGGAAGAAAAAGTATTTGCATCGGCCCGTGCCCTTATCGAAAGCGGTCTGGCCGATTATGGATACAACTACGTCAATATCGACGACGCGTGGCAGGGGAGTTCCCGCAGCGACGACGGTTCGCTCCTGCCTAACGACAATATCCCAGACATTGTCGCTATTGGTGATTTCCTGCATCAGAATGGTCTGCGGCTGGGAATTTATTCCTCGCCGGGGGACTTGACCTGCGGAGGCTATCTTGGCTCGCTGGGATATGAGAAGATGGATGCCGATATGTGGAATTCCTGGGGTGTGGACTATCTGAAATACGATTTGTGCGGCTACAGGAGCATCCTGGATACCTTGCCATCCGTTGGGAAAGAAGAGCATAAGAAGCCGTATCTTTTGATGAACGGGTACTTGAAAAGCCAGCCGAGGGATATATGCTATTCGCTCTGCCAGTACGGGCTTCAGGAAGTATGGACCTGGGGCGCCTCGGCGGGCGCAAATCTCTGGCGTACCACCGGTGATATAACGGACACCTGGGAATCCGTGCTTCGTATTGGTTTCACTCTTCAGCGGGAGTTATGGCCTTATGCCGGCCCCGGTCACTGGAACGACCCGGACATGCTCGTGGTAGGAAAAGTGGGCTGGGGAGAAGGACTAAGGGACAGCCGTCTCACCGCCGACGAGCAGTATTCGCACGTGTCGCTGTGGGCGCTTCTGGCCGCTCCCCTTATCATCGGCGGGGATTTGTCGGCCTTGGACAAGTTTACGCTCAACCTCCTTTGCAATAATGAGATAATTGCAATCGACCAGGACCCTATGGGAAGCCAGGGGCGCTGCTTACTTGAAAAAGACTCCGTCCAGGTCTGGGGGCGTCCTCTATCCGAAGGCTCTTACGCCGCCGGCATCTTTAACATGGGCGACGGGACGTTGGACGTTAATGTCAAAGATATACTTTCTGAATCCGGTTATGCGGAAATCGGCCCCTTGCGTGACGTGTGGAGGCAGCAGGATTGTCCCGAAACGGTCTCCATCCCCTCGCACGGTGTACTAATGGTTAGGTTTTAAGGTTTTTTTGCAGAAAAAGTGATAATTAGTTATTTTTGTAGGCTTTTAATGCAATAACAACTAAATTATCCAATTATATGGCAACAACTGCTGACCTTAAGAACGGAATGTACATCATGTTCAACGGCAAACCCTGTGTCGTGGTGTATTTCCAGCATGTAAAACCGGGCAAGGGCCCTGCATTCGTAAAAACCAAACTCCGCAACCTGGAGAACGGACGTATCCTCGAGAACACCTTCACCGCAGGTGTCAAACTGGACACCATCAGCGTGGAGCGTCGCCCCTATCAGTATCTGTATGACGACGGCGAGGCTTTCAACTTCATGCACGAGGAAACCTTCGAGCAGATCACCCTTCCCCACGACGTGGTTGAGAACGCAGACCTCATGAAGGAAGGCCAGCGTGTGGAAATGATGTTCCTCACCGAGCCCGAAGAGCGCTGCCTCACCTGCGAACTGCCCACCTACGTTACCCTGGAGGTCACCTACAGCGAGCCTGCAGTGAAGGGCAACACCGCCACCACATCGGCCCTCAAGGAAGTTACCCTGGAGACGGGCGCGAAGATCATGGTTCCCCTGTTCATCGAGACCGGCGAGGTTATCACCGTGAACACCACGGACCGTTCCTACGGCCAGAGGGTCAAGTAAATGGGTATCCCGGACATCATCATCGCGGTGGACGGATATTCCTCCACCGGTAAAAGCACGTTTGCAAAGCTCGTCGCCCGCGAGTTCGGATTTACGTATCTGGACAGCGGTGCGATGTACCGCGGAGTAACCCTTTTCGCCCTGGAAAACGGGATGATCGGGGCCGATGGCGCCATCGACACGGAAAAACTACTTCCGGCGATGGCTGGCCTGGACCTTCATTTCGGGGCCGATGGCCTGCAGATGGGCGAGCGCTGCATCGAGAAGGAAATCCGCACCCTGGAGGTGAGTTCGCACGTGTCGCCGGTATCGGCAATCGCCCCGGTGCGTACCTGGGTGGATGAGCGTCTTCACGCCTTCTCCGCCGCCGGCCGCGTTATCATGGACGGCCGCGATATCGGCACCACCGTGTTCCCCAATGCGGAACTGAAGATTTTCATGGTGGCCGATGCTCAGGTTCGTGCCCGGCGCCGCTACGACGAGATGGTGGCAAAGGGCGAAACCCCCACTCTGGAAGATGTTATGAAGAACCTCCAGGAGAGGGATTACATCGACTCCCACCGCGAGACTTCACCCTTGAGGCAGGCGGAAGACGCCTTTGTGATGGACAACACCCACATGACTCTCCACGAGGAAGTGGTTTGGGTGCTGGGCGTGATTCAGGGTAAATTCGGCCTTCTGGAAGCCCCGGCATTGTCATGCTAACGGTTGAGACGGACCCCGGTTCCGGTTTCTGCGGCGGCGTAATCCGCGCCGTTTCGCGTGCGGAAGAGTACATGGCCGCTCACGACCATCTGTACTCCCTCGGGGCCATCGTCCACAACGAAAAAGAACTCGAACGCCTCCGCTCGCGGGGGCTTCGTACTATCAGCACGCTTGATGAAGCCCCGGAAGGGGAAACCGTGCTGATCCGAGCCCATGGAGAGCCTCCACGCACATACGAGGAGGCTTCTTCGCGTCAGCTGAAGCTTATCGACTGCACATGTCCCGTGGTGCTGCAGCTTCAGAAAAGCATCCGTGAGGCTTATGCCAGGGTTGGCGGGGCCGGCCGCGTGATTATCTTCGGCCGGGTGGGCCACGCGGAGGTTCTCGGCCTTCTTGGCCAAGCGGGAGGCGACGCCCTTGTGGTGGAAGACCTGCCCATGCTGGAAGAGGCCATTTCCAAAGGCGACCTGGACTTGTCCAAGCCGATGGAGATATTCTCCCAGACCACGAAAAGCCCCACCGGGTACAAGGCTATTTGCGATTATCTTCTTTCCCGGGGCGCGAAACTTACGGTGCACGACACCATCTGCGCCCAGGTTTCCGGCCGTCACAGCCATCTGGAGCAGTTCGCCCGCAGTCACGATATCATAATTTTCGTGGCAGGGGAGTCGTCGTCAAACGGGAAAGTCCTTTTTGACCTGTGCCGCGGGGTTAATCCCCGTGCGGTCCGTATCGGCAGCGCTTCTGAGCTCCGGCGCGAATGGTTCCGTGATGGCGACAGGGTAGGAGTATGCGGCGCCACTTCCACGCCGAAGTGGCTGCTGGAAGAAGTGGCGAAGGGAATATCGGCATTCGGTGGAGAATCTCTTTCATAAAGGGCCGGGGTTCATGGCCAAGTTCCTGGTGCGGAGCAGGGTAGTCCTTTTCTGCATCATGGCTGCGCTTGCCGTTTGCTGCGCCGTCATGATTCCCCACACCAACATCAATACCGACATGACCAAGTACCTGCCGGACGACTATCCAATGCGGCAGGGACTTAACGTTCTCACGGAGGAGCTACCGGACATGTTCGAGCAGCTCCGCACCTTCGGCAGCGTGTTCGCAGATGGCAATCAGCTCATCCCCACGGACCTGCCTCGGGCCCTTTTTACCGGATTCTCGCTAGCGGTGGTGGTGCTGCTGATTATGAGCTCGTCGGTGGTGGAGGTGTTCCTCTTCCTGATAACAATCGGCTTCGCGGTGGTGCTGAACATGGGCACGAACGCGCTTCTGCCCAGCGTTTCCATGATGACGCACATGCTGGCGAACATCCTCCAGATGGTGCTGTCGATGGACTACTGCATCATCCTGATGAACCGTTTCCGCCAAGAAAAGGCAACCGGGCTGGAACCGGTGCCGGCAATGGAAAGGGCTGTGCGGAATGCATCGGCCTCAATCCTCAGCAGCGCATTCACCACGATAGTGAGCCTTCTGATGCTGTGCTTCATGAAGATCAAGATCGGTGGCGATATGGGCATGGTGCTGGCCAAGGGCGTAACGATTTCGCTGATATGCAATTTCACGGTACTGCCCTGCCTTATCATCTGGTTCGACAAGGCTATCGAAAAAACACGCAAGAAATCGCCTGGATTGAACCCCGGTGGGCTGGCCCGCTTCGAATCGCGTTTCCGCATCCCCCTGGCCATCCTGTTCGTGGGAGCCTTCGTGCTGTTTTTCTTCCTTCAGCGCCGCACTCCCACCTCCTTCTCGCCCAACTGGGACAGCGAGGCCACTTCGCCGGGATCCGACCATAATGACCTTCTTTTATTATATGCCGATGCCGACAGCTCCGCGGTTCCCGCCCTTCTGGACAGCATCCGCGAGTCGGATTCACTGGTGACCACGTGCCTGTCCTATCCCTCGCTCGTGCAGAGGCAGATGACGGCAGGGGAGATGGCCGCGTTCTTCAAGGCCACGGCCGGGGAAGAATTGCCCGTGAACGAGGATCTGCTGTCGCTTGTGTATTACGTTCGCTCCCACCCGTCCCGTGACGGCAAGTTCACCGTGGATGAGCTCCTCGCCTCCGTGGACGAGCTGCGCGCCAAGGGTCTCATCGACCGCGACATGGATGTTGCCGGGTTGTTCGGGGCGGATGGGGAACTCATCCAGGAAAACGGGGTAAATCCTGGACGAGATGGCATTTCTGGCGAGTTCATCCAGGAAAACGGGGTAAATCCTGGACGAGATACCGCTCTCTTCGAGGAATCTCCCGTGATCGAGGAGATTCCTCCACGCGATTCTACGAATCTTGGTCGAAATGACAATAATCCCACTCCGCTGGAGAGGCTGGCGGAGATGGTGTTCTCATCCCACAGATATTCTGCCGGGAGGGTGTACAGGGCGCTCAGCCGCGCCGGTGTGCCGATTAGCCGCGAGGAACTGGACCTGCTGTACCTCTACACGGGCGCAAAGCAGGGGGCGGATTCCACGATGACACTCTCGCCGGAAGAGCTGCTGGGCTTCGTGGCGGATACGCTGATTAACGACCCGGCTCTTGCCCCGATGATTCCGGACAGCCTTCGTGCAGCCATCACCATGGGGCGCGACTCGCTTATGAACTCCGTTTCCATCCTTCGCGGCAGGAACTATTCCGCCGCCGTTGTGATGAGTGAGTATGAAGTGGAATCGGACGCGTCGTTCGCTTATCTGGAAAACAATCACGCCCTGGCCGATGCGGCTCTCGGCGCTCCCCATTACTGGATTGGCGGCTCGGAGATGTACAAGGAACTTAAGGACGGCTTCCCCGCGGAGGTGCTGCTTCTGACGCTTCTCACCGTGCTTGCCATATTCATCATAGTGGCGTTCACATTCCGCAGCGTTCTCATCCCCATTCCGCTCGTTATGACGGTTCTCACCGGCATCTACGCCAATGTATGGGCGGTGGGCCTGGGCGGTCAGACCATGTACTTTATTTCCTATCTGATAGTACAGGGCATCCTGATGGGCGCAACCATCGACTATTCAATTCTGTTCACGGGGTATTATCTGCGCTCCCGAAGGGTTATGCCCAGAAGCGAGGCTCTGGCATCGGCCTACGACAATTCCATACACTCGATTCTGATGTCGGGCCTTATCCTCACGCTGGTGCCGTTTGTGATGTCGTATGCGATGCACGACGCCATGATATGCTCCATTCTCAAGAGCATATCGGCCGGTGCCGCTACCGTGCTGATGGTTGTGCTGTTCATGCTGCCGGGAGTCCTCGCCGCCATCGACAAGATAGTTATTCCCCGGAAAGAGAGGGTGGATTAATACACCGTGGTCTGGCGCTCGATCTTGAGCTGCTGGATTTCGAACCGTTCGCCCCTCATATTCACGAAAATTGTGACGATGAAAGTTTCCCCGCCGGCGTTGAGCTGGCCGAGGGCGTATTTCATGGAAGCGTTGGATGCCGTGTGGGTGATGGTGAAAGAGCGGGGTGTATAGCTCTGGAAGAAGGATTTCAGGATCTGGATCGCCTGGGATTTGGAAGTGTTGCGGGTGGAGGAGATGATGGTTATCTCCAGATTATCTGCAAACCAGGCCGATAATCTCTGGGTGTCTCCCTGGCTTATGTATTTGGCGATGGGTACGAACACCTCATAGCCGCCGTCCTGCGGGGCATAGGCCTTCACGGGGTTGAGGAAGGCGGCAAGTGCCAGAACCAATATCAAAATCTTTTTCATCGGGCCGTTTTTCTTGCAAATTCTGCGCCGCGGCGGAAAAAATTTTGAGTCCTCTTTTCAAAACAAATAACTATATTTGCAAAGAATATGAACGTGACTCTTCTCTGTGTCGGGAAAACCGACTTTTCATGGGTGAAGGAGGGTCTGGAACTGTATGTTTCCAGGCTCAGGCGATATGTGCCCTTCAAAGTGGAAGAGATACCTCATTTGAAGAACGCATCGGCCCTTTCGGAGGCTGTTATAAAGGAGAAGGAGGGAGAGATCATCCTTTCAAAACTAAGGCCCTCGGACTATGTGATTCTTCTGGACGAACATGGCAGGGAATACCGCTCGGTGGAGTTCGCATCCAAGCTGGAGGCCCTTCTGAGCCGCAATTCCAGGGACATTGTGTTTATTATCGGCGGCGCGTATGGCTTTTCGGAGGCCGTATATTCACGCTCCGATGAAAAGATATCGCTCTCGAAGATGACCTTCTCCCACCAGATGGTGCGGGTGGTGTTCGCAGAGCAGCTGTACCGCGCATTCACTATCCTTAAGGGAGAACCGTATCACCATGAATAAGCATCACATCATAAGGCAGTTCATCGCGCTTGGCGCCGTTGCCGTGGCAGGGGTGATGATGCTTGTGTCCATCCTTTCCGGGCAGAGCCACGTGAACACGGATGCGGCCGCCGATGATATGGGCCGGCGTGTGGAGCAGCGGATGAATATCCTGGACGGCTACATTTCCCAGGCCCTCTCGGAACCGGCGGATAAGTGGATGTCGCTCCCCGCTCTTCCGGAAGACATGGTGGTGTACAAGTACGTGGAGGATACCCTCCAGAGCTGGGCCCACCAGTTCCCGCTCCGCAGCGACGACCTTCGTCCATCGGCCCTTGTCCAAAGGCTGGGAGATTCCCGCGGCTTCGTGGTTTCTCCGCTCACGCAGGTGGGAGAGGAGCTCTCGTATATGAATTTCGGCCCCAAGTGGTACCTTATAAAGTCGGTTCCCGGGGAAGGATTCAAGCTCATTGCCGGTCTGGAAGTAGTTAATGAACTGAATAACGAGCCTCTCAACGGTATTAATCCTCGCCTGAGAATCAATCCCCGTTACTCCATACAGCAGATTTCCGCCGGTGCGGGTTCGCCAGTTTCGGTTAACGGGAAACCCATGTTCAAGCTGGAGGCGGATACAGCTTCGGAGCCGGATAGGCACAATCCCGTGCTCTTCTGGCTGTCCATCCTGCTATTCCTTCTGGGAACGCTGCAGTTCCTTTCCAGCCGGCCGGGATGGATCAGGCTGGCAGTCGTCGTGTTTGTGCAAGTGGCCGCCTTGGCGGGCCTGTACGTGTACGGAAGGCATCTGGGAGGCGTGTCGCAGCTCTTCTCGCCCCTTTTGTATGCCGATGGAGGCTTCCGCTACTCCCTTGGCGCCGTTGTGCTGGTGAACCTTGGGATATGCGCCCTGGTGATGAGCCTGTATCTGTGCCGATGGAGTATTCTGCGAGTGCTTCGCCGCCGCTCCAGTAAGATGCGGGATGCGAGTCTTCTCGCGCTGGGGATTGCGGTGCTCATTGGCATCGTCCTTTTCATGCACGCGGGATTCCGCAGCATCGGCCTAAACTCCGAGATTTGTCTGGAACTGTTCAAGATACAGCTTGTGGACAGGTATACGGCCGTGGTGTATGTGTCGTTCCTGATGCTGTCGCTCACGGTGCCGCTTATACTTCAGATGCTGTCGCCGCTGGTGCGGAGCCTTTTCGGCCTCCGCTATGACGCATTCTCTCACGGGGGGCGCCTTCTGTTCGCAATAGCCATCGCGGCGTATTTCGTGAGCGTGTCGTCCGTGATAGGTTTCAGAAAGGAGAAGGGCCGCGTGGACGTGTGGGCGAACCGCCTTGCCATGGACCGCGACATCACCCTGGAAATTCAGCTGAGGCTGGTGGAGGAGCAGATTGCCATGGACCAGGTGATAGGCGCCCTCACGGTGGTGGAAAACAGCAACGAGCTTATCCGCGGCCGCCTTGCCAATACGCATCTGATAAGGGTTTCGCAGGAATACGACATCGTCCCGCTTATCCTCACTTCATCGGCCGCACACGAGAATCTTTACCGCAGCCGAATTACGGAGGGCTCGCGCCTGGCTCCGGATTCGCGCTTCTTCTACAGCACAGGGGCGGATGGGCATTCGCGCTACAGCGGCATCTTCCAGTACTATGTGGACGGCGCAGGGGCATCCACGCTGATGATAACGGTGGAGGCGAAATCCAACAGGGGAGACCGTGGATATCTTAGCATGCTTGGAATTTCAGAACCCGGGCGCGCAGTGCTGCCGCCGGTTTATTCCTATGCCAAGTACCTGGAAGACAGGCTGGTATCCTTCAAGGGCGAATACGCATATCCCACGGTTACATCCGAAAGGCTCTCGCAGGAGCTCCGCCGCCGCCCGGACGGGCTTTTCAACAGTGCGGGATACATTCATTTCTACAAGGCGGTTGCCGGGGACGAGGTTATCGTAATTTCCCGTGAAACCACCGGATGGATTACATTTATCGTTGAGGCGGTGCTCTTTGCTATACTGGCTTTCCTGCTTCTCACGCTGCTTACTCTCCGCATCCGCAGGGCCCGCCGCAGCAACCACAGCACGTATTACAGCAACAGGATCAACCTGGTGATGTACGTGTCGCTCACGATAACGCTTGTGGCAATGTCGGTGTTCAGTGTGTACTTTGTGTACAGGCGAAACAATGCAGACCGGCAGAGCGTGATGACCTCGCGCATAAATACCGTCCAGGCCATGCTGCAGCCCCGTATGCGGAATGTGTTCACCCAGGACGATCTCCGTTCCCAGGACATCAGCACTGCTGTAGACAGGGTCGGAGCCAACCTCAAGTGCGACGTGAGCCTGTACTCTTCCACGGGTAAACTGGTGATGAGCACAACTCCGGAAGTATTCGACCGAAGGATACTGGGATTCCGCATTAACGAAGACGCATACAAGGGCATAATCTACGACCACAAGCGCTACATGATGCTGCAGGAGCGCATCCGTTCACGCAGCTACTATGCGTTGTATGCTCCGCTGTTCAACGGGGAAGGGAATATGGTGGCGATAGTGTGCTCGCCGTACACGGAACAGAGCTACGACCTCCGTACGGAGGCTCTGTCCCATATTGCCGCCGTGATAACGGTATTCCTGCTGCTCCTGCTTCTCACCCGTTTTATTACGGCCAAGGTTGTGGAAAGGATATTCCGCCCGCTCAGCGAAATGTCCCGCAAGATGGCCGTGGGAGATGTGGACCGTCTGGAGCACATCGAATACAATCAACAGGATGAACTCACCTCTCTGGTGCAGTCGTACAACCGCATGGTAACGGACCTGTCGGAGTCCACCAAACGCCTTGCGCAGGCGGAACGCGACCGCACGTGGACGTCCATGGCCCGCCAGATAGCCCATGAAATCAAGAACCCGCTAACACCCATAAAGCTCAATCTGCAGATGCTCATCCGCATGAAGCAGAGCGGCAATCCCAAGTGGGAAGGCAAGTTCGACGAGGTGTCAAAAACCGTCCTGGAGCATGTGGATGTTCTTGCCGATACGGCCGAAGCCTTCTCCTCGCTGGCGAAGCTCTCGTCGGAATCCATGGTTCCCATCGACCTTGATGAGCTTCTGAAGCAGGAGGTGAGTCTCTTCGATTCCCGTGAAGACATCAGCTTCACATATTACGGGCTGGAGGGGGCTATGATAGAAGGCCCAAAGCCACAGGTTACACGCGTTCTGGTGAACCTGATTACGAATGCCGTACAGGCTCTTGAGGGCCGGGAGGACGGGCGTATCCTGCTTTCCGTGCGCAATTCGGAGCAGAATGGCTTCTACGATATCGTGGTGGAAGACAACGGCCCCGGCGTTAAGGAGGAAGACCGCGAGAAGATTTTCTCGCCGGACTTCACCACCAAGAGCAGCGGCTCGGGACTTGGCCTGGCGATATGCCGCGCCATTATCCAGCGCTGCCAGGGAACCATCACCTGCGGAAAATCTTTCACCTTGGGAGGCGCATGTTTTACTGTAAGGTATCCTAAATTGAAATAAATTTTCGTATCTTTGTAAAGCCATGAGAATAAAAACAGCGGTCTTTTCCGGAAGTAGTGTAAAGGTGGGCGGAAAGCCCTCCTTGCGGCTTCCGGAATTCGCGTTCATCGGCCGGAGCAATGTGGGAAAAAGTTCCCTGATCAATATGCTCACCGGCCACGGTTCCCTGGCGAAAACCTCCCAGACTCCCGGCAAAACCCAGCTTGTGAACCATTTCCTCATCAACGACAAATGGTATCTGGTGGATCTGCCCGGCTACGGCTATGCCCGGCTTCCGGACAAAGACAGGGCGCGCCTCCGCCACATAATCTGGGACTATATCAACAACTCGGAGGACCTTGTGATGCTGTTCGTCCTGATCGACTCCAGGCACGACATGCAGGAGGTGGACCTCCGTTTCATCAGCGAACTCGGGGAGAAGGGGATACCCTTCGGCATCATATTCACCAAAGGCGACAAACAGGGCACAACCGTGCTTGAGGCACAGGTTGCCAGGAACAAGGAAAGGCTCCTCCAGGACTGGGAGGAACTGCCGCCCTGCTTCGTGTCGTCCAGCGTGAACGGTTTGGGTAAGGAAGAAATTCTGAACTATATAGGATCTGTTTTACAAGCGCTATGATTAACGATGTCCACAAGCACCGGATGGCCATTTTCAGCTGCGACGCCACCCGCTATTTCGCAGAAAAAGTAGTCGCGGAGATTAACAAACTCAAAAGGGACGATGAACAGGACGTGGTTCTCGGCCCCCTTGAGATTACACATTTCAGCGACGGTGAGTTCCAGCCCTCCTTCGCGGAGAGCGTTCGCGGTGCAACATGCTTCATCCTCCAGTCCACTTTCCCGCCCAGCGACAATCTGATGGAGCTGCTGCTCACGGTGGATGCCGCGAAGCGCGCATCGGCAAACAAGGTCATAGCCGTAATTCCCTATTATGGCTGGGCAAGGCAGGACCGCAAGGACAAGCCGCGCGTTTCCATCGGCGCAAAACTGGCTGCCAATATGCTCAAATGCGCAGGCGTGGACGCAATCATGACCTGCGACCTGCATGCCGACCAGATCCAGGGCTTCTTCGACTTCCCGGTGAACCACCTGTATGCCAGCTACGACTTCCTCCACATCCTGGAGGGCCTCAAGCGCAAGTTCAAGGACACTCTCACTATCGCGGCCCCGGATATGGGCGGAGCGAAGAGGGCCAACAACTATGCGAAGTATCTGCACGCTCCCGTGGTAATCTGCCACAAGACGCGCGCCCGCGCCAACGTTGTGGAGAGGATCCAGCCTATCGGCGAGGTGGAAGGCAGGGATATCGTTATCATTGACGATATTATCGACACCGCAGGAACGCTTACTGCCGCCGCCAACGAGCTGGTAAAGCGCGGCGCCAATTCCGTGCGCGCTTTCGCCACGCACCCGGTGCTTTCCGGCCCGGCTTATGAGAGAATCGACCAGTCCGCCCTCACGGAGGTGTATGTCACTGATACGATTCCTCTGGATCCTTCGAAGAAGGAGCTTCAGGGCAAGTTCCGCGTGGTATCGCTTGCGGCCACTTTCGCCCGCATGATCCTCCGCGTGTACAACTACGAACCCATTTCGTCCGAGTTCCCGCTGTAGCCACGCCGCCGTGAAAACCTTCCTTGCAGCGCTCATCTTCATCGGGATCGCCGTGATTCTTCTCGGTGTGAATATCTTCTTTTTCAAGAAGCCTTTCCCGAACGGGGAAATCTCCACGAATCCCGAAATGCAAAAGCGCGGCATCAAATGCGCCAAACAGGAAGAAATGGAAATGCTGGCATCGCAGAAGAAGATTAAGTGCAGCGGCAACTACACCGACGCCTGCAAAGGCTGCGCTTTGTATAAATAAAACGATATGTTTGATGTTAAGAAAGTAAAAGATGCTTGCGTACAGTGGATACGCGATTGGTTTGAGGGAAACGGCCCGGGCTGCAATGCCGTGATTGGTATCTCCGGTGGCAAGGATAGTTCTGTTGTCGCCGGGCTGTGCGTAGAAGCCCTTGGGCGTGAGCGCGTTATCGGCGTAACTATGCCTAATGGAGTTCAGCCGGATATCGCGGATTCAATTAAGCTGATAGAGCATCTGGGAATAAGGCGTTATGATGTGAATATCGGCACTGCTTTCGAGGCGCTGATGGCCGAAGTGGAGACCAAACTTGGGCATGAGGCATCGGCACAGACACGAATCAATATGGCCCCACGGCTGCGTATGACGGCACTTTATGCCATTTCGCAGAGTAATAACGGCCGTGTTGCCAATACATGCAACCTTTCGGAAGACTGGGTGGGATACAGCACGCGCTATGGCGATGCCGCGGGCGACTTTTCGCCCCTCGGCGGCCTAACTGTGCAAGAGGTTATTGCTATCGGAAAAGAACTGGGCTTGCCTGTGGAGCTGGTTGAAAAGGCGCCTTCAGACGGCCTCTGCGGCAAAACCGACGAGGATAACCTCGGCTTCACCTATGCGGTTCTGGACCGCTACATCCGCACCGGCGTCTGCGAAGACCCCGCCACCAAGGCGCTCATCGACCGCAAACACGCCCTGAATCTGTTCAAGCTCAAACCCATCCCGCATTTCGAGCCGTAAAGGCTATTTCGCGCGGGTGTAAACCTGTATCGGGCAGCCCTCGAAGTCGAAGTGCTCGCGCAACTTGTTCTCCAGGAAGCGTTTGTACGGATCCTTCACCCACTGCGGCAGATTGCAGAAGAACGCGAACTGCGGGGTGCGGGTGGGGAGCTGGGTAACATACTTGATCTTGATGTACTTTCCCTTCCATGCCGGCGGCGGGTAGTTCTCGATCTCCGGCAGCATGGCGTCGTTAAGCTGCGAGGTGGGGATTTTCTGCGTCATGTTGGCCGCAACGCGTGCGGCTGCGTCCAGGACATCCAGGATGCGCTGTTTGTTCAGCACCGATGTAAATATAATAGGTATATCGTTGAACGGGGCCAGGCGGGAACGGAGAGCCGCGGTGTACTCTTTCATCGTATTGGACTCTTTCTCGAAGAGGTCCCACTTGTTCACAACTATCACGCAGCCTTTGCGGTTCTTCTGGATGATGTTGAAGATGTTCATATCCTGCGCTTCCATGCCCAGATTCGCGTCGATCATGAGGATGCAAACATCCGAATGCTCGATTGTGCGCATCGCGCGGAGCACCGAATAGAATTCCAGGTCCTCGGTAACTTTCGCCCTCTTGCGCATTCCGGCGGTATCCACGATCATGAACTCGTGGCCGAATTTATTGTAATAGGTCGATATGGAATCGCGCGTTGTGCCCGCAACGGGCGTAACGATGTTGCGCTCCTCGCCCAGCAGGGCGTTGGTGAGGGACGATTTGCCCACGTTCGGGCGGCCCACGATGGCGATGTGGGGGAGGTCAGCGTGGTCGTCATCGGCCCCGTTGTCGTCCGGAAGCACTTTCACAATCTCGTCCAGAAGATCGCCGGTGCCGGAGCCGTTGGCGGCAGAGATGCTCCACACCTCGCCAAGGCCGAGGGCGTAGAAGTCGTACGCATCGTACATCTTCTCGCCGCTGTCCACCTTGTTAACACACAGGATTACAGGCTTTTTGCTGCGGCGGAGAAGGTCTGCGATTTCAGAATCGTAGTCCGTGATGCCGGTGGCGGCTTCGCACATGAAAAGAACCACATCGGCCTCCTCAACGGCGATTACCACCTGACGGCGGATGGCGTCCTCGAACACATCGTCCGAATTGGATGTATATCCGCCGGTGTCCACCACGGAAAACTCGCGGCCGCACCACTCGCACTTGCCGTAATGACGGTCCCTGGTAACGCCCGCAGTCTCGTCCACAATTGCCTGGCGCATTCCCACCAGGCGGTTGAACAGCGTGGATTTGCCCACATTCGGGCGCCCCACTATCGCAACTAAAGCCATATCCTGAAAATTTTTGCAAATTTAGCAAAAATCCTTGTTTTGCGGAAAGTGTTTTTATTATCTTTGTAGAACGATGGGTAAGAGTGAATCATACCTGGAATTGAGCGAACTGCTGTCGGCCGTGAAGGATACGGTGGCGGAGGCTTTTCCTGTGCTGATATGGGTGAAGGCGGAGATCAGTTCGTGGAGCCCGAGGGCGAACGGGCACTGTTATCTGGAGCTTAGTCAGAGCCGCGGGAGCAAGCTTGTGGCGCAGGTGAGGGCGATGATTTGGAGCTGGAAATATCTCACGCTTAAGTCTTATTTCGAGAAGGAAACCGGGCAGCAGTTGCAGGCGGGGCTCACGGTGCTTGTGCAGGTGAAGGTGAACTTCAGTGAGCTGTATGGCGTTAGCCTGTATGTGGAGAACATAGACCCCGCTTTCACTCTGGGAGAGAAGGCATTAGAGCGTAAGCGCATCATTGAGCGGCTCACTGCGCAGGGGTATATGGATATGCAGAAGGAGCTTGCCCTGCCGGACATTCCCCGTCGCCTCGCCGTTATAACTTCACTCACTGCGGCCGGGTATCAGGATTTTCGTAACCACCTGTTAAACAACGAGGAAGGCTACGCATTTATACTTCAGCTTTTCGAAGCGTCCATGCAGGGGGCCGATGCCCCCGCCTCGATTGCGGCGGCACTCCAGGACGCGGCGGAGAAGGGTTTCGACGCAATACTCATACTCCGCGGCGGCGGCTCCGAACTGGACCTCGCATGCTTTGACGATGAAGACCTGTCAATCGCCATAGCCACATGCCCCGTGCCGGTTGTTACCGCCATCGGCCATGACAAGGATGTGCACATTGCCGATATGGTCGCGGGCCAGAGCGTGAAAACCCCCACGGCCCTCGCAGACCTGTTCCTGGATGCGTTCCGCGCACAGGACGATAAGGCCCGAGAACGTGCAATTCGCATAGCTACGGCCCTGCAAAAGCGGGTGTCGCAGGCGGAACTGCAGCTTCAAGCCAAGGATGCGGGGATTCAGCGTATGGCGCAGCGCCGGATCAGTCAGGCCCAACAGGCCCTGGAGGCCAGTTTCTCCCGGGTGAGAGTGGCCCTGCAAAGACGTATCGGAGAGCTGGAAGGCCCGCTGCAGCGCGGTATAAACCGGATTTCAAGAGCCCTCACGAGAAAAGTCGCGGATGTTACAAGGCAGATGGATGCATCGGCCCACAGGATAAAATTCGCCGCCGGGGCAAGGCTCAGCACCGAGGTGTCGAAGATGGCGCTCAAGGAGGCGCTCATCAAAGCATCGGACCCCAGGAATATCCTCCAGATGGGCTACGTGCTGGTTACGGGCAAGGACAACAAAGTGCTCAAGACCGTGGACAGGGTACACAGGGGCGACCAGATCGGGGTGCGCTTCAGCGACGGTTCCCTTACCGCTAAAGTGGAGAACGTCTACAGTGAAACCAAAGATCAGAATAAAACGAACATAGCATAATGGAAAACTTCGATTACGCAAAAGCCATAGCCGAGCTTGACGAAATCGCCGCAAAGGTGGAGAACCCGGAAACAAAGCTTTCCGACATAGACGCACTCGTAAGCCGCAGCCGGCAGCTCCTGAAGGACTGCCGCGAATACCTCCGCACCGTAAAGGAAAAAGTGGATGCCCTGGACAAGGACTGATTACTCGGAAACGGCACGTACCGACTGCCCGTAGAAACGGTAGTGGTACATGTACATGCCTGCAGAACCGCGCGAGCCGAAGTGCATGCTCATCGCAGCGCTGGGCTCCGCATCAAGTATGGTGGCCGACCAGTAGAAGCCGTCTTCGCCGACATGGCTTGTACGCTTGGAATCACGGCTTCCTGCAGCTGGAATGAAGATGCTGTTGCCGTTAGAGCCGGTAACTCTGAATCCCGCCACGTCGTTCACGCTCTCCCTGGTCCATTCGCACTTGCCAAGCAATTCTTCCCATTCCCCAGACGTGGGAATACGCCATTTTTCTCCGAGGATGGCGGTGGCGGCATCGTCTTCCGCCAGAAGCACCATTTTCTTGTCCACGGTACCGAACTCACTGTCGATGTTGTACTTGGTGAGTTCCGCCGGGCCGCCCTTGCTGTATTTGTAGGTGGACCAGTCGTATTTGTCCTTGGTGGCGGTTTCGCCCCAGGCGTAGTAATCGCCGTACTCTTCCGGAGCGTTGGCGCCGATGTTGGCATTGGCCCATTTAACGGAAAGGCCAAGGTCGACGGCCGCAATTCTGAAGCCTTCAGGCTCGACTTCGGCCACATCGGCGGTATCGACCTCTATTACAGGCTCGTCGATATTGACTTTGGGTTTTCCGCCTTCGTTGCAGGCGCAGGAAAAGACAAACAGCATGCTTGCTAAGAAAATGGCGATTCTTTTCATAAGTATCAGTGGTTAATCATTGCAAAAATAAGCATTATTCCGTAAGTTTGTGCAAAGCATTGGCGGAAAGATGAAAAAAGTATTATGTGTGATTCTGATAGCCCTTTGCCACACGTCGGCATGGGCTCAGAGCGGGCAGCAGACCATGGGTTCCTGGTGTGCAATACGGGAGGGCCTGCGCCAGACGGATCCGCATAAGGACTCCCTGGGGCGGAAAGATGAGCTCTATTCGCGCTTCCACTCACAGAGGCTCCAAACCATCCTAGGGACAACTTTCGCGTGGAATTACAAGAACCTTGGAGTAGGGGGAAAATTCCGGGGAATATCCTACCGGGACGGAACGGCGGTGGTTGCCACGGGCGGCAACTGGACGGCCATGACGATGGGTAATTTCATCATCGGCGGAAAGGGCTTGGAAAACGACATTTCCAACAAGACGTACCAGCACGAATACGGCCATTATATCCAGAGCCAAAGCCTTGGCCCATACTATGTTATGCTCATCGCCATACCCAGCATAATGAGCAAGGTCATCTACAAGGGAGACCATCATTTCAGCCCCACCGAACAGGATGCCAACATAAGGGCGTATAACTACTTCAGCACATACTATCCCGGAGAGTTCATCTGGGATTTCGAATCCAACCCCATTCTGGGGATGGAAACGGGCGTTTATCCGGTGATCGCCCCCACAAAGTTCGACCGCGTTATTTACACTCTCAACCCCATAATCGGCACGCTCGTCGGAGGAGTTGTGCACGGGGCGCGGAAAAATGAAAAATAATGATTATCTTTAGCCTTGCTAAAGAACCGCATAAAAGCGCACTTAACCAAATATGAAGAAGCAAATCTACGACAGGGACCCGTACCTGATGCCGTTCAAGGGGGCTATCCGGGCCCGTCATCAGAGGATCCTGGACATGCGAAAGCATATCGCAGGGGACGGTCTTCTGAAAGACGCGGTGAACAATCACATGTACTTCGGCCTGCACCGCTGCGACGACGGCAGCTGGGTGTTCCGCGAGTTCGCCCCCAACGCCAACAAAATCTATCTCATCGGCGATTTCAACAACTGGAAAAGGGCAGAAGGCTATGCCCTGAAACCCGTGGGCGCGGGCAACTGGGAGCTGAAACTCCCGGAGATGATGCTCCATCACGGGGAACTGTACAAACTTTACATCGAATGGCCCGGCGGAGGAGGGGAGAGGCTTCCTTCATATGCCACCCGAGTGGTTCAGGACGATGTTACCAAGGTGTTCTGCGCCCAGGTGTGGGACCCGGCGGAAAAATACGTGTGGAAGCACGGCCACGCCGGAAAGCGCCCCAACCCCATGATTTACGAATGCCATATCGGCATGGCAACGGAAAAGGAGAAGGTGGGCACCTTCGATGAATTCCGCCGCGACGTCCTTCCCCGCGTAAAAAGGCTGGGTTACGACACCCTCCAGATCATGGCCCTTCAGGAGCACCCGTACTACGGTTCCTTCGGCTATCAGGTGTCCAATTTCTTCGCCCTGAGTTCCCGTTTCGGCACTCCGGAAGAGTTCAAGAAACTGGTCGATGAGGCCCACGCCAAAGGCATCGCGGTGGTGATGGACATTGTCCACAGCCACAGCGTGGACAACGAGGCGGAAGGCCTGTCGATGTTCGACGGCCGGGAAGACCTCTACTTCTACAGGGGCGATCAGGGTCACCATCCGGCCTGGGGTTCCCGCTGCTTCGACTATGGCAAGGACGAAACCAAATACTTCCTCCTTTCCAACGTAAAATACTGGATGGAAGAATACCACATCGACGGTTTCCGCTTCGACGGAGTAACCTCCATGCTGTATTGGGACCACGGCCTTGGCAAGGCCTTCGGCGACTATAATCTCTATTTCAACGAGGGGGTCGATGAAAACGCGGTAACATACCTTGCCCTTGCCTGCCAGCTGGTGAAGGAAATGAATCCCAACGGCTTCAACATCGCGGAAGACGTGTCCGGAATGGCCGGCCTCGCAGCCCCCTTCGACGAGGGTGGCGTGGGCTTCGACTTCCGCATGGCGATGGGCGTGGCCGATAACTGGATAAAGTGGATCAAGGAACTCTCCGACGAGCAGTGGAGCGTGGGCGAAATCTGGTGGCAGCTCACCAACAAGAGGGCCGATGAAAAGACCATCTCCTACGCGGAATGCCACGACCAGGCGCTTGTGGGCGACAAAACCATCATCTTCCGCCTCATGGACAAGGAGATGTACTTCAGCATGAACACGGAGTCCCGGAGCCCCATTGTGGACCGTGGCATAGCCCTTCACAAAATGATACGCCTTGTTACTGCCGCAACTGCCGGAAACGGCTATCTGAACTTCATGGGCAACGAATTCGGCCACCCGGAATGGATAGATTTCCCCCGTGAAGGAAACGGCTGGTCGTTCAAGCATGCGCGCCGCCTGTGGTCGCTGGAAGAGCCGGATTATCTGCGCTACAGCTACCTTCGCAACTTCGACGAGGCCATGGTTCACCTCATCCGCTCGGAGAAGCTGTTGTCGGCATACCCCGAACTGCTGGTGCAGGACGAGGAAAAGAAAATCTTGATTTTCTTGCGTAAAAACTGTATCTTTGCGCTGAATTTTTCGGCCACCGGCTCGTTTGCGGACTATGGATTCGCCGCTCCGGAGGGAGAATGGGTGGATGTCCTGAATACGGATGAACCCCGTTTCAACGGCTTCGCGCGCGTACACTCCGGCGAGCACCACTTCACCCTGGCGGAAAAATCACCCAACGGAAACCAGCGTTACGGAAGCACGCTCAAACTGTATCTGCCTGCCCGGAGCGCACTGGTGTTGAAGAAAGTATAACTATCGATATTTATGGCTTTTCTGAAATTCAACAAGTCAGAGCTGGTGAACCTCTCCTATTCGCTGAAGAGGGAAATCATACTCGCCTCGAAGACCGGAGCCTATTGCAACACGTCCATCGTAACGTGTAACACAAGGCGCTATCACGGCCTTCTCGCTGCCCCGGTGGAGCAGTTCGGCGGGTACCGGTATCTCCTTCTGTCGTCGCTGGACGAGAGTCTCACCCTCCGCGGCAAACGCTTCAACCTTGGCATCCACTGCTATGGGGATAAGTACGAGCCCCGCGGACACAAGTACATCGTGGATTTCGATGCGGATCCCGTACCGCGCATCACCTACAAGATAGGTGAGATGGTACTGACAAAGAGCCTGGTGCTGGCCCCGGACCAGAACCAGATCCTCATCAAGTACGAGCTGGAGAAGGCTCCTGCGAGGGTCAAGCTCTCCCTCACCCCCTTCCTGGCTTTCCGCCGCGTGCATGACCTCACAATGGAAAACGGCGAGGCCCGTACCGATTATGACGAAATTCCCGGCGGCGCGGCCTTCAACATGTACGAAGGCTTCCCGGACCTTAACCTGCAGATTAGCAGGAAGGCGGAATATCATCACGCACCCGTGTGGTACAAGGGCGTAACCTATTCCGACGAAATGCGCCGCGGCTTCGACTGCAGGGAAGACCTTCTGGTCCCCGGCAGCTTCGAGCTCACACTCGCGGAAGGCGAGAGCGTGGTGGTATCGGCCACGGCGGGCGCTCCGGTGGCCCCTGCGGGCCTCAGCCGCAAATTCACCGCGACGGTGGAGAAAATCGGCCCCATCACCTCCTTCCACGACCAACTGGTCCGCAGCGCGGACAGCCTCATCCGCATCCAGGGCGGCCGCAAGAAGATCGTCGCAGGTTACTCCTGGCTGTACACCGGCCTTCTGAGGGAAACCATGGAATCCCTCGCCGGCCTCACCCTCTACGGCAAGCACAATCCCGCCGAATTCGAGGAAATCCTGGACAACCTCATCGAGGACGAACAGGAGCGCCTCTTCCGCCGCACAACGCAGGTGGAAGCCCCCCTGTACATGGCGGTAACGCTCCAGCAGTATATCGCATACGGCGCCTCCGCCAAGAAGGTGTGGGCAAAGTACGGCAAAACCCTCAAGAGCATCATCGAAAGCTATCTGCCCGGCCAAAGGGCGGAAGTGGCCATGCATCCCAACGGCCTCCTGTGGGCCCAGATGGACGGGGTTGCCCTCAGCTGGATGAACACTTATGTGAACGGCCGCGCCGTGAACGAAAGGGCCGGCTACCAGGTGGATACCAACGCCCTGTGGTACAACGCAATCTGCTTCGCCCTTGCGATGGACGGTCCCAAAACGGCGTTTGCAAAGCGCTGGGCTCCGGTGAAGGAACTCATCGAGAAATCCTTCCAGCCCACCTTCTGGAATGCCGATCTGGGATTCCTTGCCGATTATGTAGACAACGCAGGCCAGCACCTGGAGCTCCGTCCCAACATGCTCTGGGCCGTGTCGCTGGATTATATCGCGGTAGACGATGAAATCGTGAGCGAGGTCATGCGCGTTGTGAACTCGGAACTCGTAACACGCCGCGGCATCCGCTCGCTGAGCCCGCGCGACGTCCGCTACAAGGGCGTATACGAAGGCTCGCAGATAGACCGCGACCTTGCATACCATAACGGCTGCGCCTTCCCGTTCCTGCTGGCCCAGTACTGCTACGCCAGCTTCAGGATGATGGGCAGCGGCTTCATCAAGAGGGCCGAATGGCTCACGGAGGGCTTCTACGAGGATCTCTCCAAGCACGGCGTAGGTGCCTTCTCGGAGCTCTACGACGGAGATCCGCCCCATGAACCCCACGGCGTTATCTCATCGGCCATGACAACGGCCGCTCTTCTGAACGTGAACTGGCTTATCGCTAAATACAGGGAGGACTAAAGGATGAGAGTACTTATGTTCGGTTGGGAGTTTCCTCCCCATATCGCCGGCGGCCTTGGTACCGCCTGCGAAGGTATCGTGAAAGGTCTGGCATACAACGGAGTGGAAACGCTCTTCGTGATGCCGTCGGCTTCGGGCGACGAAGACCAGAGCGCAACAACCATCATCAACGCATCGGACGTTGAGGTGGACACCGTTTCCGAAACCGTGGAAGAATACCTGGACAAGGTGAAATTCATCCACATCGGCACAAACATGGTCCCCTATGCGGATCCGGAAGAGTTCTCCCGCCTTGTGGAAGAAGACCGCAAGCGTCAGGTGAAGGATTTCTCCATCAGCTATGGCCAGAAATACAAGTTCTCCGGCAAATACGGAGCTAATCTGATGGAAGAGGTCGCCCGCTATGCAATGGTGGGCGGCACCATCGCCATGCAGAGAAAAGACGAGTTCGACGTTATCCACGCGCATGACTGGCTCACCTACTATGCCGGCATCGCGGCGAAGGAACTCACCGGCAAGCCGCTGGTAATCCACGTGCACGCCACATCCTTCGACCGCGGCAGCGTAGACAATATCGACACGCGGGTTTTCGCAATCGAAAAGAAGGGCATGGAGATGGCGGACAGGGTGGTCACCGTGAGCGACCTCACCCGCAACATCGTCATTAACCGTTATGGAATCGACGCTTCCAAAGTGGTTACGGTTCACAATGCCGTGGACTTCAGCGGAAGGGAGAATCTGGAAGTGAAACGCGGAGTGAAGGAACCTGTGGTTACCTTCCTCGGCCGAATCACCTACCAGAAAGGCCCTGAATACTTCATTGAGGCTGCCGCAAAGGTGCTCAAGCGCACCAAGAACGTGCGCTTCGTGATGGCCGGCAGCGGCGACATGATGAACCGCTGCATCCGCCACGCCGCAAGGCTGGGCATATCGGACCGCTTCCATTTCACCGGCTTCCTGCGCGGAGTGGACGTGCAGAAGATGTTCGCCCTGTCGGACGTGTACATCATGCCTTCCATCTCGGAGCCTTTCGGCATTTCCCCTCTGGAGGCCATGCGCACCGGCGTTCCGTCCATCATCTCCAAGCAGTCCGGCGCGGCCGAAGTCCTGAAATACGCCTTCAAGGTGGATTTCTGGGATGTTGACGCCATTGCCGATGACATCTACGCCCTGCTCAGTTATCCTGCCCTGGCGGATTTCAGCAACCGCATGGGCTTCGACGAGGTGAACGCCCTCAAATGGAACGGCGCCACCGCAAAACTCAAGAAAGTTTACGAATCCGTTGTAAAATAAAGCAATATGGCAACAAAGAGTATATGCCTGTATTTCCAGGTCCATCAGCCCACCCGTCTCCGCCTTTACAGATTTTTCGATATCGGCAAGGATTCCCATTATTATGACGACTTTGCCAACCGCACCATCCTGCGCCGCGTGGCCCAGAAGTGCTACCTGCCCATGAACCAGCTCATGCTTGAACTGGTGAACCAGTACAAGGGCAAGTTCAAGATCGCCTATTCCATTTCTGGTTCCGCCCTGGACCAGTTCCAGAGGTTCGCTCCGGAGGTGATAGAGTCGTTCCGCGCCCTGGCCGCAACCGGCAAGGTGGAATTCCTGGCGGAAACATACTATCACTCGCTGGCATCCCTCGCGTCCGGTTCAGAGTTCGAGCATCAGGTGAAGAAGCACGCCGCCAAGATTGAGGAACTCTTCGGCGTAACACCCACCGCGTTCCGCAACACGGAGCTCGTGTACTCCAACGGCATCGGCGAGGAAGTCTATAACCTCGGCTACAAGACCATGCTCACGGAAGGCGCCCGCCACATCATGGGTTGGAGAAGCCCCAACTTCGTGTACACCGCGGAAACCCAGCCCCGCCTGAAACTCCTTCTTCGCAACTACAACCTGTCGGACGACATCGCCTTCCGCTTCTCCAACAAGGGGTGGGAAATGTGGCCCCTCACCGCCGACAAATACGTGAACTGGCTTAAGGAAAGCGCCAAGGACGATGAAATCATCAACCTGTTCATGGACTATGAGACCTTCGGCGAGCACCAGAGCGCGGAAAGCGGCATCTTCGACTTCATGAAGGCCCTCC
>JAEEGJ010009374.1_pt1 | contig 26241 bp, 20 predicted proteins | sample 8958761 | NCBI WGS metagenome assembly JAEEGJ01 (sample SAMN16246546, study PRJNA631951) | gut metagenome | biome: gut microbiome; feature: rumen; material: RS-attached | host: Bos | place: Iran: Karaj | collected 2018-10 | reverse complement strand
GCTACGTGGAAATGCTCGCCCACGGTAACGGCATGGGCCGCCAGACGGGTGAAAAGCTCGCCGTGGACCCGAACAAGTCTAACATCGTCCTCTGCGGCAGCCGCACGAAGGGAGTTTACAAGAGCACAGACTCAGGCAAGACCTGGACAAGCCTCTACAAAGTTGCTCTTTCTACCGCAACCGAAAGCAGCCTCAACGGCGTAAACGGCGTGAGCTTTGTGATGTTCGACCCGGCTCAGGGCAAGCTCGCCGACGGCAGCACAGCAACAATTTACATCGGCACTTCCGAAACGACGGACAACTTGCAGGTCAGCCATGACGGCGGCGCCACCTGGGAAGTTATCAAAGGCGCTCCGAGCGGTCTTATGCCGCATCGCGCAAAGATCGTAGACGGCAACATGTACGTCACATTCGCCGACGGTCCGGGTCCGTACAACATTTCTCGCGGTGGCGTTTTCAAGTACAACATCAAGGCTGGCACTTGGACGGACATCACCCCGTTTGACGACAACGAAAAAGAAGACGGCACCATCGCCCACGAAAAGAATAATTGCTCTTACGGTGGCATTGCCATTGACCCGAAGGATCCGAAGCACATCGTCGTTTCAACGCTCGGCCAGTACACTGGACGCCACTTCTTCAAGGACAAGACCGAAAACTACGGCGACCGCATTTACGTGACAACCGACGGCGGCGAAAACTGGACGTTCGGCCAGCACTACGGCGACGGCGTGAACATGGACGAAAACGGCAACAACTGGATTCACGGGAATGCCATCCACTGGGCTGGTTCCATTGAGTTCGACCCGTTCAACAACAAGAAAGTCTGGGTGACCAGCGGTAACGGCATTTTCCAGACCGATGATATCACCGCCAAGGTTCCCGTTTGGAAATTCCAGTCTGTGGGCATCGAAGAAACAGTTCCGCTCGACATCGTGAGCATTCCGGGTGGCCCGCTCGTCACCGCCATTGGCGACTACGACGGCGCAGTCTACACCGACATCAAGAAGAGTTCCCCGCGCCACACGCCGATTATCGGCACGACCGAAAGCATGGCATACGCTCCGCTTTCCGGCTCGCTCCTCCGCACGGGCATCATCACCGTTTACGGCCAGTACGAATCGATCAATTACAACGTCATGTACCGTTCCGAAGACATGGGCGCCACTTGGGATAGTGTGAAGACCACGCTCAAGGGCGGCAAGGGCCTCGTGGTTCTCTCCGCAGACGGCAAGGTCATCCTCCACCGCCCGGACCAGAGCGCAACCGTTTACCGTTCCGATGACAATGGCGCCACTTGGACCGCCGTTGAAACCGGCACACAGACGCAGTACGCCCGCATCGTCGCAGACCCGGTCGATCCGAAGACTTTCTACGTGATGGGCGCCATGGGTACACTCTACAAGTCCAGCGACGCCGGCAAAAACTTCACAGCACAGGACGCTCGTTTGCAGAACGAACAGGCTGGAGAATACTACAACGGCGCAGGCCTCATCCGCACCGTTCCGAAAAAGGAAGGACACCTCTGGGTTCCAATGGACCAGGCTCAAGTCTGGCAGCCGAAGGGCTTCACGGAATACGGCCTTGCTTACACGGAAGACGGCGGCAAATCCTGGAATCGCTGCGAAGGCGCCAAGACCGCAATCTCCGTTGGCATCGGCAAGGCTAAGGAAGGTTCTGACTACGAAACGATTTTCATCTGGGGGGCAGCCAAGGAAGGCGACCCGATCGGCATCTACCGCAGTACCGACAAGTGCAAGACGTTTGAACGCGTAAACGATGACGCCCACCAGTATGGCGGTCCGGGTAACGGAAACTTCGTGCAGGGCGACATGAACACCTTCGGCGTTGTCTACATGAGTACAGTCGGCCGCGGTCTCGTGGTTGGCGCACCGGAAGGCACAGAATTTGTCGAAGTTCCGCCGACAAGCATCAACAAGATTGCACATAACATCGGCAAGGCAACGCTCACGCAGCAGAACAGAACTCTGCAAGTGAACGTTCCGAGCGAAAGCAAGCTCGAAGTTATCGCACTGAACGGCAAGACGCTCCTCTCCGCAGACGTGAACGGCAACAGAAGCGTAAGCCTCAAGAAGATCCCGAACGGCAAGTACATCGCAAAGGTTGTCAGCGCTAACGGCAAGTTGCTCTTGAAAAAGGCTATTGCGATTAAATAAAGCGCATTAAAGTTTCAATAATCATCAATCCCACACTTCAAAAGGCTAGAGTGCAAAGCGAACGCTTTTAAACTCTAGCCTTTCTTTTTTGCTATGTTGTTAGGCGATGCAAGAACTGACGTTTAAAATCATTGCGAGAATCAAGAGCGACTTTCGAGAAAAGTTCGGCATCCCGCGACAGAGCGGGCTTGTGCAGAACTTGCGTTCCACGATACGCTTTGAGCCGGAATTCCGCAATGCCGATGCGCTCCGCGGTCTCGAAGGATTTAGCCACCTGTGGATCATGTGGATTTTTTCGGAGAACATCCGCAGCACGTGGAGTCCAACGGTGCGACCGCCAAGACTCGGCGGCAACAAGCGCCTCGGCGTTTTCGCCACGCGTTCAAGCTTCCGCCCGAATCCGGTTGCACTTTCTTGCGTAAAGATTGAAAGCATCAACCTCGACACGCCCGAAGGTCCGGAAATCATCGTCAGTGGCGCTGACCTCATGGACGGCACACCGATCGTCGATATCAAGCCGTACCTTCCCTACACGGACGCGCATCCCGAAGCAGTCGGCGGTTTTGCAGACGCAGTGAAGCAGAACAAAGTTCACGTCAAGAATCCCGATGCTCTCGCCAAGCTGAGCGAAGAAAAGCGCACCGCGCTCATCGAAGTCTTGGAGCAGGATCCGCGCCCCGCCTACCAAAACGATCCCGAGCGCGTTTACGGCTTCCCGTTCGCAGAACACGAAGTCAAGTTCAAAGTCGTAGGCGACGAACTGGAAATTATTAGTATAGCGTAAAAATAAAGAAAGGGCCCCGTGCGAACACGGAGCCCTTAGCATTGAGGAGAACTTATTATTGTAAATTCACGCGCTGCATGATGTGAGATGAAGCAGTCACCACACTCATCATGTAAATTCCTGAAGAAATATTCTTTCTGGATATCAGGACATCGCTTTGCCCAGCAGACAACAGGCGGTTTGCATAAGCCACTTCGGAACCAAGCGCAGAATAAAGACGAACGCTTACGACACCCGAATGTGCCATAGATACAGGCACACGCAAAAAAGCTCCATCAAACGAAACTTTGCCAACACCCACCGTATGAACGGCATTAGGTATAGCAAATCCACCTACAGTAGAACTAGAAGAACCCATACTGCTGCTAGAAACCTCAGACGAACTCGACAAAGCCTCGCTACTGCTGGATTCAGTCGAGACAGGCTTGAGATCATCCCCTAGGACTTCGATCACTTTTTCAGCATAGCGCTTGCCAAAATCTCGATACCCCTGCGATGAGAAATGGATACGCAACATGTCTAGGTCATTGAGTCCCTCGGCAGAAACGAGATAGAAGTTCTTGGATTTGTTCGGGAGCTTCCTGATGTTGTTGTTCGTCCCTTTGGAACTGCCGTTATACGGAACCTCACCCGCAAAAAATGGAATGTTTTCATCAAGCCCAACATCCTTGACCAAGCGGTCATAGACCTTCTTGACCTTGTTCGGCCAATCACTGTCTCCCTCATCAGTTTCGCCCTGATGGAAAATGATTCCTTTGATGACACCGTCTTCCTTTGCCTTTTTCGCCATATCGACCAGACGCTGGTAAGGATCGCCACCATAATCCCTGACGATATCCATAAACCAGCCCGCCTGCTGACTCCAATAGCTATCGCTAACCGGGGGATCGAACAATACAATGCTGCACCCTGCAACTGCGACCACGACAACCCCCACCTTAATCTGAGGGTCTAACCTTTCGACCAAGGTACGTCCAAAATAATCCGTGGGGCCTAAACCGCCGTGCTTATTTGCTAAAGGCGGAATCGCATCGTTCCACGTTCCGAGCTTGCGTCCATTAAAGTTATCAATCGTCGAAAACATCTGGAAACGCGGGTCAACCGTTTTGTCCTTGCGTTCAATCGTTCCTTGGCCTTCCATATTGGATTGCCCAAACGCGAGATAAATATGAAAATTAGGATCTGGCGTAGCAAAGGCCGACGAAACGGCTAGACCCAACCCCAGAAACAAGCTCACGACACGCGAGACTGCCATCTATCACTCCTTGAGGCGCAAAAATCCCTAACACCTTAAATATACCCTTCAATTAAAGGCTTTAATAAAAAAAAGGCAAAACTCGTTGTAGATATCTGCAACGCCATTTTCGCATATAAAAAAGCCCTGCACGGGTCTGCGCAGAGCCTTTGCCTACAGGATCAAAACTAGCGATTCAAGTCAATACGCTTGGTAATACTTGCAGAACCCATCTGGACATTTAGCACAAAAACACCAGAATGCAAGCCCCTCTTGGAAAGAGAAACCGTTTTCGTTCCCTGTTCAAGAGACTCGCTGACATTCGCAACTTCATTGCCAAGCACGGAATAAAGACGAACATTCACCACGCCAGAACGGGAAAGGGAGAGCGGGACCTGTAAAGCACCACCCACAAAAGAGACCTTCCCCACACTCAATGTACGGGCCGCATTGGGGATAACAATCACACCAACGGTGGAACTAGAAGAGACCGCACTGCTGCTAGAAACCTCAGACGAACTCGACAAAGTCTCGCTACTGCTGCTAGACTCTTCAGCAGAAACAGGCTTAAGCTTGTCTCCAAGAACCTCAACCATTTTCTCGGCATAGCGCTTGCCAAAATCGCGGTATTCCTGAGCCGTAAAATGGACATTCTGTCCATCACCAAGAGCCTGGTTAAAGCCCTCGGACGAGACTACATAAAAGTTCTTGGACTGCTGCGGAAGTTTTGCAATGTTGTTATTCGCGCCCTTGCTCGAGCCAGTGCGCAGGACCTCGCCCGCAAGGAACGGAATGTCGCTATCCAATCCAAGATCCTTAATGATATTGTCATAGACTTTTTTCACCTTGGAAGGCCATTGGCCATCGCCGGCATCAGTTTCACCCTGATGGAAGATGATTCCCTTAATGACGCCATCCTCCTGGGCCTTTTTTGCCATATCGATCAGACGACCATAAGGGTTTCCACCGTATTGATTGATATATCCCGTCATCCAGCTCTGGGTATTCTTGACCGAATTGATGTAATTCTGGTAATTTGCCTTATCAAACAACTGGATGCTGCAACCCGCAACAGCAACAACGATAACGCCTACCTTGATTTTGGAATCGGTCTTTTCGACCATCGTGCGGCCAAAATAATCCGTTGGGCCAAGTTTTGCGTTATTGCAATGCGCAAGAGGCGGCTTTGCCGTGGACCATTTGCCCTTGGAAGCCCCCTGGTTACAGGACGCATTATCGGCAGACCAAAGAACCCGGAACCGCTCATCGACAGTCCTATCCTGGCTTTCGATATTGCCCTGGCCTTCCATATTGGATTGACCAAACGCTAAATAGATGTGAAAATTAGGGTCTGGCGCTGCAAAAACAGAAGAAACAGCAAGGCCCATGCCCAAAAACAAGTCCACTATCCGTGAGACATTCATCTTACACTCCTTGGGACCCCCAAGTCCCCCAACAACTCCTCCTAATATATCCTAAACGAGGAGAGATTTGTTAAATCTTTGGAAAATCGCGTTGTAGGGTTCTGCAACATTGAATTTTTTATATATATTCCCATAAAAACGAGGATTTTATGACCATCAAAACTTTGACATTCATTGCCATTGCAGCAACAATGTTCACCGCCTGTGCCGAATCGACCACAACGCCACCATCAAAGGCTCAAGAGTGCGCCGCAGGACTCACTGCACAATGCATCATGGGAACCTGGAGCACCGAAGGCCCAACGATTCCTCAACCTGCCGGCACCGATGTTATTTATATCATTGATCCAAGCCATAATTTCAGGGAAGATCCTGCAACGCTAAAATTCTACGTCGATGAAAAGAAAGTAAACAAATTCGAGTTTACGAATTCTTCAAAAAGCACAGCATTTGAATGCAAGCCGATAAAGATTTATGGAAACTGGGAAATCATCAACAATTCCATTCATCTTAACGCAACCGCCGGTAACGACTGCATAGACCGTTCTCAAAATGACAAGACGATTCAAGCAGAAATCAGCATCGACGGCAGCGATGTCGCATTGACCCTTAAGGAACTTTTCTTCTTGGAACCTGAAATGAAAAACGCCGATGCTGTTACAAAGGCTGGCTCCTACGAAGTCTACAATTTTGTTTCTTCGAACTAGTTTTTTCGCCAGCGGTTGTTTTCATATTCACGCAACTGCTTGAGCGCAAAAGAACATTCTTGATCAAAGCGCGAGTCCTTGAGGCTCGCCTTTTTTGTTGTTTGCACACGACCCGCAAAAGAGGCAACGGTCTCGCCGGGTGCGCGACTGAAACCCAAGCGGGCAAGGCGTTTTTCAGCATCGGCAAGGAGGGCAATCCATTGGGCCGCATTTTTAGAAACAGCCTGCTGTTTGCGCCATTTTCGGAAACTACGGAACCTGAGCAACGCAAAAAACAGAAGCAATATAGCAAGGGCAAGATAAAAAGCGGGACTCGAAACAATGCGTTCCGAAGCGGTTTGCCAGCTATCAACGACACGTCGCCATTCACCGTCCCTAAGCAAATGCATCACATAAGAGAACCGGCCTTTCACGCCTTCAAGCTTTACCGCCAACCAAGAATGCCTTGCAAAAATCATTTCGGTGACAGGTGGAGTCGGATCAAAAATGTACCACTTATGATCAATGTAGACTTCTACCCAAGCATGGCTATGACGGCGACGGAACGTCGCATACGGGCGTCCCGGAACATGCTCGGGGCGAGCAAAGCCCGTCACGTAGCGCGAAGGAATTCCCTGATGGCGCAAGAGAAGAGCCGCAAGCGTCGCATAGTACTCGCAAAAGCCTTCCTTGGTTTTCCAGAAAATTTCAATCGGGTCGGTTTTTGAATTTTGGGTCCGGCCGGGAACGATGTACGAATACTTAAAATTATGGATAAAATAAGATTTTATAGTTTTTAAAGTTTGGACCGCAAATTGTGCGCTATCGAGAGTCGCCGAGTCTGTATCGAGATGCGCGGCCGGTAGAGACATAGTCGCGACAATTGTATCCAAGAGCGCTTTTTCTCTGCTCGGGATCTGCAAGAATGCGGAAAGAAATTCATTCGTCGAAGAGTCCACCGAAAATGTCGCCGAGGAATCCGCTGGTAAATGCGCCGCAATCGCAAGAGTTTCCGCAGAATCCGGCACATAATAATACCAGTCGCTACGCACACCGTTTGCATCGGCAAAAACATTCGTCGAATAGTAATTCAGTGAGTCCGCATTTTTGCTCGCCACGCCCACAACATTCGGAGGGGCAAACATAAAGCCGAAATTATCAAGAGTCGCCTGCACCCAAACGGATTTGACATTTGGCGCAACCACCGCAGAATCTTCAGATTCAAAGACGGCGTAGTCCACCCGATAACGCGCCGGATAAAGTTTCTTCTCGGCCGTCGCCGGGAGTTTCCAGATGCCCGCCACATATTTTTCATAGGCGGCAGCCCGCAGATACATGGGAGCAAGAGTGTCCCAAACGCGGAGGACAATTTCACTATTGTACTTGGAATTGTAATTACTGGAGAAGGAACCCAACGCAGCCACGGGATCAAATCCCATCACGCGATTCTTGACGTAATATTCTTCAGCCCAACGGCCACTGTAATAGCGATTGCTCTTCCAATATTTAAAACCGAGATACGACGAGCCGCACAGACTCGCATAAAGCAACACGAAAAGCAATCGTTTGTAAAGAGCTACACGCGGACGGCCAAAAGCATACACAGCAAGCAAAAGCGCCACAATTGCGCTTACCACGATTGCGCGAGGCGCTTGGAACAGCCCCATAAAAAGTGCGGCAACGCCATTGAACACGACAAAGACTTCGTAGCCGCCATTCCCGAGACTCCTTTTTTGCAGCCACGCCAAATAAAGTAAGTACCAAGCCGGAATAAAGACCAAGTACGGCGAAACGCCCATTTCAATGCTTGGCGTCAGCACCCACCACAGCGCACACGGGACAATCGCACCGTATGCAAAAATTTTTCTGTAGCGCGGGATTTTTCTCTGGTTCGTCGCAGACTTTGAAAGCAAATATTGTTTGACGTGAATCGCGATAAACAAGGCTGCAAAAACAAAGCCAAGAATTTCAAGCCCGCTTGAAATACCCAAATTAATAGAGACGATGCAGAAGAAAATCGTCTTACAAATTTCACGGAAGTTCATCATAGACTGACCTCCGCTTCATGGGAATTTTCAAACGAATCGCGGAAAAAGTGTTCTAGATGCGCACGTTCACGAAGCAATCGTTCATTAAAAACGCGTTCGAGACGCGTGGCATTCACAGCCAAAACATCGTCAGAAATGGTGACCTTAGATTCGTCTGTCAACTTGGAAAGCGCATCCAAAATCACTTGCTTATGCACAAGCGGATCATCGGTCGCAAAAAGCCCCATGCGGAGCACTGGGCCAAGCGGGCGCGCCGCAGGAGACCAGAGTTTTAGCGCACTTCGAGAATTTTTCGCAATTCGAGAAGCGCGCATTTCAAACAAAGACGTCGCCGGGATTCGCGCAAGCGCTTCCAAGAAGCTCACGCCGCCATCGCCCTCTACAAGTGCAATTTCATCATCGCCAATGAAAAAACGTCCAAGAGCCTTACGTTCCAAGAGCCACAAACCAACGCCAGCCGCCAAGCGGATCAGCATTTCAACAGCCGATTTTTCGCGCAAACTACGAGATGTCACATCCAGCACGAGAATCGCACCCGCACCACGTTCTGTTTCAAATTCCTTCGTGAAAGGCTTGCCGTAACGTGCAAAAGCTTTGTGATGCAAATCGCGTAAGGAATCGCCCTCGCGGTATTCGCGCACGCCCACAAAATCCATCCCGCGCGTAAGACTCGGCATGAGAAGCGGAGCAAACTCAACACCGCTCGCACCCGATGTCAAAAACGGAAAGGTCGCCACACGCAACGGATGCGGGAATACGAGCAACTCCGCTTTCCCGGCATTTGCAGCATAACGCAAGGCGCCGTTGATTTCAGGTAAAATAAGCGCAACTTTCGGGATTTCGAATGCACCGCGCTTTTTCGTCTGGATTTTGCAAGTGAGTTTCGCCGTCTCGCCAGCATCAACCATCACAAGCGCAGATTCCTCACACTTGAGCGATGGATCCATACGGAAGCAGCCAAGCGACACTGCATTTAGCTTATCTTCAGCGAAAACATGCAAGTCAACGGTAGTCGTTTCACCTTCGTAAACATTCCGGACAGAAATATCGCCCGTTTTGAACTTGCTTTTACGAGCGGTCATAAAAAGGCACGGCACAAGAGCCAAAAAATACATGAAGTCCAAACCGCAAAACACCCACGCCGCCCAGAATCCAGGTACCGCTCCCGCAAACATCGAGAACAGTATCAGTGCAGCCGCCGCATGCCCCACCTGCGTAAAGCCTTCTTGCCAAATGTAGTACAAACGCATCAAGAGTCCCTTGCGCTTGGGACTTCTCGGAATGGCGTTTATAAACCAGCGGAAAAAATGCATCATAAAAACTTCACTGGATCCTTCACTTCGTTCAGGATGACGATGCACATTACTTCGGCACACGCACCTGTTTCAAGATTCCTTCGAGAATTTGTCTGGAGGCGCCGGGCGTATTCGAATCTTTTGCAAACACGCGATGTTCCATCACCGGGAAAAACACGTGCTGAATATCATCGGGATTCACGAAATCGCGGCCCGCGACATACGCGCAAGCTTGCGCCATCTTGATGAGGTTAATTCCTGCACGAGGGCTTGCCGCCAAGCGCACTGCCGGATTGACACGCGTCATCTGCACCAGCGAAACCACGTACATTTCAAGAGATTCGTCAATGTGAATCCTGCGGACATCGTTCCGCACTGCAATAATTTCATCGGGAGTCGTTACCGCCTTGAGCGTATCAAGCGGCCGACCATCGCGATGTGCGCGCAAAATGCCAAGTTCCGTTTCCGCCGTCGGATACCCGAGCGAAAGGCGCACCAAGAAACGGTCCATTTGCGCTTCAGGGAGCGGAAACACGCCGTGAAATTCCACGGGATTCTCGGTCGCAAGCACCATGAAGAGTTTCGGGAGCGCATGGCGTTCACCTTCCAGCGAGACCTGCCGTTCTTCCATCGCTTCCAAAAGCGCACTCTGCGTTCGCGGAGATGCACGGTTAATTTCATCCGCCAGAAGCACCTGCGTAAAGACAGGCCCCTTGCGAATTTCAAACTCGCCCGTATTTGCCTTAAACACGGCACCACCCGTCACATCGGCAGGGAGCAAGTCCGGCGTAAACTGGATACGTGCAAAGTCCGCACCAATCGCCGCAGCAAGCGCTTTCGCAATAGTCGTCTTGCCTGTTCCCGGCACATCCTCGATGAGCACATGGCCATCGGCAAGGAGCGCCATCACAAGCATTTCCACCTGGTCCTGCTTACCAAGCAGAACACTATTCAAAGACTGTATAAGATTTTCAACCATACCCATAATATATATAGATAATGGTCAATGGTTAATAGTCAAAAGTTCAGTCACTGACACAGCGGACAGAAAAGGCGTAATCTTTCATCTCTTTGGTTATTTCTGCATTTGGGTTTTCATATTGCATTCGTACGGAATATACAAACCTTGAACTGCTCTCAGTAGAACTCCAAAAAACAGTGCCATGGTCCACATTGTAGAAATCACGGTCATGGGAATAACCAGCGGGCAACGCCGAGAAACCGTAAGTATCCTCGCCATTTTCCCCACTGGACCATACTTTTTCAGTCTTGAGTTTTGTGGCGGCAACCGAAGTGCCTCCAACTTCACTGAACAAATAACTCCAGTCTTCATAGCTGGGCAAGTGCCAACCGCTTGGGCAAGCGGTCATCGCAGCAGACCACGTATAGTAGCGGCCATACATCTTGCAATCCGCATCCTTTTCCACATTGCAAAGGCTGTTTGCCGTATTGTAATTGAGATTCTGCGCCATCCATACTTGGTAGCCAATGATTGCGGTCCTGTAGGTTTGACCATCGCGCAGGTCGGTAAAGCTCCCTACGACGGCTGTCGGTGGCAAGTCTGCCGGATCAAAAGTCTGCTGATTATCCCCATGCTGTTTGACCCACGCTTCATATTCATCATCAAGCATTCCTTCGTAGTCAGTACATGCAGCGAGAAAAATAGCAGAACAGACGAATGCAAACAGGCCAGAGACCATTCCAAACCCAAATTTCAAATTTCGTTTTCCTAATCTCATCGCCGCCTCCTAGAAAAAGAAGCCAAATCCGATGCCCGCAGCACCGATGATGGTCAAGGCAATTCCCACGCCGCGCTTCATCTGCCCGCTATGCGCCTTGTCCTTGGCCTCCTCATACTCGGCCTTATTTCTGAAGCCTAAATCGTGAGCCAATTGCGCATCGGAATTGCCAATTGCAGCAAGTACAATACCCGACGTCACCAACACACCACCGCCAATGAGTGCACCCCAGCGAATCCATGAATTTTTCGCCCTATTCTTTACCGCAGGAACATCACCAATTGGCTTTGACGACCTATGAACTTTTCCATCGTCCTTGTCAGAAGGAGTTGAATCCAGATTCACGCTACCGACACTGATTTCTTTGGCTTCAGATTCTTCAGAGGATTTATTTGAGCTGAGAAAATCACCAATGCCGCCTGCGCCCTTATTCACGCGACGCCCCCCATACTTCGGAGATGACGGGCTTTCGCCTTTTACCTTGCGGAAAAATTCAGGAGCGCTCTTCTTTATTTCATTCAGAAGTTCTTCTACACTTGCTCCATGCCCGTTGAAGCTAGCAACAAGCTTGTTCCCAGCCGTTTCGTAGATTTCAGCCGAAATGGCAAGCTTCGAACCGAATTTTCCCACACGGGCCTGGCAAACGTAATCGGCGGCAATGTTGCGCCCCGTCTCCACAAGGCAGCTACCTTCGCACTCCTCAAGAGCTTTCCCCGGCGGAAGCATCTCGCTGATATTCTCGCGAGTCATGATCGTAAAGTTCTGCGAGGCTGGAAGTTCCTTAACCGCCTCTTCACGCAGAACATTCGTAAGGTACTGCCGGTCAGACAGAGACACCTTCTTTTTTACGTCTGAATCTACGCCCGTTTCAAGCACAGCGACATGCGCCGCCATTGCACACGAAGCGGAAACCAGCAAGAAGAAAAGAGTCTTCAATAGATGATTCATAACACTAGGCTTCTATAAATTTGATGAAAGTCAGACTGTCCAACTACTCCGAGAACGTGAACGGAATAGTCACGGTCGTATTGCCCTTCGTCACCTTTCCGAACGTCCACGTGCTTACGGCAATCTTGATGATTTCATCAAAACCGCTATCGCCAGTATTTGATTCCACGACAGAAATTTCACTGATATCACCATTAGGCGTGATAGTAAACTTCAGCTTAATCCTACCCTGCAATTTTTTGTTTTTCTTGCGATACTGGTCGTAAATCTTTTTGAGGTCTGGAGTGCGCTGTTTGACAACCAGGTCGATGTCACTGCTTGTGCGTACCGAAGAAGTTTCATCTTCGCTATCGAAATTGCTTTCGAAACCTCCGAACAAAGGTGCCCAGTAATAGGAGTAAACATCATCAACTTTAACGTCAGGGACTTCATTGCCGCCCTTCCAAGCTTTGTACTTTGTCACCTTGATCGTACAATTATTTTCGTCACCCTTCACATCGATGTAATAGCGGTGTGAAATAGAACCGACCACACCATATCCCGCATAAATAGCGATCAGATGCTTTTCCGTAACAATCTTGCCTTCCTCAGGATCGGCCTTGGTGAGTTCGACGCCCCTATCCCTGAAAGTAACCACCACCGCATTGTAGCACACATCGCGAGGCTGATTATAGCTTCTCGTAAGATACTGGTCGTAGAGAGCGGGATCGTTCAACTGCATGGTCTTTGCACACCCAACGAGGAGGGCAATCATGGATACGAATCCTGCTATAACATGAATCTTTTTCATAGGGTCTCCTTTTTTATCTTTGGTAATATAAAAAAATAAGACGGCCTACATTTTTTATGACTGATCCAAGAATCTATTTTGCACACAAAAATGCAACTGAACTAAAAATTGTAAAGAAAAATCAATCGTTAATTTTAATTGTTAGCAGGAATCACTTCACTCACATGCAAAATCTACGAACAACCTGCCGCAAGACGCGCATGCCATACGTGACCACATTGAGGTTTGATTTTTCGCCAGCGTAACGTGTGGGAATCGGGAGTTCTGCAACCGCAAAACGGAAAGCATCGGCAATGGAAATGAGTTCCAAGTCAATATCAAACGATGTGCTCAACCGATTCAAATCAACCGTTTTCAAAAATCTCGAAGAATAAACGATAAAACCACTATGGCGGTCCGTAAGTTTCACGCGGAAGGCCAAATTTTCAAGCGCCGTCAAGAACGCGCCACCAATGCGCTTATACAAAGGCATACCGCCACGCTTTGCACCCCCTGCGACCGCATGGCGAGACCCCTGCAACAAGTCGAGATTCCTGTTTTCCATTTCGGCAAAAAACTCGCCCAGTTTTTCCGCAGGGTATTGACCGTCTCCGTGCAAGCAAGCGACAAACGCAGCGCCCGAGGCCAAGCCTTCGGCAAGCCCTTTTTTGACAACGGCTCCGTAACCGCAATTTTGTTCAAACTTAAAATACTCGAAGCGCGCATTTTCCGCACATTCCGAGTTTTGTCCGCAACTCGATACAAAGCGCTCAAACGCTTGCGCCGTTCCATCACGTGAGCCGTCGTCTATCACAAGCACATGCGCACGATCCAAGACAGATTCGTCGATCTTGGAGAGGACTTCACAAAGCGTACGCTCAACGTTGTACGCAGGAACGAAGATGAAGTAGTCAATTACAGAACAAGACATAACTGGATCCTTCACTACGTTCAGGATGTCGTAGAAGCTGTATCAGGATAACAATTCGGATCCATAGTGATTAACAAACCACGTCAAGGATTCGCGTAAAACAACATCAATCGGAGTCTTGGCCTTAAAGCCAAGCAATCGTTCCGCCTTTTCAACAGACGGCAGACGGCGCATGGAATCTTCGTAGCCTTCGCCGTAGTATTCCACGCCAGAAACCACTTCCGGCTCAGGAATAGAGTCCACTCTTACGCCCTTGATTTCTGCAAAGATATGGCGCATTTTGTATGCAAGTTCTGCGATCGTAAGTTCGTTGTCCGGATTCCCGATATTAAAAGCCTGCGACAACGGCGTTTTTTCCGCAACATTTTCAGTTGCACTCGCGACATTCTTAACAGCACACGAATTCATTCCGACAGCATTCGCCGAGAATCCGGCTTCGAACAGCGCAAACATAAAATCGACCGCATCAAAGACGCTCGTGAAACTGCGCTTTGCAACACCGCCATTTACAAGTTTCAAAGGCTCGCCGCGTACAAGCGATGACGAGAAATTCGCAAGCACACGCGGAATGCCCGAACCATCGACGCCTGGCATAAAGTCCATGTACGGCCCGACAAAGTTGAACGGACGAACCACGGTCCACTTCAAATTCTTGAGACCCGCAATATAGCGTTCCGTCAAGAGCTTTGCGGTCGCATAGCTCCAGCGGCTCGCCGTCACCGGCCCAAAAGTAAGTTCGGATTCGTCCTCAACGAGCAAGCCAGAATCGGCCGACGTGCGCCCGTAAATCTCGGACGTCGAAAAATGAATGAGCCAAGAGCCTGACTTCGCACAAGCATCCGCCAGCGCCGCCGGATGGTCGTAATTGCTGCGGATAACTTCAGGAGCTTCTGCCATATAGCGGCTCGGTGTGCAAATCGCCGCAAGGTTCACGACGACTGGATACTTTGCAATACGTTCAACGACTCTCTTATCGGCGAGGTCCGCCACCATAAACTCGCAACGTTCGTCGTTTAGCCTATGCTGGATCCTGTAAAAATCCAAATCAACGCCAAAAACGCGCCACTGGGTGCGCGTCAAAATAGCATCGAGAAGGTGACAACCAATAAAACCACCGCAACCGACAATAGCTACGGTGATACTTTGGTCATTGAACTTTAGGTTCATTACTTCGTGACCGTGAACTCACCAGAGTTCGCGCCCTTATTCGTCTTAATGTACGGAACTACACGAATATAGCCGGTCTTGGTTTCCTTAACCTTACTTGCATCAAGAGTCACTTCCGCTTCGTAGCAAGTCTTACCATCGGCCTGGCCTGCAGGACCAACAGATTCTGCAGTAAGATCCTCGCCCTGATCGTCTTTGCCTGTTTTGAACTTGATCATATAACCAGAATCATCAACATCGGAGCCAAAGATAACGGTGATCTTCTGACCGATCTTGAAGGTTTCGCCTTTGGTCGGATAAACAACCTTGACGCCACCCGTCACAGAGCAATCGAACTTGTTGCTAGGAGCACTAGACGGAGAATCTTCTTCACCGCAAGCAAGGAATGCAAGGGAGCTAGCCAAGAGCAGAGCATGAGAAAACTTCATATAAACCTCTATTGATGTTTCGTTTAACTGTTTAACAATATAAAAATTTGGGAAGACCACAAGATAAGACGGTCACTTATTTCATTGATTGTATCAAGGAATCCAGTTTTCGCGTAAGTCTTTGACCACCAACATAACTCAAATGGTCATAATCATAGGCCATTTCATCTGTATAGTCATGGTCACCCATTTTATTTTCATCTACAAATACGAAATTCGAATACTTTTTCTGCCAATTCTCTAAAGAATCAATCAGCGATTTCGCAGTGCTGCGACGCATTCCGTGACGGCCATAGGAACCTGTAGTTTTGTAATAGGGAGATTGCGGGAATACTACGCCAATAAGAACAACATCTTTTTCCTTGGTTGCTGCAATCAAATTTTTAAGGCGGTCCATATCCTTTGTATAGGCACGCCTGTCGCTCCACGTAGAATCTTCGACAATCGGATTTTCATTATAACCACCAACCGTCCATCCAGCAGATTCCAGCCAAATCCATCCATGATTTTCATTCATGAGATCTCTCAAATAATCGATTCCGTTCGTATAAACTGCATTCAGTTCCTTATACTGAGACGGAACACCATCCTTCCAATAGGAATGACTCTTGTCGTACTCAAAACCAATATTGCCACTAACATTCTTATTGAAATTCTCACCTTTCTTTTTATACCACAAATCAAAATCAAGACTAACAATAAGATATTTCAGTTTTTTACAGTGCGGCAATACATAATTGTCAGCCAATGTGCCAATAACATCCATGTCGTTTGGAATGGTCGCCATATTGAATGCATAACCGGACTCCACCTCTTGAGCAACAAATCCAGAACTCACACGGGATGATCCCAAGGCAACAATTTCAACAGTATCAGAAACAGCCCAAAAGCCGTTCATTTTGTGAGTGATAAGAGGGGCGTCTTGTCCAACATAATACATGCCGGCACTATCCAGATCAAGTTCATCATAGTGGGCTGCATTCATTGGACTTACCCAGAAACTCGGATGCCACAGTTCATCGCCTTCAACAAGTTCCACGATATCAGAAGTTTCAAGATTGACAAGAGCAATTTTGGCATGAGCGTCATTTACATTAACAAGAGTTACAATAGCATAGTCTTTCAAGCCGCTCACCCATTCAGTATGATCAAAAGTGAATCCCTTGGGCGAGGCAACAGATTTAATCAGCTTGCCTTTTTTATCCGCAATGAGAATGCGTTCATGTACGCGATAGCTTTTTCCCACAAATTTCCTTCCTGTTTCACTGCCAAAGTCAAGGAACAGCGTACGATGGGAATCATCTTTGGCCAAGGAAACATTGCATGCCTGTTCGCCGTTATACCAGACGGTGTCACGGGCAGAACCTTTAGACGGTGTAATCCGAGCGCGTAAAAGCTTGGAACCCGAGACCGCCAACGAACCATCCGTGCTGACGCCACCGTGATACGCGCCATCAAATAACTTCTGCGGTGTTCCGAACTTTTCACCCGCAAACGAGACTTGCCATGTCGACTTTTTCTTGAAGGTCGCATCAACGCTATTATCGCCAGCGTCGCTCACAAATACAATGACAGTATCCCCATCCGGGAGAATACGCCATCGCGGGATGGCTGCGTTTTCAAAGTCAAGTTTCTGGAGTCCCGTACCAGCATCGGCTAAATCACGAACATAGACTTGGGATTTACTGGACGTACCTTCAAGACCAGTACAGAATACGACACGTCTACCATCTGGAGATATTTCAGGATGATAAACTTCTATAGTATCCTTGATTTCCATGATGTTTGAAAAACCATTTGAGTAGTCAATGAAGACAAGATTTCCCGAGACTTCGTTACGAAAAGCAAGCTTTACCCTGAAAGACCCCACCAAAGAACGCACCCTTGTAAAATTGGCAACAGCTTTCATAGTCCCCGTCTGGTCGGTCCCTTCATCACCAGCCCAAGATGCATTTGGGATGGCTCCATACGCAAGGCGAAATCCGACATATTCAGCGCGAGTTCCCGAAGTCACCGTATAAATATCACCACGACTGTAGAGGTTTATAGCACCGGAAGCATCGCGGTAGCTCCCACCTTTAACCACACGCTGTCCAATGGCGCGACCTTCTGATGCGCCGACATAATTCAGATAAGTCGTGTCGCGGAAATTTCCCATCCAGTCATTAACAAATTCCAGAGCGTTCCCCATGATGTCGCAAAGCTCATTTTTCTTAGTAGCTTTTGCACAAACCGGGTGCAATTCGTAACCCGAATTATCGGAAGTCCAGCTGTTTTTCTTTTTTCCAAATTTATTGGCGGCAAAGACCCATTCGGCTTCGGTCGGCAAGCGGAAGGCTTCTTTTTCGGGACTAAACACAAGGGATTCCAAACCTGTGCAATGTTTTTCTTCATCAAAGGAACTCTTGCTATAAGTGTAGGCCGTATCTTTGCCTGCAGCCTTGCTTTTCGCATTAGCGAAGAGAACCGCGTCATAATAAGAAATATCCGTTGCCGGGAGGCTATCGTTTGAACATTTCAGAACAAGGCCTGTTTCTGCGCGCATAAGACTATCGAACTCGCCGCAAGTCACCTCGCTTTTGGCCATGTAAAAATTGTAATCGAATTCGACCTTCATCTGCGGGCGTTCGCTAGGCTTTGCATTTTCATTGTCCGTACCAAGCGTAACGTTGGCGTTCGATGCAGGAATCGGCAACATCCCTTCCAGAAATGCCGGTAAGTCATCAAGATTGTCTGTAGAGGAACTGTGCGAACCCGATTCCGAGCACGCAAGGAAGAAAAGACAGGAGAGTCCAAGAATATAGAAACGCATAGCATAAATATACAAATCTATACGAATCCAGATGCAATTTTTTGAGCAGGTTTATGCTCGGCTTTTTTAATCTTTCAGCAGCTCCGGGTGCTTCTCGGAGATGCGGCGGGCAAGGTACACAAACGGAGTATCCATGAGCGACGTCACGATGAAAATACCATAGCCGAACACGAGAATTTCGCCGATGGTATTCCACGGGAAAACGCCCGCAAAAGCAAGCAAGTTGAACACGACTACGTTGATCAGCTGGCTCACAAGCGTAGAACCATTGTTACGCAACCACAGGAATCCTTTGCGATTGCCGAACTTCTTTTCGGACCATTTCCAGACGGCGTGGTAAGCCCAAACGTCATACGCTTCGCAGACGGCATAGGCAAACAAGCTCGCGAGCATCACGCGAGGCGTATTCGAGAACACCGTACGGATCGGTTCGGCCATTGTATCGCCTGCAGCCGGGATGTACAAAAACCAGCTTTGCGAAATGAGAATAAACGTCACATTCGCGAGGATGCCGATTTTCACGCAACGGCTCGCCTCCTTTTTGCCATAGATTTCGCTCATCATATCCGTTGCGAGGAAGGAGGATGCGAAAATGACGTTTCCGAGCGTCGTATCGAGCCCAAAGGCGTGCACGAGAATCAAGACTTCGATATTTGCGGCAATCGTTGCAATGACGGTCCAAGCGAAAATGCCCTGTTTGCCAAAGAAGCGGAAGAAAGCGACGAGACCTCCAAAGAACACGAAAATGGAGGCTATCATAAGGAGTTCGTTTTGTAGAGGCATGGGGTATGAGGTCGGCGCTTCGCGCCTTTGAGGTTGTGAGGTTAAATTTTTTAGAATTGTAAAATAAAGAATTTCTAGCTTTTTCTTTAGAATATAAGCATTAGCTCAAAGCGAGTGTAACGAGCGTGCCCATACCCCAAAGCAGCCCTGAAAGGGATGCGTGCTCAACGCCTTCTATCTATCGCAGAAAACAGACGATTCTTGGCGATGGATTCGAATTCGGTGCCCGGCTTGCCGTAGTTTGCAAACGGGTAAAGCGAAATGCCACCGCGTGGCATAAAGATGCCTTCGACTTCAATGTACTTCGGGTCGAGTAATTTCACCAAGTCCTTCATGATGATGTTCACGCAGTCTTCATGGAAATCCCCGTGATTGCGGAACGAGAACATGTAAAGCTTGAGCGACTTGGATTCCACCAAATACTGGTCCGGAATGTAGTTGATCTTGATTTCGGCAAAGTCCGGCTGGCCCGTTTTCGGGCAGAGGCTCGTGAATTCCGGGCAGTTGAACGTGACCATGTAGTCGTTACCCGGATGCTTGTTCGGGAACTTTTCAAGCACTTCGGGACTGTAAGTAGTCTTGTACTGGGTCTTGTTGTTGCCGAGCAGCGTGACGCCTTCGAGTTCAGCTTCTGAACGCATAATGTCTCCTAGTTTTGTTTTAAGTCAGGATGGTTTTCGAACTGACCGATTTGAAAGCTAAGATAGAAATTTTTCCACCCTCTTTCAAAATTATTTGATTCATACATTCAATTTAAATGTATAATAAATAACAAGAAGGAGATTTTTTATGATACTCATGATTATTCAGCTTTTAATCGTGCTACTCGCACTGTACGTAGGTTCACGTTACGGGAGCCTCGCCCTCGGCGCCATTTCGGGAATCGGCCTTGCCATTTTGGTACTCGGCTTTGGCATGAAACCCGGAAAGCCCCCTACAGATGTCATTTACATCATCATCGCTGCGGTAACATGCGCAGGCATTATGCAGGCTTCGGGAGGCATGGATTGGCTCATCCAGATTGCGGAAAAGCTATTGCGCAAACACCCGAACCACATCACAATTCTTGCACCGCTTTGCACATTTTTCTTGACGGTACTCGTAGGTACAGGCCACGTCGTCTACACGCTGATGCCCATCATCTGCGACATTTCACTCAAGAAAGGAATACGCCCCGAGCGCCCTTGCGCTGTAGCCTCGATTGCTTCACAGGTTGGCATCACGTGTTCACCGATTGCCGCAGCAGTCGCTTCGTTCGTCGTCATTTCGAACAAGAACGGATTTGGCATCAACAACCTGCAAGTCATCGCGATTACGATTCCTGCATGCTTGTGCGGAATTATGGCCGCAGTGGCCGTTTCATACAAACGCGGTTTAGACCTTGACAAAGACCCAGCTTTCCAGGCTCGCCTCAAAGACCCGCAAATGAAAGAGTATATGTACGGAAGCACCGCTTCTGTTTTGGACAAGGAAGTTTCCAAAGACGCAAAACGTGCCGTCTATATTTTCCTTGTAGCCCTCGCCGTCATCGTATTGTTTTCCATATTCCAGATTGCCGGTCACGACATCCGTCCTCAGTTTCCGACAGGTAAAGTAGTCAACGGAATCGCGGAGATAAAACCTCTCGCCATGAGTATCATCATCCAAATCGTGATGATTTCTGCGGCTGCGTTTATGATTATCTGTTGCAAGGCTGACCCGAAAAAAGCCGTAGCAGGTGCCGTCTGGCAAAGTGGCATGGTCGCCGTTGTCGCCATTTACGGAATCGCCTGGCTCGCCGATACATATTTCGCAAACTACATGGACCTGATGCAAGGTGGTCTGAAGGACATCGTACAGCATTATCCATGGGCCATCGCGATTGCGTTCTTCGCCGTAAGCGTACTCATCAACTCGCAGGGAGCCGTTGTCGCCGCAATGCTCCCACTCGCCTATAGCCTAGGCATCGATGGACCGGTGCTTCTAGGTGTACTCCCGAGTGTTTACGGATACTTCTTTATTCCGAATTACCCCTCCGATATCGCAACCGTGAACTTCGACCGCTCGGGCACAACAGTCATTGGCAAATATTTGCTGAACCACAGCTTTATGCGCCCCGGTTTGGTGAGCGTCTTTGTTTCGACGATCGTAGGCTCGTTAATCGTGAAAATTTTCTATTAAAAAATACCTACGATTCTTGTTATGGCAACCAGGCAATCATAGATGTTTTGTCAATGAAAAAATGCTCTTACCCCCCTCAATATCCTTATAGTTTTAGGGTAGTTTTATTGTTACGTGTTGTAGCCATCAAAAATCTGGGGTTGTCATGAATAAAGTTTCAACGATGTTTAAGGCATTTTCATTAGCCATTGCCGCATCAACATTTTCTTTTGCGGGTGTAGGCATGGCCGATGGTGCTGCAAAATTTCTTGGCAACATCACCACCGCTGGCGAAATCCCTGACGACTTTGGAACTTACTGGAACCAGATTACCGCCGAATATGAATGTGTCTGGATTAATGTCGAAAAAGAGCGTGGCAAGTACGACTGGTCGGGCTGCGACCTCGCCTATAACTGGGCCAAAACAAACAACGCATATTTCACGTTCCATACACTTTTGTGGGGTTCGCAAAACCCGCAGTGGTTGTACAAACTCGATGTTGACGAAACAAAAAAGGCTTGGACTGATTGGATTGATGCGGTTAAAGAACATTACCCCGACCTCGAAATGATTGAAGTGGTCAATGAGGCTGTCAAATCGGGCAACAACTATCACTCCAGTTTTACCTCTTCCAAACTGGTTGAGGCTCTCGGCGGCGACGATGGCGACTACAAATTTGTGGTGACGGCATTCAAAATGGCGCGTGAGCGTTGGCCGCATGCAATCCTGATTTACAACGACTATAACACAATCTTGTGGCAAGTGAAAGAAGGGATTGACCTTATCAAGAAAATCAAGGCCCAGGGCGCTCCCGTCGATGCTTACGGGATGCAGTTCCACGAGACAACACAACAAGGCTCCGGTTATCAATGCCTCCGTTCTACGACACTCAAGCGTGCTCTTCATGAAGCCCACGAGCAAACAGGCCTCCCGATATACATTACCCAATACGATGTCGGTGACAAGAATGACGATTTCCAAAAAGAGTGCTACCAAGAACATATTCCCTTGTTGATGGAAACAGAATATGTGAAGGGTATTACCCTTTGGGGCTACGTTTATGGCAAGACTTGGACCACGAACGGAAACTCCGGCCTTATCAAAGACGGAGTAGACCGCCCGGCAATGACATGGCTCAAGGAATACTTCAACGAACACTTCTACGACAGCAAGAACATGTGGTACGAAAAAGGCATCAAGAGACATCAGCTAGATTCGCTTGATTCAATCGCCTTGGAACAGCCAATCGCCATTGGCGATAATGGTGGCAGGTTCGGCGGCAAGATTCGCTTAGAACAGAACTCGCTCCAGAATTACGATGTGTTCGATGTGCAAGGCGTACGCTTGGGCAAACTCTCTGCCTACAGCTTTAACGATGCATCAACAAAGCTCAAGTCCGCCAGCAACGCGAAAACTTCGGGAATCTACTTCTTGCGCAACCGCACCACCGGCAAGATGCGGAGTATTAGAGTAGCGAGATAAGGAAAATCGGCGTTATTTCAGAAAACCTTTTGCCACAACCTTTTGTGCAAAACGTCCCATCTTGACGATATACGTTCCAGGACGATTCAAATAGAAATCAACCGTACCAGCGGATACTTTACGACCGACAAGAATTCCGTTGACATCGAAAATTTCAATCATGCCATCATAGTTATTTACAAGTAAAGAAGAACCATGAACATGAACCTTCGCAACAGACTTAAACGCGGGAGACAAGACTATGGTTTCGGCAGTATCAATTTTTCCCGAAAATACAGGATGAGGATCCCGACCGATTCGTTGTCCCCATACGGACCCGTCAACTTCGTTATCAGAATAATTATGCAAAAGGGTGGCCAGTTCGCCATTGGCAATCTGTTCTCTTGAAATCGCTTCTTCACCAGGATCAGAAGCGTTCGGAGCATAGGAATGGATTTTCGTGAGGCTAGATTCCGTCTTGTTTTTTACATAGCCGAACAAGGCCCCTCTCGATGTATAGGAATTGATGATAGTCGTATTTCCAGTGCCGTATGAACCACCCTGGAGACCGCCAGTACATTGACGACCACTTACTTTACCCGTATTATACACGTTAATCATAGTCAGTTCGCTTATTTCGTAACCAACCAAACCACCGATAAAAGTACCCCCATTAACAGAGCCTTCGTTATAGACGTTTCTGAGAGTCACATGGGCACTGACATTACCGACAAAGGAACCGACATCATTACTCCCATTGAAATAGGAATCCTTGATTCCGAGATTTTCAATAACCGTCTTACCATCTTTGGACACCAAAAACAACTTGCCAAAAAATCCAATGTGTTCCTTTTTGGAATTGTTGTAGTACAGCCCAGAAATGTAATGTCCTTGTCCGTCAAAGGTTCCCTTGAACTTCATAATAGGCGTCCACTCCCTAAAGGGGCCAGCCTTTTCGTTTAACGACTCATCATCGTTAAGCACATGTTCATTTACGACAATGTCCTTTGTAAGCTTTGCACAGGAAATATCCACATCCGATTCATCCACCATCACTGCGAAAACGAACAAGTCATCAGCATTGGCAATCTGGTAACAACCGTCTTTTGCTTCTAGGTACTTTAGCCATTTGGCATATACATCGACATCGTCCGTTTCTTTATCTAAAATCCTCGTCAACGGATTTCCGGAATAATCCGCTTTCGCATACCAACCGTCAAATCTGTAACCAGTTCTTTCGGGAGTCGGAAAATCCAGCCCATAGCCCACGACATATTGCGTTGCATAAGTAGTCGTATCGCCATCATAAGTATGGAACGTCACTTTGGACAACTTGAGATTTTCGGTAACGTTCGTAATTTTCCCCGTCAGAACAGGATGAGAATCAGTCCCAACATTTTGCCCCCAGATGTCGCCGTACTGGGCATTATGCAAAATAGTCGCAACCACACCATTAGCAAACTCTTCACTCGTCTTTACATTTCGGCCGGAATTTTTCCCCAAAGAGAAAGAATTCACCAGAGTTACCTTGGCCGAACCCTCTTCGTAACCGTATAACTTATCTTGCGTGGTAAAAGAATTCTCGATAGAAAGTTCGGTCTGTATGCCCGCTATTCCGGTAAGCCCGCCAGTATAGTTGACTCCGCTAATTTTTGCGGTACTGAAACAATTTCGTATAAGATTTTTCTCTGTATGGATATACCCTGCCAATCCACCGATAAATCTGGACGCATAGAGATCTCCCGTTTCATAATGGGAATCCACAAAGCCCTTGTTGTAGGAATTTAGAATGTAGTTGTTTTGACTGGCAAGACCGATAAGGCCGCCCACGGCCGTAGTCCCGTTGACATAGCCTTCATGAAAAACGTGATCCAAGGTCAAGTGACGCGCATGGCCCACAATGCCGCCGACATACATATCGCCATAGACATAGGAATCCACGAATCCCAAGTTTTTTATGACGGCACGCTGTACTTCGGATTCTCCAAATACCGTATTGATGAACCCCGCAGAAGCATGCGCATCTTTTACAACAACGACAAGCCCGGAAATCACGTGATTCTGGCCATCCAAGGTTCCTTTGAAATAATTGATGGGAGTCCAGAGAGCAAAATCCGATTCTTTTCCGTTAAGGGCAAAATCTGCCGTAAGCACATTGCTATTGATGACAATATCATTGACAATCTTTACGCATAACGCCTCGTTCGTTAAAGATTCATTGCTCCATTGAGCGAATCCGTACAGTTCCTCGGCAGTACCGATTTCGTAGCAGCCATCCACAAGTTTCGGCATTTGCGGCGTTCCCGAATAGGCGGCAAAAGAATTTACCACAAGCGTAATAAATAACAAAACGACAATATAATACTTCATGACATAAACCTCTAAACAAAAGCCTTAGTTTCTACATTACAATTATAAAAAAAAGAATAGGACCGTACAAAGCCAATAGAAACAATTTGTTTGTTTCCTTATTCTTACAAAACCAAGAAATGTTCTTTATCAGGAAGTTTCCGCTAGAGAGGGGAGCGGAAAATCGGCGTTGACGCAATCTCAATTTTATATAAAAAAAGAGAATCCCCACAAAATTATTTTTTGTATATTACACCTTGATCTTTTTAAAAAGGAGTACAAATGAAAAAGTCAATTATTGCAGGAATAAGTGTATTGGCATTGAGTCTTATCGGTTGCGATTTATCGACCGATTCCGATAATGCCGGTAGCAAAGTCAACTACCAGTGTTCCGTTTCTTATAGCGGTCGCGCCTTGGACGTTGTCATTGATCATCCGGATCTCAAACAAACACTTAAGGCTCGCGTTAACTTAGGTGGCGCTGGTGAAGATCCGTTCTACGAAATTGAATCGACATACAGCTACAACACCGCCGAAGAAGCAGAAGCCGCATGCGCCGCCAAGAAAACGGAAATTGAAAACGGTCTCAACTACGTAAAACCAGGCCGTGTAGAATGCGCATCAAATTCGGTGACCACTTACGAATACACCGAAACCAAAGCATCTGATAGCTATCGCGATACCTACCAGAAGAAGTGCGACGATTTTGCAGCAGCCAATCGATAACACAACTCGTATCAACTTTTCAAATACAGGTTCCGCGATTTGCGGAACTTTTTTTGAACCCATCAGCTTTTTGCCCTAATGAGCAGTACAAAAATTATTTCTATATCAAGGGGTTAAAAATTTTTCATCAATTTAGTTTTCTATATTAAGTAAATGTTTTTATGATGAATTTTAAAATTACTCCAATCATTCTTTTAATTATCGCATTGAGTACATCTCACTCATTTGCGATTTCTCTTAACACACCATTAATTCAAACAAATGTATTCAGGGAATCCATGGAAACAAATGTTGATACTTCTAAAGCAGCACCAGACAATGCCTGGAAAGCACTTGTAGT
>JAEEGJ010009373.1_pt1 | contig 26243 bp, 8 predicted proteins | sample 8958761 | NCBI WGS metagenome assembly JAEEGJ01 (sample SAMN16246546, study PRJNA631951) | gut metagenome | biome: gut microbiome; feature: rumen; material: RS-attached | host: Bos | place: Iran: Karaj | collected 2018-10 | reverse complement strand
CAGAAGAGTTACATCTACTATTTGGGCGAGGCGGCCAAGTGCGGTCGCGACATCCTCGCCGACCAGAACTTCAAGTACAACCTTGCGGTTCGCAAGACCATTGAGGCCGTGCTGAACTCGTACAAGGGCGACCGCGAAAGTGAAGATTTCCAGAACTTTGTGGTCTATGCCAAACGCGTGTTCTTCAGCAATGGCATCCATCACCACTATGCCGAGGACAAGTTCTTCCCCGAGATTAGCGAGGCCTATTTTGCCGATTTGGTGAAAGGCAGCGATGCTAGCCTGCTCCCGCTCAACGAAGGCGAGACGGTGGACGATTTCATCGCCTTCCTGACCCCTGTGGTCTTCGACAAAGAATTGTACAAGATGCGTCGCAGCAGCGAGAACGACATCATCGCCAATTCGGCGGTGAACTTCTACGAAGGTGACATCCGAAAAGCCGACGTGGAAGCCTTCTACAACAAGATGCGCAAGCCCAACGATGCCACACCGATTAGTTATGGACTGAACTCCAAGCTGGTGAAGAAAAACGGCAAGATTTATGAAGATGTGTATAAGGCTGACGGTCTGTATGGCGAGGCCATCACGGCTATCATTTGTTGGCTGAAGAAGGCCAACGAAGTGGCGGAGAACGACATCCAGCGCAACTACACGCAGAAACTCATCGATTACTACACAACGGGCGACCTGAAGACCTGGGACGAATACAACGTTGCCTGGGTGCAGGATTCCGTCTCACACATTGACTTTGTAAACGGCTTCATCGAGGATTATAACGACCCGATGGGCATGAAAGCCACTTGGGAAGCTATCGTCGATTACAAAGACCTTGAAGCTACCGTCCGTTCCAACACCATTAGCGAGAACGCCCAATGGTTTGAGGACAACTCACCCGTCGACCCGCGTTTCAAGAAAGAGGAATGCAAGGGCGTGTCTGCCAAGAGCATCATCGTCACCACGCTGGGTGGCGACTGCTTCCCCTCTCCCCCGATTGGCATTAACCTGCCCAATGCCGACTGGATTCGCAAAGATTATGGCTCCAAGTCGGTGACCATCACCAACTTGATGGAAGCCTACGACAAGGCCGCTGACGAATGTCCGAGGAGTGCTTTGCAGGAGTTTGCCTATTCGCAAGAGGAAGTCGACCTTTGCAAAAAGTACGGCTCGGATGCCGACGTGGTGCATACCAACCTGCATGAGTGCCTCGGCCACGGTTCGGGCAAGCTTTTGCCTGGCACACAGCCTGGTGCCTTGAAGGAGTTCAGCTCAACGCTTGAAGAAGCCCGCGCCGACCTCTTCGGCCTGTATTATCTGGCCGATCCGAAGATGGTGGAGTTGGGCGTTATGCCTGACGCAGAGGCTTATAAGGCTGAATACTGCTCTTATATCCGCAACGGCATGATGTCGCAGCTGGCTCGTGTGGAACTGGGCAAAGACGTCACCGAGTCGCACATGCAGAACCGTAAACTCATCTCCGAATGGTGCTACGAGAAAGGCAAGGACGCCAACGTCATCGAGAAGAAGGTGGAGAACGGCAAGACCTATTATGTCATCAACGATTTCGAGGCTTTACGTGGTCTTTTTGGCGAACTATTGGCAGAGATTCAGCGCATCAAAAGCGAGGGTGATTATGCCGCTGGCAAGGCCATCGTGGAGAAATATGCTGTGAAGGTCGACCAAGATTTGCACAAGGAAGTCAAGGAACGTTACAACGCCTTGGGGCTGAAGCCTTACGGAGGCTTTATCAATCCTGAAATCGTCCCCGTTGTGGAAAACGGCGAGGTGGTTGACTACAAGGTCGAATATCCCTCCGATTTTGTGGCACAGCATCTGAAATACGGCAAAGAATACAGTTTTCTGAAGGCTGAACATTGATTTTTTTCTACTTTTCAAGAAAAAAACATCCTAGTTTCCAAAAAAGTGCGTATTTTTACGCACTTTTTTATTTTTATATACCAACAAGGATATTCAATAATAAAATAAACAGACCTATGAGAATCAATTTCCGTATCATTTCGGCTGCCATTCTGCTGCTTTCGGCGATGGCCCTGAATGCGCAGACACGCGACTTCAGCTTCAACAACACTGCCCAGAAAGAGGGTCTCTCCGTAGAGAGCAACACCCGCTCGGGCATCACCATGCGCCATGCCTTCAAACAGGTGAGCATCGTCAACATCACCGACAACGGCTATACTGGTGATATCGTCCAAGGCGGTTCAGGCATCTGCCTGCCAGCCAACGCAGGCGAGCCCGACCTGCCCGCTTTCAGCCGCTTCGTGGCCATCCCCAACGGCGCCACCGCCCACGTCGAGATGGGTTACCGCAGCATGACTACCGTCCAAAACGTCGACCTGATGGCCGCTGCGCCGCTCAAGTTCGACACCGACGACAGTCCCAACACATATGAACGCAACTCGAGCATCTACAACAAGGATGCTTTCTTCCCCGAACAACCTGTCACCGTGTCGGAGCCTTTTTCCTTGCGTGGTGTTCAGACCGTAGCCGTTACCGTGGTGCCTTACCAGTACAACCCCGTCACAAAAGAGCTGCGCATCTACGACGACCTCCAGTTCGGCATCAGCTTCGACGGCGGCAATGGCGAGTTTGGCGATAACCGCCTTCGTTCGCCCTATTGGGATCCCATCCTCATGCAGAACTTGGCCAACTATAACCAACTGCCCGTCATCGACTACGAGGCGCGCATGCAGGAATGGGTCAACAACCGCCCCACGGGTTGCGAATACCTCATCGTCATTCCCAACAATGAGAGTTTCCGCACCTACGCTAACCAATTGATGGAATACCGCATCAAGCAGGGCATCCTTACCGAGGTGAAGAGTTTGAGCGATATGGAATGTACCAATACCAACCAAATGAGCAGCTATTTCCACAATGCCTATAACACTTGGGACATCCCACCCGTCGCCGTCCTTCTCTTGGGCGACCACAACAGCAACATGAGTGTCGGCATCCCAGCGGAATATACCTACCACTCATCGAGTTACGGCAACTGCATCACCGACAACGGCTATGCTGACGTCGATGGCGATAACTTACCCGAGATGGCCTTCTGCCGCCTTGTGGCCGCTAACGCCAACGAAGCCCAGATGATGGTGAGCAAACAGCTCGAATACGAATACACCAACCCCAACATGAACGCTTCCACCTACGACCAACCCATCACCGCCCTCGGCTGGCAGACCGAGCGTTGGTTCCAAATTTGCTCTGAAGTCGTAGGCGGCTACTGGCGTGACCATGGCAAGAACCCCGTCCGTATCAATGCCATCTATAGCGGCAACCCCGGCAACATCTGGTCAAGCAACCAAAACACCTCCATGGTGGTCAACTATTTCGGCCCCAATGGACTCGACTACATCCCACAAACTCCCTCCGAGTTGGGTGGCTGGACAGGTGGAACGGCAGCGCAGGTTGTGAATGCCGTCAACAATGGCGCCATGCTGCTGCAACACCGCGACCACGGCTACTACCAAGGCTGGGGCGAACCCGATTTCAGCACCAGCAATGTGAGCCAAATGAACAACACGGGCAAACTCACCTTCGTGAACACCATCAATTGCCAGACGGGTACATTCGACCACACTCCCGAATGCCTCATCGAGGCCTTCATGCGCCGCACCTACAACAACCAGAATGCCGGTGCCGTAGGTTGCATCGGACCCACGCAGACCTCCTACTCTTTCGTCAACGACGCCTACGCTTGGGGCATGTACGACCAATACGACCCGCAGTTCATGCCCGATTATGGCCCTTACGCTGAGTATGAAGGCAACTGGAGACCTGCCTTCGGTAACGTGGCCGGCAAATACTTCTTGGCTCAAAGTAACTGGCCTTACAACGTCCAGAACAAGGCCATCACATACAAGATGTTCACTGCCCACTGCGACGCCTTCTTGACACTATACACGCAGGTACCCACCGCAATGACCGTCACCCATCCCTCGCAAATCACCGCCGCCACCACGAGCATCAACGTGACTGCCCCGCAAGGTGCCGTCATCGCCCTGACTCGCAACAACAATATTCTCGCCGTAGCCACCGCCACCGGCAACTCACAAAACATCACTTTCCAGGCACAGCCTTCCAACTCCAACATCACCATCGTGGCCACCAAACAAGACCGCTTGCGTTATGTAGGCACTATCCACGTCATCAGCGAGCCCAACCTCGCCGTGACAGAAATCACTTTGAATGACGCTAGCGGCAACGGTCAACTCGAATACGGCGAACAGTCATCGTTCAACATCGCCATCAAGAACGTGGGCGACATTGGCTCCAACGCGGGCACAGCTACCCTCACCACCGCCAACCTGCCCTACGTCACCATCAACAACGGCACGGCCTCACTGCCAGCCTTGAATCCCAACCAAAGCACTACTTTGAGCAATGTATTCGACATCACCGTGTCGAACACCATCCCCGACAACACACGTATTAGCTTCACCCTCAACATGAACGATGGCAGCCACAACTGGTCGTACGACTTCAACTTCAATGCAGCTGCACCCCTCCTGAAAGTCCATGACCAAATGACCATCGATGACACAGGTAGTCGTGGCAACGGCAACGGACGCCTCGACCCAGGCGAGACCGCCGACCTCATTTTCAGCTACAGCAACAACGGCGGCGCTGGGGCCAACAACGTAGTGGCCACACTCGGCACCGAAATACAGCAATACATCACCATCATCAGTCCCGCTATCACCACACCTACTGTTGCTTCCGGACAATCCGTTGAAGTGTCTTATACTGTCAGTGTGTCGGCTACCATGCCGAAGGGCGAGGAAGCTATCCTGAACTTGTCGGTCGTTGCTGAAAGCTACAGCGACAACCAGACCTTCAGCCACCGCGTCGGCCTTGAGATTGCCAACTTCGAGCAAGGCTTGGATGGCTTCGAATGGGAGAACGACCCGCAGCATCCGTGGATCGTCACCACCACCGACCCATACAATGGTTCCTTCTGCTTGCAGTCCGGTACCATCGGCCACAATGAGACCTCAACCTTGAGCCTGCAATACAATGTGGAGAATCTCACCGACGAAATCCGTTTCTACAGAAAGACCGACAGCGAATTGAACGGCGATTACCTGCGTTTCTACATCGACGGCACGATGATGCAGGAATGGTCAGGCACACTCAACTGGCGGGAAGCGTTCTTCCCCGTGACGCAAGGCGAACACACCTTTAGCTGGGTCTATGAGAAAAACACCAGCGGCACCAATGGACAAGACCACACTTGGATTGACGACATCCTCTTCCCCGTGAAGCACATCAGCTTCGCCTGCAACGCCGGTGCTGATGCCGACCATTGCCAAGAAGCCGTGACGCTTGAGGCTGCAGCCGTGGGTTATGAAACCCTGCTTTGGACCACATCGGGCGATGGCACCTTCAGTGCAACCGATATCATTGACCCAGTATACACCCCAGGAGAACAAGACCTTTTCAACGGCGTGGTCACTCTGACCCTCACTGCCACCAATGAACAAGGTGAAACGCTCTCTGACGATGTCATCATCCACTTCCACCAAGCCGCCAGCATTGAGTTAGATGAAGAAGGCGAAGTGTGCGAAGGCAATGACTTCAACCTCACTGCCTCTGTCAACGAGGCGGACATCGCCGATTGGGAGACCAACGGTGACGGTACCTTCAGCAACCGCACTACCGTTGAGACCACCTACACGCCTGGCGAGCAAGACATTGCCAACGGCAGCGTCATCTTGTCACTCAAGGCCATGTCGCCTTACGACTGCGGCGATGCCACAAGCGAGCTTCTGCTGACCATCCACCCCATCGAGCGCACCGAATTCAATATGGAAACCTGCGGCAGCTACAACTGGAACGGTGTGGAATACAGCGAAGAAGGCGACTATGAGCAGACACTCCAAAGCGTCTACGGCTGCGACAGCATCGTCACCATGCACCTTGCCCTTATCGATGCTTACTACACCGAGGCCGAAATGACTGCCTGCGACAGCTACGAATGGGCAGGCGAAATCTTCACTGTGAGCGGCGACTACGAGCATACCTTCACCTCTATCCACGGCTGTGACTCCACAGTGGTGATGCACCTCACCCTCTACACAAGTGACCAAATCGAGTTCTCTGAAATTGTCTGCGACAACTACACCTGGAATGGCATCGAATACACTGAAAGCGGCGACTACGAACAGGTGTTCACCAACGCCATGGGCTGCGACAGCATTGTAGCCTTGCACCTCACCATCAATCATGCCCCCGAAATGCTGACCCTCAATGGAGAGACCCTCATCGACGCCTACCAATACCCAACTAACACCTACACTATCGACGGTAACACCAACGAAGCTGCTCTGCAATGGAGCATCGAACCCGAAGAGGCGGGCACGATGGAAGCCGAAGGCGATGCTGCCACTATCGCTTGGAATGTCGCATTCTCGGGCGAGGCCGTCATCAAGGCAATTGCCCAAAACGACTGTGGCGAGGCCGAGGTGGAATTGGCCGTAAGCGTGGTAACAGGCGTGGAGGAACACAACATCAACGCCAATGTCTACCCCAACCCGACTAACGGCATCATCAGCGTGGAGGCCGAGGGCATGAAACGTGTCACTGTGAGCAATGCACTCGGACAAATCCTTGTTGACGAAGCGATTGAAAGCAACGCGACGCAACTCAACTTAAGCCAGTTTACTCCTGGAACTTACCTTGTGCGCGTCTATACCCACAATGGAACCGCCCTGAAAAAAGTGAATGTTATTAGATAATTCTGAAATACCCAAGCCATGAAAAAGCTGATTTTCGCCATCGTGTTGTTGGCCCTCATCCCGATACGGCACTTCGGGCAAACCCCTTATCGGCAATATGCCGATGACGGCATCATGCTGAATTTCTTCGAAATCGGCAACCCCGACTTCAGATTGTACCTGTTGTACAACCTAGAAATTAACGACGAGTATTCCCTTTTGGCGGAGGAAACGTATGGATTGTTCCTCGTCAATCCAACAGAAGAGAATCTTGACGGCAACTTCTTTGACACCTTCGAATCCTTCTACAACAGCACTTACATTGATTTCAGGTTAATTGATAAGGTAGACCTTTATGATCTTGTCCCACAATGGAAAGAAAGCGTTCCATCTATGTTTTTCGCCTCAATTACCATGGACATTGCATTAAACAGGGCTACAACCGAAAACAACCATTGCGTGGATTCCAACCCGTTCTGCACCTCCGATGTCATCCAATTTCAGGCCGCCAACACGTCTCAAACAGCTGACCAGCTTGAAAGTGATCCTTTTGACGATGGCTGTATCGGCAGTTCTTACAATCCTTCCTGGTATCACATGAGAATTAACACGCCAGGACAGTTCATCATCCACATGGAAGGCCACGACCCCGATTATGGTACAAACAGAGACATCGATTTCTGCATGTGGGGCCCTTTCGACGACCCAACTTCACCTTGCGTACTCCAATTAACCGGAGATAAAATCATCGACTGCAATTATTCCTCAAGCTATTCTGAAGACATCTATTTAGGTTTCCCAGAAAGCCAGCACCAACACCAAGCTAATCATGGCACCGTCAATTACCACATGCCAGAGACTGGGGAGTATTACATCCTGATGATTACCAACTATTCGCGCGAGCCTTGCGTCATCACCTTCACTAAAACTGAAGGTTCAGGCCCCGGCACCACGGACTGCGGCATCCTGCCCGGCATCGCCGCCAACGACGGCCCGTATTGTGTCGGCGAGACCATCCACTTGTCCGTCACAACCCAAGCTGGCGCCACCTACAGTTGGACGGGGCCAAACGGTTTTACCTCCAACGTACAGAACCCCTCCATCCCCAACTGCACCTTCGAAATGGGGGGCACCTACACTTGTGTCACCACCGTTGACGGGCAAACCACCTCTGGTTCCACTGAAGTCATCGTGTATGCCGAACCTGTCGCTAACTTCAACGCCACCACAGTTTGCGAAGGCGAAGCCACCCAATTCACCAGCACCGCCAGCACCGAGCCGTCGGGCCAAGAAATCACAGGATACTATTGGGATTTTGGCGATGGTGAAACCTCTGAAGAACAAAATGTTTCGCACACCTACGCCTCGGCTGGTGAATACGAAGTGACACACGCTGTAGTAACCGGCGACGGCCGCTGCTCTGACGAAATCACGCAAACCGTTTTGGTGGTCGCCATCCCCGAAGTGACCGTCACCGCCAGTCCCAGTTCGGTGATTTATGGCGGCATAGCGACCCTCACCGCCATCGTGAGCACGCCAGGAAACTTCACCTTCCATTGGGAACCCGCCAACATGGTCACCAATCCCAACAGCCAGACGACACAGACCGTCATGATCGAGGAGACGCAAGTCTTCACCGTCACCGTCACCAACACCTTGGGCGATTGCTCCACCACGATGCAAGTTACCGTCAACATGGCTGGCTCTAACCTGACCGCCACCGCTACTGCTGATGCCTACGAAATCTGCGAAGGTGGCTCAACGACCCTGCACGCCAATCCCGTTGCAGGCACAGGCACCTACACCTACAGTTGGTCGCCCGCAGGCACCTTGAGCGGCACTTCCATCCAAAATCCCGTAGCCACACCGCCCGTTGGCTCCACCACTTACACCTGCGTCGTCGGTGACGGTCTGACCACTCAAGAAGTCAACGTGACCATTGTGGTGCATCCTAATGAAGCGTCGGACACCTATGCAGAAATCTGCGAAGGTGGCACTTATAACTTCTACGGCCAAAGCATCAACACCGCCGGCAACTATAACCATACCCTTCAGACCCAATATGGCTGCGACAGCCTCGTCACGCTGCACCTTACCGTCAATCCCGTTATGGAGACCGATTTCTACGTCAACGACGACGAGGTTTGCGACAGCTACCCGTGGGCTGGCGAAGAATTCACCACAAGCGGCGAATACACGCGCACCTTCACCACCCAGCAAGGCTGCGACAGCATCGTCACCCTGCACCTCCAACTCGAATACACCCCCGACCCCATCGAAATCTACCCCACCGACCCCGACAACGTATACCCCCATTGGGTCGTGACCGCCACCGAATTCCAAATCAACGCTTACGAGTTCGGCATCTACGAGCAAGGCCACCCCTACACTTGCCATTGGGACTCCATCGCATGGTCCTTCGAAAATCCCAACATCGAATGGTTCCTTGAGCCCGACACTACTAGTATTCCTGTGGGAAAGAAGTGCAAAATCTATATTTTGAATTTTGTGGAAGATACCGTCTGGGTTCGCACCACGATCTACAACCGTTGCGCCCCGCAAGGCATAAGCCAACGTTACTGGTTCATTTGCTCGTTCTACGGCGTCGATGAGTTTGGCACTTCGACAGGAACGGGAACCGCAAAACTTAATGTCGCTCCCAATCCCAACAACGGTCAAATGACACTCCATTTCGAGAACCTCACCGGCAAGATTGACCTGAAAGTGTATGACATGACAGGCAAGCTCATTGACCAAATTGAGACAGAAGGAGGCGAGCTGCAGTACACCATGAAGGGACGCACGCAAGGCATTTACTATTTCTTGGCTACGGGCAAAGAAGGCACCGTTGCCAAGAAAGTCATTGTCCGCTAACCAAGCCTTTTTATGAAAAAAAGTACTATTTTGATTTTATTGATAGCCGTCTTGTTTATGCCGACGGCCCTAAGCCAGAACACCTCCACACAAGGGAAGGAGTTCTGGCTTTCCTTTATGCACAATGGCTTCCGTGACCACACCAGCGGCGGTTGGGTTACTACACAGGTACTCATTAGTGCCAAGCGGAGCTGTTCGGGTACCGTCAGCAACCCGTTGACAGGATGGTCGCAGAACTTCACTGTCAGTGCCAACAACATCACCACCGTCAACATTCCGGAAGCGCAAGGCTACCACGATGCCAACAACTACGAACAGATTTCGAACAAGGCCATCAAAGTCTTGGCCAACGACACGGTTTCGGTGTATTGCACCAACATCGCTTGGGTCTCTTTCGATGCTTCCTTTGTGCTGCCCGTCGAGAGCTTGGGCGACGAATACATCATCCAAAGCTACGACCAATCCGTTGCGGGAAGCACCAACGGCTACGTCACGAACAACGAGACCAGCGCCTTCGTCATCGTGGCGACGGAAAACAATACGCAGGTCAACATCACCCCATCGGTGGCAACCCTCGGCGGACATGCAGCCAACAGCACCTTTACCGTGAACCTCAACGCAGGTCAAACCTACCATGTGAGGTCGGTTAGAACAGGCAGCACGCGCGACTTCAGCGGCACACGCATCGTCACAGCAGGACAAAAGAAAATCGCTGTCTTCAACGGCAATACCTTGACCTGCATTCCCATCACCATGGGCAACGGCTACGACCAAGTGTTTGAGCAGGCCATGCCTTTGCGCTCATGGGGCAAGGAGTTTTGCGTGACCAGCTCAAGCCAACGCAACCGCGACTTCATCAAAGTCACGTCGAGCGAGAACAACAACGTCATTCGCAAAAATGGCAACATCATTGCCACGTTGCAGGCCTTCCAATCGTACACCTTCGACATGCAAGAAACCGAGCGCTCATGTTTCATCCAAGCCACCGAGCCTTGTGCCGTCTACCTGTACAACAACTCCAGCTATGACCAGAACCCCAGCGGCGGTTTTGGCGACCCTTCCATGGTGTGGATTGCACCCGTCGAGCAAAAGATTGACGAGGTGACCTTCACCACGTTCAACGATGCCAACATCAACATCACGTTCCACTGCGTCAACATCATCGTCAGCACGGCGGATGTCAACAGCGTCTACTTGGACAACACCCTAATCCCCTCCTCCGACTTCTCCCCTGTCAACGGTAACTCGCAATACAGTTTCGCCCGAAAAACCATTTCTCATGGTGTACACCAACTGCGTTGCAACGGCGGGCTCAACGCCCATGTCTACGGTTTCGGCTCGGCCAAGGGCTACGCTTATCTCGTCGGATCGAAAACCGAGAACCTGCAGCCGCCTTTGGTGGCCAACGACGGTCCCTATTGCGTTGGCGAGACCATCCACCTCTATGCCAACGGACATGCTGGCTCGACCTACAGCTGGACAGGTCCCAACAACTTCTCCTCCACCTTGCAGAACCCTGTAATCCCCAATGCCACTATGGCTATGTCGGGCATTTACACCTGCACCATCCAATGGCAAGACCAAACCAACAGTGCCAGCACCGAGATACACGTCGGGGCACAAGCCCTCTGCGACTTCACCTACACCACCGTCTGCAAAGGCACCCCGACCCAATTCACCAGCACTACCACCACCAACCCACCAGGGCAGAACATCACGCGCTACAAATGGAACTTTGGCGATGGGCAGGAAGGTTCAGGCCAAAGCGTAACGCACACCTACGCCGAAGCAGGCAACTACCAAGTGACCCACATTGCCACCACCGAGGGCAATTACTGCACTGGCACGAAGACTTACACCGTACCCGTATATGCCACGCCCGTGCCTGTCATCATTGCCAACCCGTTCATTATCAACTACGGCGGTACCTCCAACCTGACCTGCAACGCGGGAGCACAAGGCTCATTCACCTTCCACTGGGAACCTGAAGACAAAGTAGTCAGTCCCAACGCACAAGTGACGCAAACCGTACCGCTCTTCGAGACGACTACCTTCACCTGCACCGTCACCAATCCACAGGGCGACTGCACCGGCACAGCGCAAGTTACCGTGAGCATGGAAGGTTCCGGCATGACGGCCCTCATCAGCGCCGACCAAACCGAACTCTGCGAAGGCCAGTCTACCCAGCTCCACGCCACCCCTTCGGGCGGCAGCGGCAACTACACCTTCAGTTGGACTCCCGCCAACACCCTTAACGACCCCAACATTGCAGACCCCATAGCCACACCTCCCGTCGGCAGCACCACCTATACCTGCCACATCAGCGACGGTGTAAGCTCAATGGACCTCAACATCACCATTGAGGTGCATCCCGTGGGCGAGTCGGACATATTTATCTCGATTTGCCCCAGCGAAAGCTACGACTTTTTCGGCGAACTCATCTCCCAACCCGGGATTTACGACCACACCATCGAGACCCAACTCGGCTGCGACAGCATCATCCACCTACATCTGGAGCATTACGAAACCTACGAGACTACCATCACCGACCGTTTCTGCCAAGGCGACACCTACAACTTTTACGGCACACCCATCAACAGCCCAGGATATTACTACCACACGTTGGAAGCGATGAATGGCTGCGACAGCGTCATCAAGCTTAATCTCATCCAAAACCCGAGCTATGACGAGCATCTTTACGAGTCGACCTGCGCCAACGGCATCGGTTATTACTTCAACGGCACCTACTACACCGAGGAAGGCAACTATGTCTATAATGGCCAAACCGCACTTGGCTGTGACAGTATCGTCACCTTGCACTTGACACTGACCGAGTTCAACACCAAGACTTACAACGTGGCCGTTTGCGACCGCGACTACACTTGGCCTTCGAATGGCCAAACATACACGGAAACAGGCATTTACTACGACACTTTGCACTACGAAAACGCTTGTGACAGCGTGTTGACGCTCAACCTGCAAATCGGTACAAGCGACCACATTGATCTGCACGTCAACGCTTGCGACACTTACCATTGGGTAAATACCATCTACGGTGTCGACATGACCTTTGAGCAAAGCACCACCTACACGCACCATTACCTGAACGACGAGGGTTGCGACAGCGAGGTGACGCTCTACCTCAACATCATCGACCACGACGAGACCGAGCTCTTCATTCCCGAAGACGAAAGCTGCGACGAATACTATTGGAATCCGCAAGGCCATGAAATCCTTGACAGCAACTTCGACGAACTTACCGTCACGGAATCAGGCACTTACTGGCGCACTTACAAGAACAATGCCGGCTGCGACAGCATCGTTACGATACACATCGACATGGACTACATGCCAACGCCATCCGACATCTTCCCGATGGATCACGAGAACCCTGCCCCGCACTGGGTCATCACAGCCACCGAATTCCAAATCAATTCTTATGACTTCAACCTTTGGGAGACTGCACATCCCGCTACTTGCATCTGGGACACCGTCGAATGGAGCTGCGACGAGGCTCCGAGATGGGTCATAGAACCTTTGGACAGCCACGGTAAGAGCTGCCGCGTGTATGTGCTCAACCGCGTGGAAGACACCGCTTGGCTTCGCGCCCGCGTCTATAACCGTTGCACTGGCGAAGAAGGCGTCATGCAGAAATACTGGCTCCTTTGCTCATTTTACGACATTGAAGAAAACATTGCTTCAACAACCGCAACACCATTCGACTTTAGCGTGGTACCTAACCCTAACAACGGTCAAATGACCATCGGTTTCGAGAACCTCACTGGCAAAGTCGACATGAAAGTGTACGACATGACAGGCAGCCTCATCGACCATTTCGAGACCTACAACGATGATGCACACCACATATTGACCTACAACATGAAAGGTCGTTCAGAAGGCATCTACTGTTTCGTAGCCACAGCCAAAGAAGGCATGGTGGCCAAGAAAGTGATTATTCAACCGTAAGCTGACTTACAATTTAGAACCGTTACCTGACATGAAACACTTCAGACACACATTAATATTAATTGCGGCATGTCTATTGTCTGTTCCAGCCGCTTTTTCGCAAGATGTCTCAACACAAGGCACTGAGTTTTGGGTATCCTTTATGAGCAATGGCTACAAAGTCCACATTGATGAGATTTGGTTGCGCATACAACTGCTTATCAGCGCAAAAAACGCATGCAGTTGCACTATCGCCAATCCACGCACGGGCTGGCAACAATCATTTGACATTGAAGCCAACGGCACCTATTTGTACGACAACATCGATGAGCAACAGGCATACATAGAAATGACCGAGGCCGAAATGGTCCTGGACAAGGGTCTCCTCATCACTTCCACGGATACCGTTTCCGTGTATTGTTCCAATATCGCAATATATTCTTTCGACGTTTCATACGTCATGCCCACTGAAAGCTTGGCCGATGATTACATCATCCAAACCTACGACCAATCCAACAACTACAACTTCGAAACCAGCGCTTTCTTGATTGTTGCCACAGAAGACAACACCACGGTTGACATCACCCCTGCTTGTGCCACCTTGAGAGGAAGACCAGCAGGCGAAACCTTCACCATCACCATGAACAGAGGGCAAAGCTATCAAGTCAGGTCAACCAACACTTCGTATGAATCCCGTGATTTGAGCGGCTCTCGCGTCACGGCTAGAGATTGCAAGAAAATCGCAGTGTTCAACGGCAACAACCTCACTACGGTACCTTTCACGTACGATTTCGATGCCGACTGTGTTTTCGAACAGGCTATGCCCGTCCGTTCCTGGGGAAAACGCTTTATCGTCACCTCTTCGTTGGGACGCAACCAAGACTATGTCAAAATCACTTCATCAACCAACGACAACGAAATCCTCAAAAACGGACAACATCTTTGCACCCTAAACGCCAACCAATCCTACACATTCCCTTTAAGCAGCAACGACAAATCATGCTATTTGGAAGCCAATGGAAGCTGTGCCGTGTATTTGTACAACACGAGTGCTCCCAACCACGGCACGGGTGCCCCATCCATGATATGGATTGCCCCACTTGAACAGCGTATCGATGAGATTACTTTTTCCACCTTTAATTACGACCACCCCTACGCAAACATCAATATGCATTATGCGAACATTATCGTACATAAAGACGATGTCGGACATGTCTATCTTGACGGCGAGCTGCTACCCGTTTCCCTGTTTGAGGATGTAACAGGCAACGATGATTACTGTTTCTTCCGAAATTCCATCGAACACGGTGTACATCATCTGACTTGCGAAAAAGGACTCAACGCACACGTATATGGTTTCGGAGAAGCAAGGGGCTATGCCTACATGGTAGGATCAAGAGCAAAAGACCTTAGCACGTCTCTTACCATCAATGATTTAACCATACAATCCAACGACGACTTCCAGTATTGCGTAGAAGAGCCCATCACATTCGAAGCCGAAGTGAACTATCAGAACTACAGGTTGTTGTGGGACTTTGGCGACGGCACGACCAGTACTGAAAACCCTGTCGCCCATACCTACCACGACAAGGACATCTACGCTGCCAGCCTCATCGTTAGTGTTGACGAAATCAACTGCCAATCGACAGCTATCGACACCACCTTGTTTTATATCAACACCACGCAACAATACATCATCGAGAGCGACGAAATTTGTGCCGGCGCGTTATATACGGGTCACGGATTCAACAATGTGCTTATCAACAACGACACCATCTTGGCCCGGATACAAGACAATGTCAGCTTCCCCGAATGTAAAGACAGCCTTTTGGTCTACATTGCGGCACATCCTAATTACCATACCCTCATCAACGACAGCCGCTGTTGGCATGGCACAGCAGACATCTACAGAGACCACGGCTTCAACGTTGAATACAACCAGCCAGGCGAATACGATCGTCAACTTAACCTAACATCCACCAACGGTTGTGATAGCATCGTCACCTTGCACCTCACTGTGACCGACCAAATCGCACATGAATTTGAGCATTACGAATGTAGCAGCAGCTATGTTTGGGACGGAACCACATACTACGAGACAGGCATCTACGAAAAAACATACCTTTCATCAGAAGGCTGCGACAGCATCGTCACCCTGCACCTGACCCTAAAACAACCGCAACACACCAGCTTCGACACCATCACCTGTGGCATTTTCCACTGGAACGGACAAGACTACACGACCAGCGGCACCTATCAACAAACCTTCACGACATACGACGGCTGCGACAGCATCGTCGACTGCACACTGATTATCTCGGGCAGTATGGAAGGCTCGACCGTTTCCATTGATGAATGCGATTCCTACTATTGGATTGACTCAACGTACACGATTTCAGGAAATTACGAAAAAGTCATTTCATCCACTTTGGGATGCGACAGCACCATCCACCTCAACCTCAATCTGCAATACACCCCCAACCCCACTGAAATCCATTCCGTCGACACTACCAACCATAGCCCGCATTGGGTCATCACAGCAACGGAATTCCAAATCAACGCATACGAATTCAAGATTGAGGATTACAATAGCGTTTGCCAATGGGACTCCATCACATGGCAGTTCGAGGATCCCTCCGTCCAATGGCGTCTTGAACCCGACACAAGCACCATGCCTGCGGGCAAAAGATGCAAAATGTCTGTCGTGAATTACATTGAAGACACCATTTGGCTCCATACCACCATCTATAACAGATGTGCCCCGCAAGGCATAAGCCAACGCTATTGGTTCGTCTGCTCGTTCTATGGCATGGATGAGTTTGGCACTTCGACAGCATCGGGAACGGCAAAACTTGAAGTCGCTCCCAATCCGAACGAGGGCCAAATGACACTCCATTTCGAGAACCTCACCGGCAAGGGAGACATGAAAGTGTACGACATGACAGGCAACCTCATTGACCATGGCGAGACCTATAGCGATATTGCACACAACGCATTGACTTACAACCTAAAAGGCTGTTCGGATGGCATCTACTTTTTCGTTGCCACGGCCAAAGAAGGCATGGTGGCGAAGAAGGTGGTGATTAAACGGTGAAATAAAGTGGTTTAACCAACTTTTTTTCTTTATTTTTTTCGATTTTGCTGCGTTTTTGGGAAAATTTTCTATATTTGGCGGCTTATAGTTGGCATTTTTTTGGTGTCCAACATAGCAAAAGTTAGTTATTATATTGACAGTCAAATATTTGATAAACAAATAAACAGCAACAATACGATGAGCAAGTTCTTGAAAACCTTACTGGTTGTCCTTGTGCTTTCCATAGTCCCGATGAGGCACTATGCGCAACAACCACAGTTCACCAACAGCGAGCCGACCATCAGCGTCGACATCACCAACATCAGTCTCTTCGACGAGCGCATTTTCTTCCTCTACCACTTGGTTGGCGACAGCCGCTTCGACGTAGTTGTAGGCGAGCAAGACGGCATCTTCGTCGTCAGCGCGGACGAAGCCTTCGACGGCATCGACCTGCACGAGGCTTTCGCCGACTTCCGCGATCATAACGCCCAGCAGTTCGCGCTGATGAACAAGGAAGAGGCTGCTGAAATTTGCCGCACATACAAGTCACAGTTGCCCACCGAATTCATCGCTTCGTTGATGATGGATTATTACATCCAATCGAGGCAGAACAATACCTGCGCCAATGCCGATCCCTTCTGCACCGACAACGGTATGTATGAGTTCCCTGCCGGCGTGAATGCAGGTAGCGGCGAGGCGGGCCCTGACTACAGCTGCCTCTACACAACGCCTAACCCTGCTTGGTACTATATGCGCATACTGAACCCAGGAAATATCGATATCTACATGTACAGCACGCCAAGTGTAGACATCGATTTCTGCTGCTGGGGGCCCTTCACTGACCCGACAACACCATGTCCCAACGGTTTGACTTCCAACAAGGTAGTCAGCTGCAGCTATGCTGCTGCCCACACCGAGCACTGCCTAATTCCTGCCTCGGCTCAAACGGGTGAGTATTATATCCTTGTCATCACCAATTACTCCAACCAAACGACCAATATCTCTTTCAGTAAGGTGGCCGGCACAGGCACGACCGACTGCGGCATCATGCCACCCTTGGTCAACAACACAGGCCCGTACTGCGTGGGTGAGACGATTTACCTGACCGCTGAAGGACAAGCGGGTGCCACTTTCAGCTGGACAGGCCCCGCCAACTTTAGCTCGACCCAACAGAACCCCACCCGTCCAAACTGCACGATGAACATGGCTGGCACTTACACCTGCACCATCTCCGTGGGCAGCCAATCGAACAGTGCAACGACCGATGTGGTCATCCATCCCATGCCTACTGCCAACTTCAATTATTCCTCGGTTTGCGTAGGCAATGCCACCCAGTTTACCAGCACCTCCACCACCAACCCTTCGGGACAGCCCATTAGCAGCTACAACTGGAACTTCGGTGACGGCCAAACCGGCCAAGGCCAAACCGTATCCCATACCTACCAAAATGCCGGCACCTACCAAGTAACCCTTACCGTCTCGACAGGCGGCCATTGCACCAGTCAAAAGACACAAAGCGTTCCCGTGTATGACTTGCCGACATGCAACTTCACCTACACCACTGTTTGCCAAGGTACGCCCACACAGTTCACCAGCACGGCATCCTCGGCACCAGGCAATCCCATCACAAACTACCAGTGGAACTTCGGCGACGGCCAGACCGGACAAGGCCAAACGGTGAATCACACCTACGCGCAAGCGGGTACCTACCAAGTGACCCACACCGTACAAACTAGCGGCTCTTGCTCCAGCCAAAAGATACAAAGCGTTCCCGTCAATGCGCAACCCGCCCCAACCGCCACCGCCAGTCCCAACACGGTGATGTATGGCGGCACAGCCTCATTGACCGCCAATGCCAACGCTCAAGGTTCCTTTAATTTCCACTGGGAACCCGCCGACAAAGTGGTGAACCCCAACAACCAAACCACGATGACCGTGCCGCTGTATGAGACGACGACCTTCACCGTCACTGTCACCAACCCACAAGGCGGCTGCTCTGGCTCAACACAGACCACCGTAGCTATCGAAGGCTCCAACATGACCGCCAATGCCACCGCCGACCAAAACGAGTTGTGCGAAGGCGAGTCAACCACGCTCCACGCCCATCCTGCGGGAGGCACCGGCAACTATACCTTCAGTTGGACCCCAGCCAACACACTCAACAACCCGAACATCCAAGACCCAGTGGCCACACCTCCGCTCGGCACGACCACCTACACCTGCCATGTCAGCGACGGCCTGTCGAACCAAGATGTCAGCGTGACCCTCGTAGTGCATCCCCATGTGGAATCGGACCTCAACGTGAGCATCTGCCCCGACGACACCTATAACTTCTTCGGTGAAGAACTCTCGCAAGAGGGCAACTATGACCACACCATTGAGTCACAATACGGCTGTGACAGCACCATCCACCTGCACCTCACCTACCACGAGACATACGAAACCCCCATCACCGACCACTTCTGTCAAGGTGACACCTACAATTTCTTCGGGCAGCAATACAACAGTGCCGGTATCTACTACCACACCTTGGAAACCGTTCATGGTTGCGACAGCACAATCAAGCTCAACCTTGTGCAAGACCCAAGCTACACCTATTATCCGATTGAATCGACTTGTGAAGGCGGACCAGGTTTCCTCTTCGACGGAGAATACCTACAGCCCAGTACCTATCCATACACCTTCGCCTACGAAACCGTGGCGGGCTGCGACAGTATCTACATCATACAAGTCAACGAATCGGAATACAACTCCAAGAACTACAACGTGTCGATTTGCGCCACCGAGTACACTTGGCCCTCCAACGGCCACACCTACTACGAGACTGGCGTCTACTACGACACCTTGCACTATGAAGGTTCATGCGACAGTACTCTCATCCTCAACCTTGAACTGCGTCCGAGCTTCGATACGGATGTGGTAACCACCAGCTGCGATACCTACCATTGGAAGAACGACGAATACAATGTCGACATGATCTTCGAACACAGCACCACTTACACACACCACTACACCAACATCTACGGTTGCGACAGCGAAGTGACGCTCTACCTTACCATCAATGACCACGATGAATTCGAGTTCATCGTTCCTTCTGAAGAAAGTTGCGATGAGTATTTTTGGGATCCACAAGGCCACGAAATCATCCAGACCGACCACGAAGGCCTCGTCTATGACATGAGTGGCACCTACCAGCGCACCTACAAGAACAGCGCTGACTGCGACAGTATCGTCAAGATGGTTGTGAATTTTGAATACACCCCCGACCCGACCGAGATTCATCCTGTCGATGCCAACAACGCCGCACCGCACTGGGTCATCACCTCATCGGAGTTCCAAATCAACAGCTACGACTTCGGCATCTACGAGCAAGGCCATCCCGTCACCTGCCACTGGGATTCCATCACCTGGGCTTTCGAAAACTCCAATGTGCTTTGGCTGCTTGAACCTGACCAAAACACCTCGCCCGTAGGCAAGAATTGCAAAATGTATGTCCTGAACTATGTCGAAGACACCATTTGGCTTGATGCCACAGTTTACAACCGCTGTTCACCTGGAGGCAAGACCCTGCGTTACTGGTTCATCTGCTCATACTATGGCGTTGAGGAACAGCAAACAAGCACCGCCGACTTCAGCGTGGTACCCAACCCCAACAACGGCTCGATGACTTTGCACTTTGATAACCTCACAGGGAAGATTGACCTGAAAGTGTATGATATGAGGGGCAACCTCGTCGACCATCTCAACGCATACAGCATTGGCGGTCCCGAAACGATGCAATACGACATGAGCCACCGCGCCGAAGGCATCTATTTCTTCGTTGCCACGGGCAAGGAAGGCACTGTTGCGAAGAAGGTTGTTATCCGTAGATAATTATTTTCCACATGTAGAGACGGTGCAACACCGTCTCTACCATTAAAACGAGATACATCATGAAACGTATCAAAACCATAGTTCTCCTCATTCTCGTCACATGTCTCGGTATGCCTATGTCTGCCCAGAACACCTCGACGCAAGGCAAGGAGTTTTGGTTGTCGTTCATGCAAAACGGCTTCAGAAACCACCCCGAAGGCTACTGGATTACCACACAAGTGCTCATCAGCGCCAAACGCGATTGCTCTGGCACGGTCAGCAATCCCTTGACGGGATGGTCGCGAGACTTCACCGTCAGTGCCAATGATATCACTACCGTCGACATTCCCGAAGTGCAAGGCTACCACGGCGAGAACGAATACGAAACCATCACACAAAAGGCCATCAAGGTCGTCTCTTCGGACACCATCTCGGTCTATTGCACCAACATCGCCCACGTTTCCTTTGATGCCTCTTTTGTACTTCCTGTTGAGAGCCTCGGCGACGAATACATCATCCAGAGTTACGATCAGTCGACAGCAGGCAGCCTCAACGATTATGTGACTGATAATGAGACCAGTGCCTTCGTCATCGTTGCCACCGAGGACAACACCACGATTGACATCACGCCGAAATGCCAAACGTTGTCTGGACATGCAGCAGGCGAGACTTATAGCATCACCTTGAACGCGGGCGAGACCTACCATGTGCGTTCCACCCGATACGGTAGCCAACGCGACTTGAGTGGCACCCACATCGTGGCTTCCGACTGTAAGAAAATCGCCGTCTTCAATGGCAACACTCTGACTTGCATCCCCATCAACATGGGCAACGGCTACGACCACATCGTCGAACAGGCCATGCCCCTGCGCTCGTGGGGCAAGAACTTCGTCGTCACCAACTCACTTAACCGCAACCGCGACTTCATCAAGATTACCTCGTCGGCCAACAACAACGTTATCACTATGAACGGCGACCCGCTGACCACGCTGCAAGCCTACGAGTCGTACATCTTCAGCATGTTGGAGAGCGAACATTCCTGCTTCATCTCGGCCTCCCAGCCCTGCGCCGTCTACCTTTACAACAACTCGAGCTACGACCAAAACCCCTTGGGCGGCCTTGGCGACCCCTCGATGGTATGGATTGCCCCTGTGGAGCAACGTATCAACGACATCACCTTCACCACCTTCGACAACTCGAGCATCAACATTACCGTCCACAGCGTCAACATTATCGTCAACACGGAAGACATCAACAGCGTTTATTTCGATGGGCAACTACTCTCGCCCTTGCTCTTTAACCGCGTAAATGGTAACAACGACTACAGTTTCATCCGACAAGACATCACCCACGGTGTACACCACATCACTTGCGCCAATGGTTTCAATGCCCATGTGTATGGTTTCGGACAAGCCAAAGGCTATGCCTACCTTGTTGGCTCCAACGCCAAAGACCTCAGCACCAGTTTGGTCATCAACGATGTGGAGATACAGCCTTATGAGTCGTTTCGATATTGCGTTGAAGAACCCATAACCTTCTCCGCGGATGTCAACTTCCAGGAATACAATATCTTGTGGAACTTTGGCGACGGTACCACCAGCACCTTAAACCCAACAACGCATGTCTACCACGAGCGTAGGCTCTTCGAAGCATACCTATATGTGGAGACCAACGCATCGGGCTGTCTTTCAGGTAATTCCGATACGATTAATTTCCTTGTTGATTTAAGGCAGCAATACGTCACCGAGAACGATGAGACATGTGCCGGCGAGCTGTATTCAGGCCACGGTTTCAACAATATCCTTATTAATAACGACACCATCCTCACCCGCCTGCAAGACAACCCCGACAACCCCGAATGTCAGGACAGCGTTCTGGTGTACATCACTGCGAGACCGAAATACTACGTCCCCATCAACGACAGCCGTTGCTGGCGAGGCTCACCTGCCATTTACAACGACCACGGCTTCAGTTTTGAGTACAACGGTCCAGGCACCTACCAGGAGACACTCGACCTGCAAACTGCACAAGGCTGCGACAGCATCGTCACCCTGACGCTCACCGTGGCCGACCAAATCACAAACAGTTTCAGCCACTTCGAATGTAGCGGCAGTTACATTTGGGACGGGCAGACCTACACCTCCACGGGCGATTATGAACGCACTTACACCTCGGCGGACGGCTGCGACAGCATCGTCACCCTGCACCTTACCATGGGTTTGAACCAACACGTTGAGTTCGACACCATAGTTTGCGGCACTTTCTTTTGGAATGAACAATCTTATGATGCCTCTGGCGACTACACCCAATATTTCGACACATACGACGGCTGCGACAGTACGGTGGTATGCCACCTAACCATTGGCGGTGTCATTGAGGGTGCCACCTTTAGCGTTACGGAATGCGACTCCTACGAATGGTACGGCCAGACCTTCACGGAACCAGGTCACTACCAAACTATAATTCCTTCCTCCCTTGGCTGCGACAGCATCCTTCATCTCGACTTGAGCATCGACTACTCGCCCGACCCCTCCGAGATTTTCCCCGTCGACCCTGAAAACATCTATCCCCATTGGGTCGTAACCGCTACCGAATTCCAAATCAACTCATACGCCTTCCATTTCTGGGACAACAACAATGCCTGTGTCTGGGACTCCATCGGTTGGGAGTTTGATGATTCCAACGTCCAATGGGTGCTGGAGCCCGACAGCACCACAAGCCCAGTGGGCAAGAGATGCAAGATGTATGTGCTTAATTACGTGGAAGACACCATCTGGCTCCGTGCCACGGCTTACAACCACTGTAACCCGCAAGGCAAGAGCCAACGCTATTGGTTCGTCTGCTCGTTCTATAGTGTAGATGAGTTCGAATCCGAAACCTTCAATGTCGACGTTATGCCCAATCCCAACAAGGGTGAAATGAGCATTGGTTTCGGCGAAACGGAAGGCACGGTAAGCGTAACGGTTTACGACATGCAAGGCCAGACCGTCGACCGATTCAGTCTCAACGTTGTACCGCAAAGTCACCATCGTTACAATTTGGGATACCAAAAGAGCGGCATCTACCTCTTTGTTTTCAACTACAACGGAAATAATGTCAGCAAAAAAATCGTCATAACAAAATAAGACACAATAAGTTACCGAAAAAGAATAAAATTATTTCCAAAAGTTGGCTGAATAAAATAATTCACTACATTTGCAAGTTTTATAAAGTGTTCGTAACAAGCAATCCCAACAGACCTACCTTATTATGAAGAAACACCTTTTCCAAATTGTCCTTTTGCTTTCAGTCGTGGTTCTTCTCACCTCGTGCCTGAAAGATGACCCGAAGAACAATGACACCGTATATTACGGCTACCAACAAATCCCGAACATCAATGAGTTCATGCCACAGCGTCTGCTTGAGGCTTTCGGCGATCAATATCTTTATTACGGCGACGAGCCACCCAAGATTGAGGGCAGCTACATGGCAGACGCACTCAACTTATACAAAAAGGAACTTGCTGGGGGCAGCACCTATATGATTGAGTTGGGTCCGCTGTCATACACTGCCTATTTCAAGATCACCGAACAACACAAAGGCATCGCCCAGTTGGAGTTCAAAGCCCCACACGGCGACCCGGAACATGCCGAATACGGCGGTTATTTCTGCGAATACTCAAGCTGCGACAGTACTTTTCACTATATCAAAGACAATATGGAAAAGTTCACCAACGACAGTATAGCCCCATCGTACTTCAAAAATGGATACCACACGAAAGAAGACTTCCATACCATCTACATCATGGGTACGGATCCGTATTTCACCGCATATTTCTATGAAATTCGCGATATCAGCTCCAAGACTCAACCCTTGAATGCTGTCATCATCTCCGGAAAGATAGACGAAGAAATCTCCGTAGTGACCGACACCGTGACCCATACGAGCGACACCATCGTCACCCCTGTCATCAAAGACATGCGCTGGGGCATCGAGACGATGAAATATTATAAGGAAGGATCCACCCTCGACCAACTGTTGCATTTCGGCTACCTGCCCAACCCCGGCGACGCGCTCGTCATCCGCAACACCACCAACGTACACCATGGCGAATTCAACTACTAATCCCCACCAGACAACTACGACAATGAAAAAAGCATATTTCCTGATTTTGGCCGTCCTCCTGATGGTCGGCACCACAGCCAAGGCACAGTTCAACAAACCGTTGCAGACGCGCTCACAGTTCTACTCCAACGAAGCCAAATACAACATAGGTCTCATTGGTGGTGCCACCATGACGCAATGGATGCACATAGGCGGAACCAAGACACAATACCACCATCCGTTCAACTTCGGCATCGTCGGCGGCTTGACCTTGGAATACAAGCTGCAAAAGAACATGAGCCTCGGCATAGAAGGCCTCTACGCCATGCGCAAAACACAATTGAACTACGAAGTCATCAACCTGCCCGTATCGCTCACCGAGAGCAAGGACTTCTACCGTCAGCTCGATGCCGATTATCAAGAAGTCAATGTGCAAGTGCCGCTCACCTATTATTTGGGTCAAGGCAATATCCAACCTTTTGTCTACGTTGCGCCGAGATTCACCTTGCCATTGTCGGGCAGGATAATTTGGCAGAAGAAGGAAATATTAAACTACGGAACTGCAAACCAGCAATATAGCACAACAGGAGCCATCACTGACACCTTGGAGATGACCGCACAAAACATGCGTCCGTGGAATGTGGGCCTTGTCGCTGGCGTGGGTGTGTTGTTCAAAATCAACCTGAACAACTATTATTTCCTCATCAAGGCTGATGCTTCAGCGCATAGCACGGTGGTCAACTCGTTCTCACATGAGGAAGCCACTGGTGAGTCTCAAAACGTGATTGGCGCAGGCTATATCGACCCGTACCTGATGAGCTACCGTCTCAACTCCGATGCCACAGCAAGAATCACCCTCCTGTTCCCCTTGAAGAAGCAGCTGAAGGGCGCTTGCATGAGATGGGGAGAATACGATTAAATCGGAACTTATCAACAAACAACGATATTATGTTCAAGAAAACACAATGGGGCATGGTGCTAATGGCGTTATGCCTTTTTGTGTCTTGCACGAAGCCCGATAACGGCAACAACAATGATGGCAATGACGACAATGACACCATCGTGAACCCTTATATAGTCGTAACCACGTTTCCACCCGTCGACATTACCTCCTGCGAGGCTATCTGCGGAGCAAAAGTGACGAGTTTAGGCTGCGACCTCAAGGAATTGGGCATTTGTTGGGGAACAGCGGCAGAACCTACAGTCAACGACAGCGTCCGAAAGACTGAAAATTGCACCGAACCATTTACCTACACTCTCACAGGTCTTACTCCCGCAACGGAATACCATGTTCGCGCCTATGCCTTAAATGGCACCGAATATGTTTATGGCCTTGATGAGTGTTTCACCACACTCGAAGCGCCGATTATTGTCCCCATTGGCGCCATCAACAGTATGTTCACCATCAACGAAAACGGCGACCAAGTGTATTTTTCGCTCGGCAATCTTCAATACCAAGCTTCAACCAACACATTCCAGTTCGCCAAAAACCAAATGGAATATCTAGGCACGCTCAACTGTGGCATTTCCCCGACCTACAATGGTTGGATTGATCTGTTCGGATGGGGTACAAGTGGCTGGGACTGCGGCAAGCCCTATTACCATCCTTGGGACTATGATATGACAGGACCTTACGGTCCGGCGGGTCATGATCTCACGGGCGAATACGCCAACTCCGA
>JAEEGJ010009372.1_pt1 | contig 26243 bp, 24 predicted proteins | sample 8958761 | NCBI WGS metagenome assembly JAEEGJ01 (sample SAMN16246546, study PRJNA631951) | gut metagenome | biome: gut microbiome; feature: rumen; material: RS-attached | host: Bos | place: Iran: Karaj | collected 2018-10 | reverse complement strand
TTTGCCTGTCGTTCAGGGGTCTCCTTCCGGCCTACGGCCTCCAGTCAACCCCTGAACGGGATAAGACCTGGAGAGACAACTAAAATCAGTGATAACGACTACGAGTCAATATCTATCAGTTATAAGTTAAACCAGAGTCAACTTCTATCAGGGAAAGACTTCAATCGGAGTCAACCTAAATTAGGAAATGACACCCGGTCCACAATTTTGTGGTCCACAATTTTGTGGTCCACAATTTTGTGGACTAAATATATTGCGCCATATTTGCAAAAAAATAAAGACTTATGAGCAAGCCCTTTGTATACGGAACCGCTGTCTTTGGAGAGAACTTTACCGATCGGAAAGCCGAGACAAAGCATCTCAAAATGAACTTTGAGGCAGGTGTGAATACTATTCTGATTTCTCCCCGGAGAACAGGAAAGACCTCTTTGGTATATAAAGCCGTCGAACAAATAACGGATCCGTCTATCAAAGTGGTTATGATGGACATTTATGACTGTCGTGACGAATATGAGTTCTATGGGCGTTTTGCGTCGGCGGTGTTGAAAGGACTGGCCACAAAGGCGGAGCAGGCATTGACACTGGCCAAAAGTTTTCTGTCCCGTCTTTCTCCCAAGATATCCATTTCGCCGGACCCGTCTCAGGGGTTTTCTGTTTCTTTTGGTATCGGCCCAAAGACAGAAAAGCCGGAAGAGATACTAGACCTTCCTGAAAAAATAGCTCAAAAGAGAAATATGAACATCGTGGTTTGCATTGACGAGTTTCAGCAAGTTGGAGAATTCCCGGATTCTATCGGTTTTCAAAAGAAGGCTAGGGGCGTATGGCAACTGCAAAAGAACGTCTCTTATTGCCTGTTTGGGAGTAAGAAGCATATGATGGGCAAACTGTTTCAAGACAAGTCCATGCCTTTCTATCATTTCGGGGATATGTTTTTTCTGGAGGTGATACCCAAGGAAGAATGGGTCAAATATATTATCCAGCGCTTTGCCACAAGGGATATGGTTATTTCAGAGGAAATGGCGGGGTATCTCTGCGATAAGGTCCAGTTATATTCATCATATGTGCAGCAGCTGGCCTGGAATGTAATGATAGAGACTGAAAGAGAAGTAACTGAGAAGAATCTGGAAAGTGGGTATGAACTTCTGATACGGCAGACATCGGCGCTGTTCATGCGACAGTTGGCCAATCTGACGGTATACCAGATGAACTACTTAAAGGCCCTGGACGCAGGTATTCATACTGGCTTCCAGTCGTCAGACATACTGGAGGAATACCGCCTGGGCAGCAAATCAAATATCACAAGGATAGAGAACGTTCTTTTAGGTAAGGAGTTGATAGATAAAAGGCCTGATGGAGTCTTTTTCGCCGATCCTGTGTTCGCTTACTGGTTCCATAGGGAATACTGTATTTAGTGCCTTTCCCTTTTTATCTAGTTTGTATTAATTAGATTATCATCTATTGGTGTTATGAAGGACCATTTATTCTTGTCACTTTGTATAATCTTAATGTCTACTGCCCTTGGTGCGCAAAACATCACAAGCAATGCAGCATATAAGGCTCGGATGGATTCATTGAACAGGGTATATGTTGCCATTATTAACGAATGGAACGAAACAATCCCTCCACACTTCAGGGAAGCGATGCGTCTCGAAAAGGAAGCGGAGGAACATCCTGAACTAAAGGAGTCTTTACTTGCTATTGCCACCAAGGAACGTGAAACCGGACAGAGTAGTATGCCCGCTCTTCAGGAGCGAATGAATGATAATCAGGCAGAACGACAGGCATTGATGGACAAGTACGCGCTGGTCTTCGAAGATGCATTCCCATATTTTAGAATGCGCAAACAATTCTCTAAAGACAGCCTTTCCGTACTTCTGAAACAATCTTCCAAAGAGATTCAACGATCTGCTGTCGGCAAGGCTTTACGAAAATACATAAAGAATCGCCAGCGGGTCGAGGGAGAACCTTTCCGCAAGTTTCGTTGCTATGACGTCAACGGAAAACGCTTCGACTGGGACTTGACCAAAGGGAAAAAGGTATTTCTTATCCACGATGGTTTGTGGTGCATGACACACGGGATGGATAACTCCGCTTTTAGAAAGTATCTTCAATACCTGTCTGAAAAAGCACCGAACTGCCTTTCGCTGATCGTCGTAAATTGCGAAGAAAAGAAAGAACTCCTTGCTGCGGTTGAAGAGTATGGTTTACAGGATTTCTGCGTTGTCAGCGAATTCGACAAAGACCGGGGCGTACTGAACTGGCTCTACAACGACACTACCACGCCAACGTGTCATCACATTGATGAACGGGGTATCCTTGTGAAAACAACAGAAGGCGTTGATCAGGATTATCTTGAAGAAGAATTTCTGAGCATACGGTAGTCCGCAGAATGGCAAATCGCTACCAAATGCGACCAAATTTGGTGAATAGAATAATTAAAGACTTTGTAAGTGCTTGAAATTAGCAATTTACAAAGTCTTTAATGTGCCTCGGGCGGTGGTTACATTATCTGTGGCTATCGTGAGTTGTTTTAAATAATCGAAGGATTTGATTTCCCGTGAGTTAAGTCGAATAATCGTGAGGTGAAATAATTACCGGAAAAGGTGACCGAAAGTGACCGAGATTTATTTTGGCCTTCTCCATGAAAACCATTACATTTGTATGTTAGTAACCACCTTGATGATGAAACGCTTTGGTTTAATGTCGCCGCCTTTGGACTGCTGTTCGCCCGCACTCCGGAGGAGAATAATACTGGAGATAATAATGGTAATGCCGACACCGTCCACGTGACGGGTATTTCTCTTGACCGTCCTACGGCAACACCACATACAAGTACAGGATCTCCCTTGCCTCGCAAAGTATAAGAAGATAAACTGTAAACTCAATAGCATGAAAAGAATTACATCCTTTTTTATTGCACTCATCTGCACTGCAAGCCTTTTTGCCCAGAACAGTCAACTCCCTGTAGTCAAGGAGATTGTCTCCATCACTAACGAGAACACAAACCGGACGGTGGACGTGGTCAATATCCCTGTCGACGGCGTGAACCGCTATTTTCTCCATGTTGGAAATATGGGTATAGGCGACAAGGTCGCACAGATTGAACTGGATCCCGTTTACCGGCTCTACATTCCCCTGGGGAACAACATTACAGACGCAGTAACTGCAATGGAAGCGCTCAATACCCTTTACAAAGAGCCAAAGGGCACGATGCGCGAAATCCAGGGCAGCTTCAAGCCCTTCTTCCCTACTGAAGAGACAGAGACCGTACAGGTTTACAGGCACCAGCCCCTTCTTACCAACCAGCTTCAGTTCGTCATCGAGCGTGACGGCTATTCCCGCGTGGCTTACCTTGACAAATCCGACTTCAACTCGCTCCTCAACGGTTTGAAACTTCACGGCAAGCTTTATCCTTCAGAATTATAGTAAAAGCATGAAACGGCTCAGCATCATTATAGTATTTCTCTGTTGGTGGGCAATAGCCTTTTCGCAGGAAACCTATCTGCCGGCTTCCGAACTTCCGGATCTGATTAAATGCCTTCCCGCTCCGCCGGAGAAAGGCACGCCGGCTTTCAAGTACGACGTACAGCGCTACAGATGGGGCAAGGCACAGCGCAGCAATCCCGAACGGGCAGCCATGGCCCGCAGGGACGCCGTCTGGAGTTACGAGGCACTGCTTGCGGAGCTGAGCGTCCCCTTCGGCATCGAGATCTCGGTGTCAAACACCCCGGAGCTCTGGAAACTCGTCACCACCAGCCTGGCCACTACCGACCAGATGAGGGTGGCCCCCAAAGCCTACTACCACCGCACGCGGCCGTTCGTATACTTCAAGGAAAAGGCGTTCCTGGAGGATGACGCCCAGTTCCGGGCGTCATATCGTTTTCTATAGGAAGCACCAAGATGGTTCCATCTGGGTGGATCGTATTCTCCATGAGAAGATGGATTATCAAAGACACTTATAATAGTCTTTAATCTCATTTTTGTTGAGCGACGTGATGGACATGGGCTCCAGAGTCACGTCGCTTTTGGAGGCCGAAGGCCGACTAAGCCACCGCCCCGAGGGCGGGGGTTTGGGGGTGGGGTAACGTAGTAGCGCCATAGGCGCGAGTTTGACTGGTAGGACGGCACTATGAAACACCAACGCCGGCAAATCACTGACGTAACATTGAAATGCCGGCGTTTTCTTGTCAAACTCGTGCCTCGGGCGGGAACACTAACTTAATATCATAAACACTTGATAACGAGAGTGTTGCACGTTTGTTAAATTAACTTACTGAAACCATACTGAAACATTTCTGTCAGTTAGTGTCTTTCTAAGTCGGTATTTGGAACATGAAACCAATTGACTTCTGATATCATGTCCGGATACGTCCTATATGCAAATATACGTATTATTTGCCAAATTCTGGGTAAATAATAATGATCTCCGTTGCTGCTGCCTTAAGGGAACCGGCTCCGGGCTCAACCGGATAATGGTCTCCGTGCCCAAACGCCTTTTCAAGCGCGCCGTCAAGCGCAACCTGCTCAAGCGGCGTTTGCGTGAGGCTTACCGTTTGCAGAAGGAACTGCTTCCGGAGCCAGGGCACGACATACTTTTCGTTTATAACTCCGCGGATATTGTCGATTTCTCCGTCATCTTCGGAGAAGTCGCCGAGATTTTACAGAAATTGTCAAAATGAGCGCCGGGGAGATAATAAAAAAGGTGCTCAACGCACCTTTCATATTGCTTATACAGTTCTACAGGCACTGTATCTCACCCTATCTGCCCAACAGCTGCCGTTTCACCCCAACTTGCTCCCAGTACGCCCTCGAGGCCTTCCGCAAGTACGGGCCGCTCAAAGGCTTCTGGCTTTCTCTCAAGCGAATCTTAAGGTGCCATCCCTTAGGCGGTAGCGGCTACGATCCGGTGCCGTAGAGAAGCCACGGGGTGCTGGCGGCGCTGCCATAGCATCGAGTACTCTCAAATTGTCGATATTGGAGGTTCATTAACGCTATTTGAACGTTACCGCTTTACTTTGGGCGATAAGATTTTTGCCATTGTCAAGTTCCATATTGATTGTAAACCGGCAATTCTCTATCTTCTCGAAAGGAATATCAGAACGATTGAAGACGATAACCAGACTATCGAATACAAGTGGTTTTAATCCTATATATTCACTAAGGAGAGTATACTTAGGAACAAAACCAAGGTATTGTTTATCAGAATCGATGACAAGAGTTCTGCTGAATATGACAAACTTTTCCGTTATATCCGTTGAAGGAGGAAGGCCAAAGAGGGCTTGGTCACATGTTATTCTCAGTTTTTTTAATCCTTCCAACCTATAACTCAAAGGACAGTCTATAGGTGAATACAGATGGTCTCTTTCGGAATTGGCAATGAGTTGGGCGTCAATTTCAGGATCTCCCGGCCTAAAACATGAAAGTAACTCCGGATCCTTCACAATTTCATCCCAACAGTGCTCTTTTGTCCATAATGTCAATGCAAACTCATTGGCTTTAACCACCTGAGTATCGTTATAATTATTCCCACACCAAGTCCAGCAGGCAAGATCCCCGGCATTTACCCACTCTATGCTTGAATTCCATACAATGAGGTAATTTGCTTTCTGTACGCCAAAATTACCTTCTTTGATTGACGTATAACATACTTCGGGATATTGTGTATATTTGCCATTACATCCACATAATGTAATGTAAAACAAAAAAAAGGATAAACAAAATAGCACTTTATTATTAAAAGCGTTCATATCTTAAACTATAAAATACGTTAATTAAGAGGTCGGATGTTATACAATATTGTCTTGAGATATCTGAAGTTGTACCCACCAGCAGACCAACCAGATGCGTCTGACAAATAGTATTGACCGCCATCATAAGACCCATCCCATCCCCAATTCATCAATAAGTAATCGGTGTGTGTTTCGTACTGCTCTTCTACTTCCATTCCATCGTAATATTCATCGAATTCTGACTCTATTTCATTATCCACGTATATTATGTACGCATCGTCAATCTCCGTAGTGTACTCTAAATGATAATGGTTTGTATAGTAGTAAGTTAGCTCTCGGTATCCATCTATCACCCAAGTGTGAGCATTTGAATAGTTGCCACTGAATGGCCAGACGGAAGGGGTATGGCTATCATAGGCATAAATGACAACTGGTCTGTGTGCATCCAAATCATTCTTAACATAATTGAAATTATACGAGGCAGTGTTGCATTGAAGAGAATAATAATTAAAGCTAGCATTTGTCGGGAATGCACCACTTGCCGTTCCAGAATATGTCATGTCTACCCTATTTCCGACGTCCATCATCAAGTCGCCCACATAATCTGTATGGTTATTATAATAATGTAAGGCCATGTCATTCCAACGTGATGAATTAGCAACATAATCTCCACGAGAAAAAGAGACAGAATAATTAAGTTCATCTAAACAATAACCGGAACAATTAATTGTATGATATAGGCCGCTTGGTTTGCCACTTGGACGAAAATGCATATAGTATAATACCTGAGCCATGGCAACAGCAGTGCATCCTGTTGGGCATTTGACTAGGGTGTCTCCGCTCGCATCTAATCCCCAAGGACATTTATAATTCCAAACATTATATTTTGGATTGCCGTAGTAATAACCTCCTTGTCCCCATTTTGTTATTAGAAGATGTGGAACATTTGTAATATTAGTTGTGTTATCAAGGGTGGTCTCGTCGTAAAATAGAGCCCAAACAGGTTCATCCAGACTCTTTGTAGCAGGTCTATTCGTCTTCTTTCTTTTTGAATTAAAGCGTGCCCAGAATTGTGTGTGCTCATTAGAAACAATATCGTTATTGATCTTAATGCCAATAATATCATCAATAAGACTATTGAGCCAGGTGCTTAATGCGGGTGATTCGCATATATCTTCAAGTGAGATGGAGCAAGTATCGTCGTATCCTAGGATGGGCTGAATTCTTGTGTCGCCAGAAACAAGACACCAACCATTATTATAATCAATTAGATAAGCACAGGTTAAACCTTCTTGGCTAATGGGCGTGAGATTAACAATCGACTTGTTTCCAAAAGTGAGTTTAAAGTAATCTTCAGCCATTTGTTGGGAAACTGTAAAGGCATTCTCATCCTTCAAATCAGATTTCATTTGTATATTGCCAATGTTGAAGGTGGGCTGAATAATCTCAACATTCTGTCTGTTACATGATAATACAGAAGTTGTTGTAAGTGCAATGGCGACAATGCGCCTTAAAGTTGGATGTAACTTCATAATAGGTGGTCTTGTTTGGTGATATTAATTGATGTTTATACGGAAACCTAAAGAGGTTGAGTAATAGATACGATTTGAATCACGGTAGGTGGAAATACCATTTGGACTTGCGGCCGTCATGAGAATTGAAGCGGATGGTTCAAGGTACAGGCTGAAAACTGGAGATAGATTATATTGAAGGACAAAGGATAGAAAGGAAGAGATAGCTGGGCTATGGCTATATTTCTGGATGGCACCATTGATGTTTGAATTGATACACCAGTCCGCTTTCATGCCCAAACCAGCATAGAGGCTTATATTTCCAAAATCACTGAAATGATAATCAATACGTATAGGGAATCCGATGTAATTGGTCCACTGTCTTTGTTTTAATTCCGTTTGGCCAGTGTTTATGTCGGAGATAAATAAAGAATAATCCAATCCGCTGACAATTGACCATTTGCGTGATAGAGAATACCTGAAGGATATACCGGATATCAAGGGCATATAATGCTTTGTATAATCTATGTGAGGGTACATGATGCCTGGTGGCAGGGTTGCGGCGGGCTTGGACGCAGTTGATTCATGTGATACTATGCCTACGGATATACCGTTTGTCAGTATGCCGGCAGCAGGACAAATAAGCGCCATCACATTCTTTGACTTTTCTACAGAAGCATCTTCGAACGGGGAAAAATCATCATTCTTAACAGTTTTTTCGAGTAAGATTAGAGATACATCTGCTTGTTTATCATTGCTACTTTCCTCTGTGATTGTTGGCTCCGGGGCTGTTTCGAGGTTCGGGATAATCCCCTTATCTTCAAAGGATTTTGGCTCGTCATCAGCAGGCCGGGTTATTTGGCTCCCCAGGGGGGGGGGAATGTCTTTATTATCAAGCCCTTGCAATAATTCATCTTGTGGAGGTTTTATCGACTGGGCGGTAATACTTTCATTGTTCTGATTTGTTATGAAACTATCATCAGACGATTCTCTGATAATCGTTATTAGGATAGCGATGATTGCTGCAATTCCGGCAGGGACGATACCCCAAGGCATAAGGGTTAAGTGTTTTTGAGCTCTCCTTGACGTGGCGACATCAAGCTTTCTCTCGAACACCAGCCAATCACCCTCGGGAAGGGGCGTAGAGAACTCTTCCAGGCTTTTCTTAACGAAGTTGTCTGTTTGGCAATTATTCGTCAACATAATCGAAAACCTTTTTCTTTAACAAGGCCCGGGCCTTTGCCAAAATAGAGGCGGACCCCTTTTCAGTTATTCCAAGTCGCCTCGCTATCTCTTTATGTGAGTATCCGTCAATGCAGTACATATTAAAAACAATCCTTCGCTCTTCCGTCATACTTGAAATCATTCGCAAAAGAATCTCTGGCGGGACCGTAGGTAATAAATTGTCCTCATAGTTATCTGCGGGTTCAGGAATCGAGCTTATTGAGACTTGCTTAATTCGCTTGCTTTGCCTATAATTGTCAATAATCATGTTTATGGTTATCTTTCTCAACCAAACATAGAATGAACCATCTCCGGAGTACTTGAAGCGTGATAAAGACAGCAAAGCTTTAATAATTGCGTCATGTGTGTAATCCAAAGCTATTTCCTTATCTCCTAAATATCTGATACAAAGTGCATAAACCTTTTCTGCATATTGAATATACAGTTCCTTTTGTGCGTCTTTGTCGCCATTTCGGCACGCGTTGATTAATTCTTTCTCACTCACTTCTCGACATTTTGATGTCGTACAATTATATAACGAAAAAACATTGATCTACGTCATTTGTCGGTATTTTTTTTGCGCAGAGTATGGTCGTTTTAAAAAGACGGTGGCAACACTCTTATCAATTTCAACAAGGTGGAGCGATGTGCAGAACGCAGACAAAGCCCGGAGTTGGGTGCACTTCGGGCCGGTGCCGTAGTCGGTGAATTGAGTATCAATATATTATATAAAATGACCTGGTAAAAAATCACCAGGTCAGAAAACGTAAGTAACTGAAAATCAGTCGGGTCGGAACTCCAGGATATCGCCGGGAGAACATTCGAGGACGGAGCAGAGGGCGTCCAGAGTAGAGAAGCGTATCGCCTTGGCTTTACCTGTCTTGAGTATGGAAATATTAGCCGGGGGGATCTCTTGCGCTAGGCGGTTCCAGTCTATTTTGCGGCTCAGTTCAATGGATGTGCGGTAACGCCGATGCTTTCTGTTCTCCGTGATACGCAGATATATAGGGAAGTTACCACGCTTATTCTCCTCATTTACCTCAAAATTGAATGTTATAGGATTCTTGCGACGGGGACGGGAGTAGCCCTCTTCGTTCTTTTGGGATATAGCAGTTATACGTTTGCGCGCGGACATAACTTATGTGGTTTTTGCAAAGATACAAAATGTTTCAGTATTTTCCTGAAACAATCCTGAAACATTTCTGTCTTTCTATGTCTTTCTGTGCCTTTTTAAAATCTGACAGAAATGCCATTCTACCACCTTGTATTGCGCATTTAACAGAAAAAGGATGCCATAGAATGACATCCTTCGTGCCTCGGGCGGGGGCTGAAAACATGAAAACAAGAGCGCCGGATAACCCCCACAAAACCAATAACTTACGCACCTAATGAAAACAATATCAACCACTTACAAAGTCTGAATCCGTTTTCCATTGTTTTCCGTAAAAATCAGGTGTTTTCGATTATTGGGACAAAAACTGATATTTTTGTCCCAACTTTTTTGCCATCCTGCCGGACATTTTGTATCTTTGTGTTGGTTCAATAAATAAGAAATGTTACTATGGCTAACACAAAACTATCCCTCTCCTCCAAGGTCGACAAAACGACCAAGCAGTCCGAGGTTCTCATACAGCTCCGCTGCGGGAACTTCTCTCAACGCGTGAAGTCCAGGGTCTTCATATACCCCAAATACTTCAAACCCAAAACGCGCAAGATTGTCATAGACGCGCGCATCATCACGAAGGAAGTTGCCGCCATGCAGCTGGCAAAATCCAAGGTCGATCTGATCTGCAACACGCTTATCGAGAAGTTCCAGGCTACCCAGCGCGACACCATACAGGAAGGCTGGGCACAGGACATCGTGGACCGTGTCGTATACCCCGAGAACTACACCGTGGAGGAAGAACACACCTTCTTCGAGCGCTACGAGCAGTTCATCGACGGGGCCGACCTCTCCGTCCCGCGCTACCGCCACTACAAAGTCATGGAGCGCATCCTCAAGCGCTACGAACTCTACACCGGCCGCTCCCTCTCTTTCGAAATGCTGGACAACCTTGAGCTGGAGAAGATCCGCGACTTCATCCGCGACGAGCACAAGTTCTTCACCGTCGACAAGGAAGGCAAGCGCAAGCCCGTCAAGCGCTACGCCGCCGTATATGCCACAGTCCCTGAATACCGCTATCCCGAAGAGCGCGGCCAGAACTATCTTGTCTACACCATGAAAATCATCCGCGCCTTCATCAACTGGGCCCTGCAGCAGGGATACACGCACAACGACCCCTTCCGCGGCTTCAAGCTGGGCATGGACAAATACGGCACACCTATTTATATTACCACCCAGGAGCGGGACACCATATACAACTTCGACCTCTCGGAAAAGCCTCACCTGGAGCGCCAGCGCGATGTCTTCGTCTTCCAATGCCTCCTCGGTTGCCGTATCGGTGACCTCTATAAGATGACCAGGGACAACCTGGTCGAGGATTCCTACGGCACCGCCATCGAATACATCCCCGAGAAGACCAAGAAGAAGAACCCCCGCACCGTCAAGGTCTACCTGCACCCCACCGCCCTTGCCATCATCGGCAAATACGAAGGTGAGCTCAATGACGACAAGGCCCTCCTTCCCCTTATCTCCCAGCAGAAATACAACGATGCCATCAAGGAAGTCTTCCGTGCCTGCGGCATCACCAGGATGGTTCCGGTCCTCGATACCATCACCCGAAAGACAGAAATGAAGCCCATCTGCGATGTGGCCAGCTCTCACATGGCCCGCCGTACCTTCGTCGGCAACCTTTACAAGCAGGTCAAAGACCCCAACCTCGTCGGCAAGCTCTCCGGCCACGCCGAAGGCTCCCGCGCCTTCGCCCGCTACCGCGACATCGACGACGAGATGATCAGCGACATGACTAAACTCCTGTAAAAAAGCGGTATCTTTGCATCATTATGATAGATGCGGAAGCAGAAAACATAATCGACGCCATCAACCGGCTCTCGCAAGCTGCCGATAAGATACTCGACACCGAAGGTCTCCAGCCGGAAGAGGCCTTCTCCGGTGTCAGGTACTTCCTGGGCCGCTACTGCGACTCTCCGGACGGAATTACCGTCATACTTGACACGGACACCCTCCAATCCTGCAGGCGGCGCATCATATCCGGCTCGGGCGATTACTATTCCGCCATCGAATTCCTGGACATAGAACTCGACCCCATCCAAAACCTCGCGGAATACCTCGACGCCCAGGACCACGGCAACGAAGCCGAACTCCTTTGGTCCGTTGTGGACTTTGTGGACGAAATCCGGCAATGGACCAACCGTCAGTCAGACATCGTCCCGGAGCAGCCGTTTACCAGCTGCCGGCGTCCGCATCAGTCCGGCTCCGGCAACTTCACCCAGGACCAGTTCCTCGCCCTCTTTGACAACAGGAACTGCAAGCCCCACAAGGCCCGCCTCCTGCTCAACCATATTCTTGAGGTCTCCGGCGAGAAGAGCGTCCACACCTATTACGGTGCTCTCGCCACGGAGTGCAGAGGTTGGTTCAAGACCAACGAGCAGGACTTCGCCAGCCTCCTCCGCAACTTCCTCTCCGTCGCCGGCCTTGACCCGGCCCTGGCCGACAACGTAAGGCAGACCAAACTCGGTAAGAAAGTCATCGCCCGCGCCCAGGAGAAAAAGGCTGAAATCGCAGGCACCCGGGCGAAAAACTAAAATTACACATCTTTACACATCCGCCCTTGTAACCGCTTGATAACCAAGCGGTTTTATTTGTGTTATCACCCACCGTCATCTGTGTGAAAACACGCATTTCACCCCATTTAATCAAATTATTTTTGTATCGGAAAACCCTGGGAATCAGATAAAGATAACAACCGTTTCCCGCCGGGCCCCTCCTCCGCAGTTTGTTGTTTCGTTGGGAGGAGCAACTATTAAAACAAGGTATAATGGAAACTCTTGATTTAATAGCGTTGGCAGAGAACTGCCCCGGAACGACAATCTCGGTTAAATTGTCAGACTTGCTGCAAGCAGGCCGTTCCTTCAAGGAAGAACTGCTGCAGGATCTTCGCGAAAACCAGATGGCAAAGCCGGTGGATGCCGACGATGAGTACATCACCCGTGAACAGGCGATGAAGAAACTCAAGGTATCCTCCGCCACGCTCTGGCGCTGGAAGAAATGCGGATACCTCGTCCCCGTGCGGCTCGGTTCCTTCGACCGATACCGCATTTCCGACATCGAGACACTGATGTCCCAGAAAGGAGGTACCCTATGAGCCAGCCCAAGCACATCAGCGAGGTCCTGCACCAGCTCATCCTCAACAACCCGGATGATCCGTACGCACAGATCCTCCGCCACTGTCCCTTCATGCAGATAGAAATGCTGAAGGAAGGCTACATGACCCTGGACGAACTAACGCCCGAGGAGAAGGAACGCTTGTCGCACCACATCAACTTGGAGGACCTGCACTATGACTAAAGAATGGCTCCTCAGTAAGACAAACGGTGGTTCCGACATCATCCAGCACCTCATCCGCAAGGAGTTCCCGGACCACATCATGCACGTCAAGGGTCAGAACTGCGGTGACTGCCCCGACCCCGTCTGGGCCGATGGCAGCATCATTGAAGTCACCTTTGACCGAATCCCCGTGGAAGGAACCAAGATGGCCGAGTATCGCGCACGCTATCATTATCCCGATGGCCAGTTGCTCGATGGTGACGCCCTCGCGCTCGCCACGGCCTACTACCATCAGCGCGGCGAAGACCTCACGCCGGAACAGCTCATTGCCCGCCTGGCGGAGGAACTCTACATCAAGGAGCCGCGGAAGACCTCGTTCGAAAAGCAGGAAGATCAGCAGGCCGAGCCGGAACCGGCGAAGCCCGAACTACCGCCCTGCGCAAGGATGAGCTTCTTCCGGCGTCCCATCCGCAACACCAGGCCCTGCCGTGACGCCTCCCCGCAGGACATCTACAAGTACATCACCTCGGACTACGCCAAGGCCAACACGGAAACCCTCCGTTCCATCACCGACCCGAAGGAACGCAGCCGCTACAAGGCCGCGAACTTCGACTATGTGACCCCCGGAGGCCTCTTCCGCTCCCGCAAGGAGAGCGACCTGATCCAGGCCAGCGGCTATATGGTCGTCGATTTCGACCACATCCCCGACCCCGACGGGCTGGTCCTCCTGCTGGCCAACGAGGACAACTTCGAGACGGTCCTGGCATTCCGCTCACCGTCAGGCGACGGCGTCAAATGGTTTGTCAACCTGCCTGTCGGACAGACCAAGCCCGACGGCACGCCCTTCACCTACGGCGAGTTCTTCACTATCCTCAGCAACTACGTCCGGCACGCCTACGGCTACGAGGCAGACCCTTCCGGAAAGGACATCTGCAGAGCGTGTTTTTTGCCGTTCGACCCGGACGCATTTCTGAATCCTTTTTTCATCGAAGACAATTTTGACTATGACATCTCCAGATTTCTTAATGGATCTGCTGAATGAGGGCGACAAGCCCTCCCAGCAGCACCCGCAGCCCACACCGGCTGCAGGCTTAAACGCTCCGGACACGGACACCGCATCCAGGGTTGAAGCCCTCATTGCGGCGCTCCGTGCCTCCGGAGCCGACATCACCGCCGACTACAACGACTGGCTGAAGGTAGGCTTCGCCCTTGCCGGAGAATTCGGCGAAGGAGGCCGCGGATACTTCCACGTCATCTCCTCCCTCTACCCGGGGTACGACCAGGACGAAAGTGACAGGAAGTACGACGAGTGCCTCAAGTCCAACCAGGGGAAGACCGACATCAGCACCCTGTTCTATCTTGCCAAGAATCAAGGCGTTACCCTGGAACGAACCGGGAACGCCCCGCGAACGATAAAAGTCGCATCAAGTTCAAAAGGTCAAAGTGACAAAAATGTCCCTTTGTCCCTTTCCGAAGATGACCCCGAGGAAATGCCGGCTTTGCCGATGTTCCCGGAATCAGTCTTCGCCAATCTCCCCGGACTCCTGGAAAAGGTCACCGGACTGATGCTCACGTCGCAGGAACGCAGCCTTGTTCTCATCGGCAGCATCGCCACGCTCAGCTCCGCCCTGCTGCCCTTCAGAACAGTTTACTTCGGCAAGACCATCTTCCCCAACATGTATCTCTTCGTCCCCGGACCGGCGGGTGCGGGCAAGGGAAAACTCGACTTTTGTTTCCGTCTGGTCAAGCCTATTCACAAGGAGAAGCTGGACCGCTGGCTCACTGCCAAGGACGAATACAAGAAAGAGTATGCGCGGTACAAGCGGCAGAAGAAGGGTGAGAACATCGACCCGCCTGAGAAGCCTCCCATCCAGCTCCTGCGTGTTCCGGCCAACTCCAGCGCAACCTCATTTGCCCAGGCAATGGCCGAGAATGGCAACCTGTTGCTGTTTGAAACCGAAGGCGACACCGTGGTCAACACCTTCAACAGCGACTTCGGCAACTACTCGGATTCATTCCGCAAAGCGTTTGCGCACGAGAGTTTCGGGTACCTGCGCCGCGGGGACGACGGAGAAGAGCGGGAAATCGAAAATCCGCGTCTGTCCACGGTTCTGTCAGGCACGCCGGAGCAAGTGAAATCGTTGATACGGGATTCCGAAAACGGACTGCTGTCCAGGTTTATGTTCTTCTGCATCAACTCAACGCCCGAGTGGCTCGACGGATTCGACTCATACGGCGGCGATGAACCGCTGGAAGACACGTTTGATGCCATCGGCGAGGAGTTCACTGCATTTACGAAAAAGCTGGAGGACAAACCTAAGATTCTGTTCAGACTCTCGCTGCCGCAGATCGGCAAGTTCAACGACTTTTTCGCCCTGGAAAAAGAACGGATGCAGGACTTCAACGGTGACCGTTACTCCGCCAGCTCTCACCGCCTCGCCTGGTGTTTTCTCCGTATCGCGATGGTTCTGACCGCCCTGCGGATGATGGACGCCGGTACGATCAAGGAATGCGTCGAATGCGAGGACGTAGATTTCGATGCCACGATGGAGATTATCCGGGTCATTTCCACGCATAATGATTACATCTTCAACGTTCTGGACCGGGAGCGACCGGAGGGCATTGCCGTGGCCGATTCCTACTCGTCTGCCACCCGCAAGACCATCTTGTCCGCTTTGCCGGGTTACTTCAAGACCGACGACATGAAGACGGTGGCCAAGCAGGTCGGCAAGACGTTGCGGACAGTCCGGAGGCAGGTAGCGCGGGCGATCCAGGCCGGTGAAGTCGTGCAGGTCAAGCACGGTGAGTACAGGAAATGTTAGCCAGAAGGAGCCCCGGACGGACGTTCGGGGCAGTCCTTCGGGGCTGATTGAATGCGACTTACGATTTAATTATTTATAAATTGGGATAAAATGTGTAAATTTGTTGGTTTAATGGGATATTTTCCCTCAGAGAGAAGCAAAACACCATGACTAAGAAACTGATTCGTTCCAAAACGTATTCTTTCATTGACCTCTTCGCGGGCTGCGGAGGGTTAAGTGAAGGTTTTCTGGAGACGGGGCGCTTCAAGTCGTTGGGTCATGTGGAATGGGAAAAGCCGATGGTTGACACTCTACGTCACAGGCTTGTCTCCAAGTGGGGCTTCTCGGATGATCAGGCGAAAAAGGATGTGATTCTATTCGACATCCAGAAAACTGACGAACTAATCAACGGCAATTGGACAAAGGAATCCGTCGAGCAATACGGAGATTATAATCATCCGGCAGTTGTAAGAAACGGGCTGAAAGGCCTTGTCGGCAAGAAAAAAGTCGACTTAGTAATCGGAGGCCCTCCTTGCCAGGCATACTCGATTCATGGCCGTGCTACGGACAAGAATTCAATGCAGGACGACTATCGGAACTACCTGTTCGAAAGTTTCGTGAAGGTAGTTCAGGCATTTAACCCCGACATATTCGTTTTCGAAAATGTGGCGGGTATTCTATCTGCTAAGCCCGGAGGTCGCCATGTGACCGAACGTATCTTCGAGGCATTTGAAGCTGCCGGTTACGAAATCAGAACTCCAGCTGGCCTATCCAATTCCGTATATAACGCCGTTGATTTCGGCGTCCCTCAGAATCGTCCGAGAGTCATCATTCTTGGCGTAAGAAGAGGCGGCAAGTTCACGCTTGACGATTTATATGCATCAATAGACCGGCAGAAAAGCACCGATGAACCAAAGACGGTGCGCGACGCCATCTATGATCTCCCTCGCATTTATCCCCTGCCCCAGCCCATAAAGGTTGGCAGGCAGAATGTATCACATAGAATTGAGAATCCGAATCCGCTCATCACGCAACATGAGCCGAGGTTCCATGCCCCTCGTGAAGTTGAAGTTTTCCAACAGTGGGTTACGCATAACATGAACCATATATCCCAGCGGGAGAAAATTGATTTCTATCGTGGAGTGACCGGTCATGATACGCTGTATGCCAAGTATAAGAATCTGGAGTGGGACAGACCATCACATACGATTGTTGCGCATTTGAGCAAGGACGGATATATGTTTATACACCCCGACGCAGAACAGGCAAGAAGCATAACGGTCAGAGAAGCAGCCATACTGATGTCGTTCCCGCTCGATTTCGAGTTTCTGGGTTCGACGGCTTACTGCTTCAAGATGATTGGAAATGCAGTTCCGGTACTGTTCGCCAAGAATATTGCCGAAGGGCTTGTAAAGGAGTTAGACAAATGAACGTATTAGTAGCTTGTGAAGAGAGCCAGGCCGTTTGCAAGGCTTTCAGACAAAGAGGACATAATGCTTACAGCTGCGACATTTTGGAATGCAGCGGCGGACATCCCGAATGGCACTTCCATCAGGATGTTCTGGAAGTGATCAAGAACAAAGGAGGTCATCTCGAAAACGGTGATGATTATTTCCTTCCCGAGGGTCAGGAGTGGGATTTGATGATTGCCCACCCGCCATGCACCTACCTCTCCGTGAGTGGAGCAAGATGGCTGTATCACCCGGACGACGCAGATCTTCCTGTCGAGCAGCGCCGTGAGCACCCTCACCATCTCGGCCGTAGGCAGATGCAGAAGGAAGCAATGGAATTCTTCATGGAATTCACCAAAACGGACATCAAGCATTGGGCTATCGAGAATCCAGTGGGTATTATGAATTCCCATTATAGGAGAGCTGATCAGATTGTCCAGCCTTTCTGGTTCGGGGACAGAGCATCCAAAAAGACGTGCCTTTGGTTGCACAATCTGCCGCTCTTGACCCCTACAAATATGGTGGAAGAAGGTGAACGAGTTGTTCTGTCCAGCGGAAGAAGCCTTCCGAAGTGGTATTCCGATTCGTTCAACACCCGTATTTCTACCGAGGAGAGACGAAGACTCAGAAGTAAAACATTCCCGGGTTTTGCCGAGGCTTTGGCAGAGCAGTGGGGCAACATAGATGAATTATGATTTTCGTATCCAAATTCCGCGCTAACGATCTCAATTCGACCAAAGGGAAGCAGATTGAATTCAACAAAGGAGTCGTGGACACTTTCTTCGGTTTTAAGAACCAGGAGGAGGACGCCACGTTTGAGTGCTGCTCACTTGCTGCGCCTACCGTGAAGCGCACGATCAAAGTGCATTTTACCTTAAGCCCTTCGCGGGGTGACTATAAGGTATATCAAAACGCCGATGGCAGCATGGATCTGAAGGATTACTTCTTGACCGTCCTGCATCTGACATCAGCAAACATTAATGACTACTTTGCCATCAAGAAGACCGGCCCGGCAAAGTACGCTTTGTTCTATATTCCCAATGGACAGTCCGCTTCCACCTTTTTTAATCAGTTATCTGCCGACCAACTTGTTTATATGCCCGAAGGAGATCAAGGCAGTAGCGACAACGATTCGGGGGATGAAAAGAAAGGCACCACCATTCAGACCATCTACTACGGCTGCCCGGGTACCGGCAAATCTCACCAAGTGAAGGAACTGACCGAGGGACTGAAAGAGGAGAAGATCATCAAGTTCGATGATGGAACAATCAACGTTTTCCGCACCACGTTCCACCCGGACTATGACTACGCCACATTCGTCGGGTGTTACAAGCCGGTGAAGGAGAATGACAAGCTGGACTACAAGTTCGTGCCGCAGGTTTTCACCAACGCCTATGTGACCGCGAAGAAGCATCCCGACACGCCCATCTACCTCATCATCGAAGAGATCAACCGTGGAAACTGCGCCCAGATCTTCGGCGACCTGTTCCAGCTTCTTGATCGCGAGAACGGTGTGTCCAAGTTCCCCATCGACGCAGAGGAAGAGCTGATGAAGTACCTCCGGGACGAAGCCGGTCTTGACGATTATATCAAGATCGCTCTTCCTGCCAACTTCAACATCTACGCGACGATGAACACCTCCGACCAGAGCCTCTTCCCGATGGACTCTGCCTTCAAGCGCCGCTGGGAGATGAAGTACATCAAGATTGACTACACCAACAAGGAAGCCGATTACACCTTCAATGTCGGCGGGAAGGACTACCACTGGCTTGAGTACCTGCCCTGCATCAACGATAAGATCACCCTTGCCACCGACAGCGAAGACAAGCAGATGGGCGAATTCTTCATCCGCTCCAACATGTCCGCCACGGAGTTCAAGAACAAGGTGATGTTCTACCTGTGGAACGATGTCTGCAAGGACCTCTATGCCGGCACCAACAGCCCGCAGTCCTTCTTCTTCCGCGACATCTACGGCAAGCCATTCAAGTTCACGGAGCTGTTCAATGAACCCGCCCCGGACGCATCAGAAGAGGACAAGAAAGACCCGCGCAAGAACGGTGACCTGCTGCTCGAAGGCTTCCTCTACTACGTGAAGAACGGCAAGAAGAAAGCCCCTAAGACCGAGGCCATCACCGAACAGACAGTCGAAGAACCCGAAGAAGGGGGAGAGCAGGCCGCTGAATAATCCACTCCTCTGACCTCCGGCACCGATGCGCATCTACTTTGAAGATTACCTGTACCCGCCGCATCTTCTCGAGGAATACTTCGGGAAGATGCTGGAGCCATACGAAGGCAAAGTCAGGACGCGCTACGTCGGCTACGTCTACAACAAGGCCAAGTACGACGGCCCCATCTTCATCCTGCCCAAGGCCCTGCTGCTGAAAAGGGCAGGGAAGTACACCTTCCTCGGAATGAAGAACGCCGAGCCCGAGAAAATCATCGACCTGGAGTCCCCGTCAAATCCGCTGTACGGTAAAGAAATAATCAACGAAATCTCCGGCTTCTCCATCTGGGTGCATCAGGTCATCCGCCGCTTCTACGACGAAAACAAGAAAACCTCCATCGTTGAAGAGGCCGACCTCCGGCGCAGCAGCGCCAGCGCCAGTTCCGGCAAGAAGGACCTGCTAAGCGCCTCCATGCAGCTCATTGACTTCTTCAAGGAACACGAGACCATCTTCACCACCATCACCAAGGAGAACCACAGCGGCAATAACAACACCTCCTGGCAGCGCACTATCTCCCGCACCCAGCCCTACATCGACCAATCCACCCAGGAGCCGATGTACGTCCAGACGGTCAACAAGAAGAAGGAACTCGACACCAACGAGAAACTCATCATCCTCTTCTACTCGGTTCTCAACTATTTGAAGAAGGAATACCACCTAAAGATAAGCCTCGGCGACCTTATCTATCCCATCCTGCCGGCGGCGAAAGTGGGCACGATGGTCAGCAGCGGCATTACCCCGAAGGAAATCAAAGGCAACAAGAGCAGCTACTTCCGCGAAGACCTGCGTGAACTTTGGAAACTCCTCGACGCATTCTTCAAATACAATCGCAGCACCGACGAGCAGAAGCGGGACCTCCTTGTCGTGGGCAACTTCCACATCGTCTTCGAGGCGATGATTGACAAGCTGCTCAGCGACCAGGACATCCCCGACAAACTCAAGTACCAGAACGACGACAAGATTGTCGACCACATCTACCTCGACCGTTCCCTCACCGGCACCGATTCCAACATCTACTTCATCGGAGACAGCAAGTACTACAAAGACGCCAATGACATCACCGGCGTCCCTCTGTACAAGCAGTTCACCTACGCCCGCAACGCCATCCAATTCAATGTCGAGCAGCTCTACCTCCAGAAAGCCGTCGGGGCCGAGCGTCTCAAGGCACTCCGCTACCGAGACTCCATCCCGCTCGACATGAATTTCACCGCTGAAGAACTCCAGCGCTTCCGCGACTCCCTCACCGAGGGCTACAACGTCACGCCCAACTTCTTCATCCGCAACGGAGTCCCCGACGGTCAGATCAACTATGCCGACCCCCAGCTCAAGGCCAACGACAACCTCAAGGAAGACATCCAGAAACAGTTTGAAGACCGCCTCTTCGACCGTGATACCCTCCTGCTCCGCGAATACTACATCAACCTCTTCTTCGTGATGCGCGCCTACGCCACTGACGAAGATTGGTCCGATGAACTGCACAAGATCATCCGCGAAGACCTTATAAAGAACCTCAACCGCAAATACAACTTCTACCGGATATATCCCAAGGAGAACCCGGTACCCTTCGTTTGGATGCACTTCCACGAAATCATCGGCAAAGCCTACCGCACCGAACTCTTCGCCGACGACATTATTCTCGCCTTCGAAAACACCCCCGAAGGCGACGCCCACAAAGCCGCCATCGAACGCAGCATCGGCCCCGACATCGTCGGAGATATGCAGAAATTCACCCTGGAACCGTAATATTTTTCATTATCTTTGCATACACTATGGACGAGAAACAAGTCATATCGGTCGTTCCCTACGCCGGCGGCGGAGACCTCCTCACCGACGCCCGCACCATCATCGACGGTGCCAGGCAATACGCCTACTCCGCGGTCAATGTGGCGCTCGTTCAGCGTAACTGGCTCCTGGGGAAGCGTATCAGCGAAGAGATTCTCAAAGGAGACAACAGGGCCGAATACGGAGCAGAAGTCATCGTCCGCCTGGCGAAAGAACTGAAGGCCACGTATGGCGACGGCTTTACCAAGACCAATCTTTACAACTTCACGGAGTTCTATAAGGCCTTCCCGGAGATTTTCCACGCAGCGAGTGGAAAATTCGACATACGGCTCAGCTGGACACACTATCGTGTGCTCTTGCAGGTAAATGATCCCAAAGTCCGCGATTGGTACTTGCACGAAGCTGCGGCGCAAACCTGGAGCGTCAGAACCCTCCAGCGCAACATCTCCTCCCAATACTATCACCGCCTTCTCCAATCCCAGAACAAAGACCTTGTGGAGAAGGAAATGCTGCAGCTGACCGCGCCGACGCAAGTCCCCGACAAACTGGAATTCGTCAAGAATCCCGTCGTGGCCGAATTCCTCGGACTTGAGTCCCGGACCGACTTCACGGAAAACACCCTCGAAGGTGCCATCATCTCAAACCTTCAGAAGTTCCTGATGGAACTTGGAAAAGGCTTCGCCTTCGTCGCTCGCCAACAGCACATTCAGACCGAAAAGCAGGACTACTACATCGACCTCGTCTTCTACAACTATATCCTAAAGTGCTTCTGCCTCATCGACCTGAAGACTACGAAGGTTACCCACCAGGATGTCGGCCAGATGGATATGTACGTCCGGATGTATGACGAACTCAAGCGCAGCGAAGGCGACAACCCCACTATCGGCATCATCCTCTGCGCCGACACCGATGAAGACATCGCCCGCTACTCCGTCCTTCACGGCAACGAGCAGCTCTTCGCCAGCAAATACAAACTCTACCTCCCCACAGAAGAAGAACTCCGCGCTGAAATCGAAGCCCAGAAGACCATCTTCTACCTCCAGCAGGCCGAAGACAAGAAGCCTGAGGAATGACAGCCTCCGCCCAGCGGTCCTACAACATGTCCCGCATCCGTTCCAGGAACACCACCCCGGAGCGGACAGTAAGGCGTGAACTTTGGGGCAGGGGATACCGCTACCGCCTCAACGACCGCCGCCTCCCCGGCACCCCCGACCTCGTCCTGCCCAAGTACCGCGCTGTCATCTTCATCAACGGCTGCTTCTGGCACGGCCACCGCGGTTGCACCAAGTACACCGTTCCCAAGACCAACGAACAGTTCTGGCGTGAGAAAGTGGCCCGCAACATCGCCCGAGACGAACTCAACGCCCAGCGCCTCGACACCCTCGCCTGGACCGTCATCACCGTCTGGGAATGCGAACTCGGCAAGAATACAGATGCCACCATCGACCGCATAGAGGCCGATTTACGGGCCGCAAAGGAGAAATACGACAAATGGACTGCCCTCCGCCGCGAGAGCCGCGAATACGCCCGAGAACAGGCCAGAAAGCATCGTGAAATCCTCGCCCTGGTCGAAGCTGAGCTGAACCTGCCGAAATCACTCCGCCGCTACGCGAAGAAGGCCCAGGAGGAAGAATAAGAACTTATCGCTTAAGGGACTCTATCAGATCATCCGAACTGCCGACAACACCGTCGAACAGCTTATACATCAGTTCCGGCTCCTGCTTCTCCGGCATATAGACAATCGTCTTGAGACCCTTGCCGGCAAACCATCCGGCTTCGGTGTGTGCGCTTCGGCCGCAAGGAAGGACCAGGACGCAGGTCTCGGCCCAGAGCATGGCGTCCAGGTCGGCCTTGAAACCTTTCTCGGCAACGGGATGGGTAAGGTTGCGGATGTACTCTTCCGGCTGCCATTCCTGCCAGTTTTCGTCCACGTCTGCCCAGTGGAAACCACCGGGATTGTCTTTGGGGTTCCGGAAGTCATAGACCTCGTGGCCAGCCTTCCTGAGCGCGGCCACCACTTCGGGCTGGTATTTGTTCCTCCAGCTGGAGGCGACGTAGATTCTTGGCATAGGGCATTATACGTTATTCGGTGAGAAAGGAGGCCGATAAATGTGAATTAAACTGACCGTTATTCGTCCTTTTTGTTTGGGCGAAAAACAATAAATGCTGTTTGAATGATTGAAATGACAATGGAAAGACCCGTCAAAACGAGAGTGTGGTCCCACGGGAAATGGAGCACTAATGAAGCAATAAGCCATACAATGATGCTTACAACAAGGAAGGTAAGCATTCCCTTTAGTTCATTTTTCTGTCCGATAGAGAGTTTCATAACACAAATTACGAGTACGATGGCATTCGATTACATAGATGATGCAATCAGTAGCACAGATGGAATATTGATGATGCAGTGAAGCAGCACGCCCCACCAGAAGCCAAGATTGACTCTGGCATATGTGATAGCGCAGCCTCCGGCCATAGGTATCATAATGGTCGCCAGGGCAAACGGGAACACCTGCCAATTCAGGACGGAGAAAGCCCGGAAATGCAATAGGCCAAAGCCGATGGCAGAAATCCACATGGCAGGGATAATGTACTTCTGACGCCATTCTTTCCACTGTTCATCCGTGGTGAAGCGACAAATCAAGCAATAGATGACAGCACCTACGGCAGCGAGTCCCAGCAGGATGTACCAGACATGGCATTTGTGCATATAATATGCGCATACAATCGGAAGTAAACCAAGCCACAGCGCCACCGTCGACCGCTTGAAGGACAATCCTAGTCGGAACATAATCTCTTCCGCCAACGGGGCGACAACTATCAGTCTCAGTAAAGTTTTCCAAGTGGCACGACCCATATAATTAGTGGGATCTCCTCCGAACTTAGTCAGTTCCATAGGGTTAATTCCCATTGACGTATAAATGGAAACACAGGCTATTCTCAATAGTCCAGCACAAAAAATAAGGATGAAGAGCCATAACAAGGACGTACCGAAAATCTTCTTCTTTGACAAAGAGAGATAATCATCCGGCCTATTCAGTATAAACTTTGCCATAGTAGGATCCTCCGTTAAATCTCGATTTATCGAATACAAATATAAGCATTTATGCCGATATTGCCTTCGGGCCGATATGGAAAGCGGTCAAAGCCAGTTCGCTGCGCTAAAGCTCCGCTCACTCGCTTTGGTTCCGTCCTCCGGGGCACGATGCGCCCCTACGAACTCCACTTATGGCAGCTCCACTGCAAGACTCTTCCCTCCGCGCCGAGCGCTCCGGTCAGAGACTTGCGGTCGTTCCGCGCCCCGGCTTCGCCGGTCAGTATGCGAAGGGCAGCAACAAGATTGAACGGAATCAGTATTCGAAGGGCAGTGCAATGAAGCGGTCAGCCTTCGGCTGGTTTGTCCCCGCCCGGTCGCTTCGCTCCCTCCCCGCCCAATAAAGGAAAAGCGGTCAAGAGACTGTGACCGGACAAGCCGGCCACAGACTCTTGCTGGTTTATCCCCCACCGCCCCCAGGGGCCATAATCGCCCGGGAGCCGCAGTGCCGGCGCGAGCGTCGGTGCCCCGAATCCGCGTACATTAACATAATCCCATCGGGATTGTGTAACAGCCGCCGGCACCGTCAGTGCCCCGCATCAGCGGCGTCGGTATAGCATACTCCCGGAGCCCGCAGAACCGTCCTGCAAGGCGTCAGATTACACAATCCGGATTATGTTAAGTACGCTCCGTCAGTGAGTTGCGGAAGTCCTACCTCCGAACTCCCGTGCGAGGCGGCGGCAGGAGAGGAGTTCGCTCAGGGAGGGGACCACCCCTCCCCTCCGTCGCTCACTCCGCACTTTGCGCGTCTTCGTAGGACCGTCTGTGCTTTGCCGGCCCCGCTCCCGCAGTCGTCTCCTCCGCAGGCTCCGGAGACCACTGCGTCCGCTCCTTTCTTCGATGTTTAGGGCAGCAGGTGTTCGAGGGCGCAAAGTGCCGCCCCGAGGACCGTCAGTGCCGTGCGAAGGGCATCACTCGCCTTCAGTGTCGGTGGTATGCTGGCATCCTGCCGCCTTACGCAGCTCCGCTGCTGGGTCGCTCCCTCTCCGGAAGTCAGCTGTCCCGCAAGCGAGCCAGCTCACTTCCTCCGCTCCCGCTCCTCGGTACGGCTTCGCCGTGGTTATACCTGGCCGCTATTCCTCCACACCTCCGCCGGGGTGAACCCCGCCGGAAGTGTTCCGGGCGTCCAGGAAGCAGCCGTTCCGGCTGCAGGCGCAGACAGTGTCGGAGCAAGTCCGCCACAGACTGCGCCGGGAGGTCAGTGCAAGGCAGCATACGCTGCCGCGAACGTCGTACCCCGATCGGGCAAGTGAGCCGTTCCGGCTCAGGCCGGTGAGGCCGTCTGCCTACCGCACAATGCCGGTCTTTGTCGGGGTCTGGGAGCCTGAGGTCTCCCAGCCCTTGCACCGCCAAAGCCCGCCATCCCCATCGCACCAGACCGCCTCCCCGGCCACGCTCCACTTCGTTCCGCGTCCTTGGTCACTGGGAGACTCCAAGCCGGGCTCCCCGCATCAAGGGCAGCATACGACCGACCGCCGGCACCCGCCCGACCGTCCCGTCTTAGAGACTCCCAGCAACCAAGGCCAACCAGGCATCTCACGCCCAGGCCACGGTGCGTAATCGACCGTCCTGCCCCGCCCGGAGGACCGCAAAAAGGATATAAATATACACAAAGGAAGCAGCGGCTGACGCCGCTGCGGGTGCTCCGGATCCGGATGGCGTCAGAGGTGGTGAAAATACGCCTAATCCATTGAATATAAATTTGTTAATGTCGTGATTTTTTCGTATCTTGTATACTGAATTAAAGACATATTGCTATGAGAACACAACTGCATAACTGGAGAATCCTGGTGGACCACATCATCGACAAGGTGTGGGAGTATATTGACGAAATCGACTATTGGGAAGACGAACCAAAGCTTTGGGTGGAGGCTCAATCCGACACCGTGGTCCTCGGCGAGAAAGGCAAGGAGTATCCCGGCGAGAGCAAGCAGGTGAGCGAGTTCATCCGCAAGGACGAGGCCGGCAAGATGGAGCCG
>JAEEGJ010009369.1_pt1 | contig 26253 bp, 25 predicted proteins | sample 8958761 | NCBI WGS metagenome assembly JAEEGJ01 (sample SAMN16246546, study PRJNA631951) | gut metagenome | biome: gut microbiome; feature: rumen; material: RS-attached | host: Bos | place: Iran: Karaj | collected 2018-10 | reverse complement strand
GAGTCAGCCCCGTTATGACCTCTTCGATACCTCTCCGTATTTGTTTTTTGTGCGAACTTTGATAGGCAACTGTAAGGCGCCTTTTCTTTTTCCTGCAAGCCAAAGTCGCGAAAACCGCAGGAAAACGAAGCTTATGCGAGAAAACGTGAGCTTTCACGCTGTAACGAGTGACGAAACCGAGCCGCTTTCGAGTCAGGGCCGTTATGACCACTTCGATACGCTTCCATAATATATTGACCGGGCCATCTTGCCGGCAGAGCGAATGATACCACATCGGAAGGCCAAAAGCAAGGGAAAATAAAAGAGCTCGCGGGACATGCGGCGGGATCATTGGGTAACGTTATTTGCTTTTTGGAAGGGTGATGGTATAATTTTTCTCCGGGCGCGGGGGAGAAGCTTTCGACCTTGCGTTTTCGGGCGATCGACATTGCGGGAGTTTACAGATGGGTCTTAGCAAATCCGAGTGGAGAAGAATATTGACGGAGCGTGGCAATTCGCTGGACGGCGAGTACGTTGCCGCGTCTGACGCTGCCATACTGGAACGGATCCTTGACCTGGACGATTACAAACGTGCGCGCACGCTGTTTATATACGTCAGCCGCGGGTTCGAACCGGACACGCGCAAACTCATCGAAATTGCTCTCTCGGAAGGTAAGACGGTGTGCGTGCCTTATATCACGGGAAAGGGCACTATGTGCGCGAAGCAGATCGACGGCCCGGGATCGCTGGAGCAGGGGAGATTCGGCATATTGACGGCACCTGCGGACGCTCCTGTGTTGCAGAAAGAGGATATCGACCTGGCGGTCATACCTTGCCTCGGGGCCACGAAAAGGGGAGTAAGGCTGGGCTACGGCGGCGGCTATTACGACCGCTATTTTTCCGGCGAAAGAGGGAAAACTAAAGCCTACGTGCTCTGCAGGGAGCGGATGACGTGCGAAACGCTGCCTGAAAACGGTTTTGATGTTATTTTCGACAGGATCGTCACCGAAAACGTTATTTATTTTGTTGACACGTGACAATTCCCTGTTGTATACTGTAATATGGCTTTGAGCGGATCTATGTTCGGCTAAAATATACTTGGAGGTAGTTTTATGAAGAGTTCGGATATACGTAATGTTGTATTTCTGGGACACAGTGGCGTAGGTAAGACCACAGTTGGAGAGTCAATGCTTTTTATTTCGAAAGCGACTGACAGGTTAGGGCAGATTGCCGACGGAAATACAGTATTAGACTACGATCCGGAAGAAATCAAGCGCCACGTTTCGGTGCAGGCAGCTGTTGCCCCGTGCAACTGGCAGGGTAAAAAGATCAATATCATCGACACCCCCGGATATTTTGATTTCGTCGCGGAACAGATGGAAGGCGTCAGAGCCGCCGATTCGGCTGTCATCGTAGTGGCGGGAGACTCGGTCTCCGTCGGCGCCGAGAAAGCCTGGGATCTGGTCACCAAGGCCAAGATGCCCCGCATGTTCTTCGTGAACAGGCTTAACGAAGAGAACGCCAACTTCGAGGCTCTCTACAGCTCCATGCGCGAGACTTTCGGAACTTCCTGCGTTACCCTTCAGCTTCCCGTTTTCGAGAACCGCACCATGGTCGGTATGGTAGATACCGTTAAGATGGTCGGATACAAGATCGGCAAGGACGGCACCTTCGTAGAGGACGCCATCCCCGCATCCGTGAAAGACGAAGCCGAGTCCATCCACAACGACCTTAAAGAAGCTGTCGCCGAGTCCGACGAAGAGCTTATGATGAAATATTTCGAAGGCGAAGAGTTCACCGACGAAGAGATGGTCAAGGGCCTTAAGAAGGCTATCGTGGAATGCACCTGCGCCCCCGTGCTCGTAGGCGCTGCCAACGAGAACACCGGCGTCAAGAAGCTTCTCGACTTCATCGTAGAGTATCTTCCCGATCCTACCGAAGTTCCCGCCATCGTGGGCACCGACAAGAACGGCAACCCCGTTGAGATCAAAGTGGACGTCAACGGCGCGCCTCTCGCGTTCGTGTTCAAGACCATCGTCGATCCCTTCGTAGGCAGGCTGTCGATCTTCAAGGTCTACTCCGGCGTTATCAAGGCGGACAACCAGATCTACAACGTCAATGAAGAAGCCGACGAGCGTTTCACCCAGGTGTTCACCATGCGCGGCAAGAAGCAGCAGCAGGCTGCCGAGATCATTGCCGGCGACATCGGCGCCGTTTCCAAACTGACCGTCACCCAGACCAACGATACTCTGGGCACCAAGGCCAATCAGCTCGAGCTTCCTGCCATCGTGTTCCCGGAGGCCCAGATCGTGCAGGCCATCACTCCCAAGACCCGCGGCGACGAAGACAAACTGAACTCCAGCCTTGCGAGACTTGCCGAAGAGGATCCTACGTTCCACTTCGGACAGAGCCCCGACACCGGCGAAGCCACCGTGTCCGGCATGGGCGAGATGCACATCGATATCATAATGAGCAAACTTAAGACCCGTTACGGCGTCGGCGTGGATATCTCCGATCCCAAGATCGCTTATCGCGAGACCATCCGCACGAAAGTTTCCGCAGAAGGACTTCACAAGAAGCAGTCCGGCGGCGCAGGCCAGTACGGTAAAGTCGTCATCGAATTCGAACCCGGCGAGAAAGACGAACTCGAGTTCTGCGAGAACGTATTCGGCGGCGCAGTGCCCAAGCAGTTCTTCCCCTCAGTCGAGAAAGGACTTCAGGAGAGCGTTAAAAAAGGCGTCCTGGCCGGATATCCCGTTGTCAGACTTAAGGCGACGCTGGTCGACGGTAAATATCACCCCGTCGACTCCAAAGAAGTTGCTTTCGTGTCCGCTGCCAAGCTGTCCTTCCAGGACGGTATGAAGCGCGCGAAACCCGTTCTTCTCGAACCCTTCGTGACCGCCAACATCTACGTTCCCGACCGCTACATGGGCGACGTTATGGGCGATATGAACAAGCGCCGCGGCCGTATCCTCGGTATGAATCCTATCGGCGGAGGCATCCAGGAGATCGTTGCCGAAGCTCCCATGGCCGAGATGACCAGATACGCCATCGACCTCAGGGCAATGACCCAGGCGAGAGGCAGCTTCCATACGGAATTTGCCCGCTACGAGGAAGTGCCTGAGATGATCGCTCAGAAGATCATCGAAGAGGCCAAGAAGAATGCCGCCGACAACGAAGATTGATTAGTTGTCACAAACGCGAAGAAAAAACGCAGAGCCCGGACGACGGGCTCTGTTTTTTTGTCCGCAAATCAAAATTAAACTATTGACAACGCATTTTCAGTAGTGTATACTTCGGACACTTGGCTCCTTGGTCAAGCGGCTAAGACGCCGCCCTCTCACGGCGGAAACACGAGTTCGATTCTCGTAGGAGTCATCCGGAAAGTGCTGTCGGAACACCGGCGGCACTTTTTTTATGCCCGCGGGAAACGGAACTGCATTGACGGCCCTCGTCAATTCCTTGACAGAGTCCGCATCGAAAATGTAAAATCTTGACGCGGCAGCATAAATTGACCGGCTGCGGCGGGAACTGCATTTGACACCGGAATTATTATGGGAGAGTACGTTTTGGAACTGCCTGAAGTATTCAGTGAAAAGATAAGAGCGCTCATAGGAGACGAAGAATTCGGGCGGTACGTGTCCGAACTCGACAAGCAGTGCGTGCACGGCCTTCGCGCCAACCGCTTAAAACTCAGTTCGGAAGCGCTTTGCCGCCTTCCCGGTATGGACGCCGTCATCAGTTCCGACCACATGGTGCCCTGGTGCGACGACGGTTTCTATTTCGATATCGACCCCGAAAAAATGCCCGGCAGGATGGCTTATTACCTTGCCGGACTTTATTATATCCAGGAGCCCAGCGCCATGTATCCCGCGGCCAACGCACAGATAAAGCCGGGGGAGAGAGTGCTTGACCTCTGCGCCGCTCCGGGCGGGAAAAGCCTCAGGGCTGCTTCCGATCTGGCCTGTTCGGGACTGCTCGTGTCCAACGACATCAGCGCCGGTCGCGCCGGTACGCTTCTTTACAATCTGGAGCTGGGAGGCGTCCCCAACGTTACCGTCACAAATTGCTCGCCTGCAGAGCTCAGAGAGAGGTTCGGAGAGTATTTCGACGCGGTGTTGATCGACGCGCCGTGCTCCGGGGAAGGAATGTTCAGAAAAGATCCCAACGCCTTAAAAGAGTGGCAGAGTTTTACAACCGAAAAATGTATGGAGATGCAGAGGGGAATATTGACCGAGGCCGCCGGACTAGTAAGGCCCGGAGGCAGGATCGTTTATTCCACGTGCACTTTCGATATGGGCGAAAACGAATCGATGATGGAATGGTTCATGCAGGGCCATCCGGATTTCGGCCTGGCGGAGATGCCTAAAACAGGCGGCGTGGCGGACGGCAACGTAACCGGCTCTCACCCCGAATCGATCCGCTGCGCACGGCTCTGGCCTCAAAGCCTGCAGGGGGAAGGTCAATTCGCGGCGATGCTGGTAAAAGGATCCGGCAACGAAATTGACGGCGATGACGTTTCTGGAGGACGGGACGGCGAGAGAAAAGCTGAAAAATGCCGCAGCTACCGCCGCCTCCGCCAATATCCGGAAGAGCTCAGAGCGTTTGCCGAAAAGAATCTCAACCTGTTGCCCTTCGACGGCTGGAACTTCTACGTGATGGGCAATTTCCTGTACGCCTGTCCCTTCGAGCCCTTTAACATTGACCGCCTGAAAGTCCTTCGCATGGGCGTCCAGATCGGCGAGATCAATTACGAAAAATTAAAGCCGTCTCAGCAGTTCATAATGACGCTGCGCAGCGGCGACTTCAAGCGCAAATGCGAACTGGATCCGTTCGGAAACGACGTAAAAAAATACCTTCGGGGCGAGTCCTTATGGGTAGAAAACGCTTCCGACGGCTTTTCCGCCGTGTGCGTCAACGGCTTCCAGCTGGGCGGCGCAGAGCTGAAAGGCGGCATGCTTAAAAATCTGTATCCGAAAGGCTGGAGGCGCATCATATGAGGCTCGACAGGTATCTTTCGAATATGGGGCTTGGGTCCCGGAAGGACGTGCACAAGCTGATCGCATCAGGCGCTGTGAGCGTTGACGGCGATACGGTAAGAAAAAAGGACGCGGCCGTGCTGGAAGGCGAACAGACCGTTTCCGTAAACGGCAGAGAGATCAGATACAAACCTTTCGTGTACATAATGATGAACAAACCGGCCGGGTACGTTTCCTCTACCGAGGACGCGGACGGGCCGCCTGTTACCGAACTGCTGGGAGGCAGTTACTGTTCCTACGGCCTGGGCGTTGCCGGAAGGCTGGACAAGGACGCGGAAGGCCTTCTGCTGCTGACCAACGACGGGGATCTCATCCATAAGATCATCACGCCGGACAAAAACGTGGTGAAAAAATATTATTGCGAGCTGAAGTCGGATATATCCGATGAAGACGTTGAAAAGTTTGCGTCCGGCATAACGCTTCGCGACGGCACGAGGCTGAAAAGCGCCGCTCTGGAAAAGACAGTCCCCGAAGAAGGGAGCGCAAGCGCCTGCGCCGCGGTGGTCGGTATAAGAGAAGGTAAATTCCATCAGGTAAAAAAGATGTTTTTTGCAGTGGGCAACGAGGTGCTTTACCTCAAACGCCTCAGCATAGGAGGCCTCCGGCTGGATCCGGGGCTTGCAAAAGGCGGATACAGGGAAATGACTAAGGAAGAGGCCGAAAAGGTATTTTCGCGGGAGTGATCATATGAACAGACAGACGGCGGAAAAATTGCGCTTTTTCATGGGCGGCATGGAAGGCAGGATCGGATCAGGAGACATATTCAAGGTTGGGGCAATATTCAGATCTGGCCTGAAAAATTATTCGTTGACGGCGCCGGTCAAGCCGGGCGAGAAGATCTGCTTCAATTTCTCGGGCAATACCTACGCGTTGACTTTCCCGGAATTTACCGATTTCATATGCGGCATCGTGCCGGACTACGACGAGCTCCTGCTGGTGTTCAGCGACGAGATAAAGGACAATCAGTTTTATTGCCGCGATAAAGACGTGACTTTCAGGACTGCCGAGCCCTCGGTCTCCGGAGAAGGAAAAACGGGCGCATCCGGAAAAGGCCCGATCGGCGCCGATCAGCTTCACGAAGTCGAAAACGCCGTCACAAGGGCCTCTATGAGCAACCGCGCCTACTATATAAAGCCCGAAAATCCCAGAGCCGCCGAGATGCTGAAAGCCATCGGCGTCATGGGCCCCAACGGAAAGATCAAGAACGACAAGATCAGGAAATTCAACCAGATAGACCACTTTATAGAACTGATCGATCCGATGCTTAGAAAGATATGCGAGGCCAGGGCCGCTTCGGGAAAAGACAAGACGGTCAATATCGTCGACTGTGCCTGCGGCAAATCCTACCTTTCGTTTGCGCTGTGCTACTATATCCGCTTCGTGCTGAAGTCACAGTGCTATGTTACAGGCCTGGACTACAACGCCACCGTTATCGAGGATTCAAAACAGATCGCCAATGCGGTGGGATATACGAATATGAAATTCGTCGAGACCGACATAGGGAAGTACGAGCCTGACAGGGAATACGACCTGCTGATATCCCTTCACGCCTGCGATACTGCCACGGATCTGGCGCTCAGGTTCGGCATCGATCACGGCGTGAAGGCAATGGTGTGCGTGCCCTGCTGCCACAAAGAGATGAACTCGCAGAATTACGTAATCGACGGACTTGAGCCGGTGCTTAAATACGGAATATTGAAAGCTAGGATCGCAGACAGCCTGACCGACGGATTGAGGGGACTGTACCTGGAAGGGCTGGGTTACGACGTTTCCATGGTAGAATATATCTCGCCTCTGGACACTCCGAAAAATCTGATGATGAGGATCGTAAAAACCAGGGAACCGGATATAAAAGCCATTGAAAATTTCGGCAGAATATGCGACAATCTCGGCGTACGGCTTTCTATAGCCGGGAAGAGATAAGGAGCGGCTTCGATGGGAGTCTTCGAAATCATTTCACTTTTAGGCGGCCTGGCCATGTTCCTTTACGGAATGCGGCTGATGAGCGGAAGCCTTAAGGAAAGTTCTTCAGGAACTCTTAAAAAGGTGATGGAAAAATTCACCAGAAATCCGTTTACCGGGTTTCTGCTGGGCGTTGCCGTTACCGCGCTGATACAGTCTTCCACCGCCACCATCGTGATCACGTCCGGCCTCGTGGCCGCAGGCATCATCAAAGCCAAAAACTCCGTAGGCATCATAATCGGCGCTAACGTAGGTACTACCGTTACAGGCCAGATCATCAGGCTGATCGACCTCAACGGAAGTTCTTCCGGCTGGCTCCGGATATTCCAGCCTTCCACTCTCGCGCCGGTGGCACTCATCGCCGGCATCATAATGATAATGTTCCTGAATTTCCGAAATTCCAAAACGATAGGTTCTATCGCCATGGGTTTCGGAATCCTTTTTTCCGGCCTGATGAATATGACCGCGGCTGTCAACAGCCTTAACGAAAGCGGCATTTTCGAGCACATTTTCACCAGCCTGGGATCCAATCCGGTGCTGGGTTATCTGGCCGGCGCCGGAGTGGCCTTCACTCTGCAGAGCTCCTCTGCCACCGTAGGTATACTGCAGGCGCTGTCTACTTCCGGGCAGCTCACGTTTAAAGCCATATACTCGGTGCTGGTTGGCGTCTATCTCGGAGACTGCGTCACCACTGCCATCGTCTGTTCGATAGGAGCCAAGGCCGATGCGAGGCGCGTAGGCATAATCCATATCATTTACAACCTTTGCAAGACCGTGCTGGTCTTCTCCGGCGTTGCCATCGCTTTCGCCGCGGGCTGGCTCAGCGGCTTCTGGGACAAGCCCATATTCTCCGGCGGCATTGCCGATACGAACACCATTTTTAACCTGGGCTGCGCCGTGCTGCTGTTCCCGCTGCAGGGAGTTTTCCTGAAATTGTCCGAGAAGATCGTTAAGGACAAGCCCGGCGACAGGAGCAAATACCAGGAGAGGCTGGACGCCCTGAACCCCGTGTTCTTCAGCACTCCGGCGCTGGCGTTCCGAAGCTGCTACGACGTGCTGCTGGCAATGTTCGACGCGGCCCGGGACAATATCGTTAAGGCCATCGGGCTCCTTCACAAATTCGATCCGAAGGTCATGGAATCCATCCGGAAGGAAGAGGACGAAGTGGACGTGATGGCGGACCGTTCTTCAAGCTATCTCGTACAGTTCTCGTCTCATCTTAAGACCGATCTCCATATAAAGATCATGGACCAGTACTATAAAGTCGTCACCGAGTTCGAACGTCTTTCAGACCACGCGCTGAACATCGCGGAGACTGCGGAGGACCTTGACAGGACCGGACTGGAATTCTCCGACGCAGGCATCAAGGAGATCAAGGTGCTGACGGACCTGATAGAACGCATACTGGACGTGACCAGGCAGTCTTTCTCCAAGAGAGACGTCGACGCCGCCAGAGCCATCGAGCCCCTGGAAGAAGTGGTGGACGATCTGGTGGGGGCGCTCCGGGATAATCACCTTACCCGTATGAGGGAAGGGCGCTGCAACGTGATGGTAGATTCGGATTTCTCCAACCTGATGTCGGATCTGGAGCGTATCTCGGACGTTTGTTCGAATATCGGCGTGGCAACGGTGGCCCGTGTGGATTACGAGCTGGCCAGCCAGGCGCACACGTATATTTCCGCGCTGCATCAGGGCAAGGATGAAGAATTCAACGCCGCGTACAACGCCGCTCACGATGAATATTTCGCAAGACTGGCAGATATAGAATCGGCAGCCGAACCTTCTCAGGGAACTGCTGCCGGAACTGCTGACGATATTATCGAAGGCCCGTCGGATTCAGCGGGCGACTCTGTTTAAACACTCGAGACCAAGCCTTATACCGAGAAGATTGTCCTCGATGCCTTCGAATTCGATGGACAGGAATCCGTCGTAGCCGTTGGCTTTGAGGATGCGGATGCATTGACCCACCGGAACAACGCCGTGGCCGAGTATGGCGCCTCTTAGCCAGTTCTGTGCTCTGGTGGGGAACCAGCCGTAGCCCGGGCTTTCCTGAGTGCCTGCTTTATAATGAAAATCTTTGCAGTGAACGTGTTTCGCGTAGGGCGCCATGATGCTTACGGACTTCACCGGCTCCTCGTCGGCGCACATAAAGTTGCCTATGTCCACCAGCGCTCCGAAATTCCTGTGATCCACGGTATTTATCAGCTTTTCAACCCTGTTTGCGTCCTGCGAGAAATAGCCGTGGTTTTCGGTCATGGTCCCGACGCCGACAGACTCGGCGTACTCGGTGACTTTCCGGCAGCCTTCCGCCAGACGGGGAAGAGCGTTGTCGTAACCGATACCGGCAAGCTTTCCGTCGGTGCCTCTCATTCCGTATGCCACGTCGTGGCGCATATTGGCGACGCCCAGTTCGACGGCGAAATCCACCTGGGCTTTGATGCGGTCAACTTCTTTTTCCAGGTCTCCGCCGGAGCCGTACAGGAAATCGGCGCCCACGCAGTATGATACGGTCTCGAGGCCGTTGTCCGCGGCGATCTTCCTGCAGCTTCTGGCAACGTCTTTGCTGAGTCCCTGCGTCCAGCCGCCTTCCACGAACTCGATGCCCTCGAAGCCCATTTCCGCCGCTTTTTCGATGACCTTTTCTATGCCCAGCCGGTCGACGTAACCTCCGAAACTGTATGTGCTGACTGAAAATCTCATTGACGTACACCTCTCGTAAAAATAGTGGCTTAATGATACCCGGTATTTTCGGAATTGTCAAAAAAATTGTGGCAAATTTTAAAAAAAATATTTGACAACCACCTCCTGCCGCGCTATAATCCTCGTTGCTGTCGGAAACGGCGGCTGAATGCGCCCATAGCTCAACTGGATAGAGCGTCTGGCTACGGACCAGAAGGTTGTGGATTCGAGCTCTGCTGGGCGCGCTCTCAAAGGCTTACCGGAAACGGCAGGCCTTTTTTGTTATCACTTCTTATCGCTGCTTATTGACTACCGTTCCGCAAATTGAGTATAATTTCAGCGTCTATATCACAGCCGGGAGGTCCGTATTTTATGAACAACGACGCACGGTTCGAGCTACTAAAAAAAAGAGTCGGCGGAGAACGCCGCAGAGTCGGTTTCGAGTATACCTTCGGAATGAAGCCGGAGGAGCAGATGCTCATCACGCCCGCCGACAAATACGCCCGCAGGATAATGGGCGAGATCGAGTTTGCCCTGCAGATGGACAGATTCGACGAGAACAGCGGCATGTATTCCAGGCTCATATCCAACGCGATAGATATACTGGAGCAGGCGCTGAACGTTGACGGGACGATAACCAGAAGCGTGTGCATGAAGGCGGAAGAAGCGCTGATGCCTATGAATCCGGACGCCAAGGATTACGCCCTGATATTGTGCGGACACGCCCATATCGATATGAACTGGATGTGGAGCTACAACGAGACCGTTGCCGCTACCATCGCCACGTTCACCACGATGTGCAACCTGATGGACGAATATCCGGATTTCACGTTCTCACAGTCCCAGGCCTCCACTTACAAGATCATAGAAGAGCACGAGCCGGAACTGATGGAGCGGATCAGATATTACATCAGGGAAGGACGCTGGGAAGTCACTGCAGGAGCCTGGGTGGAGACCGATAAAAACATGCCTTCCGGCGAGTCGCTTGTGAAGACCATCGAATATACCAAAAAGTACATGGAAGAAGTATGGGGCGTTCCCGCGGACAGCCTGGAGATCGACTTCTCCCCGGACACTTTCGGGCACAGCCGCCACGTTCCCGAGATAGACACATACGCGGGCCTTAAATATTATTATCACTGCCGGGGCACGGACGACCTGATCCTCTACAAGTACAGGTCTCCTTCCGGCGCGGAGATACTTATGTACCGGGAGCCTTACTGGTACAATTCCGGCATCACGCCTCATATAGGCATCGGCCTTCCCGGACTCATCGGCAGGATGGGCGGCCTTAAGACCGGGCTCATCGTCTACGGAGTGGGAGACCACGGCGGCGGCGTTACCAGGCGCGACGTGGAGAACGCCATAGATATGATGTCCTGGCCCATCTTCCCGAAGATCAGGTTCGGCACCTTTAAAGAGTTCTTCAAGCTGGCCGACAGGCCCGAGATCAGGGCGGCGCTGCCGGTGGTGGACAAGGAGATCAACTTCCTTTTCGACGGCTGCTATACAACTCAGTCCAGGATCAAGCGCGCCAACCGCCAGGCGGAGGCGAAGCTCATCGAGGCAGAGGCAATGTCTGCGCTGGCCGGGACTGTCGACGGAGGTTTCAGGTACAGCTACGACAGGTTCGAAAAAGCGTGGCAGAACGTACTGTTCACACATTTCCACGATATATTGACCGGCTCCTGCGTGCGGGACAGCCGCGACTACGCGATGGGCCTTTATCAGAAGGCGCTGGCGGTGGCCGAGACCGAGGAGAACAGGGCGCTCCGGGCAATTTCCGAGCAGATCGATTCTTCCGTTTTCGTTGCCGAAGCGGGAGGCGAAGATCAGGATGGGGACGAACTTCCGGACTATCCTTACGGGTCAATGTCGGAAGGGGCAGGCGTGGGTTACGGCCTGGCCGCCTGGAAGGGCATACCGAATCCTGAGCGCGGCGCGGGAAAGACCAGGATATACAACGTTTTCAACCCGGCTTCCGTGCCTTTCAGCGGCCCCGTGGAGATAGTGGTCTGGGACTGGCCCGGAGATTTCGGAAGAGCGTATTTCACCGACTGCACCGGAGAGGAATTGACGTTCTCGCACTATGCGGGGCAGCAGAGGTACTGGGATCACAGCTTCGTCAAATTCCTGGTGAAACTTGAACTGCCTGCGTTCGGATATACCACGATCGCGCTGAGAGAGCGGGAATTGACGGAATATTCGTCACACTTCTATTGCCCCGACTGGGGAAGGCTGGGCTACGAAAACAGCCACGTGCTGGAAAACGACATCATCAGGGCGGAATTCGACCTTGAAACCATGAACCTTAAGTCGCTGTTCGACAAAGTCAGCGGAAGGGAGATGCTCAGGGCCGACGGCCACTCCGGCATCGTGCTCATCGACACACAGGACAACCATATGACCGCCTGGACCATAGGCAGATACCTCAGGAAGACTCCCGTTACGGACGTCAAGCGCATCGACAGGATGGACAGTGGCCTGAGGCGCGGCTACAGCTTTACGCTTACGGTGCTGGGTTCAGAGATCAACGCGGAGGTCACGTTGGATGAAGGCGCGTCTGCTCTCAGCTTTCATTACAGCGTCGACTGGAACGAGCGCTCCGGAAGGACTCTGCCGCTGCTGGCGTTCATGCTTTCGCTTAAAGAAAGGCCCGAGGAATTCATATGCGACGTGCCTATGGGTGTTACGGTGAGAAAGCCCGAAAATCATGACGTTCCCTCGCTGACCTTCGTGGCGCCCCTGTCCGTCAACAGGCTGAGCGCCCAGAGATCCAGGACGATAGTGCTCAGAAACGACTGCAAGTACGGCTACAGGGTCTTCGGAGACGAGCTGATACTGTCTCTCATCAACACGGCCCATTTCCCGGATCCGGCGCCCGAGCGGGGACAGCAGGATATATACCTGTACGTGGGCGTCTGCGAGGCGGAGGCGGCAACCCTGCTGGGAGAGAGCGAACTTATGATGCACACGCCTAAAGCGTTGCCCACGGCGGCCCATTTCGGAACGATCCCCTCTGAAGGAACGCTCCTTGACGTAAACGCCGAGGGAACTGTGGTGACTTCCGTAACGCGCACCGAAGGCGGCGACGTAAAGATAAGGTTCAACCGGCCTTCCGACGGCACCGATCTCGTGGAGGCTTCCACGGCGGAGAGCGCAGGAGAAACCGAAGTGCGACCTTATTCCATCGGCGAACTGGTCTTCTGACCGGAGGTGTTTATTATGGAGAAAATGTGGGCCGGCAGGACTGACGGCAAAACGGAAAAAGCGGCGGATGATTTCAATTCGTCAATTCGCGTCGACAGCAGGATGTACCGCGAAGATATAGAGGGCAGCATCGCCCATGCGTCAATGCTCGCAAGGCAGGGCATCATAACGCCCGAAGAAGCCGCTGCGATCATCGGCGGCCTGAACGAGATACTTGACGGAATCAGCTCCGGAAAGATCGAGGTGGACAACGACGCGGAAGACGTCCATATGTTCGTGGAGCGTCTGCTCACGGAGAAGATCGGTGACGCGGGAAAGAAACTTCACACCGCCAGGAGCCGCAACGACCAGGTGGCGCTGGACTCCAGGATGTATTCCAGGAACAGGACGAAGGAAATTATCTGTTCGCTAAAGAAACTGATCGCGGCCTTGTGCGGCAGGGCTGAAGAATACAAGTCCGTGATACTTCCAGGATATACGCATCTTCAAAGAGCGCAGCCCGTGACTTTCGGACATCATCTTATGGCGTACGCCATGATGTTCCTGAGGGATACGGACAGATTGACCGACGCCCTGAAGCGGGTCAACGTAAGCCCCATAGGGTCCTGCGCCCTTGCCGGTACCACCTACGATACCGACAGAAAATACGAGGCGGAACTGCTGGGCTTCGACGGCGTGTGCCTGAATTCCATCGACGGAGTGTCAGACAGGGATTTCTGCGTGGAGCTCGCCGCGGATATTGCCATCGTGATGATGCACCTTTCCAGGATGGCAGAAGAGCTCGTATTGTGGTCCTCCTGGGAGTTCGGTTTCATATCGCTCTCAGACGGATATACCACTGGATCGTCCATCATGCCTCAGAAAAAGAACCCCGATATGGCGGAGCTTGTCAGGGGCAAGACCGGCCGTGTGTACGGCGATCTGGTGGCTCTCCTGACGCTTTTAAAGGGCCTTCCGCTGGCGTACAACAAAGATATGCAGGAGGACAAGGAAAACCTCTTCGACGCCTTTGAAACGGCCCTGGCGTGCCTTGAGATCACCACCGGTATGATAAGTACGATGACCGCCCGTCCGGACCGTATGAGAGCCGCCGCGGGAGAGGGATTCATCAACGCCACCGACCTGGCAGACTACCTGGTAGGCAGGGGGCTCCCGTTCCGTGACGCTTATAAGATATCCGGCAGGATCGTGGCTTACTGCATCGAAAACCGCCATACCCTCGAAACGCTTCCTCTGGAAAAATACAGGGAATTCTGCGGCAGGTTCGACGAAAAAGTATACGAGGCCATCGATCTGGACGAGTGCGTTAAGAGGCGCATCAGCGAAGGCGGAACCTCCGTGGCTTCGGTGGAAAAACAGATAAAGGCCGTTAGAGAGAAACTTGAGGAGATCTAAGGGTTATGAATAAAAACGGCGGTAAAACGCGCAGGGCTTTAACGATCTTCGTTATCGCGGCTATCGTCTGCTGCCTTGCGGCCGCTTCGTCCTGCAAAGGGGGATCCGGCAAAAGCGGAGAAAACGAAGGCGTGTATCAGAACGGAAAAGCGATCCTTAAAATAGGCACCGTGTTTTCAGACGATTCGGAATTGACGGACGTGCTGGGCGAGCCGGCAGACCGGCAGGAAGCTGCCAGCTGCCTCGGGGCAGGAACCGACATCACTTTCACATATGACGGCTACAGCTTCACGGCATATCCTCACGGCGGCGCGGAAAGCGGTCAGCACCGTGTAGGCCTTATAAAGATCAACCGCGGCCAATATTCTATCTCCTCCGGGATCAGCGTAGGGGACGATATCAGCGACGTTGACCTTTCCGGTTTTGAACTGGTCGTAAACGCCTATTTCGCCTGGTACGACGCATGCAGCGTGGCGTTGTCCGTCGACAACGGCACAGTGGCCAGGATCGTCATCAGCGAAGGAACGCAGGAAGATTGACATACGGCCTATGACAGGCCCCGATCTGTGCGTTTTTTAGAAAAAATATTAAAAAAACATTAAAAAAGCAGTTGACAGGCCCCGGCGGGGTATGTTATTATGCGCGTTGCGGGTCAAGCAGAAGTGTTCGCTTCTCACCTCGCGGGACGGACGTCCCCGGGTAACGCATTGAATATCATCAACTATGTTGCTGCTTTCAGTGTAATTATGCGAACCGGACCTTGCCTGGTTCGCTATTTTATTGTGGAGGTGTCTGCTATAAACAAAGAAGGTCTGATGATCAATGAAGATATTCGCGAGAAGGAATTGCGCCTTATCGACGAAAACGGTACGGTTTTAGGTATTATGTCAGCTAAAGATGCGCAGCTCATCGCCAACGAGCACGAGACTGACCTTGTTATGATCGCTCCCAACGCTAATCCTCCCGTATGCAAACTGATGGATTACAAAAAGTACGTATTCGATCAGGCTAAGAAGGAAAGAGACGCCAGGAAGAATCAGAAGGTAGTCAGCGTGAAGGAAGTCAGGCTGAGCATCGGTATCGGCGACCACGATTTTAATGTAAAACTCAAAAGCGCCATTAAATTTCTTGAAGAAGGAAACAAAGTCAAGGTTTCCGTATTTTTCGGAGGCCGTGAGCTCCGGTACACCAACGAAGGCGAGATCCTTGTGGACAGGATGGCAGAATGTCTCAAGGATTACGGCGTAATGGAAAAACGTCCCAAAATGGAAGGCAGAAAAGTAATGTCCGCCATCATTAATCCCAAATGACCGCTGTTTTATAACGGAACACATACGTAATACGAAAGGAAATGATTTAAAATGCCGAAAGTAAAAACTCACAGCGCAACTAAAAAGAGATTCAGACTGAGCGCTAACGGTAAAGTGAAAATGAGCCACGCGTTCAGACGTCACAGGCTTGTAACGAAACCCCGTAAAGCCAAGAAGGGCCACAAGATCGGTGTGTACGCTTCCGATGCGAACGCAGCTACCGTAAAGAAAATGATGCCCTACGCAAAATAAGAGAAGGAGGAAGTTACAATGTCAAGAGTTAAGAATTCAGTTGCCACCAGAGCAAGACGTAAAAGGACCCTCAAACTCGCGAAGGGATATTTCGGCAGAAAGAGCACCGTTTTCAAGACCGCCAACCAGGCCGTGATCAAGTCTGCCATGTACGCGTACCGCGACAGGAGACAGAACAAACGCAACTTCAGGAAACTCTGGATCGTACGCATCAACGCCGCCGCCAGAGCCAACGGCATGTCCTACAGCACGTTCATGCACGCCCTGAAAGTCAACAACATCGCCCTCGACCGCAAGGTCCTCGCCGATATGGCCGTTTCCGATAAGGAAGGCTTCGCGAAACTTGTGGAGCAGGTGAAAGGCTGATATTTTAAGCCGGCCGCGCTGCCGGGCACATTAAAATAAAGCATTTATGGACAAGTTTTTTGCAGACATTAAATGCGTCAGCAGCATTTCAGACGAACGGATCGCTTTCATACGTAAGCTTTCCTCCGGGAAAGTTTACTCTGAGAGCGATCGTTTTTTTCTGGAAGGCGAACGGGCGGTGTCTGAGATACCGCACAGGAAAGGCGCCGTAAAGACCGTGATCGTCAGCAACTCATTTGCGGAGGATGTCGACGGATCGGGCCAGAGGCGGGAACTGATAAAGTCTTTAAGAGAGACGGGAGCAGCATTCATCAGAGTCACGGACAAGATCTTTTCGGCATTGTCCAAAACGGTGACGCCCCAGGGCATCGCCGCTGTGGTGATGAAGCCCGACTTCGGCAAACTGGAGCAGAAGCTTTCGGAGGCGAGACGGGTGCTCGTCCTGGAGAATATACAGGATCCGGGCAATCTGGGCACATGCATCAGGACGGCGGACGCCTTCGGCTTCGACGCCGTCGTATTGACGGACAACTGCGTGGACGTTTTCAACCAGAAGGTGCTGCGCTCCACGGTCGGTTCGCTTTTCCACCTGCCTGTATACAAGTTTCAGCAGGGGACGTTCAGGCTTTCCGTCCTTATCAAGGAGAGCGGCATAAAGCTGTTCGGCGCCGATCCCAGAGCAGGTATCGACAGCAGGAGCGCAGGATTTTCCGGCGAGCGCTGCGCCGTGATAATAGGGAACGAGGCCAACGGCCTTACCGACGTTGCCCGTACGGTTTCGGACTGCCTGGTAAAGATCGATATGGCGGGCAACGCCGAATCGCTGAACGCAGCCGTTGCCGCCGCGGTGCTGATGTACGAATTGTCCGGAAAATAATTACAAAAGGGGATATATCATGAATCTTCACGAACAGTGGTTAGACAAATTAAGAGCAGGCACCAGACAGCAGAACAACGATCTGCTTCGGGACTATTACGGAAAAGAGACCGAAGTCTACAGGACCATCCTTGCGGACAGGATCGAGACTTTTTCCGGCACGGCTAAAGAGTTCGGCGAAAAGTTCGGCCTTCAGCCCTACGAAGTGGGAGCTTTCATCGACGGCATCAACACCTCTCTCGAAACTCCCGTGGAACTGAAGGACCTGGAAGAAGAGACTCAGCTGGACATCAAGATCGTCTGGAGAAACCTGTATAAGAACATGCTCAAGGCGAGAGCAGACTGGCTCTACTCTCTGAGCGAATGGGACGCCTACTATACCGAAGAAGAGCGCAGGGAGATCACCAGGGAATTCCGCTATTCCCAGCAGGCTCACAGCGTAAAAGTTGGAAGAAACGATCCCTGCCCCTGCGGCAGCGGAAAGAAGTACAAGAACTGCTGCGGACTTGAATGACGGATTGACCGGGCGCGGTTCGATCTGCGCTCAGATCTCCAGCAGCATTTCGGCAATATCGTTGACGATGGATTCCGGATCCCCTAACATGGCTCCGGAATTTTTTATTATGGCGACGGAGGCGCGAAGCGCGTTATAGATCTCCTGCTTGCTGAGCCTGGTGCCCCTGAGGCCGTTTGCCACTATCTCTCCCAGATCCGCGTCCATTGCGTCCGTGTCGATATCCACGCCGGTGATCACGCCGCCGGAAACGTTGAGCCCGGCGCGCACCAGGCCCCAGTCGAACTTTTTTTCGATATTTACGCCGAAGGGGAGCGTCTGGCCGTAATTCCAGTCCCAGGACGAGAATTTCAGGTATTTTTCATAAAACTTGTCGGAGCCGGGAACGCTTTCGGGCACCGTGACGAATGGAAGCTCTACATCGCAACCCGTTATCTGCGAGATGACCGGATCTACGTTGACGACGTCCTCGGAGGGAGCGCCGTATTCGTTTATGAAGGCGGCTGCAAGCCGGGCTTTCAGGCCTTCGATGCTGATGTCGCCGCTGAGCTCAGAGAGATTGACCACTCTGGATCTTACGGAGGCCACGCCTTTGGCCGCGATCTTGGCGGTGGAGACTTTCAAATATTTCTGGAGCTTCGTAAAATCGGCGTTCACCAGAAGCGTTCCGTGCATCAGCCCGGCCGAGGAAGTGAAGCGGAACGCGTTGCCGGAAAATTTGCGCCCGTCGGAGGTGACGATGTCGTTGCGGCCGCTGAACACCGCGTCGATGCCGTATGAATTGACGGCCTCCAGTATCACCTTAAGCTGCCTGTGGAGGTCGTAGGAGGTCCTGCCGACGATGAAACTGTAGCACAGGTTGCCCAGGTCGTGGAAAACGGCTCCGCCGCCGGAAGTCCGCCTGGCGAGAGTGCCCTTGTCCGCCCTGAGCGCGTCGGTCCTGCACTCGTTCCATGCGTTCTGGGATTTGCCTATGACCACCGTATCGGCGTTCTGCCAGAGGTAAAGGATCGCCTTGTCCCGCTCATCCGGCCCTGACTTTACGGACTCGGTGAGAAGCTCCTCGAGAGCCAGGTTGAAATGTGGATCGTATGAATTTGAAACGTATATTTCAGTTCTCATAATGAAGCTCCGCCGTTTGCGCGTCCGGCTTTCCGTATCCGGCGCCCCGAAAGGCCTACCGTGGTCAATATATATCTTTTTCTCCCGCCGGTCAATAGTCTTGAATTTGCTCCGTCGATAGTGTAAAATTATCACATCATCCGAATGATCTGTTGGAGAAGAAACGATGGCGGACAAAGGCTCTTATATAACCGAAAACGATGAAATGCTCGTTACCGACGAAGCGCTCGCTGTGATAGCGGGAATGGCGGCAATGGAAGTCGACGGCGTCGCGGGCATGAGTTCCGGTTTTACGGGTGGCCTCGCCGAAGTTCTTGGACGGACAAATCTCGCTAAAGGCGTTAAAGTCATATCCCGTTCCGGAGTCACGTCCGTGGATATCTACGTGGTGGTCCGCTACGGCGTCAGGATCCCCGAAGTGGCTTTCGAGATCCAGGAACACGTAAGAAGCAATATAGAAAACCAGGCGGGCATCGTGGTGGATTCGGTCAATATCCATGTACAGGGTGTGGATTTTTCTGAAGTGAAGGAGGAAGAGACTTGAACTTTTTCTTTCGTATTTTAACGGCTGTATACGCCCTGGTATCGGCGGTATTGAGCGCGCTTCTGATGATATCTCCTTTCGCAGAAAAGGGGATCATGAAGAGCTTCCTCGACTGGGCGGACGTGACGCTCTACAGGTCGGACAAGTACAACGTGGTGCTTTTCCTGGCCGGGCTTCTGCTGCTCCTGCTGAACCTGTTCATACTGTTCTCGGGCCTGAGATTCAAGGGCGTAAACAAGTATATCTGCTTCAAGAACGACTCCGGCCAGGTGAGAGTTTCCGCCAGCTCCGTGGAGAGCATAGCGCTGGGACTGGCCAGAAAGAGCCGCAACGTAAGAGAAGCCAAATCCAAAGTCAGATTCAAGAACGAATCCGTGGAGATACTGCTGAAGCTTTCGGTCTATCCCGACACCCACGTGCCGAATCTTTCCAGGCTCCTTCAGAACCAGATCAAGGACGCCGTGGAGAGCATGACGGAACTGACGGTAAGCAAAGTGGATATAAACATCGACGGCGTTCACGCCGCTCCCGCCGACAAGGAGTGATGACGCATGCTGAGACGGTTTTATAAATTCTACAGACAGAATTATTTCCCCATCAACGGCGCCATCATAGGGCTTCTGGTGGGACTTTCGTTCCATTTCCTGGGTATCATTGCCACGCTGTTCCTGGCGCTTACCACCTTTGCCGGATACTGGATCGGAAGACAGCTGAAAAAGGACAGGTCGTTCCTGCGGAACCTGCTGGACAAGATACTTCCTCCAGGCAGCTACCGTTGATGTTACGTGCGGCCGCAGTTATTTGTTTTTTTAGGAGATAATCGTTTATGAGCAGACGTGATTCACGTGAAGCCGCGGTAAAGATAATATTCCAGAACGAGTTCATCGACAGCCGTTTAAGGTCCGGCGGAGATGAAGGCACTGAAGTTTCTTCCGAAGATATGATCGCCATGTTCCTGGAGAGCGCAGACGAGAAAGAGGCGGCGAAGATCGACCGCTCTTTTATCGCCGGAGTGCTTGACGCGGTGCTGGCCCACGTAGAAGAGATAGACAAGATCATCAGCGAACACCTTGACGCGGACTGGAACATCAGCCGGCTCTGCAAGATCGACATGGCCATACTCAGGGAAGCAATTGCCGAGATCGTATACTTAGAAGACATACCTGTGAGCGTTTCCATCAACGAAGCCGTGGAACTGGCCAAGAAGTTCAGCTATCCCGAGGCTTCTTCATTCATCAACGGAATTCTCGGAAGTGTCAGTAAAAATGGTTGAAGATCGTTCCGGATACGGTTATTCAGGATACGGTTCCGGCTTCGGCCTCAGGTCCGGGTCCGGCCCGGACAATGATCTTTTTGCTGCTTCCGGCATGAGCCGCGCCCCTGCGCCCAGAAAAGCGCTCCGGGTATCGGACGTCAACAACTACATAAAATCGATCATCGCGTACGATTCGAACCTCAGCGGCATTTACGTCGAAGGGGAGATCTCGAATTTCAAAAGATATTCATCGGGCCACGCGTATTTTTCTTTGAAAGACGCCGGGTCCGTGCTCAAGTGCGTGATGTTTGCGAACCAGTACCGGAAGCTGGCGTTCGCGCCTTCGGACGGCATGAAGGTCATCGCTTTCGGCAGCGTCAACGTTTACGAGCGTGACGGAGTTTACCAGCTGTACGTCGACAGCCTTCAGGCGGACGGCCTGGGCGCCCTCTTCGAAAAGTTCGAAGCGCTTAAAAAGAAGCTGTATTCGGAAGGGCTTTTCGACGAAGAACACAAAAAAGAGATACCGTATCTGCCCAGGGCCGTGGCGGCGATCACTTCGCCTTCGGGGGCGGTCATCCAGGACATCAGGAACGTGACCATGCGCCGTTTCCCGGGCATGAAGGTGATCCTGTATCCTTCTGCGGTGCAGGGGGCGGACGCTCCGGGAGAACTGATAGCGGCGCTTAAAAAAGCGCAGGCGGACGGGCTTGCAGACGTTATCATTATAGGGCGCGGAGGCGGATCGATAGAAGACCTCTGGGCATTCAACGACGAAAAACTTGCCCGTGAGATTTACGCCTGCGATATTCCGGTGATCTCCGCCGTGGGGCATGAGACTGACTTTACCATCTGCGACTACGTGTCCGACTTAAGGGCTCCCACGCCCTCTGCGGCCGCGGAACTGGCCGTGCCTGAACTGGTGTCCGTAATATACGGCCTGGATCAGGCAGAGAACAAACTGGTATCCGCCGCCAGATCCGTTACCGCTTTAAGGGCGGAGGCTTTGAAACGGGCGGAAGCAGGGCTCGGCATAAGGTCCTTCGAACGGCTGCTGGAGCATAAAGGAGAGACGCTGGAAAGGTCTTCCGGGCGGCTGGATTCGGCGGTCAGGAACAGAATGACGGTGTCGGGCCTCATGCTGAACAGGTTCGAGTCCGTATTGAACGCATACAGCTACGAAAAAGTGCTTAAGAGGGGTTTTGCCCTCGTAAAAGATAAAAACGGAAAAGTGTTGAAGAGCGCCGGAGAACTCTCCTCGTCAGGCGAGGGACAGGTCGTAATGAGCGACGGAACGGTTAACATCAGAGTGGAGGAATGAGAAAGATGTCTGAAGGACCCGAAAAGGAATTGACCTTCGAAGAGGCCATGGAGAGGATAGAGGAGATCACCGGCAGCATAGAGAGCGGCAAACTGAAGCTGGAAGAGAGCATTGCCGCTTTCGAAGAAGGCAGCAGGCTTATCAAGTTCTGCCGGGCGAAACTGGAAGAGTACGGCAAAAAAATAGATGATATTTCCGGGAGTGAGGACAATGAGTGAATTTTACGACCTGTTAACGAGTTATGCCGCTTACACCGATCAGAAACTGAACGAACTGCTTCCGCCCAGGGACAATTACCAGAAGAAGATCTACGACGCCATGCGCTACAGCCTGCTTGCGGGAGGCAAGCGCATAAGGCCCGTGCTTACGTACGTTTCCGCAGAGCTGTTCGGGCTGGACAAAGAAGTAGTGACGCCCTTCGCCCTGGCCCTGGAAATGATCCACACTTCGTCGCTCATACACGACGACCTTCCGGCCATGGACAACGACGACTACCGCCGCGGCAGGCTTTCGAACCATAAAAGATTCGACGAAGCTACCGCCATTCTGGCCGGAGACGCGCTGCTGACGTACGCTTTCGAAGTTGCCGGAAACGGAGCTTCTGCGCTGGCCGAGTCCGCCTTAAAAGAGGGCAACGCCGAGCTTGCAATAAACGTATCGAAGGTCGTGCCTGCGCTTGCGTTCAGGGTGGGAACGGAAGGAATGATAGGCGGACAGATCATCGACCTGAAAGCCGAAAACACCACTATCGACGGTGACGAGCACGAGGCTCTCTGCGCTATGAAGACGGGTTGCCTGCTGACCGTCCCCGCCGAGATGTCCGCGCTGGTGGCTGGCCGCTGCGGCACAGAAGAATTCGAGCTGCTGAAAGATTATTCCATGGCCGTGGGAATAGCGTTCCAGGTCAAGGACGACATCCTGGACGTGGAGGGAGACCCCACCATACTGGGCAAGAACGTGGGAATGGACGACGCGGACAACAAGACCACCTACGTCACGCTGTACGGCATCGACGGCGCCCGGATCAAGCTGGAGGAACTGACCGCCAGGGCAAAAGAAAACTGCAAAAAACTGATGGAGATACCAGGCTGCGTGCCTGAAAAAGCCAGATTCCTGTACGACCTGGCGGAATACCTGCTGGAAAGAAAAAATTGACGGAAATAAAAGAAAGAACAGACGGAACGACCGATGGGGGAGTTTGACGGCGCGCTTCAAAAGCTCGGTTCCATGAGCGGCGAAGAGTTAAAAGATTTATGCGCGCGTCTTCGCGAAAAGATAATCGAAACGGTCAATTCCAACGGCGGCCACCTGGCTTCGAACCTGGGCGTCGTGGAGTTGACCGTGGGTCTTTATACCGTTCTGGACCCTTTCAGGGACAAGGTCGTCTGGGACGTGGGCCATCAATGCTACGCCCATAAATTATTGACCGGGCGGGAATACGGCTTCGAAACGCTTAGAAAAAGCGGCGGGCTCAGCGGTTTTCCTTCTGCTTCCGAAAGCGGCGCGGACGCCTTTGAGACCGGCCACAGTTCCACTTCCATATCGGCGGCGCTGGGATTCGCCAGGGCTAAAAAGATCACCGGAGAAACGTACGACGTATGCGCGGTCATAGGAGACGGCGCGTTCGGCAGCGGCATGGTATTCGAAGCTCTGAACGACGCGGGCCAGTCCGGCGAAGACGTGATCGTGATCCTGAACGACAACGGCATGTCCATCTCTCCCAACGTGGGGGCTCTCCACAAATATCTCATCCGGCTTCGTTCCGGCCGCGGCTACATAAAGGCAAAGGGCAGAGTCAAAAGATTCCTGGACAAATTAAAAGGCTTCGGCGCTTTTCTGGAGCGCAACATCCAGCGCGTAAAGAGCCTCATGCGTTCCGCCGTGGTGCCCGAAGGCGAACTGTTCATCGAGCTGGGCTGGAAGTATATAGGCCCCATCGACGGCCACGACATAAAAGCGGTGGCGGACGCGGTGGAAAAGGCCAAGATGATAGGCGGTCCCGTTATAATCCACGCCATAACCCAGAAGGGAAAAGGCTACGCTCCGGCAGAAGAGAATCCCTCTTATTATCACGGCATCAGTCCCGACGGCGGCAAAGTTACGGCTCCCGCATCGTTCTCCAGCTGCCTGGGCGAGACGCTCTGCCTGCTGGGAAGAGGAAACGACAAGATCACCGCCGTTTGCGCGGCAATGGTGGGAGGCACCGGCCTTTCGCCTTTTTCCACCGAATTTCCCGAAAGATATTTCGACGTGGGTATCGCCGAAGAACACGCCGTAACGATGGCTGCGGCAATGGCCAGATCGGGCCTGAAGCCTTTCGTGTGCCTCTATTCCACGTTTTCCCAGCGCGCATACGATCAGATGCTCCACGACATTGCTCAGCCCGGCAACGGCGTCGTGATGTGCCTTGACAGGGGCGGCGCGTCAGGTCCCGACGGGCGGACTCACCAGGGGATCTACGATCTGTCTTTCCTGAACGCCATGCCCGGGTTCGTTGTCGCGGCGCCTGCGGACACGTACGAGCTTGAGATGACCGCCCGCCTGGCAGCTCGATCGGAGGCGCCTTTCGCCATCAGATATCCTGCGAAAGTTCCTGCGCTTTATTCGAATATAGGATCGTTTCCGGCGCTGGAGACCTCCGCTTATCTGGACGTGGAACCGGGCAGGGGCTTCGTGGTATTCGATTCTGTAAGCGTTACTGACGCGACTGACGGTCCGGATTACAGTAGCAGGGCGCCGGTGGTATTCATGGCGCTGGGCGTAACGGTATATGAAGCGCTCAGGGCTGCGCTGATCCTTAAAGAGCGCGGCGTGCCTTCTGTAGTTTTTTCTGCCAGATTTCTGAAGCCTCTCGACAGTGAAGGCATACTTCGGCTGCTCCGGAAATATCCGGATTCTGCGGTGGTCACCATGGAGGACGGAGTGCGCAAAGGCGGGTTCGGTTCGGAGGTGTTGACGCTGTGCGCGGAGCACAAACTGAACGCGGACAGGATATTTACCGCCGGATACCCGGACGAGCCGGTGGCTCACGGCACTATAAGAGAGATATACAAAAAGTACGGGCTTGACGGCGAGAGCATCGCCGAAACGCTCTTAAAGGACAATATTTCGGGCGGGGGCGGCAATGAGGCTTGATGCGTATCTGGCGGAAAAGGGATTATACGTCAGCAGGACCAGGGCCGCTGGGGCAATTAAGGCTGGCTGCGTTTCCGTAGGAGGAAAGGTGCAGCTGAAACCCTCATTCGAAGTAGTTGACGGTGCGGACGGTCCCTCCGTAGTCTGCCTGCCGGACCCCCTGAATTACGTGGGACGCGGCGCGCTGAAGCTGGAATTCGCGCTTGAAAAGTTCGGTATCGACGTGGCGGGGCTGGACTGCATTGACTCCGGCGCATCCACGGGCGGATTCACGGAAGTATTGCTCAGAAGGGGAGCCGCGTCGGTCACCGCCGTTGACGTGGGCCACGGACAGCTGCATGAGTCTCTCAGGAACGATCCGAGAGTGATCAACGTGGAAGGCACGGATATACGCGCTTTTTCTCCCGGAAAAGAATTCGATTTCCTCTCCGCCGACCTTTCTTTCATATCCCTTTCGCTGGTATGCCGCAAACTGGCGGAGCTCTTAAAAACCGGCCGGATCGCGGTGGTGCTCTTCAAGCCCCAGTTCGAAGTCGGAAAGAAAGCCGTGGGCAAGGGCGGGATCGTACGCTCCAGAGAAGAGTGCGTCAAGGCCATGGACGCGGTGACGGCGGATTTTCGCGTCAACGGGCTGGAAACGGTGGGCTCTGCGGTTTCGCCCATAACCGGCGGCGACGGCAATACGGAATATCTTTTATGGCTCCGGCGGATTTTTTAGGCAAGTTGTAAAATTAAATGACGCAAAATAATGACTCATCGAGTCAAAACTGGTAGAATTAAAGCGACCAAACCAAATTCGCCAGGAGGACAAGATGAGTCAAGAGGAGTATAACAAAAAATCGGCAAAAAAGAAACACCTAAAAGAAAAAGACAGATATCAAATCGAGGCACTGCTGAAAGCAAAGAAGAAAGCAGTAGAGATAGCCGAGATTATCGGGTGTAGTAAGAGAACAATCGAGCGAGAAATCAAGCGAGGACAAGTAACACAGCTCACAAGCGAATATGAGTATGTAAGCGTGTATAAGGCGGACGTGGGTCAGCGGATCCATGAAGAGAAAGCACAGAACAAAGGACGGCCGCTCAAGATCGGAAAAAATCATGCATATGCACAGAGAATCACGGAATTGATCTGTCTGGAGAGATATTCGCCGGATGCGGCGAATGCTCAGTACAGAAAAGAGCGCAACGGTCAGAAAGTGGTATGCACCCGAACGCTGTACAGTTACATTTGGAATGGCCTGTTTTATGGGCTTGAAAAGGAAGATCTGCCGCGCAGAGGAAAACGAAGAACAG
>JAEEGJ010009366.1_pt1 | contig 26257 bp, 25 predicted proteins | sample 8958761 | NCBI WGS metagenome assembly JAEEGJ01 (sample SAMN16246546, study PRJNA631951) | gut metagenome | biome: gut microbiome; feature: rumen; material: RS-attached | host: Bos | place: Iran: Karaj | collected 2018-10 | reverse complement strand
AAGACTCTCCCTTTCGTGTAACAAAACCAAATATATCTTCATTAGGAGTATTTCCGTGAATACACCAATCAAAAGAATAGTCTGTAATGTTTAGATTTTGCCATTTTTCTAATTGCTGATTGTAAAGAACTTCATCAAATCTTGCAGATGGTAAATAGGATACCGCACAACTCAAAAAGCAAAACCAAATGAGGAAAGGTATTAGATTCTTTTTCATATAACTACCTCTTTCGAATATTTGTTATCTGCCTGACTCCAAATCTATAGTTTTTATCACCCAAATCAATATCTTGCATCCGTGCTAAATGTGAGTCAATGAATGCGTCATCTCCTATTAAATGTCCGTTTCTCATATCAAATACGTTGCTTAGATAGTATCCATTCTTGTTGCCGCCCCATCCTGGATTGCAATGGACAAAATCATCTGTAATATTATCACTTTTTTGTCCTTTTGTAACAGTGCAAGACATATTATAGTATCCATCAACTATAAAATAGTGACCATTCGTATTTACTAAACCCTTTTAATTACTTAATTTTTTTTGATAAACTCTCTTTTGTACGGTTCTTTATCAACCGCCTAATGTACTTGTATTGCCTGTACCACCTCCTTGATTACTTCCTTGCACTCTTTAAGTTTCAAATAGGAATTTCCGAAACACCATAGCAAAAAATGCAAATTTTCACTTTTTTGTTCAGAATTTTGGTAAATTATTATTTAATAGTGCAATAAATAAAAAAAGTTGGAAAAGGTGTACCAAATGTTGGATCATAGAAAATAAACAGACTGTAAAAATGAAAGTGAATGTATATTTTTTCTTAAAAAATCAATTAAAAAAATGGTAGGCATAAATATTAGACTTATTCTCTACTTTAACAAGGGTGTCTCTTGTTGAAGTAAAGAATAATAAGGTTTTTAGAGAGATGAATTACTTGCTAATAACTTTTATCTTTGTTTTAACACCATCATCTTCTACAGTATTTATAAATTTATTCAGATGGAAGGAGACATTGCCTCCAGCATCTATGTTCACTATAAAGTGCATGATGTAACTGCCTACTGCGTAAGATGTTTCCGTTTCTACAGAAAGTTCTTCCTCTAGAATTGTTGTCATCAAAGATGTACAGGAATCATAAGCAGATAATACCCCAAGATTATCTACAGCTACTTTTGATAAATCAAGTTCTGTTCCATCTACGAGATTACATTTTTCATTCTTAGCAAAGCCTGCGTAAAAAACGTCGCCAATCTTTACGATAAAGGAGTATTCCATATCCGATGCATCATAATCGACAGTTCCAGGAACAAGTTCTTCGCATTTTGATACAGTATAGTTCTTTGTCAGTTTTTCGCTTCCACTGTAGGTGTACTCACTTTCCGCCCAAAAATCATTTTTTTTGCGGTTTACCATATAGATTTCAGGAACAATCTCTTTTCCTGAACTGTTCATAACCGAAAGATTCACTTCATAAAATCTGGTTATGAAGTCGTTCCCCTTGTCTGGATGCAAATCTTGTTCATTTTTGCATCCAAACAAACTGATAAAAATAATCGATAATGGGATAATGAATAAAAAAAGTTTTTTCAGCATCCTTTTCTCCACTACTGTTTAATATTGATTTTTTATCATTAAGATATCATAGTATGATAGTGTATAGTTTCTTTTGGTATTTGGTTTCCCATTATTTAAATATTGTTTATTTTGTTTAACAGGAAATCCCTCATAGAGCATGATTGAATCAAAATCAAAAGCACCCTTTGTTATTGAATATGTAGATGTTCCCCAGTATAAGTAAGGAATTTTTATAGTCCATCTACCTATTCTTATTGCTTTAGTTCCCCACCAAGAAATTGATACTTCTTTCGGAATTATACCATAATTAGTACTGTCGTTCAATTTATCTGCAGATATATCTAAATAATCATCTCTATCATATCTTTGATGTTCATGTTTTAGGCCTAAAAAATGTCCTAATTCATGCAACGCTACTTTTTCTAACATATCTCCTGATAGGCTGTCATCTAAAAATAAAGAAGATTCTCCTCCTTTATATCCTATAAATGATGAACTTCCACTAGTACCTCCTTTCTGAGGAGTGTATCCCAAATCTTTTTTTGAAATAACTATACATCCTATAACATGTATTCCAATCTGAAAATTATTCCATGGAGTGTCAGGTAAGAGCTCGAATGAAACTTTATTATTTGTTGAAGAACTCCATGTATTCATTGCTTCAAGGACTTTCTGTTTATAATCATTTGTTATACTACCCCATCTGTAACTAACAACTCCCTTAGGCCATATAACAGTATCTTTCTGCCATAAGCTTCTATCCTCAATTATAGTTCCCAAACTGGAATTAATATCTCTTTCAAAATCAGCAAGGAGATTTTCTATATTTTCACCATCAGCCATTGCATTTAAAAGTTCTACAGTAACTGCACCTTCGATTGATTTAAATGGGATTATCATATCATCGCCAATCAACAATCCGTCTTCTGCTTCGCTTACAAATGGAAGTGATAATGCCTTTTCTGGATTTGGAATTAATTCTTCAAGACTGTTATTAAATTGTTCTACTATTGCAGAAAGTTCATCCTGTAAAGTTATTTCTTCAACTTCTTTGATATCTGCTTCTGTCTCAGCATTTCTTGAATCCTTTTCTACAGTTCTTTTTAATGTTGAAAGGTCTGCCGGTAAATAATCGCCAATTTCTGTTAAACAAGCTTCATCTGATGCAAGAGAGCGCGAAGAGAGATTTTCTATATCCACATATTTAGAAACCGCCTCTATTCCTGCTTTTGCAGCTCCTTTTTAAAGCTCAATCATAGCGATGTAGGTCTTTGATAAATTATTTTTTGGAAAGACTTCTTTTTCCTTATTCTCTACTTGTCCCTTGCATCCGAACAGTGTTACGGCTGCAACCAATGCCAATACAATTCTACAATTCTTTTTCATTACAATACCCTTTTAATTACTTAATTTTTTTTGATAAACTCTCTTTCTTTTACGGTTTATTAATTTCCGCCTAATGTACTTGTATTGCCTGTACCACCTCCTTGATTACTTCCTTGCTCTCCTCCAGTAATAATATGTCTAGAATTATCTTCATCAGAACTCAATATTTCATTTGAATTCTGAGAATCTGATACAATATTGGTAATTGAATTCTGTTTACAACTGAATGTAAAACTTGAAATAAATCCCAATGCCATTACAAATGCAATAATTTTGAAAGTCTTTTTCATTTTATTTCTCCTTTTATTTGCTAAACTTAATTTTCAATTGGGAATTTGCAAAACACCATAGCAAAAAGTGCAAATTTTCCCTTGTTCGCAAAAAATGTGATAAAATATAACAAACGATTATTAGGAGTCAATAATTGAACTGTTCATTAATAGGTAAGCTCATAAAAGAATATAGAGAACGATTAGGACTTTCTCAGGAAGATTTGTGTGGAGATTCTTGTGCAGTTTCAACATTATCTAGATTGGAAAATGGAAAACATCTTCCCAGCAGGAAACAGCTGGAAGCATTTTTCAGTTATATGGGAACAAAACCACCTATGAATCTTATTCCTATGACTGCAATGGATTTGAAGCTGCATAACTTGGAAGTTGAAATTGATAACAGAATTGCAAATCATAGGTATGATTATAATGAACTTTTAGACGAATATGAAAAAAATTACGATAGGACTGATGTATTTAGCAAACAATATTATTTACGAGCTAAAACAATTCTTGAATACAGAAATTTATATGAACCAAATCAACAAAAATATTTGGATGAACTTACCTCTATTTTACAATTAACATTAAAAGATTTTACTCCTGAAGGTGAACTACAGGACCGTTATTATAGAAACGAAGAATTGGAGCTCATAAATTGTATAGCGTTACGTGAATGGGAATGCAAAAAAGAGAAAGATGCGTTTAGGCATTTAGAGTTTTTAATTCATTATTACAAGGATAAAACTTTTGTTAGTGAGGTAAATAAAGCTTCACTTCTTCCTGTTTTAATGTTTAATATTTCAAACTGGTATGGGCAGAAAAAGATGTTTCAAAAATCTCTTGCGGTTGAAAAAGAGGGTATTGAAATCTGTAATAAATATGGGCAGCTTTGTGTGCTTCCGGGACTAATCTTTAATTTGGGGTGCAGTTATTCATCATTAGGAAATACAGCAGAAGGTGAGAAATATATACGGACAGCACTTTCTCTTGCAAAGCTTCTAAAAAGAGATTATTTGGAAACTGCATTGAATTATGCAAATAAAAACTTTAATTACAATCTTACACTAGAGGATGTGTGAATTAGATTGTCGGATCAAGTCTGAAATAATAACTTGCTAAGAAAACCTTAAAGTGTTAATATCTTCTTAATTTTAATGGAGGTTAGTATGTCCTTAAAGAAAACTTTTTCATCAGATAAAACAAAATGTACAGTAACTTTTAGTATTAACGCTGCTGCTGCCGCTGGTGCAGAGAAGGCATTTTTAGTAGGTGAGTTTAACGATTGGAGCGAAACAGCAACCCCAATGAAGAAAGGAGCCGACGGTTCTTTTTCTGTAAAAAAGCAGTTTGAAGTAAACAAAGAATATCAGTTCCGCTATCTTTTGGATGGCAAAACCTGGATTAACGACTGGAAAGCCGACAAATACATCCGCGCCGAACTCGTAAACGACGACAATTCCGTAGTCAGCACCTACGTGCCTGCCGATTCCAAACCCGCTGCCAAAAAAGCAACTGCAAAAAAGGCTCCAGCTAAATCTGAAAAAGCCCCAGCCAAAAAGGCTCCCGCAAAGAAAACAACAACAAAGAAATAGTTGTTAATACAGCATTATTTTTGGAAATCAATTTTAATAAAAGTGATTCCCAAAAAAATAGCGCTAGGGAGAGGAATGGCTTTCAAAAACACTCTGATGTGCTGCCGCTTTAGCGGCAAACGTATATAGTTCCAAGGGCACATCAGCGTGTAGCAGGCGAGCCTGCGATTTTGAAAGACATTACTCGACCGGAAGCTATTTTTTTGTGATTAAGTTATTTACAAATTGATTTCCTTATATAAGTATTACACCTGTTGACACAGTTATTGTTTTCCTATATATTTATATACACTTATTCCCCGATTGTGTAATGGTAGCACTTCAGATTCTGGTTCTGACTGTGGGGGTTCGAATCCTCCTTGGGGAACTAAAGCTGAATCGCCTAAGGTTCAGCTTTTTTTTTGGCTCCTTCGAATATCGGTTTAGTTCATCGCCCTCTCAAGGCGGAGAGACGGGTTCGACTCCCGTAGGAGCTAAAACATCATTTCAAAATCAGTTCAGTTCGTGGTAAACTCGCTATCTGGCGAGTTTTTTTTTCATAGTAGTGAAATAATCATTTTATTCCGATAATCTAAGTATGGAAGAAGGCAATAATAAAAGTTCTTTTGAAAGACTCGTTGCGGGACTTAGTAACGAAGACCGGCTCGCTATGCTGAACAAAATTAATCAGAATGCAGAGCAGGAAATCCATCTTTCGGAAAGCATAGAAGCCATTCAGGAGAGTCACACAACCTTACAGGCAAAGCTCCAGAAAGAGTCTGTTTTTTATAAAATTGTTCTCTGGATTCGGGCACTTTTTGCAAAAAGCTCAATGGATCAGCTGTACCATGAGGACGTGCTTGCAGAAATTGCAAGAAGGGTTAATCGCGCTCATCCTGGGCTTTTGAATCATAAAATAAAGATTGTTGATTATATTTTTTACGAAAGACTCCAGCACTTAAAGGAAGCCGCTGACTTTTTTAAACCTTATCTTATAGTACTTGATGAAAATCCCGGTGATTTTTATGTTTTTGTCGGTTCTTTTTCCGCCCCTGAGCTTACAGATAAAATCAACGAGACCGTAGATCCTTTTTCTATTAATCTACCTTATGATGTTTCGCAGGAAACAAGAAATGAACTTCTCCGCAAGCTAGATGACATCCTTATGAATATGAACCCTGGAACGCGAACAAAGATTTACAATTCAATTTCTGCAATCAACTGGCTTAAATGCTTTGTTTCAATTCCGTACCTTCATTTCCTGTCGCAGTTTACAAACATCAGCAGCGATATGTACACCTGTCCATACAAAAATGCACGCGTAGATTACAATATTCTTGCCAGTGTTTTTGCAAATACAATCCCTGTTGATAGTGAAATGCTTGAGGCCCTGTTCCTGTATTCCCAGAAAAAGATTCTCAACGATTCAGTAATGGAAAAGAATCTTGAAAAAGCTGTAAAGGATTTTATGGATAAAGCACTCTCTCATTTTAATGCAATCCAATCCTTTATTAACGGAGTTCCTGTTACAAGCATGGGCCGGGTTATAAACGGCAGCTACGACTGGTCTCCAGAAAACATAAATGGTGCAGAAGGCTGGTTCCCAAGCTTCAGAATGCAATGGAAAAAGCTTATCGATATCCGCTGGAGTGAATGGCTCCGTGAACAGAAAAAACAGAATCTTACAGAAGCCATGAGGCGCGATTTTGGTCTTAGTGATTTTCCTGTTATGGCATACAGACCATGGCTTAAGCTTTGGAGCAGCATTCGTTTCAGCTGTGATTTGACCGGTGGCTTCCTTTCGTGGTTTGCTACAGAAAAATATGATAAGGTAATTCTTCCTTTAAATGATCTGGCTATGGAAGGAATCTTTTTTAAGGGTGAAAACCGGGTAGAGTATTCTGAAGGCTTGAATAATTTTTCTACGGCAAATACAAGAATGCTTGGTCTTATAGAATCTCTTTCTTCAAAAGGAGAGATTGGCATGATGTTCGAAGAGTTTTCAACTTCAAAGGTTCATACGTTCCAGGTCCAGAAACAGATAGACGGTACTATGGAGCAGATAGAAAAAACTGTTCGTGACTGTCTTAAGCTTTTTGGTAAAGGCGCCAGAACAATCGACCGCGTTTTCCACGGTATTTTTGATGAAGAGCGCGATGGTATTCATGATTCATTGCAGAATCTTTCAAGCATAAAAGGACACGACAACAGACATTTCAGGGATTCTCTGATTGAGATTCGAAAGCTTCTCCAGCGTTGTGTCTACTATCTTACCGAGCTTGAACCAATCGATAATTCAGTGACAGATTAATTTGTGGTAAACCAGTACATATCTTTTGCCAACTCTTCAAGGCGGTGCAGCTCTTGTTCGAGCACTGCATCACCCGGCAGCCACTTGTATTTATTTCTCAAAGCTCCAACAGCAGCCTTTACATTTCCGTCATTTGCATTCAGAGCTTCAAAATAATCAATTTTAAAAGCATCGCTGTTGTAATTTGTATCAGAATAATCAGACTCAATATTTGTAATAAGCCATTTATCTTTAACATAAGTAAGCGTAAAGGTTTCAAAAACCTTCTGAACAATCAAATCTGTATTTTCGCCTTCGGTGCGGATAAAAAAGTATTCAACGTTATGAACCGATTGCGAATTGTTTTCCAGCGTAATTCCATTTTCCTGCTTAATTGCTTCTGGCTTCTGATTTATCTTATATATAGAAGGATTCAGCTCAGAAAGCTTACCGTCAATCATTACGTTGGAAACTCCGTAGATTCCTGCCATTTGAACATTGAGCGGTTTATCTACAAAGTAAAGCCATTTTTCCGGCGAAAGAAAACCTTTATGTCCTCCGTATGCCTGCCTCTGTTTTCCAACAACATACATGCGGCTGATTGTATCAACATATTCAGAAGGAGTTCTGCCCTTAACCAGAGTTTCCATAAGAGCTGTATCAAGATTGTTGTAGCCCTTAAAGTAAGCTTCTATTGTTTGAGTTGAGGTAAGCCCTTTTGTTGTAAAATTGTCGCGGGCATTCTTAACTCCCGTAAAAATGGAGATAGCTAAAACTAACACGCCGGCCAGACTTGTGTAGATAATTGCCTTGTTTCTGCGGAACGTTCGCTGTGTTTTTATTTTTGATTTCTGCGCCTTTAAGTAAGATTGTGCCTGTTCTTCAAAAGCGGCATCAGAAGTTTTTTCAAAGCTCTTATCTTTTGAAGCAAAAAGCTCTTTGAGTGGGAAGGTTGGAATCGGAGTTAAATCTTCATTTGATTTTCCCTGCTTCTTTTTTCCCGGAATTGCAACTTCATTAGAGTTAAGCTTGAGTGCCTTGTTTACTTCAATTGCAAGCTGGCGGTCCACTCCGTTTACACTTAATTCCAGCGGCAGAAAGTTCCGGTCAAGAATATCGGCATTTCGTTCTGTTGCATTTTCGGAAGCATAGGGCAGGCGACCGGTGAGCATTTTGTAGGCAATGGAAGCTCTTTCAAAACAGATTGCCGGGAGACCAAAAAGTGTAGGATTTATCCACCCTGTATTATGCTTTGTAGTTTCGGCATCGGAAAGACTTGCAGAAGAATATTTGAACAAATCTGGCGGCAAAAACAGCACGTTCTGTGCCTCTAAGTCAACAAGTATTCCGCCCGCACCAATCACAGGGATTTCAATTTCATCCTTTGCTGCCTGAGTCAAAATTGCGCATACAAGGAAAGCTGCCTTAAACATTTCTTCTTTTTCCTGTGATGATGAAGAAGGCTTATCGGCAGCTTCAAAATAATCAAGTAAAGTGCGGACTTTGTTGTCCTTTGCACCATTTTGTGCAAAGGGATTTTTTCCGCAATAGTAAACTAAATACTCTTCGTTAGGAGTTGTCTGTAAGGCTTTAATTTCTTCAAAGCTCCAGTCGGTAAAATTAAAATCTAAAGCTTCATCGCCAGAAGCAAAGCCACTGTAATCAAAAGCCTTGCAGTCTACCAGCAGCCCTTTTTGCGTGACTATAGAATCGTAGTTCGTTTTTCCGAAAAACTCTTCCTTCATGCCTGAACAAAGTCGTATTTCATCATTATCTATAGTCACAAGCTTCATTTTTTTAATCTCCTCAAGTTAACACAGATTGCCGCATCAAGTGCGGCAATGACAGTCTTAGCGTTTTCCATCAGCTCCGTACAAATAGTCGAAGTAATCCATATTTGTACTGTAGGTAGCCGGGTAGTCTTTTAGATTGTTTTTGTAAGATTCCATGCTCTTCCAGAACTTGTAGAACTCAGGGTCCTTGTTGTAGGCGGCAGAGTAGATTGCGGCAGCTTCGGCATCGGCATTACCTTTGATTTCTTCAGATTTGCGGTAGGCTTCAGAAGCAATTGTTCGTTTGTCGCTTTCCAGTTTACCAAGCCATTCTGCTTTTTTACCTTCACCAAGGGAGCGGTAAGCCTGTGCAACCTGATTTCTATCCTTAATCATTCTGTTGTAAACTGATTCTGTAAGCTCATCAGAATATTTAATCTGGCGTGGAACAATATCAATCAAATCAATACCGTATTCTGGAACCAGCTTGTTTGCTTCAACTGTCATAAGGCGGCAGAGTTCACCACGACCTTTTGTTACAGTTTCATTTGCAGTTGAATCGTTTACAAGGTTGTTGATTTCGCGGGTTTCTTCATCTTCTGTACCGCTGCTCTCATCCTTCTGCTCGTTGATAATGTTAGAAGAACGAACAATTTCGCTGAGCCTGTTCTGGGTAATTACAGTTCGGCAGGAAGAGTCAATAATATCACTTAATTTGTTGTAAGCGTTATCAAGATTCTGGAAGCTCTGATAGAACTTTGCAGGGTCAGAAATGCGCCAGCGTGATGTAGTATCTACTATAATAAACTGATTTTCCTTTGTAGGAATGCGCTGCTCATCACCATCAAGAGAAAGCACCAGCTTAGGATAAGTTGTTACTTTATCAAGGAAAGGAATCTTAATATAAAGTCCAGCATCTGTATGAGTGTTTACAATACTACCAAAACGTGTGATTACAACCTGATTTCCTTCGTTTACAATATAGAAGGGACCAGTTGCAATAAATAAAACAACAAGAATTACAATAGTAATTAACCAGCCAAAAAACTTCTTATTTGATTTTGCCATTTTCTTCACCTCCACTTAGTTTCCAAGCTGCTTGAGCGGCAGTACATTCTTAAGTTCGCCATCGATAATTTCCGGCTTTGTTTCTGAACTGAAGATTTCATTCATAGTTTCAAGATAAATACGCTCTTTTGTAACAGCTGGAGAACGCTTGTATTCTTCGTAAACTGCGTTGAATCTTGCAACATCACCCTTTGCCATGTTAACACGTTCTGCAGCATAACCCTCTGCAACCTGCAGTTGACGGTCTGCTTCACCCTGTGCCTTTGGAATCTCTGTGTTGTAAGCTTCCTTACCTTCGTTAATAAAGCGGTTCATATCCTGAATAGCCTTGTTTACATCCTCGTAAGCAGCCTGAACTCCACTAGGTGGAACAATGTTCTGTAATTTTACTGCAATTACGTTGATTCCCAGACCCAGCTTTTTAAAGTTTTCATTCATCATATCAAGGGCAAGAACTTCTATGTTGGAGCGTTCTGCACTCATAATGCTAAGAATTGCTCGGTCGCCAACAAGTTCGTTTATTACCGAGCGTGAAATATCGCGGATTGTAGTCTGTTTTTCGTAAACACCAAAGAGCCACTGCTTAGGGTCTATAATCCTGTACTGAATAATCCATTCAACATCAACAATATTAAGGTCGCCGGTGAGCATTTCGCTTTCGGTAGAAATATTGTTTTTATATTCGCTGTTTCGGCCGGCTTTGATTGTCTTAAAGCCAAACTGTTCTGTCTGAACAACTTTTACCGGAACATTGTAGTTTTTATCAATTCCAAATGGAAGCTTTGTGTGCAGGCCTGGACCTTCGGTTTTAGTATACTTGCCGAGCCTTGTGATTACTGCCTGTTCGGTTTCGTCAACTACATAAAAGCTTGAAAATCCTGCAATAACAGCCAGCGCAATAATGATAATCCACACAAAAAAAGCTGGTTTTAATCCAAACTTTTTCTTTGCTTTTTTAGCTTTTTCTTCTTCAGCCATTTCTGTCTCCTGTGTTTAAAGAAACGCGAGCAGTAGCGCAGCGTTTCCTTGAATTGCAAATTGTATTTAAAACATAGTAAATAAAACAAGAAAAAACAAGACAAATCGTAAATCTTGGGTATAATAATAGATATGAATAATGAAGATAATAGAAAAAAATCAGGATTAATGGCAAAGGCGGAAGCTATAAATGAAGCTCTGGCAGAAGAAAAAATGGAAGAAAATCCTCCAAAAAATCCAAAGCCTCAAAAAGTTCAACCAGTTCAACCAGCTAAAAAGCCGCACAAGGTTCGCAGACAAAAAGAGCATTCTGGAATCAACAGGATTTTAACAAAAATCATCATCATACTTATTTTGCTTTGCTCCCTGGTCGGCGGCGGGCTTTTTGCAATCAGCGTTCTTAGAAAAACAATAGTTGAATCTCCTATAATTCCAACCGTTACAGAAAAGAAATCTGTGGTAATTCAGGACCAGCTTTTGTACTGTCAGGAGCTTGTTTCCATGAAATATAAGTACAGCGACATCGTTTCCATCAAAAAATCTACAAAAATCGGCTTTTCAAAAAGCTACAGCATAATCAAATACACGGGAATTGTGCGTGTTGGAATTGCAGATATGACTGCCTGTAAATACGAGGTTTCTGAGGATGAAAAATCTATAGTAATCACTTTGCCACCGGTAGAAATCCTTGGCAACGATATTGTTTCTCAGGAAGTTTTTGATGAACAGCAGAGCATTTTTGTTCCTATTACGCTTGAAGAAGTTTTCAACGAGATTGAAAAATCCCGCGAGGATGCGCTGGACGAAATAAAGTCGGAAGGAATAATGCAGGAAGCAAAAGAATATGCAAGAAAAGTTGTAAGACAGTTTATGCTTTCGGCTGGCTTTGAAGATGTAATTGTATTGTAGACACTTTTGGGTGTTGGTGACACTTTAAGGTTGCTGTTTTGATGAGGTTGTAAAATGAATAAAACGATTGCTTTAATTCCCGGCGATGGAATTGGTCCAGATGTTGTTGCTCAGGCTGTAAAGGTTTTGAACGCTGTTGGAGAAAAGTTTGGACATCATTTTTCTTATAAAAGCGTTATTGCCGGTGGTATTGCAATAGATAAGTTTAACGACCCTTTTCCGGAAGATCAGCTTGAAATCTGTCGTAAAGCGGATTCTGTACTTCTTGGTGCAGTTGGCGGTCCAAAGTGGGATTTTCATGATGCTTCTGTTCGCCCGGAAAAAGCTCTGATGAGGCTGCGGGGCGGGCTTAAGGTTTATGCCAATCTTCGTCCGGCGGTTATGTTCCCTCAGTTAAAGGCGGCAAGTCCGTTAAAGGATGAGCTTACAGCCGGCGGAATCAATATTTTAATCGTTCGTGAGCTTACCGGTGGTATTTACTTTGGAGACCGTGGTGTTTCTGATGATGGAACTACTGCCTGGGATACCGAAAAATATTCGTATGCAGAAATCGAACGGATTCTTCGTGTTGGCTTTGAAGCTGCAATGAAGCGTAAGAAAAAGCTTTGCGTTGTAGATAAAACAAACATTCTTATTTCAAGTCGTTTGTGGCGAAAGGTTGCAGAAAACATAAAGGCTGAATACCCTGAAGTTGAGCTCAGCTACCTTCTTGTAGATAATGCCGCAATGCAGCTTGTAAAAAATCCTGCCCAGTTTGATGTAATTGCCACAAGCAATATGTTCGGCGACATCCTTTCTGACGAAGCCGCCCAGATTACCGGCTCAATCGGAATGCTTGCCTCTGCTTCCATTGGCGACGGCACCGGCCCCGGCGTATACGAACCAATTCACGGTTCTGCCCCCGACATTGCCGGAAAAGATTTGGCAAATCCTCTGGCTACAATATTGTCTGTGGCACTTATGCTTCGTTACGACTTTAAGCTGGAAAAGGAAGCCTCTGCCGTTGAAGCCGCTGTAAATTCAGTGCTTGATTCCGGCTGGCGCACTGCTGATATTGCCGGTGACCCAGAAGCTGTACGCGCTGCTGGAAAATTGGTCGGTACAGGAGAAATGGGGGAACTTGTTGTAAAGGCATTGGGTGTATAAGAAATAGTCTTTTTGTATCCAGCAGTTCTACTCAATGTAAAACTTCATTTTTTCTTTTTGAGTAAGCTCCGAGACTTTCTTCCCCTGCGATTTTGCATAGGCTAACAGTCCCCGATAATCCATTGTCCCCTTTATCTCGCTAAAAGGAATTGGTTTTGGAGTTTTTGAAAGGCTTTTCTTATATTTTGTCATCTGTCCATTCATAAGTGTAAACCTCCGTTATTTTATGCATTGTCCGTGATGGGATTTTCTTCCGGTTTGTTTGTCAATTCATCACCGTAACAGATTTCAAAATCGGAATAGGTGTTTATAAAGCCTTGTTTGTCGCCAACACAAAGCTCGTCAAAAATAAAGCGTAATCTGTTCTTTACAGTTCCAATCGATAGTTTTTCATCAATTGCTATACTTTGATATTTTTTACGGTTTAAAATATCAATCAGCCATTGAGCATCGCGTTTTGTAAGGTTTTGATATTTTTTTATATCAAGCTTGTGGTGTAATTCAATTGCTTCAAATTGATTTGTCAAATACGCCTTTATGAAAAATGTAAAAAGTAAAAGAACAAAAGTATATGCAGCTTTATCAAGGAAGATGGTAATTAAATCTTCATCCTTAAATCTAATTTCTGTAAGAATCAGCCCCAAATAAAGTGTAGATACAATAATATTTTTGATTTTTTTATTTTTATTGAAAAATCCGCGTGCATACAAAGAAGCTATTGTTAAAAAATACAGGATTATTGACATATTATTTTTAGGTTCAAAAATAAAAATGATTGCACTGTCAATAAACGCAATAGCACAGCAGATGCCAATTTTAGATGGATAAAGTATGACAGTGGAAAATAAAACTATAGAAATAGAGTTGCAAATAAAAGTAAATAATTTAAAAGTATCATCTATTAAATCTCGGAATCCAATCGAAGTTATTATACGTGTATTTGAAATACATAAAATAATAACAGCAATAAGTGAAAAAAGACGAAATGCCTTTAATGCATTATGAGAGTATAGAGGCCTGTTCATAATTATTGCCAATAATTGAAAGGTATATATTTAAAAACCCAATCAATATTAGGTACTTCAATTTTATTTATTTCCCAAATTAATTTATTCTTTTCTGTTTGATAATCCCAAGCCTTCGAAACTAAAGGATTATAGGTACCGTTTTCGCTATCTATTTTTTCAGATTTTTTATAACCTTCAAGCATTATTAAGGCAAGAATATTCATCCCATGATTAATAATCTCTTGGTTACCACCTTCGAAAGTAGATATAAAAGCCAATCGGTTAAAAAGATTGGAATCATCACTTGGCTGGTGGGAACAGTATTTCTGAAATCCCTTTAATTCAGCCATATAAAGGCATAAATGAGCAATCGCAGTTCTTTCTGGTTCTTCACATTTCGCTTCAAAAGGTATAGTAGCAATTATTCTTGCAGTAATGCTATTGTTAAGCTTTTCTTTTTCTTTGCTTGATAACCTGAAAACCTTTGTAATCTCATTTACAAGATAAGACCATTCTGGTAAGCTCCAGAAACATTCGTTTGAATTGTAAGCAAGGTTTGAATCCTTCATTTTTTATCTCCTCGTCTGTATTATAAAAATTGTAACATCATTTAGTTTTTTTTCAAACTAAATGTTACAAACTTCTATAGATTTAATATTATTAATTACGATTGAGTGTGACAACTACTAGATGTCATATTACCTTAATATGACCTTTTTGTACTCAATATGACCTTGAATTATTATTTGATACAAGTAAAGTTATAAAAAAATATTGACAAGTATTTAATTCTAAAAATGGAGTTCTTTATGATAAAAAACATTTTTTTTAGAAATGTAATTTTGTTAACAATAATTATGGAAAGTGTGATATTTTTTTCAGGGTGTTCTTTCCCATTTCAAAGTAAAAATGAAATCCAATTGACAGATATTAGTGATGAATTAAATTTTCAAAATTTGAAGCATAATGCTTTTATGGGTGGAAGTGTGCTCTATAATCCTGAAAATCCATCAACAGGACAACTTGCAAATGGTGTAAACATAGGTGTACGATTGGGAACAGTTGTTTGTCGGGAAGTTTATTCTGATGAAATTGTCTTTACAGATAAAGAGGATACAGCTATATATGGATATATTACGATAAATTTCATTAATGAGAATGAAATTTGTTTTACTTACTTTTATTATGATACAGCAGGATTATTTAAATTCCAAAACTCTTTTATTTTACGAAGAGGAGAGTGTATAGATATAAATTTTGATGGATATTATGATTTAAAATATGATTATCCATTAAGAAAAAGACCTTCTTTTGAAAAAGCATTATGGTTAACGTTTTTAAGTAACCAAGAAACAAGAAATACATCGATGTTTTCAATTTTGCCAGAACAATACAGTAGGGGTATTTATCCTAGTGGGATAATGGGAATTAATCCAGACGGAAAATTCATTGTAAATAAATATGAGGTTAATTCAACAGATAGAGCTGTAGTACAAGGACTAATAAATGGTGATTATGTGATGGATTCTATAACAGGAACATACCAAAAAATAATTAATAAAACATCTTTTAAAAATGCTAGAACTATAGAAGATGAAGAATTAGATGTAACTGAAGAAATAAAAAAAACAGATTATTACTTTTATTCTGAAGAGTTTGATGATTATATGGCAGTTGATGAATTTTTGAATGTATTACCTAAATCAATTATAAATAGTATTGATGTAGATATTTCTGGCATAGATTTATTAAACAAGATTCTCGAATTACGTAATCTAATAATAGAACTTGCAATTGAAAATGATTTGCCAATTGATATGCCAGAAGTAATAGATCTTATTAATACCCTTGATTGCACAACTCAAGAAAATGTTGTTCAGTTTAACAGATATTTATTAAAAACCTTTTTCTCCGATTATTGTCCTGATGTTAGTTTGAATAATAATAGTATTGCTTCGATTTTTCCATTACTCAGTGTTTTAATATCAAATCCAGAATGTGAAACACTTGAGAATTGTGAAATTCAACGAAGTGCATCAACAATAGGAACTGCAAATAATTATAGTGATTATATTTCTCAAAAAAAGGATATTGATACTGAGTTTAAATGCTTTTATCCTATTAAGAATTGTTCATATACATTTCCTGGGTGGAAAAAGTTTATACAACAATTACAAGGAGATGTAAATGAATCTGTATCACAATCTGAAAAAAATAAAGATTTGAAGGGAAAAACTGGGACTTTTGAAGAAATTGTAAAAGTGTTAAAAACTTCACCAAAAACAAACATTCCAAAAGAGATAGATAACAAAGCAAAATTGTCATTGGGGATAATGGGGCATTTTAAAATTACCTTTTCAAATATTGAAGGAGGAATTTATGCAGGAGTGTATATTTCTGCAGATACTAGTCTTGAAATGACAAAGATATTAGCAAAGTATCCAACAGAAGAAATTCCAAAGCTTTGTTGTTCTGCTGAAGAAAAACTTGTTAATATAAATTTAAGTATGCTTAATGCTCCACCTATTACTATAGGGGTTGTTACATTACAATTTTCTTTATGTGGTGGATTGGAAATACCAGCAAGTGTTACGTTAAAGGGAACAGTAACAACATCTTTTTATGCAGGGTTTACAGGTCTTTATGCTGCAGGCTTTGATATGGGGATTGATTATGGGGTTAAGACAAAAAGTATTAAGGTATGGAAATTAAAGATAACGATTCCAACCGGTATTTATTGTTATCCATATGTTAAGGGAAATGTAATTAATAAAACAGCGAGTTTTGTTGGACCTGTATCAGAAATAACTACTATTCCATTTGTAAAGATACAATCTAGTAGTTTAGAAATGTGTATCAGGCCTTATATTTATTTTGAACCTGGAATAACAGTTGCAAATTGTTTATATGGAGGAATAAAAATTGGTCCTTCATTAGATATTGGTTGTGGATTAAAACTTAATGTTAATGATTCATTAACTACACCAGAATCTTTAGAGTTTTATTGTATTTTTGGAGGTGGTCTGGAATTAAGAGCTGCTTATGGTGTAAATATAGGTATTGCTGGTACACCTTTTAAGATAGAAAAGAAAGATGATGTTGTATTACCGAACCAATTACGAAAAGAGAAAAAGAATTATTCTTTATGGACATTAACTTTATAGTAAATTAGGAAAGAAAACGTATATGAAAACTAAATTTGTGTTTGTAATGATATTAATTTTATTTTTTTTTATATTCTCATCGTGTCTTTTGCTAAATACAAAACAGCCATTAAAAGTTGAAAAGATAGAGTTTATTGATAGTACTCACTTTAAAATTTACTGTACAGGATATGGAATCGATGGTGGATTACCAGCTGATGATTATATAATTGTTTCTAATGAATACACAAAATATGAAGAAACAAAAATAACACATAAAGTAGAAAATGTATCTTATACTACTACACTGTTTGTATCGATAGGCGTTATTGCAGAATGTGAGGTTTCTCCATTTTTTGAATCTGGAGAAAAGATTGTTGTATGGCTAGATTCTCCTTTTGAAGAAACTTATGGTTATGGGGAGTTTACGGTACCATAAAATATGATTTTTAAATTGCGTTCTAGAATTATTATTTTATTAGCAAAAAAGAATTTCTTAATTTTTTTTATGATGATGATATGTAAAAGTCTTTTTTGTATTTCAGGTTTTCAATTGAGTTTTCTTTCTGACATTGGGATTAGGTCTTCTGTTACAAATGAAAGTGTATATGAGAATGATAATATCATAAGTCAGTTACAATGGAATGTTCCAGCAATTCCGATAATATCTTCTTTTACAGAAATTGGTTTTATGGAAATAATTGTGGGAATAGAATATGAATCTGCTATTCCGATAAAATCAGGAAAAATGAATGATTTTGATTATCTTACTGGGATACCAAATGTTATTTCTCATTTTTCTGAACACGATGTATATGTAGATAAGAACTATTCTATTAAAACAATAATTGGTTATAAACTAAAAATTCATGAAAACTTGCAGTTGATTCCTTTTACGGGTTTTTCATATAGGAATACAAAATATACTGCTCAAAGTGGATATTTGCAATATCCGATAGAAAATGGAGAGATTTGGACTGGGGATGAAGAACAAACAAAACTAGCAGGAATAGTTATCTCATATGAACAAGCATTGTGGTTCCCTTTGATAGGAATCAAGACAATTGTAAATATATATGAAAATTTCAAATTTGGATTAAAAGTTGAATATTATCCTTATATCAATGCAACAACAATAGATAGCCATTTTTTAAGAATGTCTCAATTCTATGATAAAATGTATGGTAGAATTGGTGGAAAAATAGAACTTTGGGGAATACTATATCCTTTTAGAAGACAACAAAATATTGGGATAATAAATTCAATTTCTTATGAGAATTGTAATTGTTATGGAGAAACATCTTCTTCGAAAATAGGAATTACTTCTGTGGGCTTTATTAATTCAAATAACGTAAATGCGGGAATAAAAATATGTGGTTTCTTAATATCTTTGGGAATTTGTATGATTTTATAAGAAACTTAATGAGAGGTTTGTAATTCAATTTGTATAAATAATATGATATAATAACATACACAAGGATATACTTAACTGTGTCATATTTAAAAAAAGAGATTTTAAGATTTATTATAATATACTCAATCATTTTCCTTGGTGCTTATCTTGCCATAGATAATTCAGAAATAATAGAAACTCATAGAATATCAAAACGGTTCAAAAAAAGTGATATGGATAATGTACTTCCTTTTATACTTGATTTTCCTTCACATGAACACAACCCTGTAGTAAAAATGAAAGCGAATAATAAATACTTGTTTTTATTAGTTGATACCGGTGCAATAAAAAATGAATTAAATAGTAATGGCATAGCTAAGATGATAAATCATATTCCAATTGATTCAGAATATGTGGTTATAAACAATATAAGGTTCTATCTTGATAAAGAAGATAAATACATGATAAATGTGGATGAATCCCCGATTGATGGTTTCTTGGGAACTCCATTTTTAAATACCTTTGGCACGGTAACGTTTGATTATGTAAATCAGGAAATAATACTTTGTGATTCTGAACTGGAAAATGGTACGCCTTTTCATGTTTATAAGAACCATCTGTATTGTGATTTTGAAGTGTATGGAAAAGTATTTGAAGGAGTCATAGATACAGGTGCTTTCTGCAGTGCATTTAATGATCAATTTTTTATTGATAATGATTATGACGATGATGTTTTAAAATGTATGATAAGCGGATTATCCCTTTCAAATAAAAACTATGATGATATTGAGATTTACCGAACTTCCAATCCTGCTTTGAAAGTAAACGAGCCTGCCCGAGATTTTATGGTGGCCAACAATATTCTGGGGGCTAATTTATTTTTAAATCATAAATTGAAAATTGATTTTGTGAATAAAAAGTTTGAGATTTTTTAAGAATTGTTAAGGAATATTGATTAATGAAAAAACTTTTCTTTGTAGATATTGTTTTTTTGACTTTTTTAGTCAGTTGCTCTTCAAACTATTTTATGAAAACTAATGAATGTGATATATCATCCGAAAGTGAACCTAAAAACGTTTTGCTTAAAAAATATTACTCATTTAATTACGCTACAAAAAAAAGTATGATTCCTGTAATTTCTATAAAAGTAAATAATGCATTTCTTACTTTTGAATGTGATACAGGCGCGGCAACTTCTTTTATTCACAAATCTGGAATGAAAAAAATTGTTGATGATTTTCAAGAATGGGAAAATGACAGTATAAAGATTTTCCTTGATGAGTTGATGATGAAAAATCCAAATAAAGATTATACATTTTCCGAAGCAAAAAAAATGTATTTGGATATGGCAAGAAAAGGAATGAGCTATACTAAATATCCTGTTATCTTTATACAAAATGATAAGAGTTATAGAATTAATTTGAATTATTCAAATATAAAGACCAAATATGATGGAGTGTTAGGATTAGATTTTTTTCTGCAACTAAATAGTATTGTTTTCGATTATAAGGAAAAAGAAGTTTATTTTAATACTGATATTATTTCAAATGAAGGAAGCCCAATCATATTAATTGACGAGCCAATCGGAAAATCTTTATATATTGATTGTGTTATAAATAATGAAATAGAACGGTGTTTATTAGATACAGGGCTCAATTGTTGCATAATCAGACAGGATTTTCAGAAAAACAAAAACGAAAGTTATGAATCTATGGCATCTGGAAATAATAAAGATATATATATGAATATTATTGAAAGTTTAAAAATTGCTTCTTTAGAATATAACAATATAATTTTTTACTATGCAGTAAGCAGAAACTTTTTATGTTCAGATAAAGTTAGGAATTATTATAAGGAACATTCAGGATTAGGTTTTCCCGTTTTTGAAAATCATATAGTTCAATTTGATTTTGAAAATATGCGTTTTTATATCTTGTAGTTCTACTCAATGTAAAACTTCATTTTTTCTTTTTGAGTAAGTTCCGAGACTTTTTTCCCCTGCGATTTTGCATAGGCTAATAGTCCCCGATAATCCATTGTCCCTTTTATCTCGCTAAAAGGAATTGGTTTTGGAGTTTTGGAAAGGCTTTCCTTATATTTTGTCATCTGTCCATTCATAAGTGTAAACCTCCGTTATTTTTTTTGCATTTTCTTCATCAATTAGAAAGTGAAATGGATGTTGAATACCTATAAAATCTGCATTAAAAACCGTCATATAGTGTTCAAGAAGAGTTTTGTCAGCGGCAAAGCCATACAACATACCATCAAATCCCCATTCAATGGATTTTTTTGCAGCTATTGCAAACAGATGTCCACCAACACCCTTATATCTTGTTTCTTGATTTATCTGGTGATTATTTTCTGGACTTGCACACATCCATGTTACATACACAGCTTTTGCACAATCATCTCTATGTAGTGCAACAAGACCTTGAATATCTACAGATCCTTCTACAACAAGAGCATAAACTTCATTTTCATCAAGAAGCTCATCCCAATTAACATACCAGCCATTCTTCTCATTATATTTTTTCAAAAAAGATTTTCGACCAATGCGAAGAACTTCTGTTTGTACAAGTTCACCTGTTTTATTGTCTTTGAGGCAGGGTGTAAATTCATCAATAAATACATTAATCATTATCCAACCTCCTCAATAGATTTAGTATACTATAGAAAATACCAATAGTCTATAAAAGAGAATGTTTAATTACTTGTACTGTCAATAAACTCAATTGCACCGCATATGCCAATTTTTGCAGGAAATAGTACTAGGATATATCTTAGATTTACATTGCACTAAGGCAAAATCCGTAATAAAATATACTTATGAATTATGTAAAGAAAAATGGTCTTGTTTACACAGAGGATATGAAAACCCTGGTGGCTATAGACTCTGGGTCTCATGAGTTTACAGGGCGGGTTCCGTTTGGAGTTCGTTATATTGATGATGAAGTATTTGCGGACAGCTTTTTTGAAACAATCACACTGCCAGATTCTATTGAACAGCTTGGAGTTTGCCTTTTTCAGAACTCAAAACGCCTGTTTAAAGTAAAGCTGCCCTCTGGAATCACAGAATTACCACCGTATCTTTTTTCTGGTTGTAGTGCGCTTCAGGTTGTTTCCATGCCGACTGTGCTGAACTCTTTCCCAGAAGGACTTTTTTATGGCTGTTCTGCAATGCTGGAGATTCCCTTCCGTGCGGGTATAAAAGAGCTGCCTGAAAGCGTTTTTGAAGGATGTTCTTCTATTAAATCACTCGTAATTCCGGAAACTGTAACAAAGATTAGCTCACGTGCTGCGGCTGGCTGTACAGATTTAGTTACGGTTGTTCTGCCGGCTTCCCTGTACGAGCTTGCTGATGATGCATTCGAAGGCTGTACTTTCATCAGAAATATCCGTATTTCAGAAGATAACAAACTTTTTTATGTTAGCGAAGATGACGGCTGTCTTTATGAACGAACTGCAAATGGCGATGTTTGCCGTTTGAAAATTGCGCAGATACAACAGCAGCAGGTTTCCTTCTTTAAGGATAATGTTGATGATGAAAATGAGCCGTTCTTTACGGACGAAAGCTTTGACGAAGAAGATGAAACCTTCAGTTCCGAGGTTGGAGCTACAGATGAAGAGCGTGGTTTTGTAGAAATTGGAGTTGCTGATGAAGAGCTTGCAATTGCAAATACGGCAAAATCAGATTATGATGTAGTAGAAGAGCTTCAGGAATGTGATGATGAAGAAGAAGTTTCTGAATTAGAACCAATATTAGAACCAATAAATGATGCAGGAGAAAAGGATATGGCAAACGAAAATGATGTAGATGACATGCTGGCTGACATTATGAATGATGAAAAAGCCCGTAATGAGGTTCAGAGCAATGTTGCAATTGACGACCGCGAGTCTCAGGTGCTTTCAAATATGATGGATGTTATGAACGATAAGCCGGCTCCTGCAAGAGATGTAAAAATCAGTGAGGAAGAGCTGGAAAATCTTTTTGCATCTCACGAAAAACAGGAAACAGATACTTTTGTAAAAGCAGAAGATTTGGATTCTGATGAAAAAGAAGGAAAGCTTAAGATTCTTATTGATTCTGCAAGAGTGAGCAAGGTTATAGAGTGCCAGCCCGCTACAGAACCACTTACAGAACCAGATTTGTTTGTAATTGCCGAAATTACTGTAACTGATGAAAATGGTCAGGAATCCTTTACCGAAAAGCTTGAAAAATGCTGCCACAGGTTTGCTCAGGCTCAGGATTTAAAGAGAGTTGTACTTCTTGCAGGCCTCCCTGTAGAAAACGAAGAGTTTGTTCAGTTCTATAAGCACTTTATCAGCTACAAGAATGTTGTTCTTGCCTGTGATGCTGCTTCTCCATCAAAGCTTTCAGACTACGCAAGAAAAATCTGCGAACTGTCCAGAATCAATTTGTCAAAAGAAGCCCTTACCGAACAGCGCAAAAAAGTCAGCATAAAGAATGATTCTTTAATTAAGCTGGTAATCCAGGATTTGAGATAATTTTCCCCAAAAGGATGCAAAAATGAAAAGTGATAACGCAAAAAAAGGTGTAGCCCGTGCGCCACACCGCTCCTTGTTTTATGCAATGGGTTATACAGATGAAGAATTGGATCGCCCTTTAGTTGGCGTTTGCTGTGCAAAAAACGAAATCATTCCGGGACATATTGAACTGGACCGCATTGCCGAAGCTGTAAAGGCTGGAATCCGTATGGCTGGTGGTACTCCTGTTGAGTTCCCTGCAATTGGTGTTTGCGACGGTATTGCAATGGGCCACGAGGGAATGAAGTATTCGCTTGTTACTCGCGAGCTTATTGCCGACTCAATTGAATGTATGACAAAGGCTCATCAGTTTGATGCACTTGTTATGATTCCTAACTGTGACAAAATTGTTCCCGGAATGCTTATGGCTGCTGCACGCCTTGATTTGCCTACAGTTTTCTGTTCCGGCGGACCTATGATGCCCGGTCATTTACCAAGCCGTGATGAATCAAATCCATATTCAGGACGAAATCTTTCTTTGACTGATATGTTCGAAGCCGTTGGTGCTGTTGCAAGCGGAAAAATCACCGAAGAGCAACTGCGAGAAATGGAATTAAATGCCTGTCCTGGCTGCGGGGCTTGCTCAGGAATGTTTACTGCAAACTCTATGAACTGTCTTACCGAAGCAATTGGTCTTGGACTTCCTGGTAACGGTACAATTCCAGCTGTAAGCGGCCGTCGAATTGCCCTTGCAAAAAAAGCCGGTATGCAGGTTATGGAAATGTTCAATAAGGGAATTACAGCCCGCCGAATGTTTACAAAGCAGAACTTTATGAATGCGCTTGCCGCCGATATGGCTCTTGGCTGTTCAAGTAATACAATGCTTCACGTTCCGGCAATTGCTCACGAGGCAGGACTTACAATCGATCTTCACGAGGTTAACGATATTTCTAACCGCACGCCAAATCTTTGCCACCTTGCACCTGCAGGTCACACGTTTATGTGCGAGCTTGATGATGCGGGCGGTGTTCAGGCTGTTCTTGCAGAGCTTGCAAAAAAGAAGCTTATTGATACAAGCCTTATTACCGTCACTGGAAAGACAATTGCGGAAAACATTAAGGGAGTTTGCAACCGTAATCCTGAAGTTCTCCGTCCTATAGAAAATCCTTTCAGCGATAATGGCGGACTTGCAATCCTCTTTGGAAACCTTGCACCAAACGGTACTGTTGTTAAGCGCTCTGCCTGTGCAAAGGAGTTGATGAAGCACACTGGTCCTGCCCGAGTATTCAATGATGAATCGGAAGCAATGGATGCTGTTCAGAACCGAAAAATTAAGCCTGGTGATGTTGTTGTAATCCGTTACGAAGGTCCAAAGGGTGGTCCTGGAATGCGAGAAATGCTTGCGGTAACTGCTGCTTTGGCGGGTCAGGGCTTGGATAAAGAAGTTGCTCTTATTACCGATGGACGTTTTAGCGGTGCCACACGAGGTGCTTCTCTTGGTCACTGTTCACCGGAGGCTGCAGTTGGCGGACCGATTGCACTTGTAAAAGAAGGTGACAAAATCACTTTGGATATAAACAACTACAAAATCACACTGGAAGTTAGCGACGAAGAGCTTGCTAAACGCCGTGCCGAATGGGTTGCTCCTGAGCCAAAGGTTAAAACCGGTTATCTTGCACGTTATGCAAAACTGGTTTCCAGCGCGGATAAAGGTGCAATCCTCGATTAGTTTTTGTTAGCTTCTATATAATAAATACTGGTTTTTCTTTTTATAAAGGCTTCTGTTTATTCTCGAAATATTCTGGAAGCCTTTGCTATTTTTTTAACTATTCACTATAATATCTTCTATATTAAAATCGGGGCGAATGTTTCGATTTTTTTTGCAATTCTCCCGGTGGAACGCTGGGTTTTAAGGAAATATATATGGAAGGAATGACTATTACTCAAATGCTTGGTCAGAGTGGACTTCTGACTTTGCTTGGTATGTGTGTTGTTTTCGGATTTATCATTATCCTGATTATCTGTATGACAATTCTTAAGGGTGTTGTGCATGCGTTAAAGCTTGATAAAGATAAACCTGCCGAAACACCAGCGGCTTCTGCTCCGGTTGCATCCGGAAATGATGGGGCAATTATTGCTGCTATTGCGGCTGCCGTTCATGACAAGGCATTAAAATCGTAAATATAGAGGTATAAATAAATGGCTAAAGTTGGAATTTCTGAACTTGCAATTCGTGATGCTCATCAGAGTCTTCACGCAACACGTATGACAACAGCAGATATGCTGCCTGCTTGTCCAATGATTGATAAAATCGGTTATAAATTTGTAGAAGGCTGGGGTGGTGCAACTTATGACTCTTGTATCCGCTTCTTGAACGAAGATCCTTGGGACCGCCTGCGCAAGCTTCATGCTGCAATGCCTAACACAAAAATCATGATGCTTTTGCGTGCACAGAACCTTCTTGGTTACCGCCACTACGCAGATGATGTTGTAGACAAGTTTGTTGAAGCTGCTGCAAAGAACGGTATTGACTGCTTCCGTATTTTTGATGCCTGTAACGACCCGCGCAACATGGAACGCGCTACTAAGGCTGCTAAAAAATCAGGTAAGCATGTTCAGATGGCAATTTCTTATGCCGTAACTCCTTATCATACAATAGAAAAATATGCAGAGCTTGCTAAGACTTACGCTGACTTTGGTGCAGATTCTATCTGTATTAAAGATATGTCTGGTTTGCTCAAGCCATACGCTGCTTATGACCTTGTAAAGGCTATTAAAGCAAAGGTTGATCTTCCTGTAGAAATCCATACACACGCAACAACAGGTCTTTCTGTTGCAACACTTTTGAAGGGTGCAGAAGCCGGAGCTGACTGGCTTGATACTGCAATTTCTTCTATGTCTATGGGAACTTCTCACTCTCCAACAGAAACAGTCGTAGAAATGCTCAAGGGCACAGACATGGATACCGGTCTTGATACTTCTGCTTTGCTCGAAATAGCCGCTTATTTCCGCGAAGTACGCAAGCATTATTCTTCACTTGAATCTTCTTTCCTTGGTGCAGATACACGTATTCTTCTTTCACAGGTTCCAGGCGGTATGCTTTCTAACTTGGAAAGTCAGCTCAAGCAGCAGAATGCAGGTGACAAGATGGACGAAGTTCTTGCTGAACTTCCACGCGTTCACAAGGATGCAGGTTATGTTCCACTTGTAACACCAACATCTCAGATTGTAGGAACTCAGGCTGTTATGAACGTTCTTAT
>JAEEGJ010009365.1_pt1 | contig 26260 bp, 11 predicted proteins | sample 8958761 | NCBI WGS metagenome assembly JAEEGJ01 (sample SAMN16246546, study PRJNA631951) | gut metagenome | biome: gut microbiome; feature: rumen; material: RS-attached | host: Bos | place: Iran: Karaj | collected 2018-10 | reverse complement strand
AGGTCCTCTCGGGTGAGAAAGGCCTTGACAGAGAGATAGATGGCTGCTACATCAGCGACCTTTTGAGCGACGTGATGGGCAACGCCATGGAAGGCAACATCTGGATTACCCTCCAAACCCACAAGAATGTGATGGCCGTAGCCTCGCTGAAGGAAATGTCGTGCATCATCCTGGTGAAAAACCTCATGCCTAACGACGAGACCATCGAACAGAGCAACGACGAGGATTTGCCCATCCTGCAGACCAACCTTCCCACGTACGAGATTGCTGGATTGGTTTATAATCTTTTACACTAAACTCAGCCAAATGGGCAATCCTTCCCTTTACCGTCATGGCGGAGGAACATCCGCCATCTCCCAAGCACGAAGGACTACCTTCATGTTTAGGAGATTGCGGATCAAGTCCGCAATGACAGAAAAGGCGTTAGTGAGTCACAAAAGAGAACAATATGGAGCTAAAAACATATAGAGCCGACCTCCACATGCACACGGTGCTTTCGCCGTGCGGTGACCTCTATATGAGTCCCTCCGCCATCGTTGAGCAGGCCAAGAAACTGCATTTGGACGTCATCGCCATCTGCGACCACAACACCACACGCCAGGTGAAGGTGACGCAAAAGATTGGGCGTGAGAACGGCATCCTCGTCATCGGTGGCGTAGAAATCACCACGCAGGAAGAAGCCCACGCCCTCGCCTACTTCGAGAACGACGAACAGCTGGACAAATTCCAGGAATTTCTTGACGCACACCTCCCCCACATTCCATTGGACGAAGAGAAATTTGGCTACCAACTCATCGTTGATGAGAACGAGGAAGTGGTTGGTGAAGAGGAATGGCTACTGTGGTCGGCGCTGGATGCCGATTTGGACCAACTCTATGATGTGGTGCATGAAATCGGCGGGCTATTTGTCCCAGCGCACGTCAACAAGCCGGCAAGCAGTCTTACCAGTCAGTTGGGCTTTGTGCCGCCCGACATCAAGGCCGATGCCTTGGAGATTTCGAAGCACGTTACCAAGCCTGATTTTTTGAAGAAATACGCCTACTTGAAGAAATTCAACTTCACCAAGAGCAGCGATGCTCACTTCCTCCACATCATCGGCGAGGTGCATTGCGTGTTGCACATGTACGACAAAACCTTCGACGAATTCCGCAAGACCCTCCACGGCGAGGACGGACGCTACATCGACACTGAACCCAAGGAAAAACTACAACTCTTATTCGGATGAAAGAACTATCAATGCATGTTTACGACCTGATGGAAAACTCGACGGCGGCCAACTCCACCCTCGTCGAACTGACCATCAAGGACAGCCTGAAAGACAACATATATGCCTTTACCATCAAGGACAACGGCAAAGGCATGACGCCAGAGTTTTTGGCTAAAGTGACCGATCCCTGGACAACTTCACGCACCACGCGCAAGGTCGGTCTTGGCTTGCCTCTCATCAAGATGAACACCGAGAACGCTGGCGGCGGCATGAAGATCGAAAGCGAGGTCGGCAAAGGCACTGTCTTGAACTTTTGGTTCCAGCACGACCACTTAGACCGTCCCCCGATGGGCGACTTGGCGGGCTCGTTGGTGATGCTGTTTTCGGCCCACGAGGACATCCATTTCATCTACAAGCACATCACCGACGACGGCGAGTTCGTCTTCGACACCGACGAAATCAAAGAAGCCCTCGACGGCATGCCGATGACCGACGTCAGCATCATGAAATACCTGAAGGAGATGATTCAGGAGAATTTGGAAGAGATACATTATAATGATTAAAAGGCTATTGGCTTATGGCTACTGGCCTCTGGCAGCTTAATTAAGACTGGAAAGTTTACCTTGATAACAAGCTGCCAAAAGCCAGATGCCAGAAGCTAGAAGCAATAAAAAACAACACCAATGAAACTCAGAGAAATATCTGAACTTTTGAACGCCAAGGTGCGTTGCGGCGAAGACCGTTTGGACGAAGATCACGAAACCGCCTTCGCCTCCGACTTGATGAGCGATGTGCTCACCCTCGGCGACTACAATCCCGTGATTCTGACGGGATTATGCAATATGCAGACCATCCGCACCTGCGAGATGGGCAACCTCGACATCATCGTCTTGGTGAGGCGCAAGAAAGCCACCGAGGAGATGATCGAAGAGGCTGAGGACGAAGGCATGGTGGTCATGGAAAGCGACTTCTCCATGTTCAAGGCCTGCGGACTACTCTTCAAGGCGGGTATGCTACCCATTTTCTAACCGATGTCTAACTAAAACCGAACGTCATGCACTTAGAATACCAAGTATATGAAGCGGACTTCGTGAACGCGGGAGCCGCATCAAGCGCCATCAAGAAGACCTTGAAACAGCTCAACGTCAGCCCTCAGATTGTCAAGCGAGTGGTCGTTGCCCTGTATGAGGCTGAAGTGAACGCCATTGCTCATGCCTACGGCGGCATGATTTATGCCGACATCGAACCCGACAAGATTATCTTGAAGGTGGAAGACAAAGGTCCCGGCATCCCCGACATCGACTGGGCCATGCAGGAAGGCAACTCCACCGCCTCGCCCGAAGTGCGCAACATGGGCTTTGGTGCTGGTATGGGCTTGCCGAACATCCAGAAGAATGTCGACAAACTGAACGTGACCTCCACCGTGGGCGTTGGAACGACGGTCGAGATGGAGGTGAATTTTACTTAATAATACTGTTTATTGCCGCGCTTTGCGCCATTGCGAGCGGAACACAGTGGAGCGCAGCGATCCAGAAAAAAGCACCCTGGATTGCTTCGTTCCTCGCAAATCTCTGATTCGACGTAGTCAATGACGCGAAGCGACAACTGAACAACTGAACAACTAACAACTGAAAACTATGGAAAAGACTCCTTTCTTCCACGCCCTAAAGATAGATGAAGACACCTGTATAGGTTGTTCGCGCTGCATGAAAATCTGCCCCACAGAGGCATTGCGCGTGCGCGACGGCAAGGCCGTCCTGATGCCCGATCGTTGTGTCGACTGCGGCAACTGTTTCAAGGTGTGCCCCACCCGCTCCATCTACATCGAGCAAGACGACTTCGAGGACATCTTCAACTTCCCCATCCGAGTCGCCTTGGTGCCTGCCGTATTTATGGGCCAGTTCCCGAACGAAATCACCGTGTCGCGCATCTATGGCATCCTCAAGGATTTGGGATTCACCCACATCATCGAGGCGGAGTCGTCCATACCCGTATATACAGCGGCCAAAAAGAAATATGCCGCTGAAAATCCCGACATCAAACCGCTGATTTCGACTTTCTGTCCGGCCATCGTGCGCCTGATTCAGGTGAAATTCCCCGGCCTCACGGAAAACCTCATCCCATTGCGGGCTCCCATCGACATCACGGCTATGTATATCCGCCGCAAAATCAAGGAGGAAATGGAATTAAAGGATGACCAAATCGGCATTTTCTACATCACCCCTTGCGCAGCTAAAATTGCAGCTGTGAAAAGCCCCGTGGGCGAAGAAAAATCGTTGGTCGACGGTGTCATCAACATGGACTCGCTCTACAACCGCGTCTATCACGAAATCAAGAAACAAGGCCACGGCTACAAGGAACAGAAACTGCCCGTGTCGCAGCTCTCCGCCGATGGCGTACTGACTTCATTGACCAACGGCGAGCGTCGTCTCTCAGATGCCCATCACTCCTACTCCATTGATGAAATCCATAATGTCATTGAGTTTTTGGAAAAGGTCGAAAACGAAGAGATTGAAGACGTCGACTTCCTCGAATTGCGTGCCTGCGACCAAAGCTGTCCTGGAGGCATCCTGACCTGCGACAACCGTTTCCTCATCTGTGAGCGTGTGTTCGGTCGTGCCCGCAAGATCGCCGACCGCGAGCGCAAAGGCGAACAGACCAAAGACCACGAGTTGGAGGAAGAGCGCAACTACCTGATGCGCCACATGAAGGTCGGTGAAATCAATCCGCGTTCGATGCTCGTATTGGACGACAATATCGCCGTTGCCTTGGAGAAAATGAAGAAAATCGACGAATACCGTGCCCGTTTGCCCCAGACCGACTGCGGTATCTGTGGTGCGCCCACTTGCGACGCCTTGGCCCGCGACATCGTGTGCGACAACGCCGAACTCACCGACTGTGTCTTCATCCAGCGCAACCTTGAAGCCCGTGGCAACATGGATGTGCAGGAGTCGCTCAAGATCATGGAAGTGATTTGGGGCAAGGCTAAGATGAATGACTATGTGAAGAAGAAGTAACGACACGAAACGATACATAAAAAACGGCCGCCCTCAAACGAGAGCGGCCGTTGGGCTTTGCAGCAAAAGCCTGCATTAATACCAGTGCCTACTTCTTATTGTTCGTCGGGAAAACAAAAGTCTTGTTCCCTGCTGCTTTCGAATTGTAGATGTAGCCCTTTCCTGGTTCAAGAACGGTTAAACCACCAATCCACAAGCCCGCATTGCCGTTCCATGTGGCTTGGCCGCCGCCATTTGACTTGATGTTGTCCTGATTGTTAGGGAATCCAGCAAAGGCATCGGTCACGGTCATACTTTCGTTGAGCGGGAAGGCAATCCAGTTGACGCCGTTCTTGATCGTTACGGGATGATTGGCAGGATTGATGGCCATGCCTTGCAATGTAATTACAGCATTAGCAGGGACTTTGACCATGTACATCTGCGACAAATCCATCTCGGTCAGACCACCAATCCACCTTTGAGCCACATTGTTCCAAGAGGTCTGGCCATCGCCATTCGACTTGATCACCAAGACATTAGCACCTGCATTCGGGAAAGTGGTCAGCAAAGCCGCCTTGAGGTCGTCCAAGGTAATTTCCAAGTTGGCTGAGAACCAGTTCCAGCCCGAGGACAAGGTGATGGATTGCTGTACTGTACTAGGCTTTTCAATGCAATCTGACCAAACGACTTCTTGGACCTCCTCCACATAGGCACGGATCATCCAACCATAGCCAGGCAGCCCTGAATTGGCCAGGTCATACCAAGCACCGCCGTTAAAGCTCACCCAACGGTTGTTGGCATCACCCGTATCAGTGCAAGCACAGGCTGGATAAGTATCACCACTCTGATAGAAGGTAATCCATAAATTCTGAGTAGGATCGATAGTCACAGGACTGCTAAGTGTAATGACATGGAAAGTGCTACCACCCACAGGAGTGATATTCTGGGTATGAAGCAAGGTTCCAGGAGCCGTATTGCCACCAGAAAAGACGTTGAGAGTAATCACACTGCTATTATTGCTGTTTTCATAGAGGGCGACCTTGGTCAGTCTGTTCTCGGTCAACATGCTGGCAGGGAACATGGCACCCCAATAGAGGGTACCGCCACCGCCAACATTTGTGGCATAAGAACCATTGTCATAATAAAGCCAGCCATCGCGGTTATTCATCTGGGAAGATTCGGTACAAGTGCTGTTATCGACAACGGGATTCACTAAATCAACGGGATCAAGTGTATGGCAATTCAATGCTACTTGAGCGTCATTCCATTGGATTTCAGCGGCATCGCCTCTCCTATTCGCCACACTGACGCCATATTTATAACTACCTTCTGCCAAAGCCGACCATCCATTGTCAATATACTGGTTCCCGGTTACGTTTTCTGCAATCAGTTCTTCCCCGCTTCCATCGCAATGGGCGCGATAAACGCAATAAGTCGAGCGAGGATTGTCTTTCCCAGAGGCTGTTCCTGTCCAAAACACTCTTACATACTGGCTATTCGGATTGTTAGCATCTGGATAGTACGTAGCAAAGACATGCAAATCCGGTGAATTGAAATTCGCCACGTAGGTAGCATCCCCAGTAACCGTGAAACTGTATGAGGCATTGGTGGAGACCACTACACCGTTCTTAGTCCAATTCTCAAAGTAGTAACCATCGTTGGCTATGGCAGTAAGCGTACACGTCTGACCTGAAAGGTATGAGCCCACGCCTGTCACCCTGCCTCCTACGCTTGGACTGGCTGAAGCTGAAATGTTGTAGAGTGTGCCAGAACCAATTTGTACCGAAACCTGATTAGAGGCTTCTGTTTCACCGGCATAATAATTGGTTTTTACATAATAGTTATATACGCCTGTCGACAAATTATTGTTGTTATAACTCGTGCCGCTCACATTGCTGGCGATGCGTGAGCCATTTCTATAAATGTTATAGGTGTAGGTGCCATCGGAGACATAGGTACGGATAAGGAAAGCTGAATTACTCCAAGTGTACATCCATGAAGTAGGATTGGTTGAATAATAGTTGCCTTCACTACCTGAATAGGAGCAATACGCTGCAGGATAGCTTTTGGCTTCAGGGTCATAAATCAACACCCAAAGATCCTTGGAAGCATCAATTTGTATCGTGTTGGTCAGATCAATATCACACCAACCGGTAGCCCCAACTGAAAATGACTGTTGTTGGATCAAGGTCAGTGGACGGCCCGAAGTGGTTCCCTTAAACACATACACTTTATAAGAGCCAATTTCATTGGCATAAAACGAAACCTTATAGACCTTCATATTGTTATAACTGCTTAGATCTGAAGCAAGGTAACGATGCCCCCAATACATATTACTTGACCCATTGTACCCCATATAACCATTAAATTCACCGTTTCCGTATGTTAACGTTGTCGTTGGCGTTGCAGGATAGCACCAGTCGGGAGCCGACCAGGTAAGGTTGACATTATTGCCTGAAACGGTAGCAGCCAAATCGTCAACCACAGGTGTGGAATAGTCGACGGTGACTGTCACCGAATTCGACGACAAGGACAGTCTTCCTTGGGAGTCGACGCTCCTCACATAATAAGAGGAAGTACCAAAGGGTGCCAAATCCGTATAGGTCGTTGAAATGGCACTGCCAAGAAGACTATTGCCGCGATAGACTTTGTAGCTATAAGCCCCTGAGGCTGCCGACCATGAGAGCGTCACATTGCGCCCGTTTTGTGAATAAGTCAAATTAGCGGGAACGTTAGCCGAGCATTCTGCAGGGCGAATGCCTAAGACAGCGCCTTGGCCGTCGTTGTAGATGCCATAGGCACCTGAACCTGTTCCTCCAGGACCAGGATTTAGGTTGTTGATGGTATAATATTCATCACAGCTGCCTCCCCATCCCCAATTGACATGGAAATAATTGCTGCTGTTGTATCCATCGAACACAAAAGCGTGTCCTCCGCCAGAGCCTGTTCCACGATAAAAAACGGGACGGCTAAGGTTGAGGTCTGCTTTCAACATATTAATCCAAACATTGTCGCTATAACTCGCTCTTTCATAATAAGCCGTTTCCGTTGAATAGTTGAAATAGTTCTTTAAGGCCTCAGCCACGATAGCGGAACCCGCGCTACTGGCACTCGGCGAATAATTCATGTCAACCGACACACCACAATGGTACATCAGCGTGGCAACGGCCGTCTTTTGCGTAGAGGTGCTGGAGCCGTTATAGGTGTTGGTCATGTTGTTCCAATCATAATAGGTGGATTGGAAGTCGGCCGACAGTACACCATAGTCAGAATGGGTGTAGGAATGCGACCCGATGCCATGCGAAGGATAGTTCCAATATTTCATAATCTGGGCCATGGCCGTAGCGACACATCCTGTCACCGAGCCTCCTGGACACAACATGTTGTAGGGATAAGTTTGGTTCCATTGGGTTTGCAACAGTGGAGCCACAGCCGTGATCGCTCTGCCTGTGTCGGAATTGCCTTCGGCTAAATCCTGCCAAAGTTGCCTCACCTCCGTTGAAGCCCTCAATTGATTCTCACTGGCACGACGAATCTCATCACTATATCCTTGAATCCACGCCCTTTTGTTATCAGGCATATTCTCATAATCAAATCGGCCTGAAAGCGAATAGCCTAGAATAGGCTGCACACAATCGTCGGCCGCCACCAAAACGAAGCTGTTCTCCGTAGTGAACACATACACATCGGAAAAACCAGCAACCGACGACACTTCAGTCAGTTCAACGGACCGCACACCATTGTTATGCAAAAACGTTGTCGCAACTCGCTGTGCCATCACCCTATCCACAGGATTGGCTTCCACTCCCAAGGAGATAAAGAGTAACGACACGAGAAAGGCCAAAAACCTTCCTCCTTTTCCACTGATTTTGTTGAAGGCATTCTTCATGTTGCCACACAATAAAACACTGTTTCTCATAATAATAACTATTTATTTGTTAATTGATTTGTTTTATCCGATGCAGATTTACTTAGCGGCATTCGTCCCAAAAACAAAAGTCCTGCTTTCCTGGGCATTCGACTTGTAGATATAGCCCTTTCCTGGGTTAAGCGTATTTAATCCTCCTATCCACATGACACCATAAAAAGCGGCAGCTCCGTCCCCGTTCGATTTGATAATATCGCCATTGACGGGGAATCCGGCGAAAGCATTGTTAACAGACATGTTCTCCCTGAATGGGAAAGCAATCCAATTGTTGCCATTCACGATAGTAACGGGGTGATCGGCAGGATTGATGGGCACGCCTTGCAGTGTAATCACAGCGTTGGCAGGGACTTTGACCATGTACATCTGCGACAAATCCATTGTAGTAAGTCCTCCAATCCACCGGTGCGCAATGGGATTCCAAGCCGTATTACCATTGCTGTTTGATTTGATGACCAAGGCGTTGGCACCCACATTCGGGAATGCAGCCAACAAGGCTGCCTTGAGGTCGTCCAAAGTGATTTCGAGGTAGGTCGAGAACCAGTTCCAGCCCGATGTAAGTTGCTGCAATTGCAGCACATCAAAATTGGCTGTAAAGTTCATAGACTCTGTAACTATAAATGTGTAGGAAGGCTCCGTTGAGACCACCTCTCCGTCTAAAGTCCAGCAGTTGAAAGCATAGCCTTCGTTGGGGGTGGCAACGAGGGTGGCACTCGTCCCTGGTGCATAATCGCCTGTTCCTATGACTGTTCCAGCATCCTCAGGACTAGTAATAGCTGTAATAGAACATAAAAGTTCAAAATTGGCTATAATAATAACAGGTCTCGTGACAGTAAACGTGTAGGAAGGCTCAGTCGAGACAATTTCTCCATCTAAAGTCCAATAAACGAAAGCATAACCCGGGTTGGCTACGGCCATCACAGTGGCATTCGTGCCATGCATATATTCGCCTGCTCCAGTGACAGTTCCAGCATTCTCAAGATTGACATCGGTAATAATAGTAAACATACTGTCACTTACAAAAAATATCTCATAAGGGTCATCAACACCAACAAAGCCATTAACCTCAAACGGCAACTTATCAGAGCATGACAAGATTAATTCTTGATGAAGAGCATGGTCGTAAAGGCGAAATGAAATGCTATCACCATTATTACCTCCAATAGCCATAAAATACAGCCAATGGTCGCCATCATTAAAAGGAAGCTCCGTACCACGACACTCCCCATTGCAGAATGCAGCCAACTCAAGAGTAGGCATTGTTTGTTCAACGCCATCAATCTTTACCAATCCAACCATAAACATACTATTTTGGTAACTTTCCGCTGACCAATGATTTGTAAAGAAATTAGCTACCAAATTCCTGCTTTCTGTAACCGTAAAAGAATACTCTGAATCGGAGGAAACCACCACACCATTCTCAGTCCAATTTAGAAAAGAATACCCTGGATTTGCCGAAGCAGAAAGTGTACATATGGCACCTTCGTCGTATATGCCAGCACCTGATACTATACCACCTTCTGATGGATTAGCTGTTGCTGAAATTGAAATCGCACCAAATAATGCTTCCAAATCAAAAGTCAAACCTTGATAATAATTATCGTACGGATCAGAATCATCTCCCATAACATATGTACCTGTTGTTCCATCCATTTGACAAGCTATCACCAATTGGTTGTTTACGAGAGCTGCTTGAGGATAAACGCACTCCTTAGACTGGAAAGCAGAATTATTTGTAAGATGCACCATATTTCCCCAATGGTTTCCTCCATCGCTAGAATAAGCAGCGAAAAGCTTATAGTAGTAATTACTGCCATCTGTGTTATTTTCGTCCATAGCACACCAAACCGCCACCATGTCATCAGAGCCAGGCACCATGCAGAGAGTGGGGAAACCACATACGCTAGAGGCACTATGATAGTTTCCATGCATTGAACAGTTCATTATGTTAAATTGAGTAGCTTGATATGGGTCTTCCCAATCGCCATTATCGTCCAATGCTGGAAGATAACCTATGTATTCAGGCCACATCTCATGGGATGCATCTGACAAAAACCACCATGAAGAATATATGTCATTATACAAATAATCTTTGTCCATCACAAAAGGTTGACCAGGTATAAGATTATTTGGAATAGCACTTGGGGTGTTGCCATTTTCGTTGTAAGGCATTGTTTCATTCCAATAAGCCACGCCGCCAATGGATGGATAATAACTACCAGACCCAGGTTCACCAATGCAACCATTAAACTCATACAGTACGTGCAAATGATGCTGATTGTCCCACTGACAGGAAGTCCAACGAGGATAAAGGAACATATCATCGAAGGTACCGAACGGATTAGGATGCTTGTAGAACACTTTCCTTTCCCAAGTATCTCCATTGTCGAAACTATAGATGACCATGCCATCACTCCATGCATTGTTCACAACTAAAGCTAAGCAGTTGTCTTCGGTAGTCTCCATCCAATAGCACTTGTTAGAGCCCCAATTGATGCAATAATCAGGGCCCATATAAGGCAAAATAACATTCTCTCTATCCCAACTAAAACCACCATCCTGTGAACGAAAATAAACAATAGGTGTATTAACTCCTTCAGCTCCAGGAACACTGACATTTGAGCCGTCAGCACCATAAGCAGTGGCAACAACATGGATGATATCACGATTTTCACCGGAGGTCATCACATTTGGCCAACAAGGATCGTAGGTTGAGGGAAGATAGCTGTTAGGAGCAACGCTGTAGGAAGTAATGTTATCCTTGTCTTGAACAATGTAAACGCCGCATTGTACAGATGTATGGGCGGCAATCACAATTCCATTTTGTCCATAACGGGCAATGGATCCAAAGCCTGTTTTCTCGTATTCAACGCGACCATAACTCGGAATCCATTGATCATTTACAGCATCGTAGGTTCCAATACCCGTACCTCGGTCACTATAATTACTACTATTTGTAGCCATAGTGTATGCAAAATTAATTTTGCCATCAGGCCAAACAATAGTCCGAGTAATGGCGCCAGAATTAGACTGCCAATCATAAGTAGTGAAGTCTAGTTCACCATTGGAACGCATAGTTTTCGGCATACTGTTTACAATATGCATGGTATTGGAACTGTCATCACGACCAACCTCTTCGCGTTGAATAGACTGAATCAAAGATTTTTTTGAAACTTGTTTAAATTCTTGCGCCATCATTTTCGTCATCCCCACCAAACTAAGTAGCAGGACGAGCAGGGCGATATGCGAAGCCCTTTTTAGGTATAAAAATCTGTTCATCATATTTTGTATTTTTTTGGATTATTTTTTGTTATGAAAGTCGCGTCAAATTTAGGAATAATAATCCATGTTTTTGAAGTATAGACGAAAAAAAGTGCAACTACACAATATACTATTTGCGAGACAATGGACGCGAAATAAAGCAAAAAAAGGCCGCCCTCAAACGAGAGCGGCCGTCGGACTTTGCGGCAAAGGCTTGCATCAACACCAATGCCTACTTTTTACTATTCGTCGGGAAAACAAACGTCTTGTTCTCCGCTGCTTTCGAATTGTAGATGTAGCCCTTTCCTGGCTCAAGGATGGTGAGACCGCCTATCCATAAGCCCGCATTGCTGTTCCATGTGGCCTGGCCGCCGCCATTTGACTTGATATTATCCTGACTGGCAGGGAATCCCGCAAAGGCATTGGCCACGGTCATGCTCTCACTAAGCGGGAAGCCTATCCAGTTGACACCTTTCTTGATTGTTACGGGATGATCAGCAGGATTGATAGTCACGCCTTGTAGCGTAATCTCCGTGCCGGCAGGGACTTTAATCATGTACATCTGCGACAAATCTATTGCATTCAAATTTCCAATCCACCTATGCACCACGTTGTTCCAAGAGGTTTGGCCATCGCCATTCGACTTGATCACCAGAGCGTTGGCACCTGCATTCGGGAAAGCGGTCAGCAAGGCAGCCTTGAGGTCGTCCAAGGTGATTTCGAGGTAGCTCGAGAACCAGTTCCAACCTGCTGTTAGTGTGATGGTCTGTTGTACGGTGGAAGACGTGAATCCAAAGATAACCTGGTTCTTCAATGACACCAGTGAACCTGTGTAATTCGATGGATTGTGCGGATTGTAATTCAATTCATCGCCATAAACTTGAAGGGTTTGAGTGTCTTCAGCGACAAACACCCTACAATTCATGCCATAGGAATAATCACCAGTATTGTCGTCTACAACGAGTACAAGGTTAGATGTGCCGTTGTAAGCGAAAGGTACATCAAAATTGATGTATGTCCATTGTCCTTTAGCCAAAGTCACACTACCATAGTACACTTGGTCGCTATAGGCCACTGGAATCCAATCGTTGTTACTGTTGAATGCAGCTTTTTCGGTATGCTTCAAATAAATAGTGAAGTTACGTGTCTTGGTATTACCCGCATTGAAAAAGGCTATGCTTGAAATCTCATTGGCACCTCCTATTTCATCTGCTGTGTAAATTTGTTGGCTAAGGGTGTAATTGTAATAGGAACTGCTTGGTAAGTATGAATTTGTTCCAAACGCATCTCCTATGGCAACCCCATTGTAAACCTGTTCGAAGTTCGCCACATACTCAGCATCTTCTTCCGCAATGAAAGCATACGACGACAGGTAGGACACGACTTGACCATCCTTGGTCCAACTAACGAAGGCATAACCCTCATTGGCCGTTGCAGTCAGGCTGCAAGCATGTCCCGGGGCATACGAACCCGCCCCACTGACCGTACCGCCTACTTCGGGAGATGCCGAAGCGTTGACGACAACAGCTGTTCCGAAATGAGCCACCAGGTCACGGCTTCCCGTGACTTGGAAGGAATAGTCGGTATCCGTCGAAACCACCACGTCGTTTTCGGTCCAGTTGTAGAAGCAATATCCTTCGTTGGTCGTTGCGCTGACAGCACAAAGTTGACCGTAAGCAAACGTACCACCTCCCGTTACTGTACCTCCATAGCTCGGTTCTGACGAAACGGTCACCATGTAATCGGATGACGGGAAACCAAAGATGACTTGGTTCTTTGCCGAGAGGCGGTTGCCATAACTTGTCGGACTCAGAGGATCAATATTCGTCGAATAGCTGGAACAATACATAGACTGATACCCGTTAGCGGCGTATGTGCGGAACGGGACGCTGGTACCATAACTACCCGAATTGTCGTCCACAACCAAGGCAAGATTGGATGTACCATCATAATGGAATGGCGTGTCGAAGGTAAAGACGGTCCAAGCGCGGGACTGGATGGTGACCGTGCCACTGAAGACTTGGTTGTCCTCCGTAGCGGTAACCCAATCGTAGCTTCCCGTGAACGACGTCTTATCCGTTGGAATCAAATAGATGGCAAAGTTGCGGGTTGGAGTATAGGACGACGTATTGAAGAACGCCACGCTGGCAATGTCGCACTCCATGCCAATTTCATCTGCCGTATAGATCTGCTGCGAGAAATAATACGGATAATAGGTATAGCTTGGCAAACTATAGGAGGTTGACGCGGCATCACCCATAACGATGCCATCGGAAACCCTCTGGAAGTTAGCCACATACTCTTCCTCCTCAGTCACCGTAAAGCTATAGGTGGACAAGCAAGAGACCACCGTGCCGTTCTTCGACCAGTTGAGGAAGACGAACTTGCTGTTGGCCGAGGCAGTGAGCGTGCACGTATGGCCCAGCGCATAGCTGCCACCACCGCTAACGGTACCGCCTTCTTCAGGAGAAGCCGTAGCCGTAATGCTTATAGGCGTTCCGAAATTGGCCACTAGATGCATGTTGCCCATCACGGGGAAGGAATAGGTTTCGCTTGTGGAGACCACAGTGCCATCTATTGTCCAATTATAGAAGCAATAACCTGCATTAGCCGTGGCGGTGAGGGTACACGTTTGACCCAGATAGTAATAGCCGTCATATCCGCTCACTGTGCCGCCATCTGCCGGATTGGCTGTAACCGAAACTGTATACTCATAACTCGGCACACCCAAGATGATTTGATTCTTCAGCATCGGGAAACTACCCCAATAAACGGAAGGATTATAGGGATCGTAGTTGGTATCGTCGCTAAAAATGTACATCGACTGGGCGCTTTGGGTCGGATAAACCCGACACGACATGGGTGGATAAGTATAACTACCTGTGTTGTCATCGATGATAAGCGCAATATTTGAAGTTCCATCATAATTAAACGGCGTATTAAGATACACGGTACTCCAACTGCCCTGGGTAAATGTGACATTGCCACTAAACACCTGGTCGGCTTCCGATACGGTTATCCAGTCATAATTGTCATTGAAATACATCTTGTTGGTATTAACCATATAAACCGTATAGTTGCGAGTGCTGGTCTCATCCGTGTTGAAGAACGATATGCTGGAGATCTCACCAGATTCCATCCCAATCTCATCAGCCGTGTAGATTTGCTGCGAGAGCGTGTAGCAGTAATAAGAATAACTGGGAAGGTAGACATAGGACTCCGTGCCTTCGCCGATAAGTGTGCCGTCAAACTGTTCAAAGTTGGCCACATACTCACCCGACTCTGTAACGGACAAGATGAAAGTGGAAGTACACGACACCACTTCGCCGTCCTTTGTCCAGCTATTGAACACATAACCCTCGTTGGGCGTGGCTATGAGGGTGATGGGCTGACCATAGTAATAAGGTCCGCCACCTCCGCTCACCGTGCCGCCCTCTTCAGGATTGGCCGAAACCGTCACCGTGTACTGGTAGTTTGCAACACCAAAAACGACTTGGTTCTTTTCGTTCAAGAGTTCGGGATAATAGTCGGAATAGGGATTGCTTGGGTCGAAGCCATAGTCATATCCGTAAAAATAAAGTGCTTGCGCGTCTTCCGTATCAAATGTGCGGCACGACATGCCCCAACCCCAGTCTCCTGTGGCGTCGTTGACAACCAAGGCCACATTCGACACTCCGTCATAGGCAAACGGCGTATTGAAATATATAGTTGTCCAACCGTTTTGTTCAGGGGACACAATTCCGCTATACACTTGATATACTTCATTGACGGAAAGCCAGTCGTACATACTGTTAAACTTGGTCTTGTTGGTGTTGAACATATAGACGGTCAGGTTGCGAGTTTCACTGTAACCCGTGTTGAAAAACGTCACGCTGGAAATGTCGCAAGGCCCAGAATTCAGCTCAGCGGCAGTATAGATCTGCTGTGTCATGGTGTAAGGATATTCCGTATAATAGGGAAGATAGCGGTTGGTATGGTTGGGCTCTCCTACGATGATGCCATCCTCTTGATGGAAATGCGCCACAAATTCGTCATTACCCGTTACAGGCACATCGTCAGGAGAGAGATACGAGACCACCTCATCGTATCCATATTGCTCGTTGTACCTTGTCCAATAGTCGAACACATAACCTTCATTAGGTGTGGCTGTGATGGTGATGGGCTGGCCGTAATAATACAGACCTCCTCCTCCACTCACTGTACCACCACTGGCAGGATTGGCGGAAACAGTCACCGTATAGTCGTATGACGGCTGGCCGAAAATGACCTGGTTCTTCACCGACATGAGCGTACCCGAATAATAGTTCGGATTCACTGGGTTATAATCAATCTCATAACCGTTGATCACAATGGCTTGCGTGGTCTCGGTGTCGAATACGCGGCAATAAGTGCTGCCATTCCAGCTGTTTGTATTGTCGTCCACAATCAAAGCCACATTGGAAGTTCCGTCGTAATTGAACGGTGTGTTGAAATAAATGGTTGTCCAATTGCGGTAATTGGTGTAGAAACTGCCGCTGAACACCTTGTCGGCCTCCGTGACGGTGATCCAGTCGTTGGCGCTGGTAAAGGACGACTTGCTAGTGTTGACCATATAAATGGTAACGTCGCGTGTTTCTTCATAACCGGAGTTGAAGAATGTCACGCTGGAGATTTCGCAGGCATCGGTGTTCATCTCGTCGGCGGTGTAGATCTGTTGCGTCAAGGAATAGGGATAGGAAGTGTAGGTCGGGAGATAATAGTTGTTGGCGGTCGGTTCACCGATGACGATGCCGTCCATCTGCACAAACTGAGCCACAAGCTCGGTGTTGGCCGTAACAGTGAAGGTGTAGGTGGGCAGGCACGAAACCACACTCCCGTTCCTCGTCCATCTATAGAACACATAGCCTTCGTTGGCTGTAGCGGTAAGGGTGCAGGATTGGTTGTAGCCATATTCGCCTCCTCCGGTCACCGTGCCACCTTCTTCAGGATTGGCCGAAACGGTAACCACGAACGGCTCTCCAAAGCAAGCCTCCAATTCCATGTCGCCCATGACATGGAAGGTATAAACAGGGTCATAGGATTTTATGGTGCCGTTTTCCCTCCAATAATAGAAGCCGTAGCCCGGGTTGGCCGTTGCGGTAAGGGTGCAGGATTGACCGAGATAATACATGCCTTCGCCTCCACTCACTGTGCCGCCCTCTTCAGGAGTGGCATAGGCAGTCACCGTGTAGTCATAACTCGGGATGCCGAAGATGACTTGGTTCTTCATCAACCTGAGCGTACCCGCGTAATCGTATGGGTTGATCGGGTCGAAGCTTGTGCCGTAGCCATAGATGCCAATGGCTTGGCTCTCCTCCGTTTCGAAAGCGCGGAAATTCGTGTAGCTGTTATAACTGTTCGAGTGGTCGTCCACAACCAGAACGACATTGGACACACCGTCGTAGGCAAACAACCTATCGAAGTAAATGGTCGACCAGCCACCGCCATTCAAGCCGACCGTACCGCTGAACACCAAGTCGTCGTCAGTAACGGCAATCCATGAGGTGTCGCTTTCAAAAGCCGTTTGGTCGGTATAGGCCAAGTAGACGGAGAGGTTGCGGCTTCGGTAAGACCCGGTATTGAAGAACGACACACAGGAGATGTCAGTAGCCACGCCACCCATCTCCTCTGCCGTGTAAATCTGCTCCGTCAAGGAATTGTAGTAATAGATCGGCAGGTAGGCGTTGGTATAGAGGGCATCGCCGATGGCAATACCGTTGATTGCGTCGAAATTCGCCACATAGGTGGCCGTTTCAGTCACAGGCACCGTGCAGGTCGAAAGATACGACACAACTTCACCGTTCTTGGTCCAGCTGTTGAACACATAGCCATCGTTAGGCGTGGCAGTGAGGGTGATGGACTGGCCGTAATAATAGAGACCACCTCCTCCACTCACCGTGCCGCCTTCTTCAGGATCGGCGGTGACGTTCACTGTGTAGTCATAACTCGCAATGCCGAAGAGGACTTGGTTCTTCACCGACAAGAGCGAGCCATTGTAATCGTAAGGATAAGCCGGATCGTAGCTAAGGTCATAAGCATAAGTGCAAATCGCTTGGCTCGTCTCTGTTTCGAAGACGCGGAACTTCGTGTAGGTGTTGTAATTGTTTGTGTTGTCGACCACTATCAAGGCCACATTGGACACTCCATCATAAGCAAACGGAGTGTCGAAATAAATGGTCACCCAGCTTTGGTAGGTCATGCTGGCCGTACCGCTGAACACCAAGTCACTCTCCGAAACAGAAATCCAGTCATTACTATTCTCAAACGAGGTCTTGTCGGTATTGACCATGTAGATGTTTATGTTTCGGTTCACTGTATAACCGCTGGTGTTGAAGAACGTCACGCTGGAAATGTCATTGGCCACGCCGCCCATCTCCTCCGCCGTGTAAATCTGCTCCGTCAATGAATTATAATAATAGGTCGGAAGAGTGGAGTTTTCGTAGGTCGCCTCGCCAATAACAATGCTATTGGAAACCTCCTGAAAATTCGCCACATAGGTAGCCGATCCCGTCACAGGAATGTTGCAAGTGGAAAGATAGGAAACCACTTCGTCGTTTTTCGTCCAGTAGTTGAACACATAGCCTTCATTGGGCGTGGCCGTGAGGGTGACAGGTTGGCCATGATAATAAAGGCCGCCACCTCCGCTCACCGTACCGCCGTTGGTAGGATTGGCCGCGACGTTCACTGTGTAGTCATAACTCGGAATGCCAAGGACAATCTCGTTCTTCACCATCGGGCAGGTTCCCGTGTATGGGACAGTGGTATACGGGTCAAAATCGACAAAGTCACTATAAATATAGATGGACTGATTGGTTTCAGTCGACGAAACCCTACAATTCATCCAGGAATAATAAGATCCTGTGTTATCGTCAACGATAAGGGCCAGGTTGGAGGTGCCGTCATAACTGAAGGGAGTACTGAAATAAATGGTCGTCCAACTGCCTCCGTTAAACGTCACGCCGCCGCTGAACACTTGGTCCGCTTCGGTAACGGTCATCCAATCCTGAGTGTTGTCGAAGGAAGCCTTATCCGTGTTCACCATGTAAATCGTAAAGTTGCGAGTATCGTAGACATATTCCGTATTGAAGAACGAGATGCTTGAAATCTCGCAAGCCGTATGGTTCAGTTCCTCGGCGGTATAGATTTGTTGGGTAAGTGAATAGCAATACCATGTATAACTCGGCAGATAGGCATCGGTAGCTGAGGCTTCGCCAACGACGAAACTGTTGACGAATGGTTGGAAATTCGCCACGTAATTCGCTGCGCCAGTCACTGAAAAACTGTAGGTGGGAAGATATGAAACCACCTCGCCATTCAACATCCAGCTCACGAAAGCGAAGCCGTCGTTGGGTGTTGCGGTGATGGTGCAGGTTTGTCCCTCCCCATAATAACCCGCTCCACTAACTGTACCGCCGTTTGCGGGGTTGGAATCAAGCGTGATGGGTTTTCTCCACAACTCAAAATCCACATCCGTGTGCTTTTGGGCGGCATCGACCAGGTCGAGGGAGAAGTCAATCACGTAACTTTCGGGAGCTGCATTGCCAAGCGTGACATTATAGTCGGCCGAGGCCTCACCGTTGACGTCAAGGTCTCCGAAAGTCTCCACGGCGTCATTGATGGTGAGATACGGATACGATGAGGCAAGGGTGCCTACCACCGAGTTGGCCTGCTCGTTGCCGATATTGGAGATGACGACGTGCAAATCGGCCGTCTCACCGGCTTCGAGCGAGTTGTTCCCGTTGTTGTCGTTCAACACGGTGACCTCGTTGAATTTCAAGATATGGCCATACACCATGACGCTGATTCTAACAGTGCCTAGCGACTCGCCACTGGCGAAGATTTCGCCAGTGAATTGAATGTTACGTTTGGCAGGAGCATCGTTGCTCAAGGTGAAGGCAAACATGTTTTCGATGGTCCGCGTTTGGCCCACATTGAAACTTGGCAATGATTCCGAACCATCGGTGATGGTCACGTATTCCGATTCGCTGGTCAGCGTCATCGTGGCGCCGTTGAGGGCAAGGTCGGATTCATTCGTCAAAGTGAGGCTCAAAGTGACCGATTCGCCAGCATTGAGTTTGCCGTCGTTGTTGCCTTGGCTATCATTGACAGTAAAGGAATCGAGCGTCAGAGGACCCGAATACAAGGCATTGATGGCTTCCAGCACATCAACGCGGCCATAGCCGTAGGTGTTACTCTTACCCGATTCCAAGGGCACGGCCGTTTCCTCAAGCACTTGACAAATCTCTTCAGGGGTGGCGTTCATCTTCTTGCTCAACAAGAGCGAGATGCAGCCCGCAACACAAGGTGTTGCCATGGAAGTGCCGCTCATGGTGGTATAGTCGCTATTACTGCCATAATAAGCCGAAACGATGTCGACACCTGGTGCGCACACATCGGGACGGATAAGGCCGAAATTGGTGGTGCTGCCTGGCGTGTAAGGATAGTCGCCATACACGGTGTTTGCCCACGTGACAGGACCTCTCGACGTGAAATAGGCTGCGTAATCGCTGTCATCGACGGCGCCCACGCAAACTGCACACGACAAACCGCCTGGGTTGTTTTCCTGGATGGGATCCATATAGGGGGGCGGGCAGCTACCTGGGACACGCACGTTGTTAGGTTCGTAGCCGCTGCCTTCGTTGCCTGCCGCTATCGCGCCCACAACACCGGCATCCAAAATCGCTGCGCAGGTGCTGCGGAACAGTTCGCGCTCCGTAATGCTCGCATCGGCCCAGCCTAAAGACATGCTAAACAGGTCGCAACCCTGCTCAACCGCCCACTGCATGGCATTGCAGGTGACCGACACAGAGCCAAAACCTCCAGCATCCAAAACCTTCACGCACATCAGTGTGGCGTCGGGAGCCATGCCCGTCTGCTGTCCGGCAGTGCCGTCACCGCACACCGTACCAGCGCAGTGTGTGCCATGGCTGTTGTCGTCCATAGGGTCATTATCTTCGTTGTAAAAATCATAACCGTGGTTAGGGTACGCATCGCCGCCATCCCAAAGGTGGTCGGCGAGGTCGAGGTGGTTATAGTTCACGCCCGTGTCGATGACGGCCACCACAACGCCTTGGCCCGTATAGCCCAACTCCCACACCTGGTCAGCATTCACCTGGGAGACATTGGAAGTGATTCCTCGGGTCGTCGCGGCGGGACTCGGCTCTTCGCCAAACAGCGCATACCGGTCCTCATCCAGACCGATAATCGCGACGTCACGGCGCATGGCCAAGTCGTTGATGGCTTGCTTGGTAGCAGAAAAATACATGGCATTGGCCATCCAGAGGATCTTCGGGGCCGTGGTCATGTCGTGGCTTTCCATCTCGGCAAGCATCGACCTGATGTCATTTTGCGAGGCCTCCGTAAACCGCTTCAGCTCGCTAACCACGAACTCACGGCGCGCAGCCCTTGTATTGTAATGGGCAGCTCGACGGTTCAACTGTTGCCTATCGTACTGCGACTTCATGATGACGACTACGCGGATCTTTTCGTCATCCGTCCGTCGCTCCATCTCTTGCGTCAAAACTGGGTCTACAGCCTGAGCAAATCCGCCGACACTTATCAGTACCAGCAGGATAAAGGTTGCTAATTTTCTCGGAGTAAGCGCTCCTTTTAGTAAAAATCTGTTCATAATATTAGGTTTTGTTAGTGGAAAACATGGAAAAAACGCTCCAAAATTAGGAACAAAAAAACACTTTTAAAAGTTTTTTTCTAGATTAATTGCATTTAATGGAAATGTATGGGCTAGTCGAATGAACGGTTTAAACAAAAAGCAACGACCGCCCTCTCCAGAGAGCGGTCGTTGTTTCATTAAGTCATAAAAAGGATCGATAGACCTACTTCGCACCTGAAGGGAAAGTGAGCACCCTAGAGTCCTGTACGTTCGACTTGTAGATGTAGCCTTGGCCAGGCACAAGATTCTTCAGTACGCCTCTCCACGTGCCTTGATAGGTGGAGTTGCCACTGCCCTGCGACTTCACCATGTCGCCATTGGCAGCGAAGCCCGCGAAGGCATTGTTGAGGTTCATGTTCGCGCCCAGCGGGAAACCTATCCAGCTGGCGCCTGACACAATGACAATGAAGCGTCTCACCGGGTTAATCGGTGCGCCAGTCAAAGTCATCACACCATCGGTTTGGGTTTTGATCTTATACATCTGCCTCACGTCCAGCTCGGTCAGCTGGCCTCTCCACGTGCTGCCATTGTAGGTGGCTTGACCATTGCTCTGCGACTTAATCACAATGTTGTTGGTTCCTGGCATCGCATCCACCAAAGCCGCCTTCAGTTCGTCGAGGTTCACCTCGATGTGGGTCGACCACCAGTTCCACCCTGCCTCCAAGGTGGTGATTTGATCAATGTAGCACCACGCGCCTTGGTGGTCTTCCATGGCGTGGATGGAGGGCAGGCAGGGGCCTCCCGTGTAGCGCGTGCCGCCTTGACCATTCGCGGCCTCCTGCGCTTCTGCCATTGACATGGCCGCCATCATCATAGCCGCCATCGTCGCAATTCTCATTATCTTTGTCTTCATTGTATATTGGGTTTTTTAGTTTTTCTTGTTTAGGTTAGTTCTCTCGGACAGGGCGGACAGTGAACCCGTCGAAGCGGGGGTCGCCGTACACATCGTAGAAGCCCACGAAAAGGAAGTAGAAGTCCCACGCGTGGCTCGGGTCGCCCGTGTAGAGCGAACTCGACCAGTAGAAGCCATTGCTGTCAGCGGTGGGCAGGAAGAGACTGTTGCCGTTGGCGGCAGTGAAGAGGCGACCGTCCACGCCGTTCTGGGTCGTCCAAGTAACGGTCGTGTTGTCGAGAAGCTCCTGCCATTCTTCCTTGGTAGGCATACGCCAGCCACCGCCCCAGTTGGCCGTGGCAGCATCGTCCTCGGGCAACAGAGTGGTCAGATTGTCGGTGAAGCCGTTGTAGCCATAGTTGGCATCGTTGCAGTACTTGGTGAGGGTGTTTTGGCTACCGTTGCAGTGCTGGTAGTTGCTCCAGTCGTAGGTGTCCTTCGGCGTGGTTTCGCCCCAAGCGAAATAGTCGCCGTAATCTTCAGGTGTTTCGGCGCCCACGTTGCAGGTGGCCCACAGCAAGCCGCTCGGCAGGCCCAGGTCGACGTACGCATGCTCGGTTTGCGGGGAACGCACGGGACGGACAGGCATTCCATCAAAGCGGAAGGCAGTTGTCATGGCGCAATCATATTCCAATCCGCTGAATAAAAACCACACGTAGTGGTTCGAGCCCGTGTAGAGCGATTTCGACCAGTATCTGCAGTATCTGCCAGGACTTAGGATATATCTCCAATTGCGATCGCCAGCAGCAGGCAGGAAGAGGCTATTGCCGTTCGTGGCGGTGAAGAGGCGACCGTTCACACCGTTCCGGGTTGTCCAAGTGTTGGTCGTATTGTCGAGAAGTTCCTGCCATTCCTCGTTGGTAGGCATGCGCCAGCCGTTGCCCCAATTGACCGTGGCCGCGTCGTCCTCGGGCAACAGGGTAGTCAAGTTATCGGTGAAGCCGTTGTAGCCGTAGCTGGCATTGGAGCAGTACTTGGTCAGCGTATTTTCGTCGCCCATGCAGTGATAGTAGGTTTCATAGAGATACATTTCCTTCGGTGCAGTCTCGCCCCAGGCGAAGTAGTCGCCGTAGCCTTCGGGCGTGCTGGCGCCCACGTTGCAGGTGGCCCACAGCAAGCCGCTCGGCAGGCCGAGGTCGACGTATTCATACTCGGGCGGCGTGGTCGTAATGCGAATCGTGGTTGTTTGCGTCACATGCACGAAGAAGCCCTGCATCGGGTAGATGGGACCGTTGCCATGCGGCAACAACTCGCCATCGGAGTTATACACCATCACCTCCAGCGGAACGAGGTTCTCCCCTTCAACGGCATAGACGTAGGCATTGCAGGTGTAAGGGTTGCCAAAGAGGCCCCATCCGTTGAAGTTGTTGCTCGAGTTTTCGTTGTAATGGGCAATCAACTCCATGTTGGCGTTGCAATCGAAGGTGGTGCCCGTCACCGAGATCTCCATGTCGACGGGGCTGGCATAGAGGTAGCCACCATCCCAGAAGCTGGCGCCCGTGAAGTCAAGCTCCCTGTCGTTGCGCCATTCGGCATCAAGGTAGCTGTAGTCGAACTTGTATAAATCATAGCCCGAGCTGGCGGTCATGGCGGCGGGAAGCGTGGCGTCGAGGAAGGGGAACATGAGCAGGTAGTAGTTTTTATTGTCGTTCAGATTGTCATAGCTCAAAATGTTCTTTTTCATTGTCACCTCAAGGCCGAAGGTGTTGTGCTTCAGCTGTGCGCGGTCGGCCACGGTGATGCTGCCGCCGTCGAGGGTCACGTCATTGGCCACTGCGATATAACCCGTGGGGACGGTGACGTCGGCTTGGATGATGACATCGGCACCTGCGGGTGGCACGTAGCCGGTGTTCCAGTGGCTGCCGTCGTTCCAGTCGCCGCTGGTGACGAAGATATAGCGCAGGGTGCAGTCCACCGTATGGGTAACGGGTTCGCTCATCGCGTTTGCGCCGGAGAAGATCACGCCATTGACACCGCTCACGGTATAGGAGCATTCGTCGTCCCAGCTGCCAGGCACCCACTCGAAGCGGAGCGCGCGGCCGTCGCACACGTTGAGGTAGAGGGTGTTGAGCTCGTTCGTGCCACCCCCGGTAGTGCCGTTGAGGTTGTTGTTGGTCATCAGCGCCAAGACGACATCGGTTTCCACATCCACCACGCGGATGGCTGCGCCGTTCCAGCCGTCGCCGTAGAAGTCGGTGAGCTCAAAGGTGAGCTGGCACTGGTCTTCGAGCGGGCAGAGCGAAGGCATCAAGTTGAAGTCGTCGATGAGGAGGCCGGATGCATATTCGGAATCGGAGGTGTATTGGATGGCGACATATTTGGTGCCTTGGGGGAAGATGACCTCGTAAGGCATCCATTGCTCAGTGTTGATGGCGACCATCTCGTCCCAAGTGAAGTCGACAAGCGCCTTGGTGGTAGTGGAATAGCCCACACGGAAGGTCTCGGGAAAGACCTCGTTAGCAACCTTGCCCCCATCACTAGCAACCTTAAACCAGAAAGACACGGCTATGTCGGTGGTTCCCTCCAGCTTGGGTGAGATCAGGTGTTGATACATCTGGTCGGGGACATACACGTAGCAATTGCTGCCTCCCACGCCTACGTCTTCCACTATGGGCGACCAATAATCTTGGAAGAAACCGGTCCAGCACTCCAATTCGTCGAGGCTCTCGAAGCCGCAGCTATAGGGCAACGGACAGGGAGGGCAGTTGGGAATATAGCCGAAGGTGGTCTTGGGGATGAAGTTCCTTTGGGTGGGCTGGACGTCGCTCAAGCTGGTGCCGTTGGAGCCGGAAACGGAGGCACCTTCAACGGTCTGGCCGTAGAAGAAAATGTTTTTCCAGCCATTGTCCTCGGTGTTCTCGATGCCCACTATGAGGTTGCCGCCATGGTAGGTGTAGGGCGTGCTGAAGTTGATGGTCATCTTTCCGCCTTCGGGTGTGCTCACAATGTCGAAATAGCCTTGGTAATGCAGATTGGAGCTTGAGAAGGGGTAGAACGTGTTGATTGTCGAGTTGTAATAATCTTCCGCCAGGTAGAGGTTTGCTGAACTCACAGTGGTATAGGGGACATTGGCGGCGGTGGTGTAGAACGTCATGCTAATGATGGGCGTCTCGAGCATTTCCGCCAGGTCGTCGGAGGGGATGATGAAGTGGCTTTTGGTGAAGTCGTCGAAGTAGAAGATGTAGGCAGGGACTGTGTTGTTGGTGGTTGTCCCGTCATACACGGTCAGCTCCTCGACAAAGGTGAAGGTGGTTTTGGGGATGAAGTTCTGTTGGGTGGGCTGCACTGCGTCAAGGCTGTTGCCGTTGTTGCCGGCAACGGAGGCTCCGTTTACGTTTTGGCCATGAAACAGGATGGGCATAAAGCCGGCGTCCTGAGTATTCTCAATGCCCACGAGGAGGTTGCCGCCATGGTAGGTGAAGTGTGAGCTGAAGTTGATGGTGAGCGTGCCATCGCTGCCCTCACTTACGATGTCAAAGTAGCCACTATAGACGATGGAGGCGTTGGCTTTGGGCTCGAAGGCGCTGATCTCGGTGTAGTCCACTTCCATGAGATAGACGTCGGCCAAGCTGACGGTGGTGTAAGGAATGTTGGAGCTGGCGGTGTAGAACGTCATGCTTTGGATGGCTTTCCCGTTCATTGCCGTCAAGTCGCTGGCAGGGATGACGAACTGGCTTCGAGAGAAGTCGTCGAAATATAAGATGTAGGCGGGGACAGAATAGGAATTGTCATTCCCGTCGTACACGGTCAATTGTTGGCCAAAGGCCGTCCATGGTGCGAAGAAGGTCGCGAGGAGAAACAAAAGTAAAAACCTTTTTTTCATAGTTTTTGGGGATTTAGTTGATGTATCTTTTTACGATTCAATTCCAATCCTGTTTTAGACGTACAAAAATAGAAAAAAAGCAGATACATTGTCAATTTTCACAACATTTTTTTGAAACGTCACCAGTCGCCGTCGGCAAATAATGACTTCCACTCCCTTCGCGAAAGGAGCCGCATCAGGCCGTTACTTCGAACTAGAAGGGAAAGTGAATGTCCTGATGCTTTGCACGTTCGACTTGTAGATGTAACCTTTGCCAGGCTCAAGCGTGTTGAATGCACCTCTCCATGTTGTGCCATTGAAAATAGAAAGTCCGTTCTGCGACTTCACTGCGTCGCCACTGACGGCAAAACCGGCTAAAGCATCGTTGAGACTCTTAGCCTCGCCGAGCGGGAACCCGATCCAGTTGGCGCCATTCGTGATGGTGATGGGGTGCTCGGCAGGATTGATCGGTGTGCCCATCAAGGTCAT
>JAEEGJ010009364.1_pt1 | contig 26265 bp, 14 predicted proteins | sample 8958761 | NCBI WGS metagenome assembly JAEEGJ01 (sample SAMN16246546, study PRJNA631951) | gut metagenome | biome: gut microbiome; feature: rumen; material: RS-attached | host: Bos | place: Iran: Karaj | collected 2018-10 | reverse complement strand
AGTTGCCCTTCCAGGGGATGCCCTCGCCGCGGTCGAGCTCCAGAATCCACTCGGCCACGTCGTCGAGGAAGTAGCGGTCGTGGGTGACGGCAATCACCGTGCCCTCATACTGCTGTAGGTGCTGTTCGAGCCAGTCGATGCTCTCGGCGTCGAGGTGGTTCGTAGGCTCGTCGAGCAGCAGCACGTCGGGCTTCTGCAGCAGCAGGCGGCAGAGGGCCACGCGGCGGCGCTCGCCGCCGCTGAGGTTCTGTACGGGCCAGTCGCCCGGCGGACAGTTCAGTGCGGCCATGGCGCGCTCCAGCTTTGAGTCCATGTTCCAGGCGTCGGTAGCGTCGATGATGTCCTGCAGTTCGGCCTGGCGGCTCATCAGCTTGTCCATCTTGTCGGCATCCTCATAATATTCGGGCAGTCCGAACTTCACGTTGATGTCATCATACTCGGCCAGGGCGTCGTACACGTGCTGCACACCCTCCATCACGTTCTCCTTCACCGTCTTCGTCTCGTCGAGTGGCGGGTCCTGCGGCAGGTAGCCCACCGTGTAGCCGGGGCTCCACACCACCTGGCCCTGAAACTTGTCGTCGAGGCCGGCTATAATCTTCATCAGCGTCGACTTACCGGCACCGTTCAGACCGATGATGCCGATCTTAGCCCCGTAGAAGAAACTGAGGTAGATGTTCTTGAGCACTTGCTTCTGGTTCTGCTGGATGGTCTTGCTCACTCCGACCATCGAGAAAATCACTTTCTTGTCGTCAACTGTTGCCATACGTTATTCGCGTTTTTTCTATTTCAATGGCAAAGATAAGCATAAAAACTGATAAACCAGCCTTTCGGGGCGAATTATTTCTTGATTTTGAAAAAAAAGGATGAAAACCTTGTCCCGCTTCCTGTTTTTTCGTAACTTTGCACGCACCAATCAAGAATTCCGTTATGAATAATACTTTGACCGTTCTTTTAGCAGCTGCCTGCTGCACGGCTTTGGCAGCATCCTGCACAACCAATACTGAAAAGCCGGGCGAGAAAGACATTATCACAGTTGGAAATCCCTTTATGCCTCTCTGGGAGCACATACCCGACGGCGAACCGTATGTCTTTGAAGACCCCGACCAGCCCGGCAAGTACCGCGTCTACCTCTATGGCTCGCACGATAACCTCGTGAACGAATATTGCGGGCGCGATCAGGTGGTATGGTCGGCATCGGTAGACAGCCTGAACAACTGGCGCTACGACGGCGTCATACTCGTGGTCGACAAGAACGGCAAGGGCGAGCCCTTCGACTCCGCCGGCACTGCCGACGTGCTCTATGCACCCGACGTGACGATGGTTGCCGATGCTAACGGCAAGAAGACCTACTACCTGTTCCCCAACGACCAGTCGGGCTTGCGTAACGGACTGATAGCGAAGAGCGACCGGCCCGACGGTCCTTTCGAGGTGTGCAACTGGAGCACCGACGACCCCAATAAGGCAGACGGCGTGCTGAAGTTCGACCCCGCCGTCTTCGTCGATGACGATGGCCGCGTCTACGGCTACTGGGGCTTTGAGCGCTCCTATGCTGCCGAGCTGGACCCCGCGACGATGGCCACCGTGAAACCCGGCACCGAGATTGTCGAGGACATGATCAGCGGCCGCAACCAGCCGGGACGCTTCCGATTCTTCGAGGCTTCCAGCATCCGTAAGATTAAGGACAAGTACATATTCATCTACAGCCGTTTCACTGAGGACGGTGAGTTCGGGCTGCCAACCTCAAACTATACCCTGGCATACGCCTATGGCGACAACCCGCTTGGCCCCTGGACATACGGCGGCACCATCATCGACGGCCGAGGCCGTGAAATCGACGAGAAGCTCAACCCGATAGCATCGGCAACCCCCGACGGCAATACCCACGGCTCTATCTGCGAGATCAACGGCCAGTGGTACGTCTTCTACCACCGTCAGACAGGTACTAACGAGTATGCCCGCCAGGCGATGGTGGCACCCATCGACGTGATGGTTCAAGAGGGTAAAGGCGGAAAGGTAACGATCATTGAGGGTGAATATAACAGCAGCGGCTTTGCGCTGGAAGGCCTTAACCCACTTGTGCGCTACCCAGCGGGCATCGCCTGCTGGTACACGGGTCCGAAGCCTGCCACCCACGAGTGGCCGAACAATACGTTCTACGGGTCATACGTGGCTTCAGGCTATGGCACCGACGACAAGTTCGACGCTCCCTACGACCTGCGCAACAACACCAATCCCGTCGTGAACAACACCGACGGCTCCATCGTAGGCTATAAGTACTTCAACTTCAAGATTACGGCAGGTCGCAAGGACATGCAGTTGCGCATGAACCTCACGCCGCTGGGCGTTGACGGCACCATCGACATCATGTTCGACCGTCCGTGGAAATCGCAAGGCGGACATCGGTTGGGCACCATCGAGCTGAAAGCCGACATGCCTCAGCAGCCCACAGAGTTCACCGTTGACATGCCCGAACTGGGCAGGCTGGCCGACAGGTATGCCATCTTCTTCGTGTTCAAGTCTGACGTGAAGGAGAAGTCGCTCTGCACGCTCCACGACTTCGTGTTCGCGCCGGTTGAGTAACCTTCACCCTTCACCTTTCACCCTTCATATACAGCCCGTTAAGGTCGTGGAGGAAGAGTGTCGGCTTCAGGTTGTAGAAGCTGACGAAGTCGGAGGCCGACTGCTGGCCGGGGTAGGGGGCAAAGAAGTGGCCGGGACGGTCGTGGGCGTTGCGCCAGACGAGGACGTAGCTCACGGCGTGGCGGGCCAGGACGGGTGCGAGGGCTTGTGTCCACCAGTCGGGTGTGCGCAGTCCTTCAAAGCCTGTCTCGGTGAGGGCGGCAGCCTTGTCGTGCTCCTTTGCTACGCGGCACACCATCTCGAGGTTTTTGTCGAGCTTCTCTGTGTAGGCCTTAATCTCCATTCCTTCGGGGGAGAGCTGGGGTGGGGCCGAACAGTAACAGTCAAGTCCCATCAGGTCGATGATGTCGTCGCCAGGGTAGCGTTCCAAGTATTTCCTGTCATCGCCGTCAGGCTCGGTGCCGGGCGAGTAGGCGTAGAGGGCATTGACGACACCTTTCTCTTTAAGACGGCTGACGGTGAGCTGCCACAGAGCCTTGTACTGCTCGGGCGTGCAGTGGTCGCTGCCCCACCAGAACCAGGAGCCGGTGTGCTCGTGCCAAGGGCGGAACAGCACGGGGACACGGACACCATAGGGCGTCTCTAAGGAATTGAGGAAGGCGGCTACACGGTCGAGCCAGGTCAGGAACAAGTCGTGGCGCTCACCACCTTTGAGCACGGCGGCAGCCCCCTCCAAACCTCCCCCCGTAGGGGAGGCTTCTATCCATGACGTGCCGCCAGTGAGCGGGTTGTTAAGGTGCCACGATAGGGTGATCATGCCGCCTCGGTCGTAGTGAGCCAGGATTTCCTGACGGATGCGGCTGAACGGGACACCGTCGAGGTTCACGGTATCACCTAATTCTAAGTGACCGAGGTCGAAACTTAGCAGGGCAGGGAAATCGCCGCAGACGCTCTTAACATCGGAGCGCTGATGAACCGTAGAGTCGTTGTCGCAGTCGGCTTTCCAGCCAATGCCATAGACGGTGTCGTCGTGGTGGCCGAACATGTAGACAGCGCTGTCGCTCAGAGCCTTGAGGTTTGTCAGCAGGTTTTCTGTCAGTTGTGTCCGTCCGCTGTCGGCCAGCGGGTCGTTGCTATTCTTCTTGTTGTTGCTACAGGCGGTCAGCAACAGTGCCGCTGTGGTCAAAATAATGTAATGCTTCATCGGGACTTATTTCAGATTGGGTAGTTGGTCGCGGGTGATGACATCGGGACTGCTCATGGCGGCTTTCCACCACGAGTCGCTACACATCGTGTCGGTAGAACCTTCTCCGCCCTGGTACCACACCATAAAGTGGCTCCAGCATGCACCCGCCTGCCAGAAGTCGGAGGGGCGTGCGGCCTCGTTGCCGGTATAGCCGTCTAGCCCACATTCGCCCAGCGCCACCATCTTCGTCGGGTAGCGTGATTGAATCTCGGTAAACTCCTGCTGGTTCCTGGCGCCGTTGTAGCCGTAGAGGTCGCGGGCCACGATGTCGACATACTGGTCGCCGGGATACCAGTCGGTGTCTTGGCGGTACTGGCTGCTGTAGCCGTTGTAGTTCTGGGTGGTCCATACCCAGATGAGGTTGTGGATGCCCTTCTGCTGGAAATAGTCGAACATCGTCGTCCAGAGCCGCTTGCAGACTTCGGCACCGTCGTAGCCCCACCAGAACCAGGATCTGGTCCAGTCGGCCTGCTGTCGGGCTGTAGCATTGCCGGCAGCCTCGTGGAAGGGTCGCCAGGTAGCGGCGATGCCTGCGTCCTGCAGCTTCAGCATGGTGGCGACGACCTTGTCCATCTGACCGTAGAACCACTTGTGCTCCCAGGTGCCTTCCTTCAGCGCATTGGCTGCACGGAAGGTAGTCTCCGAGGGCGTACAGGTGTAGTCGGTGGAGCCTTCGCGCTTGGGCACGTTGAAGTGCCACATCAGCTGAACCAGTCCGCCGGCGTCTGTCCACTGCTGGACGGGCTTGATGGTGGTATAGTCAATCCAGTTGGCAGGGGAGAAGCAGATGTGTATGAAGTCGTAGCAGTTCATGGCCGGATACTTGCCCGTCAGTTGATGGACCTTCTCGGCGCAGTCGTTGTTCCAGTTGACGTTGGCCATGACGCTCGATATGGTCTTCTTGCCGTACTGTTGCAGCAGGTAGCTGTAGAGCTTAAGGGCTGCATCGGTGGTGGCAGCGACGGGGGCTGACGAAATGCTGCCGCCGGGCGAAGGTTGTGGCTGTTGCTTGGCGGCTGTCTTGAAATGGAGTGTCAGCGCAGGCGCCTTGACGCTGGCATCAGCGGCAGCGACAACGGCTCCTTCGGCCAGTGTGAGCGTGTAGTTGGTATCGTCGCTGAGGCTGAGGGGAATCTCGACTGTCTGGCCGTTGGCCCTGGCCATAAGCCTTGCTCCATTAAGTGTGATGTTGGCATTGCCGGGCACGAGGACGCCGGTGCTGTAGGTCAGCGTCAGCATGGTTGTGGCGGCTGCGTCCACTTCAGCACCGTCGGTGATGCTCTGGCCTGTCAATGTGAGGCTGATGGTAGGTGCCGGCGATGGCGTGACGCTGTTCGCTTGTTCGTCGTCGCTGCTGTCGCTGCCGCAGGCCATCATCAGCAGTGGCACGATGATTAAAAGCATTCTTTTCATACGTTCTGTGCGAATAGTGAAGGCAGACTCACGCAGTGGGTCTGCCTTCACTTGGTTGTTGAGAGGTAACCCTTATTCAGTTGCCTCCAGAATGGGTGACTTGTTCCAGATGGTGTCGAACCAGTAACCCTCGTCGGTGCTGGTGCAGGCCTTGATCATCATGGGCACGACCGTCTCGGCGTCGTTGTACCATTCGCCGGTGGCGTGGTTGAGATAGTCGTTGGCCTCGTCGCCGCTGCCCTTGGCGTTGTTGTCCCAGACGAACATCGGGATGCCGGCCAGGTAGGCTGCACGGCAGAAGAACTCAAGGTAGTATTTGCGGAAGGCATTGGCCTGGCTGGTGGTCTGCCAGACGCAGCCATACTCACCGAGGTAGCAGGGGATTCCCTTCTCGATGTAGGCAGTGCGGAGCTTGTAGAGCTGCTTGATGATATACTCCTCGTTGTTGCCGGCTACGGAGTGGGCGGGGTCGGCATTATGTCCCCAGCTGTTGACGCCAGAAGTCTCCGGTGCGAGGCAGAAGTTGTAGGGGTCGTAGCTGTGGACGGCCACGATGAGGCGCTTGGCCGGATCGTCGGGCAGCACGAAGTGGTCTATCGTCATGTCGATGTTGGCGGCGTAGCCAGCAACGGCAATCCAGCGTGTGGCATTGTTGCCTCCCGTGGCACGGATGGCATTGACGGCATACTGGTTCCACTGGTTGAGCAGGGCATACTCCGCATCGGAGCCGCCGCCCCAGTTGTCGCCTGCGTGAACCTCGTTGAAAGTCTCGAAGATGAGCTGGTCGCCGTAGTTGGCAAAGCGAGTTGCCACCTGTGTCCACAGCGTGACGATGAGTGCTGAGTCGGCCTTGGCGACGCTGGCATCGCCGGCGGCGTTGCCCAGATTGGTCTCGAACGAGTCGTGGTGGGTGTTGATGATGACATTCAGACCGGCACCGATGGCCAGGTCGACGGCAGCTGCCACCTCGTTGAGATAGTCGGCGCTGATGACGTTGCTCTCATTCATGTGGTCAGTCCACGTGACGGGCATACGTAGCGTCTTGGCACCGACCGAAGCCAGCGTCTGGAAGGGGGCAGCGGTCATCTTGTCCACGCCGTCCCAGTAGCCCCAGCCATTCTTGATGGCATCGCCGCTGGTGTCGAAGTGGTTGCCGAGGTTCCAGCCCCAGCCCAGCTTCTGGGTGATGGCTGTCGCATCATTGGACGGCAGACTGCCGATAGTCCACGTCAAGCTGATTTCCTTGTCGTAGGGGGCGCCCTGAGAACCGACGATGAGACCGGCGGGAATGACGAGGTTCTGCGTCTTCTTGAAGTCGACGTCGGCAGTGATGGTGAGCGTGGGAGCTGCACCGAGTACCAGTGCCTTCTTCACAGGCGTGCCGTTGAGCGTGATTTTCGAGGCATTTGCCGTTGCAAAGCCAATGTTCTTGTCGAAGGTGATGGTGAATGTCTGCTCACCGAAGAGCAGCGGCTCAGACGTTTCGGGCGTTGCCGATACGAGCTGAGGAGCCCCCACAATAGGGATGTCGTACTGGGCATCGGTGTCGTTGCAGGCTGTGGCGAGTAGTGCCACAGCTGCAACGGTCAGCATATTATATATCTTCTTCATATTCGTTGTCGTTTTCGTTATCGTTATTCAATCGTTACTTTGGTGCAGACGACGTTGTCGCCGTTGAGCAGGAACGAGCCGCCCCAGCCGCCTGACGTTGTGATGTGCTCATAGATGTAGTCGGTGACGGTAATCTCAAGGGCACCGTTGTGCTCGGCGAGGTTCCAGTTGCCGTTGTTGAAGTCGCAGCCGTCGAAGGCTGAGGCCGGATTCCAGTGACCGTCGACAATCTGGCAGTTCCAGGCGGCGTCCGTAGCCGTGAGGTAGACGCGGATGATGCTTCCCACCTTCATGCCTGCGGCCAGCAGCTCGGCTCCGCCGTCGCTGAGGATATAGGGCTGTCCGCCCCAGTCGTCGGCTACGGCCTCGCCAGTCCAGACGGTTTCCTCGACAGACTCGTAGTGAGTCGTCGTGATTCTGTCAACGACAACGTTGTCGCCGTTGAGTACGAAGACGCCTCCCCACCACTGCTGTTTGAATGCAGCGTCCAGCATCTCCTCAGTCACAACAAGACTGTAATAGCCCTTGTTGGCATCGAGGTCATACTCAGTGAACTTGCCGCCTTCCGTGTCGTTGCCAATGCTGCACACGCTTGCATAGGTGGCGCCCCAGTGGCCCTCAACAAACTCAATCTTCCAGTCAGAAGACAGCGGAGTGATGTGGAAACTGATGATGTCGCCTGCAACGACACCGGCATCTTTCAGTTCCTGACCGGCATCAGAGAGGACATACGGCTGGTCTTTCCAGTCGTCGGCAACAGCCTGTCCCGTCCAGAGTACGGTGGTCACCTCAGTGTTGGGTATGAAGTCAATCGTGTAGGTAATCTCGCCATTTGAAGAAACAAGGCGGACCTTTGCGCCCTTCTTTGCATTGCCGGGAATACCGATTATCAGTTTGTTGCCGGAAGCCAGCACGTACTGGCAAGCCTCGCCGTTGATCTCCACTCCCGTCAGTTTGTCGCCATTGGCTACAGGCAGCGCAAACGAGTCGCCGGCTTTCAGTTCGGCATCTTCTGCGGGCATTTCCGTGAAGTAGCAGAACACGGCCTCCTGAACAGTGATGGCAGGAACGTCGGCCACAGTGGTGCCGTTGGCCAGTGTCAGCTTGGGCGTGCCGCTGAGGGCATTCATTGGGACGCTGAGCGTGATGGCCTCGGCGGAAGCGTTCTCAATGTTGACGATGTCAGAGCCGTCGCCGAACTGTACAGTCTTCACCAGGTCGAGGTTAGTTCCCTTGATGGTCAGGGTACCGCCAGCGCTGACACTTGCGTTGTCATAGCCCGTTACGATGGGCTTCACCAGCGTCGTGGCCACTTCAACCGTCTCGCCGTTGGCCATTACAAGCTGCAGGCCCTCGAGGGCTGCTTCAGGAATCGTAACCACTACCTTGTCGGTTGTAGCCTGAATGTCGGCAACAGCCTGCTCGACATTGTTGAACAGTACGGCCGTCACGAGGTCCATATCCTGTCCGCTGATGGTCAGCTGCTGGCCTGCCTTTGCAGGATTCGGCGCAGCTGTGCAGCCCGAAGGCTTCACAGTGGTCAGGGTACCGGCAGGCACCTCAATACCAGACTTGCAGACGATGACGATGTCACCGCTGGGAGCCTCGGCAGGCAAGGTGCCGATGACGCCTGTGCCGTCGTTGGCAATCTTCAATTCCTTGAGGCTGACACCAGCCACCTGCACGTCGGCCACTAGATTAAAATAGTTACCTGCGATGCTGATGGTCTCGCCGGCCTTGGCGGTGATGCTGCCAAGTGGCTCAGCCGTGTTGCGACCCTTGAGGCTGCTGACGGTGGGAGTGCCGATTTCGATGGCATCGTCAGAAGTGATAATCTGGTAGTCAAGCTCTTCGTCGGAAGCCACGGTCAGGTCGGCCGTGTAGAGCGCAATCTTACCCGTCTGTGCCTCCTCGGGTACGGCCACGGTGATGGCGTAGCGGTCGCGGCTCTTGAAGTCGGCCTCGCCGATGACCACACCGTCGGCAAAGGCAACCGACTGGATGAGGTTGAGGTAGTCGCCCTTGATGGTAATGACATCGCCAGGCATGGCCGATGCCGGTGTGAAGCCCTCAAACACGATGGGCTCGGTGTACGTCAGTTCGGTCTTGGTGGTGATGGTCTGGTTGTCCTTAGTGGTCAGCGTGACAACGCCTACCGTAGGACCGTCCTTGGGTACGGTGATGCGGATCTCGCTGGGGACGCCCGACTTCACCACGTCGAGGTTGGTGATGGCCGGTGCACCAGGTATCTGTATGCTGGCAATCTTGTCGAGGTTGCTGCCCACGAATCGCAGCTGTCCGCCGCGCATCACGGGGTTGGGGCCGTAGGCGTTGAGGCTGACACCGCCCAGATACTGGTTAGTGTCGAGGTCGTCCTCGCCGCAGCTTGCCAGCGACAGTCCTGCGAGGACCGTCACCAGCAGTGCGAATATACTGTTTGTCTTTTTCATAATCTGAGTATTATTTTATAGTGTTTTAGTTATAAGGTACGGCACGGATGTTGTCGAGCTTGATGATGGGCTGGCACTCGGTACCGTTGACGCCACCGCCACACACGAAGATGATGAGGCTGGCGAAGTCGTCGGCAGTGAGCGAACCAGAAGCGGCAGCACCGGTCATGCCGTAGGTGAAGGCCGACTTGATGGGGATGGTGACCGTCACCCACTGGTCGCCGGTGTCGTAGGAGCCGGTAGTCGTCCAGGGACGGTAGAGTGCGCGCGGCAGCTCGTCGTTGTTGAAGTAGGTGTTGTTGGCACCGCCCAGGGTGTTGCCGTCGACGTCCTTTACGCCGGCATTGCCGTTTGACACCTTGTCGACACCACCGACGATGACCTGCATGGCTCCGGCCTGCCAGGGATTTGAGGACGGGATGTACATCTCGAACTTGATGGCCATGTTCTCCCACTTCGAGAAGTCAGCCAGGCTGGTCAGCCTCACACCGTCGCCCTGATAGGTCTCGGGGTCGGCCCAGTTGCCGGGCCAGTATTCGAACGAGAACTTCGAGTCGTTCCATGCACCGTCGGCACCGAGCGTCGTTCCGGCGTCGCCCAGCTGCACGAAGTTGCCCGAGAGCGAGGTCTCGTCGGCAAGGATGTCGCGGGCGTGCCAGCCGTGGTTGCCCAAGACGACGCCCGTCTCGGCGTTCGGTGTGTCGAAGTCGAACAGCATGCCGCGTGTGTCCTTGTAGTAAAAGCTTGTCGTGGTCGAGCCGTAGATGCTGGTGACGGTGATGGGACCCGACACCTCGCACTCAGGAACGGTGAACGACAGCGTGCTGTAGGAGCCGCTGATCTGGAGGTCGGTGGCCTGCTTGCCGTTGGGGAAGGTGACGGTGAGCGGCACGTTCGGGTCGTCGATGAAGTAGTTACCGTAGACGGAGGCCGTCGAGCCGGCCTCGGCATACTCGCACGACATCGAGTTGACTGACGGCGCGGGGATGACGACGCTGAAGTCGTAGGCGATGGTGTCCTTGCTCTCGGTGATCATGTAAATCTTGTCGGACACCTCCTGGGGTATGCCCCTGGGTATGGCCACGATGAGCGTGTTGTCGGTGATGTAGCTCGAGTTGAGAATGGCTTTCTGGTCGTTGAAGTACATCTCGTAGACGCTGCGCAGGTTCTCGCCGACCAGGCAGAGCAGCGACTGCGGCGAGGCGCTGGTCACGAGCTCGCCGTTGGTGTAGTGTGTGTCTGCGGCGTCGTTATTGCCCACAATCTCCGTCGACAGGCAGCGGATGTAGTTGATGGTCGGTGTTCCGTCAGCCACTTCATATTTGTCGGGCTCGTCCTTGCATGAGGTAAGCGTCAGTCCTGCCGCAGCGGCAAGTGCCAGGAGTAAGCCTCTGTTATATCTTGCTGTTTTCATATTTCTACAGGTCTTTTTATTGTGTTACTCATAACTATAGGTAGCATAGACGTCGACATGCACGCCATCGACGCTGGTAGCCATGTTCGGGTTGGTCGTCACGTCCTCGGTGGGGAAGGGCAGCAGGAAGAAGTTTTTGCCCGTGTCCTGGTTCTTCTTCATCAGCATCGTCACGTTGGGTGCCGAGGTGTTCTCGTCGTAGCCCTGGTTGGTGACCGTCCAGTTGCCCGTCTCGTAGTAGGTCTTGTAGAGGTCGCCGAGGTTCCAGAACTGGTTACGCTTCTGGCTCTCCAGGTCGTTGATGCAGAACTCGGGGTTGTAGTAGCTCACGCGGACGTAGTCGAACCAGCGGTCGCCCTCCATGGCAAATTCCAGGCGGCGCTCCTTCCAGATGTCGTTCCAGGAGACGGACGTCGGACGCTCGTAGTTCTTGATGGCACGGTGGCGCACGGCGTAGAAGGCGTCGATGGCACTGGCGTCGGTCGTCGTGCCCGACGTTCCGGTCATGGCCTCGGCGTAGATGAGGTAGACGTCGGAAAGGCGCAGCAGGTGGGTGGCCAGGCTATTATACATGTAGGCCGCCGAGTGGCCGATGCCTGCCTGGTGGTCGTAGGCGTTGCCGTAGAGGTGCTTCACGCAGTTGGCGCCTGTGGGCGAGTTGAGTTGGCCGGGGGCACTGCTGTTGTAGTCGGTGTTGAAGATGAAGTCGAGGTAGCTGAAGCCGCCTTTGTCCTGCCAGAAGTAGGGGTACTTGAAGCCAGGCAGCATCATCGTGCCACGGAGTCGGGTGTCGACGTTGTTAATCCAGGCGTCGGGCTGCTGTTCGAGCAGTTTGATGCCGAAGGCCTCCTGCAGGTCGACGGAGGGTGCCGTCCAGTCGCCCCAGCAGTCGCCGAACTCGTCGAAGCCCGACATGCCGAGGTCGCACTGCAGGTAGTTCTGTGCCGTCCAGACGTTGCCGTTGGCGGTCCAGCGCCATGCTATCAGGCTCTCCTCGCTGTTGTTGTTCTGCAGGCGGAAGACGTCCTCGTAGTTGTCCAGCAACTTGCGTCCCGACTGGTCGATGACCTCCTTGGCCAGCTGTGCAGCCTTAGCCATGTCGTCGGCGTTGAGTGCTCCGCTCACGCCGGCCTTGTTCAGGTAGACCTTGGCCAGAAGTCCCGTGGCGGCGTAGTAGTCAATGCGCCCGGCGGAGTTGCTCTTGGGAAGCAGTGTGCGGGCTTTCTCGAGCGTCAGGATGATGTAGTCGTAGACGTCGGCAATCTTCACTTTCTGAACTGTGTTGTAGTCGCCGGCAGCCAGCGAGGCAGCATTATCGTGGATGATGGGAATCTCGCCGAAGGTGCGCACCAGGTAGAAGTAGGCCATGGCCTTCCACGTCAGGCACTCGCCCATGCTGGTGTTGCGGGCGGCGTCGGAGACGCTGGCGGGCGCACCCTTGATGCTGCTGTAGACGGTGTTGGCGTGTGCGATGACCGACCACATGGAGGCAGCCGCCAGTTTCAGGCTCTGGTCGGAGCCGTTGACGGTGAAGCCTACGTAGGCGTTCTGTCCGGCATAGAGGTTGCCCGATAGCATCTCGCCGATCATGAAGTAGCCGCGCAGCAGGTCGTGCCAGGGCGAGCTGTAGAGATAGCCCACGCCAGCTATGCACTGAGCGTCAGTCTGATAGTAGTTGCCTTCGTTGTAGCTGTCTTCTGCCGGACGGTCGAGGAAGTCCTCGCATGACGTCAGACCCAGCGAGAGGACTACGCCGAATATACCATATTTTAATATATTGAGTTTCATATTGTTTGATTTTGGGGGTTAGAATGATACGTTCAGTCCGAAAGAATAGGTCGTAGGCGACGGATAGCGTCCGTTGTCGAGTCCCATTACGTTCACAGAGGCTGTGCTGACACCGATTTCAGGGTCGTAGCCGCTGTAGTCGGTGATGGTCAGCAGGTTCTGGATGTTGGCGTAGAGGCGCAGCGACTCCAGACCGAGGGGCTTGAGCATCTTCTTGGGGAAAGTGTAGCCCAGGGTGATGTTCTTCAAGCGGACGTAGCTGCCGTCCTCAATGTAGCGGTCGCTCCAGCGGTCGTTGTCGTTGGGGTCCTGAATGCTGGCGCGGGGCAGGGCGGCGCCGCCGTTGGCAATGCGCACGTTGGTGATGTCGTCGTACCAGTTGTAGACCAGCGTCCCGTCGCCGCGGTCGACGCCTGCCGAGTAGTCCTTGGCGGCGTTGATGGCCTCAAGGCGAGTGCAGTCCATGACGTCGACCAGCTGGTTGGTCCAGGCTGAGTTCATGTGCGTGAGCTTCATCTTCAGGTAGTTGGCCACCTTGTTGCCGTACGAGCCGTTGATGAAGATGTTCAGGTCGAAGTTGTTCCAGCGGAAGGTGTTGGTCCAGCCGAAGGTGAATTTTGGCATTGGCGAGCCGATGTTGGTCTGGTCGTTCTCGTCGATGATGCCGTCGCTGTTAAGGTCCTTGTACTTGATGTCGCCAACCCAGACTGTCGTACCCTTGGCGAAGCCGCCGTTGGTGGGGTACTTCACGGGCTTGGCCGACGTCTCGATGTCCTCCAAGCTCTCATAGACGCCGTCGGTGACATAGCCGTAGAAGCTGAACAGACTCTCGCCGACCTGCGTCAGGCTGACCAGGTCGTTCCACTGGCCGTAGCCCTGCAGCGGGGTGTCTGAGTCGCCGAGTGACACGAGCTTGTTCTTATTGAACGAGATCTGGAACTCAGAGTCCCACTCGAACTTGCCCACCAGCGGGTGCGTGTTCAGGGTAATCTCGAAACCTGTGTTGCGTATCGTGCCGTAGTTGCCGTAGGGCGGCTGTAGTAGTGCCGAGCCGTTGGTGATGAGGCTTGAACCCATGTAGGTGGGCACCTGTAGCTTCATTAGCATGTCGTTCGACATCTTGCGGTACCAGTCGAGGGTCAGGTTGATGCGGTCGTTAAGGAAGCCCAGGTCGAGACCGACATTCCACTGCTCCTGGCTCTCCCACTGCACGCTGCGGTTGGCGATGTTCAGCGGACGGTAGCTCTTGCCCAGGGCCGTGTTGATGGCACCCACGCTGACTCCCCAGCTGTAGCCGCCGATGGCCGAGTTACCCGTCTGTCCCCAACCGATGCGCAGCTTGCCGTTGCTCAAGAACGACTCTGCCCACGACTTGATGAAGGCCTCGTTCGAGAAGCGCCAGCTGGCGGCCAGCGAGTGGAAGCCTGCCCAGCGCTTGTCGGGACCGAAGTTCGACGAGCCGTCGTAGCGGTAGGTGTAGGTGGCGTTGTAGCGGTTGTCGTAGCTGTAGGTCCAGCGTGTGAAGAACGAGGCCATGGCCGAGCTGCCGAAGCCGACGCCGATTTGCGGTGTGCCGTCGCCGAGTTGCGGGTTGTGTACCTCGTTCGAGGGCAGCGACGTGTTGGCCACGTTGTTGTAGTCGTACTTCGACTCCCAGGCCTCCTGGCCAACCATCGCTGTCAGCGAGTGCAGGTCGAAGGTGTGGCTGTAGGTGATGTAGTTCTTCAGCTGCCAGAAGGTGCTGCTGTTCTTCTGCACCGAGGCGTAGTTGTCGTCGCGGGTCCATGTGCCCAGGTTCACGGTGGGCTTCCAGCGGTCGCCCTTGCTCGAGCTGATGTCGTAGCCCAGTTCGGTGTGCCACGTCAGGTCCTTGAAGGGTGTCACCTCGAAGAAGATGTTACCCGTCAGTTTCTTACGGTTCAGCTTAATCTCGTCGAGCATAGCCATGGCGATGGGGTTCGGATTGGTGTAGCCCTCCTGCGAGATGCTGGAGTACGAGCCGTCTATATTATAAATAGGAATAGTAGGGATGGTGGTCAGCGAGTAGTTGATCAAACCCTCGTCAGAGTCGGCCAGTTTCAGGTCGTCGTTGGTGTTGGTGAAGGTGGCGTTGACACCCATCTTCAGCCACGACTTCAGCTGGGCGTCGATGTTGGCACGCACCGACAGACGGTCAAACTTCGAGCCGATGATCGTACCCTCCTGGTTCATGTAGCCCGCCGAAACGTAGTATTGCATCTTGTCGCTACCGCCCTGTGCACTAATCTGGTGAGAGTGCTGGATGGCGGTTTGGAAGACGGCGTCCTGCCAGTTCGTACCCTTGCCCAGCAGCGAGGGGTCGGCCAGGTTGGCGTCGGCCTGCAGCTCGCCCTGGTTCACCAGGTTGTTGTAGAACTCGGCATACTCGCGCAGGTTCATCATGTCCAGGCGCTTCGTCTGGCGGTTCACGGCCATCATGCCGTTATACGAGAACTTGGCGTCGCCGGCCTTACCGTGCTTCGTCGTGATGAGCACAACGCCGTTAGCACCCTGTGCGCCGTAGATTGCCGTGGCCGAGGCATCCTTCAGAATCTCCATCGAGACAATGTCCGCAGGGTCGATGGTCGACAGCGGCGAGATGGTCGACACCGAGCCGTTGCCCAGAGCGTCGCCCAGACCGTAGGAGGCACCGCTCTGTCCACCGCTCTGGACGATGACGCCGTCGATGACGTAGAGCGGTTCGGCGTTGGCATTGATGGTTGCCGTACCACGCACGCGGATGGACGACGACGAGCCCGGGGCACCAGAGGTCTGCACGGCGGTGACACCGGCGGCGCGTCCCTGCAGCGACTGGTCGAGCGAGGTGATGATAGAACCCTTCACGGCCTGCTCGCCCAGCGAGACCGAGGCACCCGAGATGTCGCTCTTTTTCATCGTACCGTAACCGACGACCACCACCTCGTCGAGCATCTTCTTGTCCTCTTCGAGCGTGATGTTGTAAGTGTTGCGGCTGTCGACCTTCACCTCTTTGGTGACGTAGCCGATGTAGCTCACGACGAGCGTGGCACCGGGCGCGGCATTGAGCGTGAACTTTCCGTCGAAGTCGGTGGCAGCACCCGTCGATGTGCCCTTTACCAACACACTGGCGCCGATGACAGGCCCCATAGCGTCCGTCACCGTTCCAGTAATTTTCTTGGTGGCCTGTTGCTGCTCCATGGGCAACGGGGAGCCATTACCTCCCGCAAAGGCCTGCGGAGACATGCCGAGTAAGCTTACCAGGCACGCTCCAGCAAGAATCTTCTCTTTACTGTAAATTAAACTCATACATTAGTATTTAGTTTGTTAATAAATAATAGTTTCCTTGTAGTATGGTTTTAAGTATTTGGATGCAAAATTAGAATTATTTTCCGAATTACAATGACTTTATTTTGCTTTTAACTGATACTTTCCTGCAAAAAGAAGCGTTCGCGGCCACAAAATGGGAAAAGTGTCTGATTATGTCAAGAAAGTATTAAGCCGATTCGGCATTTTTCATTATCTTTGCATCGCCAAAAACAGTAAACAGTCTATGAAAAGTCTTGAGAAAACGCTCCTGATGCTGCTCGGCCTACTGATGGCCCTCACAGCAAGTGCCCAGATACGGGGCAACAACATTGTCGTCAACGTCCAGCCCGACCATCAGGACTGGAACTACCGCGTCGGCGAGAAGGCTCGCTTCACCGTCAGCGTGCTGCGCTCGTCTACCTTATTAAATAATGTAGAGGTCAGCTACGAGGCCGGCCCGGAGATGTACCCGGAAACGAAGAAGACCACGGTCCTCAAGGATGGCACGATGACGTGGACCGGAACGATGAAGAAGCCCGGATTCTACCGGCTGAAGGTCACCGCCAAGGTCGGCGGCCGCGAGTACTCGGGCGCCTGCACAGCCGCCTTTTCGCCTGAGAAGCTGCAGCCTACAACCATCTGCCCCGACGATTTCGACGCGTTCTGGCAGCACGCCATCGAGGAGTCGCGCTGGACGGCCCTCGAGCCTACGCGCCAGCTGCTGCCCGACCGCTGCACCAAGGATGTCAACGTCTATCAAGTCAGCTTCCAGAACGTGCGCTGGGGCAGCCGCACCTACGGCATCCTCTGCGTACCCGTCAAGCCTGGCCGCTATCCGGCCCTGCTGCGCGTTCCCGGAGCCGGCGTGCGTCCCTATCAGGGCGACGTCTATACCGCCTCGCAGGGTGCCATCACCCTCGAGATTGGCATTCACGGCATCGACGTCACCCAGCCGCAGGACATCTACGACCGCCTGAACAACGGTGCCCTCAGCGGCTACTGGAACTTCGGCCTCACGTCGCGCGATGACAGCTACTACAAGCGCGTCGTCCTGGGCTGCATACGCGCCATCGACTACATCGAGCAGTTCACCGACTGGAACGGCCGCGAACTGGGCGTCACCGGCTCGAGTCAGGGCGGTTTCCTGACTTACGCTACCGCCGCACTCGATCCCCGTGTCACGTTCGCCGCTGCCGTCCACCCGGCTCTCTGCGACCATACTGCCTCGCTTCAGGGCGTCGCCTGCGGCTGGCCTCACTACTTCTATTGGAACAAGGGCAAGGGCATGGAGCGTGAGATAGTCACGTCGCGCTACTACGACGGCGTCAACTTCGCACGCCGCATCAAGTGCCCCACATGGGTGTCGTTCGGCTACAACGACGACGTCGTGCCGCCGACTACAGCCTATGCCACCTATAACATCCTGACTGCCCCCAAGACACTCAGCGTGTATCAGCAGACTGCCCACTTCTGGTATCAGGAGCAGTGGGACGAGTGGCAGCAGTGGCTACTTCAGCAGATGAACATCGATAATGCCGCCACACGACTGGCCGACCGTCTGGCCGCTCTCCAGAAGCGCGGTTACATGGCCGGCCATCAGGACGATCCCTTCTACGGTCTCGACTGGGAGTGGGAGTGGGGACGCAGCGACATTCGCGACCTCGTCGGCGACTATCCAGCCGTCATGGGCTTCGACCTTGGCGGCATCGAGGTTGGCGACCAGAAAAACCTCGACAGCGTGCCCTTCCTGCGCATCCGGGAGCAGCTCGTGGCTCATGTTGAGCGCGGCGGCATCGTCACCGTCAGCTGGCATCCGCGTAACCCGCTGACCGGCGGCACGGCCTGGGATGTCAAGACGCCCGGCGTCGTCACCAGCATACTGCCCGGCGGCTCGCAGCATCAGAAGTTCCAGCTGTGGATGCAGCGTGTAGGCGACTTCCTCGCCTCGCTTAAGGATGCCAGCGGACAGCCAGTCCCTGTGATCTTCCGCCCCTGGCACGAGAACAACGGCTCCTGGTTCTGGTGGGGACAGAACAACTGTACCGACAGCGAGTTCCGCGAACTCTGGAACATGCTCCAGGACTACCTGCGTAACGACCGCCAGCTTCACAATCTCTTGTGGAGCTACTCGCCAAACCTCGACGGCCAGTGGACGCTGCAGCGGTTCCTCGCACGCTATCCCGGCAACGACCGTGTAACGCTCATCGGCGAGGATGCCTACCAATGGGGCACCGAGCAGGACTTCCTGACCGCCGTCAGCGCCGACCTTACATTCCTCTCGGCCTTCTGCCGCGACAATGGCAAGCTGCTCGCCCTCACCGAGTGCGGCCTGAAGAATATGACCGACGCCACCTGGTGGACACGCGTCTTGAAACCCGTCATGGACCGTTTCCCCATCAGCTATTTCCTGCTCTGGCGTAACTATAAGAAGGAATTCTTCGGCCCTTCCAAGAGCCATGCCTGCGGTGCCGACTACAAGCGCCTCTACGAGGCCGACAATACATTGTTCCTCAACGACATCAGAGAACGGCAGTAACTGCTATACAAGCATCAGGTCGCTGATGACGAGGTCGCTGACGAAGAGCCCCTTGCGGGTGAGGATGAGACGGCTGCCGTCGAGTCGTAGGAGTCCGGCGCCAATGTGTTTATGGGCGAGTGGCAGGAGGTACTGGCGGTCGGCATCGGTGAGTGTGCCGAGGTCGAGACCTTCGCAGGTGCGCAGGGCGAGCATCACGCGGTCGTTGTAGCGGGTTGCATCGTCCAGGATTTCGAAGCCGAAGTCGGGGGTGCCGCTCTCGATGCCTTTGATATAGGCGTTGATGTCGCTGACGTTCCATTGGCGGCGCTGGCGGTCATAACTATGTGCGGCGGCGCCGAGGCCTATGTAAGGCTGGTCGGTCCAGTAGCCGCTGTTGTGAAGCCCCCTCCAAACCTCCCCCCGAAGGGGAGGCTTTTTTTCCACCCCATCCCTCCAAACCTCCCCCCGAAGGGGAGGCTTTTTTTCCACCCCGTCCCCCGCAGGAGAGGCCTTTTTGAGGGCAAAGTTCGAGATTTCGTAGTGCTCGTAGCCGGCTTGTGTGAGCAGGTCGATGAGGGTGTAGTACATCTGGCGCTCAGTCTCCTCGTCGGCAGGGCTGACGTTCATCCGCTGCAGCGGCGTGTCGTCCTCGATGGTGAGGCAGTAGGCCGAGATGTGCTCGACGCCGAGGTCGAGGGCACAGGCGATGTCGTGCTGCCACTCGTCGAGAGTCTCGCCGGGGAAGCCGTACATCAGGTCGATGCTGATGTTGCGGATGCCGGCCCGGCGCAGTCGGCCGACGGCTTCGGCTACTTGTGCCGATGTGTGGCGCCGGCGGAGGAAGCGGAGTCGGCAGTCGTCGAATGTCTGGGCACCCATCGACACGCGGTTGATGCCGAGCTGCGACACTGTCGCAGCAAAGGCTGCGGTCACGTCGTCGGGGTTGGCCTCAATGGTGACTTCAGCTTGAGGAGAGAGGGAATACACCTTATTAATATATATGAACAGTTGCTCCAATTGCGCGATGGTCAGTTGGCTGGGCGTGCCGCCGCCGAGGTAGACGGTGTCTATCGCCGTGCCGCCTCTTGACACCATCTCGCGGCACACCGCATCGACGTATCGCTGGCGCAGGTCGAGCGACGTGGTGGAGTAGAAGGCGCAATAGATGCAGCGGCTTCTGCAGAAGGGTATATGGATGTATAATCCTGCCATATCGCGTGCAAAAGTACTAATAATGTTTAATATTTAAAAGCTTTCTTTGGTGTTTTCGCGAAAAATGACTAATTTCGGCGACGATTTTGAAGAAAGCAACCAATATTCATACAAAAATCTAAAACGATATGAAGGTATATCAAACAAACGAAATCAAAAACATTGCACTGCTTGGCAGTGCGGGTAGCGGCAAGACTACTCTTGCCGAAGCAATGGTCTACGAGGCTGGCATCATCAAGCGCCGCGGCACCGTAGAGGGTAAGAACACGATGAGCGACTACTTCCCTGTGGAGCAGGAGTATGGCTACTCGGTATTCTCGACCGTCTTCCACACCGAGTGGAACGGCAAGAAGCTGAACATCATCGACTGTCCGGGTTCCGACGACTTCGTGGGTGGTGCTATCACGGCCCTGAACGTCACCGATCAGGCCGTCATCCTCGTCAATGGCCAGTACGGTCCTGAGGTGGGCACGATGAACGCCTTCCGCAACACCGACAAGCTGAAGAAGCCCGTCATCTTCCTCGTCAACCAGCTCGACCGCGACAACTGCGACTTCGACCAGATCCTGGGGCAGCTGAAGGATGTCTACGGCCCGAACTGCGTGCCCGTTCAGTATCCTATCGCCACGGGTGCCGGTTTCAACGCCGTCATCGACGTGCTGCTGATGAAGAAGTACTCCTGGAAGCCCGAGGGCGGCGCTCCCATCATCGAGGAGATTCCTGCCGACCAGCTCGACAAGGCCAAGGAGATGAAGGCTGCTCTTGTGGAAGCTGCCGCCGCCGGCGACGACACGCTGATGGAGAAGTTCTTCGAGACTGAAGACCTCAGCGAGGACGAGATGCGCGAGGGTATCCGCAAGGGTCTGGTGACGCGCTCCATCTTCCCCGTGTTCTGCGTTTGCGCAGGTCGCGACATGGGCGTTCGCCGTCTCATGGAATTCTTAGGCAACGTCGTTCCTTTCGTCAGCGAGATGCCCGTCATCAAGAATGCTGCCGGTCAGGACGTGCCTGCCGATGCCAACGGTCCTGAGTCGCTCTACTTCTTCAAGACAGGTGTGGAGCCTCATATCGGTGAGGTGTCTTATTTCAAGGTGATGAGCGGCGCTGTGAAGAGCGGCGACGACTTGACCAATGCCGATCGTGGCTCGAAGGAGCGCATCGGTACGCTCTATGCCTGCGCTGGTGCCAACCGTATTCAGGTTGACGAGCTGAAGGCTGGCGACATCGGCTGCACCGTGAAGCTGAAGGACGTGAAGACCGGCAACACGCTGAACGGCAAGGACGTCGATTGGAAGTTCGACTTCATCAAGTATCCCAACTCTAAGTTCTCGCGTGCCATCAAGGCTGTCAACGAGGCTGAGACTGAGAAGATGATGGCTGCCCTGCAGAAGATGCGTCAGGAAGACCCGACATGGGTGGTCGAGCAGTCTAAGGAGTTGCGTCAGATCATCGTCCACGGTCAGGGTGAGTTCCACCTGCGCACGCTGAAGTGGCGTATGGAGAACAACGAGAAGATTCAGATTGAGTATCAGGAGCCGAAGATTCCGTATCGTGAGACCATCACCAAGATGGCCCGTGCCGACTACCGCCACAAGAAGCAGTCGGGTGGTGCCGGACAGTTCGGTGAGGTACACCTCATTCTGGAGCCCTACACCGAGGGCATGCCTGATCCCACCTCGTTCACCATCAACGGTCAGGAGTTCAAGATGAACATCAAGTCGAAGGAAGAGAAGGACCTGGAGTGGGGCGGCAAGCTCGTCTTCATCAACAGCGTCGTCGGTGGTGCCATCGATATGCGCTTTATGCCTGCTATCTTGAAGGGTGTCATGGAGCGTATGGAGCAGGGCCCGCTGACCGGTTCGTATGCCCGCGACGTCCGCGTCATCGTCTACGACGGTAAGATGCACCCGGTTGACTCCAACGAATTGTCGTTCATGCTCGCAGCCCGCAATGCCTTCTCGGCAGCCTTCAAGGAGGCCGGTCCGAAGGTGCTCGAGCCCATCTACGACCTCGAGGTGCTCGTGCCTGGCGACTACATGGGTGATGTGATGAGCGACCTTCAGGGACGCCGCGCCATCATCATGGGTATGGACTCTGAGGCCGGCTACCAGAAGCTCTCGGCCAAGATTCCTCTGAAGGAGCTTGCCAGCTATTCCATCGCCCTCAGCTCACTCACTGGTGGCCGTGCTTCGTTCAACACCAAGTTCTCGAGCTACGAGCTCGTGCCGAACGACATCCAGCAGGAGCTCATCAAGCAGCACGAGGCCGAAATGAAGGAAGAAGATTAATTCTGCTTTACCAATTAATAACATCGGGGATGCTCTCACTCTTGGGGAGCATCCCCGTTTTGAATAAATTAGGTGGAATATTTGGAGCATTCTTTTTTTTGCTTATATTTGCAACCGATAAACAGTAAACAGTAGAATCATAGTATGAACCAGCAACAAAGAATATCACCCGCTCAGTATGAAATCATCAATATTCTCTCATGCGTGGACAAGGAGGAGGATATTGCTGAGTTGAAGACTCTTATTGTACAATTCCTAAACACTCGCCTCCAGAGAGAGATTGACCGTTTGTGGGATAATGGCACACTGACAGAGCAAAAGGTGGCTGAATGGGGAAAAGAACATATGCGCACGCCATATAAAGACTGACTTTATGAGTAGGAATATCGTGCTCGACACCAATTGCCTGCTACAGTCTCTTTTGTAGACTGTGCTATTGTCAGCAATGCTGAGCTTATTGTTAGCAACGACAAGCATTTCAACATATTGAAGGACATTCCTTTCCCTCATGTCGAAGTGAGAACACTCTTTGAATTCCAACAGGAGCCGGGGGACGGCGTGGAGGTTTTCAGGGTGTATCATATTACGCGCTGACGGTGACATCGCGCGAACAGTTGCTCGGCAGACTGGTGATACCTACAAGAACTTTCATCCGCATCGGGAAAGAGATTGGCGCGTGTGCGAAAAAAGTTTTAAAGTGCCTACACTGCTTACACTTGGAGGTAAGACATTGATAATCAGAAGGCTTCTTTGTGTAGGCAAATCCGTTTAGTGTAGGCAAGTGGCTTGTAGAGTCCTTAAAAAGGGAGACACTATTAACTAAATATGCATCATCGCTTTTGAGCGTTCCCACGGCCTGGGACGTTTGTCCCACGGCTTGGGACAAACGTCCCAGGCCGTGGGAACGGTGACAAAGTGCCACCTTTCCAATTTGTTCTAAAGCCTAGAACAAACATTCCACGCTATGGAATATTTATTCCAGACTGTGAAAACGGTTGGAATGTGTGGACTTGGTGACTGTTGGCTGGGCTGGGGTAGGGGAGTCGGGCAAGTCAGAAAGTCAGTGTAGGCAGTTGCCTACACTAAACGCATTTGCCTACACAAAGGAACGTCCTGATAACCAATGTCTTATCGCCAAGTGTAAGCAGTGTAGGCACTTTTAAACTTTTTTACTTGTGTATGCGTGCGAACCTTATTGCATAGTAGCAAGACAGACTGACGAATGGCTTTACTGCGTCGTGTTGGATTGTTGCTATGTTTGTATTTACAACTAAAAACGCGCAATTCTGTTAAATACTTGCAAAATTCAGAAAATAATTAACTTAAATTATTGCAGGTTTTAAGAATTGGCGTACCTTTGCAGCATCATGAAGAAAAGTACGATTTGGCTCATAGCAATTGTGATGGGGTTGTCCTTCTTAGGACTCCTATTCCTGCAGCTCTCCTACATCGAGCAGATGGCGAAGATGAAGAAGGAGCAGTTTGACGAGTCGGTGAGCCGCAGCCTCTATCAGGCGTCGCACAACCTCGAACTGAACGAGACGCGGCGCTACTTAGAGAAGGACATTAACGAGACTGAGCGCCGCGCATTCAAGCAAGACTCTATTATGGCACGCTCGGGAATGCTGAACGACGTCATACAGCACACCCACCAGTACTCTGTTGCCGGCAAGGACGGCACCGTCTACTCATCGTTTGAGCTGAAGACCATCACCACGAAGCCTTCGACCATCCCCAAGGCCATGATACTGCGCTCGGACAGGAGCTCGATCGACGAGGCATCGAAGTCGCTGCAGGCGATTGTGCGCAATCGCTACGTCTACCAGAAGGCGCTGCTCGACGAGGTGGTCTACAATATACTGTACCAGGCCAGTGAGAGGCCCCTGAAGGAGCGCGTCAACTTCAAGCTGCTCGATCAGGAAATCAACACCCAGCTGCTGAACAATGGTATCAACATACCATACCACTTCACGGTGTCGACCGCCGACGGCCGCGAGGTCTACCGCTGCCCCGACTATACCGATGAGGGACTGCAGTACAGCTATACGCAGGTGCTCTTCAGCCAAGACCCGTCGTCGAAGATGGGCGTGGTGAAGATTCACTTCCCCGATATGGACAGCTACATCATGTCGAGCGTGCGGTTCATGATTCCCGCCATCGTGTTCACCATCGTGCTGCTCATTACCTTTATTTTTACCATCGTAGTCATCTTCCGTCAGAAGCGCTATACTGAAATCAAGAACGACTTCATCAACAACATGACGCACGAACTGAAGACGCCCATCTCGAGCATCTCGCTTGCAGCCCAGATGCTGGGCGACGACTCGGTGGCGAAGAGTCCGCAGATGCAGAAGCACCTGGGCGGCATCATCAACGACGAGTCGAAGCGGCTGAGGTTCCTTGTTGAGAGAGTGCTGCAGATGTCGATGTTCGACCGTAAGTCGGTGTCGTTCAAGAAGAAGGAGCTCGACCTGAACGAGCTGCTCGAGCAGATAGCCTCCACCTTCTCACTGCGTGTGGAGCATACCGGCGGAAAGATCTTCTTAGAGATAGAGGCTGTCGACTCGGCCATCTACGTCGACGAGGTTCACTTCCAGAACGCCATTACCAACCTGATGGACAACGCCGTGAAGTATCGCAAGCCCGAGCAGCCGCTCAACCTCTATATCCGTACGTGGAACGAAAAGGGACGGCTGTGCTTCTCGATCCGCGACAATGGTCTCGGCATCAAGAAGGAGAACGTCAAGAAGATATTCGAAAAGTTCTACCGTGTGCATACCGGCAACGTCCACGACGTGAAGGGCTTCGGACTGGGCCTGGCCTACGTGAAGCGCATCATCGACCTGCATGAGGGCGAGATCAAGTGTGAAAGCGAATTGGGTAAGGGAACGACATTTACCGTCTCGTTGCCTATCCTGGAAGAAACATCATAGTATTAACAATAAAAACAGAAAGATTATGGAAGACAAGTTGAAAATTTTGCTTTGTGAGGACGACGAGAACCTGGGCATGCTGCTCCGTGAGTATCTGGCTGCAAAAGGCTATGAGGCAGAGTTGTGCCCCGACGGCGAGGCCGGCTTCAAGGCCTTCCTGAGGACGAAGTTCGATATTTGCGTGCTCGACGTGATGATGCCCAAGAAGGACGGCTACACGCTGGCACAGGAAATCCGTCAGGCCAATGCCGAGATTCCCATCATCTTCCTGACCGCCAAGACGCTGAAGGAAGACATTCTCGAGGGCTTCAAGCTCGGTGCCGACGACTACATCACCAAGCCCTTCTCGATGGAGGAGCTCGTGTTCCGTATTGAGGCCATCCTGCGCCGTGTACGCGGAAAGAAGAACAAGGAGTCAACGCTCTACCACATCGGCAACTTCACCTTCGACACCCAGAAGCAGCTGCTCTCCATCGGCGAGAAGCAGACGAAGCTCACCACCAAGGAGAACGAGCTGCTGGCACTGCTCTGCTCGCACGCCAACGAGATTCTGCAGCGCGACTTCGCCCTGAAGACCATCTGGATTGACGACAACTACTTCAATGCCCGCTCAATGGATGTCTACATCACCAAGCTGCGCAAGCACCTGAAGGAAGACCCGCAGATTGAGATTATCAACATCCACGGCAAGGGCTACAAACTTATCGCTCCAGAGCCCGAAGAGAAGTAGGCTTTTGATATTCAGTTTTGAATTATCAACTTTAAATTAATAAGTTCATGAGACACTATTTTGTGCCTCGTGAACTTTTTTATACTGTTCATCTTCAAAAATATTGATTTATGAAATCTGATTTTCAAAATCTGAAAACTTTTACTATCTTTGTAGTTTAAAACACCAATCACATTAGCATGAACATCCTTTACAGAATATATCACTACTGCATAGCGGCACCTATAGTACTGGTAATCACCATTATCACTTGCATAGTCACCATCATTGGGTGTACTTTCAACAGCAACTACTGGGGATACTATCCGGCAAAGTGGTGGGGTAGGGCCATGTGCTTCTTCTTTGGGGTGAGAGTGAAAGTTGAAAACCGCAACCTCATCGACCGAAATAGTGCTTACGTTTTTGTTGCCAACCATCAGGGTGCTTATGATATTTTTTCCATTTATGGATATCTGGGTCACAACTTCAAGTGGATGATGCGCAAAGGTCTTCACAACTTTCCTCTCGTGGGATGGGCGTGCCACATGGCTGGTCACATCATGGTTGACAACCATTCAGCAAGAGGTATCATTAAGACTATGAACGATGCAAAAAAACGTCTATCTAAAGGAATGTCGATTGTTGTCTTTCCAGAAGGACGGCGCACCGACGACGGTCACATCCACGCATTCAAGCACGGCGCATTTAGGCTTGCAAAGGAATTTGGATTGCCCATTGTTCCAATTACAATCAATGGATCATATAAAGTGATGTCACGCACCATGTTCCACGTGCAGCCT